>JACLAD010001178.1_pt1 | contig 19304 bp, 28 predicted proteins | sample 8027901 | NCBI WGS metagenome assembly JACLAD01 (sample SAMN15725071, study PRJNA655200) | protist metagenome | isolation source: fluorescence activated cell sorting (FACS) single amplified genomes of... | place: Spain: Blaines Bay Microbial Observatory, Mediterranean Sea | collected 2016-07-05 | reverse complement strand
CGAGCTGTTCCACGCAGCGCTCGACAATGTGAAGCCGCAGGTCGAGGTGCGCAGCCGCCGCGTCGGCGGTGCGACCTACCAGGTGCCGGTCGAAGTCCGCCCGGAACGTGCGCAGGCGCTCGCGATCCGCTGGATGATTTCCGCGGCGCGCGGTCGCCCTGAAACGACCATGGCGGCGCGCCTCTCGGGCGAGCTGATGGATGCGGCGAACAACCGCGGCAACGCGGTCAAGAAGCGCGAAGATACGCACCGCATGGCGGATGCGAACCGCGCGTTCAGCCACTACCGCTGGTAATACATGGGTCAGGGCGCGCGGCCTGTGCGGCGGCGCGTCTTTATCCGGTCACATAAAACCCCATATGGGGGCGGCCTTTAAGGACACCCCCTCACTCTGACCTTTCGAGGAATTGACAATGGCCCGCGACTATCCGCTGGAGCGCTATCGCAATATCGGCATCATGGCGCACATCGATGCCGGCAAGACCACCACGACCGAGCGTATCCTCTATTACACCGGCAAGTCCTACAAGATCGGCGAAGTGCACGATGGTGCCGCGACGATGGACTGGATGGAGCAGGAGCAGGAGCGCGGGATCACCATCACCTCCGCCGCGACGACCACCTTCTGGGCGAACGACGACGGCAAGGGCGAAAAGCACCGCATCAACATCATCGACACCCCCGGGCACGTCGACTTCACGATTGAGGTCGAACGTAGCTTGCGCGTGCTCGACGGTGCGGTTGCGGTGTTCGACGGGGTTGCGGGCGTTGAGCCGCAGTCCGAAACCGTGTGGCGCCAGGCCGACAAGTACGGCGTTCCGCGGATGTGCTTCATCAACAAGCTCGACCGCACCGGCGCCGACTTCTATTACTGCGTGAACTCGATCGTCGAACGTCTCGGCGCGACGCCGCTGGTTCTTTACCTGCCGATCGGCGCGGAAAGCGACCTGCAGGGCGTTGTCGACCTCGTGAACAATCGCGGGATCGTGTGGGAATCCGAAGGCCTCGGCGCGGAATTCAACTATGTCGACATCCCCGACGACCTGAAGGACAAGGCCGCCGAATATCGCGAAAAGCTCATCGAGACTGCCGTCGAGCAGGACGATGACGTGATGGAAGCCTACCTCGAAGGCAACGAGCCCGACGCGGCGACGCTGAAGAAGCTGATCCGCAAGGGCACCATGGAGCGCGCCTTCGTTCCCGTGCTGTGCGGTTCGGCCTTCAAGAACAAGGGCGTCCAGCCCCTGCTCGACGCGGTGGTCGACTATATGCCTTCGCCGCTGGACGTGCCCGCCATCAAGGGCGTGCTGCCCGACAGCGACGAGGAAGCCACGCGCAAGTCGTCGGACGACGAGCCTTTCGCCGCGCTCGCGTTCAAGATCATGAACGACCCGTTCGTCGGCTCGCTCACCTTCACCCGCATCTATTCGGGCAAGCTGTCCAAGGGGTCGGTCCTCAACTCCGTGAAGGAGAAGAAGGAAAAGATCGGCCGCATGCTGCTGATGCACTCGAACAACCGGGAAGACATCGAAGAGGGCTTCGCTGGCGACATCGTTGCCATCGCAGGCCTGAAGGAAACGACCACCGGCGATACGCTGTGCGATCCGGCCCACCCGATCATCCTTGAGCGGATGGAATTCCCCGAGCCCGTGATCGAGCTGAGCGTGGAACCCAAGACCAAGGCCGACCAGGAAAAGATGGGCGTTGCGCTCAACCGCCTGGCTGCCGAAGATCCCAGCTTCCGCGTCAGCACCGATCACGAATCGGGCCAGACGATCATCAAGGGCATGGGCGAACTGCACCTCGACATCCTGGTCGACCGCATGAAGCGCGAGTTCAAGGTGGAAGCCAATGTGGGTGCGCCGCAGGTGGCATACCGCGAATCGCTCGCCCGCGAGGTCGAGGTGGATTACACCCACAAGAAGCAGTCGGGCGGTTCGGGCCAGTTCGGCCGTGCCAAGGTTGTCGTCACCCCCGGTGAACGCGGCCAGGGCATCCTGTTCGAAGACGAGATCAAGGGCGGCAATATTCCGCGCGAATACATCCCGGCGCTCGAAAAGGGTCTGCGCGAGCAGGCCGACAGCGGGCACCTGGTCGGCTTCCCGATCATCGACTTCACCATCCGCCTGATCGACGGCGCGTACCATGACGTCGACTCGAGCGCGATCGCCTTCGAAATTTGCGGTCGCGGTGCGATGCGCGAAGTCGCCAGCAAGGCCGGCATCAAGCTGCTCGAGCCGGTGATGAAGGTGGAAGTCGTGACCCCGGAAGACTATCTGGGCGATGTGATCGGCGATCTGAACAGCCGCCGTGGCCAGATCCAGGGCACCGACACCCGCGGCAACGCGCAGGCTGTCGAGGCCTTCGTGCCGCTGGCCAACATGTTCGGCTATGTCAACGAGTTGCGTTCGTTCACGCAAGGTCGTGCGCAGTACTCGATGCAGTTCAGCCACTACGACGAAGTGCCCGCCAACGTGGCGGCCGAAGTCAAGGAGAAGCTTGCTTAAGGCGAGCGATAGGTCTAGGGGCGGCGCCTGTTTTGAGCGGGCTCCGCCTTTTCCCCGCACAAATCCCCATTTTAAGACAGAGGTATTGAGAGAAAATGGCGAAGGAAAAGTTCGAGCGTAACAAGCCGCACTGCAACATCGGCACCATCGGTCACGTTGACCATGGCAAGACCACGCTGACCGCGGCGATCACCAAGGTGATGGCAGAAACCTACGGCGGCGCGGCCGTCGATTTCGCAAACATCGACAAGGCGCCGGAAGAGCGCGAGCGCGGGATCACGATCTCGACCGCTCACGTCGAGTACGAAACCGATGCGCGCCACTACGCGCACGTCGACTGCCCCGGCCACGCCGACTATGTGAAGAACATGATCACCGGCGCCGCGCAGATGGACGGCGCGATCCTGGTGGTGAACGCAGCCGACGGCCCGATGCCGCAGACCCGCGAGCACATCCTGCTTTCGCGTCAGGTCGGCGTGCCCGCGCTGGTCGTGTACCTGAACAAGGTCGACCAGGTCGACGACGAGGAAATCCTCGAGCTGGTCGAACTGGAAGTTCGCGAACTGCTGAGCGCGTACGACTTCGACGGTGACAACATTCCGATCGTCAAGGGTTCGGCCCTGGCCGCTCTCGAAGGTCGCGACGACAACATCGGCAAGGATTCGATCATCGAGCTGATGAGGGCCGTTGACGAGCACATCCCGCAGCCCGACCGTCCGGTCGACCAGGCATTCCTGATGCCGATCGAAGACGTGTTCTCGATCTCGGGTCGCGGTACGGTTGTGACCGGCCGTGTCGAAACCGGCATCGTGAATGTTGGCGACGAAGTTGAAATCGTCGGCATCAAGGACACCACCAAGACGACCGTGACCGGCGTCGAAATGTTCCGCAAGCTGCTCGATTCGGGCCAGGCCGGCGACAACATCGGTGCCCTGATCCGCGGTGTTGGCCGTGAAGAGGTGGAGCGTGGCCAAGTCCTCGCGAAGCCGGGTTCGGTTACCCCGCACACCGAATTCAGCGCCGAAGTCTACGTGCTGTCGAAGGACGAAGGTGGCCGTCACACGCCGTTCTTCGCCAACTACCGCCCGCAGTTCTACTTCCGCACCACCGACGTGACCGGCGAAGTGATCCTTCCCGAAGGCACCGAAATGGTGATGCCGGGCGACAACGTGACCATCTCGGTCAAGCTGATCGCACCGATCGCGATGGATGAAGGTCTTCGCTTCGCAATCCGCGAAGGTGGCCGCACCGTCGGTTCGGGGGTTGTCAGCAAGATCACGGCGTAATATAGGCGCCTCCACCGGCGGGGATTCGTTTTCCCGCCGGTCGGAATTCACGGGGGCCGCCCCTCACCGGAGACTTCGGTTTGGTGGGGCGGTTCCTTTATTTTTGGGCTTCGGCCCTCGGCTCTTTCGCATTGGTAGACTTAGGACATGGACGCACAGAATATCCGTATTCGCCTCAAGGCCTTCGATCACCGCGTGCTCGACCAGGCAACGGGCGAGATCGCGGATACGGCCCGCCGCACCGGCGCGCTTATTCGTGGACCCATTCCTCTGCCGACGCGCATTGAGAAATTCACCGTGAACCGCGGCCCGCACATCGACAAGAAGTCGCGCGAGCAGTTCGAGGTGCGCACGTACAAGCGGCTGCTCGACATCGTGCAGCCCAACGCCCAGACGGTCGACGCTCTGATGAAGCTCGATCTTGCCGCGGGCGTGAACGTGGAAATCAAGCTGGCCTAAGCTGGTTTGTTCGTGCGGCGCCCGCCGCACGGGACATAGAGATACCGCCGGATTTCATCCGGGCTGCGTCTCCCGTCTCGCGCTCCATGCCTTAGCGGCAAAGAGCGCAATCAGCCTGGACGGGGCGATGCATCGAAATTCTGGGCTGGGGTCGAGTGAGAGCGATCCATCAAGCACCTCGGATGGGCCGGGGTGCCTCTGTTTAGGAGTTTTACGATGCGTACTGGCGTAGTCGCCAAGAAAGTCGGGATGACCCGCCTGTTCCAGGAGGATGGCCGGCACGTGCCCGTCACCGTCCTCGCGCTGGAAGGCTGCCAGGTCACCGGCAATCGCACCCAGGACCGCGACGGCTACTGGTCCGTCCAGGTCGGTTCGGGCGAAGCAAAGCAGAAGAACGTCAACAAGCCGCAGCGCGAAGCCTTCGCGAAGGCGGAAGTCGGGCTGAAGATGAAGGTCGCGGAATTCCGTGTCGAGAGCGAGGAAGGCCTCCTTCCCGTCGGCGCGACGATCACCGCCGATCACTTCATTGCCGGCCAGAAGGTCGACGTGCAGGGCTACACGCAGGGCAAGGGCTTTGCCGGTGCCATGAAGCGCTGGGGCTTCGGCGGTCTGCGCGCCACGCACGGCGTTTCGCTGTCGCACCGTTCGCACGGTTCGACGGGTAACCGCCAGGATCCGGGCCGCGTCTTCAAGAACAAGAAGATGGCCGGCCACATGGGTGACCGCCTGCGTACGCAGCAGAACCTCGAAATCGTCCGTACGGATGCAGAGCGTGGCCTGCTGTTCGTGAAGGGCTCCGTGCCCGGCGCGAAGAACAGCTGGATGCTGGTTGCCGACGCGGTGAAGCTGCCGATGCCGGCCGATGCGCCGTTCCCCGGTGCGATGCGTCGCAACGCCGACAAAACCAAGTCGGACGATGCTGATGCCGGTCTGGTCGAGAGCGCGGCGGAGCACGAAGTGCACACCGAAGTGACGCCCGAACAGCAGGAAAAGCTGATGCAGCAGCAGGATGCCGGCGCAGAGACCGACGGCACCGAAGGCAAGGAGTCCTGATCGTGAAGATCGCGGTACAGAAAATCGACGGCGGCAAGGCTGGCGAGATCGAGCTCAACGACGCCGTTTTCGGTGTCGAGCCTCGCGCCGATATCCTTCACCGTGTCGTCACGTGGCAGCTGGAAAAGCGCCGCGCGACTGCCCGCCCGACGCGCGAGCGTTCGGACGTGGCGCGCACGGGCAAGAAGTTCGGTCGCCAAAAGGGTTCGGGCGGCGCTCGCCACGGCGATCGCGGCGCTCCGATCTTCATCGGCGGCGGCAAGGCACACGGCGCGCGCAAGCGTGACTTCGACCCTTCGCTGAACAAGAAGATCCGTTCGCTCGGCCTGCGCATGGCGCTGTCGAGCAAGGCCAAGGATGGCCTGGTCGTGGTCGACAGCCTGGAGCTGAAGGACGCCAAGACGAAGGCGCTGAAGGGCCACTTCGACAAGGCTGGCTACAACGGCAAGGTGCTGTTTATCGATGGCGATGCCGTGAACGACGGCTTCCGCCTCGCTGCGGGCAACCTGCCGGGCGTCAACGTGCTGCCCGCGATGGGCGCCAATGTTTACGACATCCTGAAGCACGACACGCTGGTCCTCACCAAGGATGCGGTCGAAAAGCTGGAGGCGCGCTTCAATGGCTAAGAAAGACGCAATCGACGCGCGGCACTACGACGTGATCCTTGCGCCGCACATCACCGAGAAGAGCACGCTCGCCTCGGAAAACAACGCGGTCGTGTTCAAGGTCTCGAACGATGCCACCAAGCCGCAGATCCGCGACGCAGTGGAAGCGCTGTTCGACGTGAAGGTCGCCGGCGTGAACACCATCGTCACCAAGGGCAAGACCAAGCGCTGGAAGGGCAAGCCCTACAAGCGGAACGACGTGAAGAAGGCGATCGTGACCCTCAAGGACGGCGATAGCATCGACGTCACGAGCGGCGTCTGAGGAGCTAGGACAGGACCATGGCACTCAAGAACTACAAACCGACCAGCCCGGCCCGTCGCGGCCTGATCCTGGTCGACAAGTCCGGGCTCTACAAGGGCAAGCCGGTCAAGGCGCTTACCGAAGGCAAGCGCAAGACCGGCGGTCGCAACAACAAGGGCCACGTCACCAGCCGCGGGATCGCGGGCGGTCACAAGCAGAAGTATCGGTACATCGACTTCAAGCGCCGCAAGTGGGACGTGGAAGGCACCGTGGAGCGGATCGAATACGATCCCAACCGCACCGCCTTCATCGCGCTGATCAAGTATGCCGACGAAGAACTGGCCTACATCATCGCGCCGCAGCGCCTCGCCGTTGGCGACAAGGTGATCGCGGGCGAGAAGGTCGACACCAAGCCGGGCAATGCGATGCCGCTGGGCAACATGCCGGTCGGCACCATCATCCACAATGTGGAGATGAAGCCGGGCAAGGGTGGCCAGATCGCACGTTCGGCCGGTGCCTACGTGCAGCTGGTCGGCCGTGACCGCGGGATGGTGATCGTTCGCCTGAACTCGGGCGAGCAGCGTTACCTGCGTTCGGATTGCATGGGCACGGTTGGCGCGGTCTCGAACCCCGACAACCAGAACCAGAACTTCGGCAAGGCCGGCCGTACGCGCTGGAAGGGCCGTCGTCCGCTGACCCGCGGTGTCGCCAAGAACCCGGTCGATCACCCCCACGGCGGTGGTGAAGGCAAGACCAGCGGTGGCCGCCATCCGGTGACCCCGTGGGGCAAGCCGACCAAGGGCGCCCGCACCCGCAAGAACAAGCAGACGGACAAGATGATCATCCGTTCGCGCCACGCGAAGAAGAAGAGGTAATCGCACATGGCTCGTTCCGTTTGGAAAGGTCCGTTCGTGGAACTCAGCCTTCTCAAGAAGGCAGAGGACGCACAGGAAAAGACCAGCACTGCGCCGATCAAGACCTGGTCGCGCCGCTCCACCATCCTGCCGCAGTTCGTTGGGCTCACGTTCAACGTCTACAACGGCCACAAGTTCATTCCCGTGTCCGTCTCGGAAGAGATGGTCGGCCACAAGCTCGGTGAATTCGCGCCCACGCGCACATTCCCGGGCCACGCCGCCGACAAGAAAGGCAAGCGCTGATGAGCAAGCAGAAAGCTCCGCGTCGCGTCGCCGATAACGAGGCACTGGCAGTCGGCACCACGATCCGTGGGTCGGCCCAGAAGCTGAACCTCGTTGCCGAGCTGATCCGCGGCAAGAAGGCCGAAGAGGCGATGAACATCCTCGCCTTTTCGAAGAAGGCGATGGCCAAGGACGCGAGCAAGGTGCTCGCCTCCGCGATCGCCAATGCCGAGAACAACCACGACCTGGACGTGGACGCCCTCGTGGTGGCCGAAGCCAGCGTCGGCAAATCGATCACCATGAAGCGCTTCCACACGCGCGGTCGCGGCAAGTCGACCCGCATCCTGAAGCCCTTCAGCCGCCTGCGCATCGTAGTGCGCGAAGTCGAGGACGCATAAGATGGGTCAGAAGAGCAATCCGATCGGTCTGCGCCTGCAGATCAACCGCACCTGGGACAGCCGCTGGTACGCCGAAGGGCGCGACTATGCCAAGCTGCTCAAGGAAGACATCGAGATCCGCAAGTACATCGTCGACACGCTGCCGCAGGCCGCGATCTCGAAGGTGGTCATCGAGCGTCCGGCGAAGCTGTGCCGCATCTCGATCTATGCGGCCCGCCCCGGTGTCATCATCGGCAAGAAGGGCGCCGACATCGAGAAGCTGCGCACCAAGCTTTCGCGCATGACCGAAAGCGAAGTGAAGCTGAACATCGTCGAGATCCGCAAGCCGGAAATCGATGCCAAGCTCGTCGCGCAGGGCATTGCCGACCAGCTGGTGCGCCGTGTGGCCTTCCGCCGTGCGATGAAGCGCGCCGTGCAGTCCGCGCTGCGCCTGGGTGCCGAGGGCATCAAGATCGTGTGCGGCGGCCGCCTTGGCGGTGCCGAAATCGCCCGCGTGGAATGGTATCGCGAAGGCCGCGTGCCGCTCCACACGCTGCGTGCGAACGTCGACTATGCCGAAGCCGAGGCGCTGACTGCCTACGGGATCATCGGCATCAAGTGCTGGATCTTCAAGGGTGAGATTCTCGCCCACGATCCGACCGCGCAGGACCGCCTGATGATGGAAGCGCAGACTTCCGGCGTCCGGCCCGCGCGCTGATTGCAGGATTAGGAAAAAGCCATGCTGCAACCGAAACGAACCAAGTACCGCAAGGCCTTCAAGGGCCGGATCAAGGGCAATGCCAAGGGCGGTACCGAACTGAACTTCGGCTCTTACGGGCTGAAGGCGATGGAACCGGAGCGTATCACCGCCCGCCAGATCGAGGCTGCGCGCCGTGCGATCACGCGCCACATCAAGCGCCAGGGGCGCCTGTGGATCCGCGTGTTCCCGGATGTGCCGGTTTCGAAGAAGCCTGCCGAAGTCCGGCAGGGTAAGGGTAAGGGTTCGGTCGAATATTGGGCCGCGCGCGTGAAGCCGGGCCGCATTCTGTTCGAACTCGATGGCGTGGCGGGCCCGCTCGCTGCCGAAGCGTTCGAGCGTGCGGCGATGAAGCTGCCGGTCAAAACCAAGGTTGTCGCACGTCTGGGCGACAGCTCGCACCTGGGAGGCGACCAGTGAGCACCACCGAAGATCTTCGCGCCAAGAGCGACGACCAGCTGACCGCGGAGCTTACCGAGCTCAAGCGCGAAGCGTTCAACCTGCGCTTTCAGGCCGCGACCAACCAGCTCGAGCGTCCCGCTCGCGTGCAGGAGGTCCGCCGCACGATCGCGCGTATCAAGACGTTGCAGGGCGAGCGTGCTCGCGCTGCTGCCAAGGCCTGAGGAGAGACCTATGCCAAAGCGTATTCTGATCGGTACGGTCACCTCCACGAAGACCGACAAGACCGTGACCGTGCTGGTCGAACGGAAGGTGAAGCACCCGCTGTACGGGAAGATCATCCGCCGTTCGAAGAAGTACCACGCCCACGACGAGCAGAACGAGTACCAGCTCGGCGACATCGTGCGGATCGAGGAAACCAAGCCGATTTCGAAGACCAAGACCTGGGCCGTGAAGGACCGTGTCGTCTCGGGCGGTGTGCAGGCGGTCGAAGCCAACCTGGACGTGGCTGAAGCCACTCCCGGCGCGGCAGACTAAGTTAGACGTTTTAGGAACTGCCAGACTGGTTCTGGCAAGCCATTGAGAAGGAACCGGATCGATGATCCAGATGCAGTCCAATCTCGACGTCGCGGACAACAGCGGCGCCAAGCGTGTCCAGTGCATCAAGGTGCTGGGCGGCTCGAAGCGCCGTTTCGCGAGTGTCGGGGACGTGATCGTGGTTTCCGTGAAGGAAGCCCAGCCGCGTGCCAAGGTGAAGAAGGGCGACGTGCACCGTGCGGTGATCGTTCGCACCAGGAAAGACGTGCGCCGCCCCGACGGCAGCGTGATCCGCTTCGATTCCAACGCGGCCGTACTCGTGAACAAGAGCGAAGAGCCGATCGGCACCCGTATCTTCGGCCCGGTGGTGCGCGAACTGCGCGGCCGCGGCTTCATGAAGATCATCTCGCTCGCACCGGAGGTGCTGTAATGGGCATGGCGAAGATCAAGAAGGGCGACAATGTCGTCGTGCGTTCGGGCAAGGACAAGGGCAAGACCGGTACGGTCGCCAAGGTCATGCCGAAGGACGGCAAGGTCGTGGTGGAAGGCGTCAACATGATCGCCCGCCACCGCAAGCCCGACCAGAGCAACCCGCAGGGCGGCATCGATCGCTACGAAGCGCCGATGCACATCGCGAAGGTCGCGGTGGCCGATCCCAAGGACGGCAAGCCGACCCGCGTGCGGATCGAAGAGCGTGACGGCAAGAAAGTGCGCGTCGCGGTGAAATCCGGGGAGACGATCGATGGCTGATTATAGCCCCCGCATGAAGTCGAAGTACGAGGACCAGATCGTCAAGGCGATGACCGAGAAGTTCGGTTACAAGAACCGCCTTGAAGTTCCGCGCCTCGAAAAGATCACGCTCAACATGGGCGTGGGCGAAGCCAGCCAGGACAAGAAGAAGGTCCAGGTTGCGGCTGAGGAAATGGCGCTGATCGCGGGCCAGAAGCCCGTCATCACCAAGGCCAAGAAATCGATCGCGCAGTTCAAGCTGCGTGAAGGCATGCCGATCGGCTGCAAGGTCACCTTGCGTCGCGACCGGATGTTCGAATTCCTCGATCGCCTGGTGACGGTTGCGATGCCGCGTATCCGCGACTTCCGTGGCCTGAACCCGAAGAGCTTCGATGGCCGTGGCAACTACGCCATGGGCCTGAAAGAGCAGATCATCTTCCCCGAGATTTCCTACGACCAGATCGAGAAGGTCCGGGGCATGGATATCATCGTGACCACCACCGCGAAGACCGACGAAGAAGCGCGCGAGCTGCTGCGCCTGTTCGGTTTCCCGTTCCCGGCCGAAGCAAAGGCCGACGAAGAGAAGGAAGCGGCGTAAGCCGCTTGAGGAGAGCTTAAGTCCAATGGCGAAACTGAGTTCCATCAACAAGAACGAGAAGCGCAAGGCTCTCGTCAAGAAGTACGCGGACAAGTACGCGAAGCTGAAAGCTATCGCGGACGACAAGGACGCCGACGAGACCGAGCGCCTGATGGCCCGGCTCAAGATGGCCGAATTGCCGCGCAATGCGAACCCGACCCGGGTGCGCAACCGCTGTTCCACCACTGGCCGCCCGCGCGGCTACTACCGCAAGTTCGGCATCAACCGCATCGAGCTGCGGAATCTGGGCAACAAGGGCCTGATTCCCGGCCTGACCAAGTCGAGCTGGTGAGGATTAGACAATGGCGATGACCGATCCCCTGGGTGATATGCTCACCCGCATCCGCAACGGCCAGCAGGCGAAGAAGGACTCCGTCCTGTCGCCGGCGTCCAAGCTGCGCGCGAACGTGCTCGAAGTGCTCCAGCGCGAAGGCTACATTCGTGGTTACAGCGAAGACGACAGCGGCAAGCACAAGGCGCTGCGGATCGAACTGAAATATTTCGAAGGCGAACCTGCGATCAAGCATGTCACCCGCGTGTCCAAGCCGGGACGGCGCATCTATTCGGCCAGCCGCGAGCTGCCGACCGTGCGCAACGGCCTTGGCATCACGATCGTCTCGACGCCGCGCGGCGTGCTCTCGGATGCCGAAGCACGCAGCCAGAACGTCGGCGGCGAAGTGCTGGCGGAGGTGTTCTGATGAGCCGCATTGGCAAGAAACCGGTTGCGATCCCGAGCGGGGTCGAAGCCAAGATCGACAACGGAACCCTTTCGATGAAGGGTCCCAAGGGCACGCTCACCATGGGGCTGTCCGACCTCGTCGAATACAAGCTGGAAGACGGCTCGATCGCGGTGAACCCGGTCAATGATACCAAGCCTGCGCGCAGCCACTGGGGCATGCAGCGCACGCTGGTTTCGAACCTGGTCGAGGGCGTGACGGAAGGCTTTTCCAAGACGCTGCAGATCAGCGGTGTCGGTTATCGTGCGCAGGCGCAGGGCAAGAAGCTGAAGCTTCAGCTCGGCTATTCGCACGATGTCGATCTGGATGTGCCCGAAGGCCTGAAGGTGGAAACGCCCGATCAGACCACGATCATCATCAGCGGGATCGACAAGCAGTCCGTTGGCCAGTTCGCCGCAGAGATCCGCCGCTGGCGCAAGCCCGAGCCGTACAAGGGCAAGGGCATCAAGTACCAGGGCGAGTATATCTTCCGCAAGGAAGGGAAGAAGAAGTAAGATGGCAAAGCTTTCTCTCTTTGAACGCCGCCGCCAGCGCGTGCGCACCGCGCTCCGCAAGCATGCCGGCGGCAAGCCGCGCCTGTCGGTCCACCGTACGGGCAAGCACATCTACGCGCAGATCATCGACGATGCGGCGGGCAAGACGCTCGCCAGCGCATCGACGCTGGGCGTGAAGGGTTCGACCGCTAATATCGACGCCGCCAAGACGGTCGGTTCGAACATTGCGGATGCCGCCAAGAAGGCCGGCGTGACCACGGTCGTGTTCGATCGCGGCGGGTTCCTGTTCCATGGCCGCGTCAAGGCGCTGGCCGATGCCGCTCGCGAAGGCGGGCTGGAGTTCTGATGATGGCTGACGACAAGAAAACCCCGGAAACGGAAAACGAAACCGCCGCGCCGGAAGCCGAAGCCAAGACCGAAGAGGTCAAGGCCGAAGCGGAAACGCAGCATGCCGTGACGAAGGAAGAGCCCGCCGTGGCCGATACTCCGTCCGAAGCGGCCGACAACCAGTCGCCCGCGCAGGGTGACGCAGGCAAGCCGCAGGAACGCCAGGGCCGTGGTGGTCGTGGCGGTGGCAACCGCGAGGGCGGTGGCCGTGGGCGTGGTCGCGGTCGTGACGATCGTCGCGGCAAGCGCGAGGAAGAAGACGACGGCATCATCGAAAAGCTGGTGCACATTAACCGCGTCTCCAAGACGGTGAAGGGCGGTAAGCGCTTCGGTTTCGCCGCGCTGGTCGTCGTCGGTGACGGTCAGGGCCGGGTCGGCTTCGGCCACGGCAAGGCGCGCGAAGTGCCCGAAGCGATCAGCAAGGCCTCGGCCGCTGCGCGCAAGCACATGATCCGCGTCGCGCTGAAGGAAGGCCGCACGCTGCACCACGACGGCAAGGGCCGTTTCGGTGCCGGCAAGGTGACCGTGCGCACCGCGCCTCCGGGTACCGGCATCATCGCCGGTGGTCCGATGCGCGCCGTGTTCGAAAGCCTGGGCGTGGCCGACGTGGTGACCAAGTCGGTCGGCACCTCCAACCCCTACAACATGATCCGCGCCACCTTCGATGCGTTGCAGGATCAAAGCTCGCCCAAGTCGGTGGCTCAGCGTCGCGGCAAGAAGGTTGCCGACCTGCTGGCCCGTGGCGGCGCGAGCGAAGCCGAAGCCGAGGCGGATGCCGCGGCGGTAGTGGAGTAATCATCGATGGCTAAGATCAAGCTGAAGCAGATCGGTTCGCCTATCCGGCGTCCCGAAAGCCAGAAGAAGATCCTGATCGGCCTGGGCCTTGGCAAGATGCACAAGGTCGTCGAACTGGAAGACACCCCCGAAGTGCGCGGCGCGATCAAGAAGCTGCCGCACATGGTAGAGGTGGTCGAAGGCTAAACCGCCCTCGACAGGAATTGACGGCGGCGGCCCGCTGGTAGTAGCGGGCCGTTTCCATTTTATCAGCGCGAAGAAAAGCGAAAGCGAGTGCACCATGGCATTTAAACTCAACGACATCAGCGACAACGAAGGCGCCCGCAAGGATCGCATGCGCGTGGGCCGGGGCATCGGCTCGGGCAAGGGCAAGACCGCGGCACGCGGCCAGAAGGGCCAGAAGAGCCGTGAAGGCGTGGCCATCAAGGGCTTCGAAGGCGGCCAGATGCCGCTCCACATGCGCCTGCCGAAGCGCGGCTTCAACAACCCCTTCGGCAAGGATTATGCCGAGGTGAACCTTGGCATGGTGCAGAAGTTCATCGACGCCAAGAAGATCGACGCCAAGAAAGACATCGATCACGCGGCGCTGAAGGCTGCCGGCCTTGCACGCGGTGGCAAGGATGGCGTCCGCCTGCTCGGCAAGGGCGAGCTGACCACCAAGGCGACCTTCACGGTTGCCGGTGCCAGCAAGGGCGCAATCGAAGCGGTCGAGAAGGCTGGCGGCAAGGTCGAAGTTATTGCTGCCGCACAGCCGGAAAGCGAAAAGAAGTCGGCCCGCACGGAAGCCAACAAGGCCTCCAAGGCTGGCAAGAAGGCCGGTTAACAAGCATTTGGGGTGCGGGGGTTCGACATTGAGCCACCCGCATCCTATCTACTGCGCGACGGGGGCGGCCACGGGCCGCCGACAAATGCAGGATCGATAATTTCCCATGGCATCACGCGCCGATAACTTCGCCTCCAATCTGAGCCTGGCGAACTTCTCCAAAGCCACCGAGCTGCGCCAGCGCATCTGGTTCACGATCCTTGCGCTGATCGTGTTCCGCTTCCTCAGCTTTGTGCCGCTGCCGGGCGTCAACCCGCAGATCCTGGGCGAACTTTACGACCAGACGCGCGGCGGCGTGCTGGACCTGTTCAACACGTTCTCGGGCGGCAGCCTGGAGCGTATGAGCCTGATCGCGCTGGGCGTGATGCCCTACATCACCGCCTCGATCGTGGTGCAGATGGCTTCGGCGCTGCATCCCACGCTGATGGCGCTGAAAAAGGAAGGCGCGACCGGGCGCCAGAAGCTGAACCAGTATACCCGTTACGGCACGGTGTTCCTGTGCGTGATCCAGGGCTATTTCCTCGCCACGGGCCTCGAAAGCTATGGCGCGCAAAGCGGGCTGCAGGCCGTGGTGGACCCGGGCATCATGTTCCGCGTCGGCGCGGTCATCAGCCTTGTCGGCGGCACCATGCTGTTGCTGTGGCTGGGCGAGCAGATCACTGCCCGCGGCATCGGCAACGGCGTTTCGCTGATCATCATGGCGGGCATCGTCGCCCAGTTCCCCAGCTTCACGAGCAACATGTTCGAAGGCGGGCGGACAGGCGCAATCGGTGCGGGTGTCATCATCGGCTTCATCGTGATGATCGTGGGCCTGATCCTGTTCATCAGCTTCATGGAGCGCGCGCAGCGCCGCCTGCTGATCCAGTATCCCAAGCGGGCTACGCAACGCGGCATGATGCAGGCGGATCGCAGTCACCTGCCGCTCAAGATCAATACTGCGGGTGTCATCCCGCCGATCTTCGCCAGCTCGTTGCTGCTGCTGCCGCTCACCATCAGCCAGTTCGCCGGTAACTCGGTCGATCCCGATGGCACGATGGGGTATGTCATCAACCAGCTGAACTTTTACCTCCAGCATGGCCGACCGCTCTACATGGGGCTCTATGCCGTGCTGATCATCTTCTTCTGTTTCTTCTACACCGCCGTGGTGTTCAACCCCGAGGAGACGGCAGACAACCTGAAGAAGAACGGCGGCTTCATCCCCGGCATTCGCCCGGGCAAGCGCACGTCGGAATATCTCGACTATGTGCTGACGCGCATCACCGTGGTGGGCGCGGCTTACCTGACGCTGGTCTGCGTGCTGCCCGAATACATGATCGCGCAGACGGGCATCCCGCTGTTCCTTGGCGGCACCAGCCTGCTGATCGTGGTCAACGTGACGGTCGATACGATTAGCCAGATCCAGTCGCACCTGCTGGCGCACCAGTATGGCGATCTCATCAAGAAGGCGAAACTGAAGGGCCGGCTGCGCTAGCGTAGCCTGTCGGCCACAGGGCCGATTGTGTCGAGCGTGCACCGCGAGGGGAACGAGGCATCATGAACATCATTCTTCTCGGCCCTCCCGGGGCAGGCAAGGGGACCCAGGCGCACCGTCTGGTCGCGCAGCACGGGATGCGGCAGCTTTCGACCGGCGACATGTTGCGCGCTGCGGTGAAGGCGCAGACACCGGTTGGCATGGAGGCCAAGGCGATCATGGATCGCGGCGAGCTCGTGTCGGACGAAATCGTTTCTGCCCTGATCGATGCCGAACTTGCCGCCATGCCCGCTGCTACCGGCGCGATTTTCGATGGCTATCCGCGTACCCGCGCACAGGCCGAACAGCTCGATGAACTGCTTGCCAAGCATGGGCGCAAGCTCGACCGCGTGATCGAGCTGCAGGTCGACGAGGATGCGCTGGTCGATCGCATCACCGGCCGCTTCACCTGCGCCAAGTGTGGCGAGGGCTATCACGACCGGCACAAGCAGCCCGCGACAGAAGGCGTGTGCGACAAGTGCGGCAGCACCGAATTCAAGCGGCGGCCCGACGATAACGAAGAGACCGTACGCCACCGGATGCAGGTCTATCGCTCCGAAACCGCGCCGATCCTGCCTTATTATGAAGAGCAGGGGCTGGTTTCGCGGGTCGATGGCATGGGCTCCATCACTGACGTTACCGAGAGCATCGACGCGCTGATCGCCGACTGACAATCATCCTTGGCGGTTCCCTTTGGCGCGCGCTCGTGGAATAGCGGTGCGATGATGAGGAGCCATTCGATGATCCGCCCCGCCATTTTCCCTACCCTGATGGCTGCATCTGCGCTGGCCGCCACCTCCGCGCATGCCGAGGTCGTCGAGCAGTCCGAAACCCATTTCGTCAGCCGTCATGCAGTGGATGTCGCGGCGGAACCCAAGGATGCATGGCTCGCGCTGATCGCCCCGGGCGACTGGTGGAACGATGCGCATACCTGGTCTGCCGACGCCTCCAACATGATGCTCACGCCACAGGCGGGAGGCTGTTTCTGCGAACGCATCCCGGCAGAGGACAAGGGCGAGACGATGGGGCTGGAAGGCAGCGTGCAGCACATGATGGTTGTGCAGGCGGTGCCGCGGAAGGTTTTGCGCATGCGCGGCGGGCTCGGACCTTTGCAGAGCGAGCCGGTCGACGGAGTGATGACGATTACCATGCAGCCGATCGAGGATGCGGACGAAATCGTCGGTACGCGAATCGTGTGGGAATATGTCGTCGGCGGCACGATGCGCTTCGAAGTGCCGCAGATTTCCAAGGCGGTCGACGGTGTGATCGGCCAGCAGGCCCTGGGGCTTGCGGAGAAACTCGGTGGGCCGATGGTGGACGAAGCGGAAGAGCCGGAAGAGGCGAAAAAGCCGAGCGCGTTCGATTCGGCCTTCGGTGGCGGCGTGGAAGACGCCGAAGACAGCGGAGCCGAGGAAGCAGAGGATGACGTGGAGCTGATTCCAGGGGAAGGGCGCTAGCGGCCCCCGCGCTCAAGCGCGCGCGACGAGCCGGGCGCTGTGCGGGGAAAAGCGATTCCGCCGGTTTTGACAGACCCGCTCTCTGGCGATAGATTCCCAGCATTGAGTGATTTCGCGAGGCCTCGGGATGTGCCTGCGCGATTAATGCTGCGTAGCTGTTGACGCTGCGTCTCCTCGCGCCTATGTGCGCCGTTCGTCCGATTCAGTGCATCACTGCATAACCGGCCTGGTCTTGTTGCCTGCCGGTTTTCGTCCGTCCCGGATGGCGGTGGCGCAGTGGATCGATGAAACTCGCGATGAGATAGGGGCGGCCCCTCAAAATGGTCATAAGCCCCTGTGGAGCATGGAGAAGTAAGTGGCTCGTATTGCCGGGGTAAACATCCCCACCAACAAGCGCGTGATTATCGCGCTGACCTATATTCACGGGATTGGCCGCACCACTGCGGTGAAGATCGCCGACAAGCTTGGCATTGATCACAAAACCCGCGTGCAGGACCTCACCGACGAGGAAATCCTGCGCATCCGTGAAACGATCGACGAAGAGCATACGGTGGAAGGCGACCTGCGTCGTCAGACCGCGATGAACATCAAGCGTCTGATGGACCTTCGTTCCTACCGCGGCCTGCGCCATCGTGCCGGCCTGCCCGTTCGCGGCCAGCGCACGCACACCAATGCGCGCACCCGCAAGGGCAAGGCAAAGCCGATCGCCGGCAAGAAGAAGTAAGCGCGCACCGCGTCTACTTCAGTCTCTTCAGCTTTCTTTCCTTAAGGGGAACATCACATGGCACGCGAACCAGGCCGCATCCGGCGCCGCGAGCGGAAAAACATCTCCAGCGGCGTCGCGCACGTGAACGCCAGCTTCAACAACACGATGATTACCATCACCGATGCGCAGGGCAACGCGATCAGCTGGTCCAGCGCAGGGATGATGGGCTTCAAGGGCAGCCGCAAGTCGACGCCCTATGCCGCGCAGGTCGCCGCAGACGATGCCGGCAAGAAGGCCGCCGAACATGGCGTGCGCACGCTTGAAGTCGAAGTGAAGGGCCCGGGTTCGGGCCGCGAGAGCGCGTTGCGCGCGCTGCAGGCGGTGGGCTTCACCATCACCAGCATCCGCGACGTGACGCCGATCCCGCATAACGGGGTTCGCCCGTCGAAGCGGCGCCGCGTCTGATCCGATCCTGCCCGGCGGCGGGAGCTTCTCCCACCGCCGACCATTCTCAGGCCGGACGCGCTTTTTACAGAAAGTGCCCGGCCACAGCCGATCTTGCATTCCTAGGGGACATCCATGGCCGTCAACACCAAGAACTGGCAGGAACTGAAAAAGCCCACCTCCCTCGAACTGAAGGACTCCGGCAGCGACAAGAAGCGCAAGGCGACCTTCGTTGCCGAGCCGCTTGAGCGTGGCTTCGGCCTGACGCTTGGCAACGCGCTGCGCCGCGTGCTCCTGTCGAGCCTCCAGGGCGCCGCCATCACCTCGATCAAGATCGAGAACGTGCTGCACGAGTTCTCCTCGCTTGCAGGCGTGCGTGAGGACGTGACCGATATCGTCCTGAACGTGAAGCAGATCGCGCTCAAGATGGAAGGCGAAGGCCCCAAGCGGCTGCAGCTTTCCGCGACCGGCCCCGGCGCCGTGAAGGCGGGCGACATTGCCGTGTCGGGCGATATCGAGATCATGAACAAGGATCTCGTGATCTGCCAGCTGGACGAGGGCGCGAACCTCAACATGGAACTGACCGCGGACGTCGGTAAGGGCTATGTCGCTGCGGTACAGAACCGTCCGGCGGATGCGCCGATCGGCCTGATCCCGGTCGATTCGCTCTACTCGCCGATCAAGCAGGTGAGCTACAAGGTCGAGAACGCCCGTGTCGGCCAGGAACTGGACTACGACAAGCTTTCGCTGACGATCGAGACCGACGGCACCGTCACGCCCGAGGACGCGGTGGCCTATGCCGCGCGCATCCTGCAGGACCAGCTGACCCTGTTTGTCCACTTCGAAGATGGCATTCCGCAGCCCACCTCGCCGATGATCGGCATGGCTGCAGAGCCGCAGGAATCGGACGCTAACCAGCTCAACCGTTACCTCCTCAAGAAGGTCGACGAGCTGGAGCTTTCGGTCCGTTCGGCCAACTGCCTCAAGAACGACAACATCATCTACATCGGCGACCTGGTCCAGAAGACCGAAGCCGAGATGCTGCGCACACCGAACTTCGGCCGCAAGTCGCTCAACGAGATCAAGGAAGTCCTCTCCAGCATGGGCCTGCGCCTTGGCATGGACATCCCCGGCTGGCCGCCGGAAAACATCGAAGAAATGGCCAAGA
>JACLAD010009170.1_pt1 | contig 19305 bp, 9 predicted proteins | sample 8027901 | NCBI WGS metagenome assembly JACLAD01 (sample SAMN15725071, study PRJNA655200) | protist metagenome | isolation source: fluorescence activated cell sorting (FACS) single amplified genomes of... | place: Spain: Blaines Bay Microbial Observatory, Mediterranean Sea | collected 2016-07-05 | reverse complement strand
TTTATACGAATATATATGTTTGTGTATGTATGTTCTTTCCTTGTGGAAATATCACAATATATAGTATAGTGTATATTTAAATTATTTAAAAAAGATTATTTATTTATTCTTCTTGTTTGTTGTTGAGGGGGTGGAGTTTTTCTTATTTTTCATTAGATGGATCGAGTATTATCATTTATATATAATATATAATTTTATCAAAAATGAATACTCGATGCGGTAATACGATATAGTGCACCAGGTAACGTTATTATTTACATTTGTATAGGTGTGGATGATGAGTTAGAGTGCCAAAAAAGGAAAAGCGTTACTTCACCACACCACATTGCCACAGTCTTTTCGGTTTTGGTGCCTTTTTATAATATAGTTGTTATTATAGTTGATATATATTATTATTATTAGTATTATTATATATGTACTCCAGTACTACTAAATATTTAATTAAATCACATTATAAAAGACTTTATTATACAAATGACATATACTGTATATATATTATACAAAGCAACATAATAACACAACGCAATCGATCATAAAAATAAAATTTATGAGCATACCATTTCCTAAAATAGACCAAGCACGAGTTGCATTGGCTGCTGCGAAACAGCAAAATCGTAATCGTAGAAATGATATTAAAAATATACAAAGTAAATCAAAAGTCCATCGTGCACCAGCATTTACAAAATTTTTAGTTGGTAGAATATATTCTGATACAAGTATGTCTAAAGCGAAACGTTTAAAAATTTTAGAAATTAGAAATCGTAGAAAGCAAATAGCCAAAGCAGAAAAAGATATGCTTAAATTAAAAAAAGAAATTAAAGAGGTGAAAGAGTTAGAGAAGAAAGTTGCTGCTGTTCAAGCTAGTAAAAAACGCAAAAGAAGGCGACGTGTGAAAAAAAGTATTGTAATTATACAAAAAACATATCGTGGGCACTTAGCTAAAAGACTAGTTCATGAAATAAAAGCACAACGAGCAGCAATAGTTGTGCAAACAATATTCAGGGGAGTATCGAAACGAAAAAAATACATGCAAAATATAGATAAACATAGAAAACATACAGCAGCATTGGACGTCATATTTGATGACAGCATTGCATTAGAAGAAATTAGAGTAGCCCAAGAGGAAAGAGCAGCAATGGTAATACAAAATTATATGCGTATTAAACTACAAAAAATGAAAGAATTATTAAAACGTAAAATAGAGGCTGCAAGAATGATCCAGGCTATTGTACGTGGTAGAAAATCTCGACAACGAGTCGATAAAATCGTAGCAGCAATTGCGCGAGATAGATTAGCTAGTGAACTTTTTATAACACAATTACGACCATCTTTACGCCGTATAGGAGAAATGGGATTTTCTCAAATAGATGATCAAAATAAAAGAGCATATGCAGTGTCACTTCATTCATCCGCAAAATTTAGAAAAGGTCCATCTAGTAAACTATTAGCGAATAAAATGTCCCACAATGCAAAAAAAATATTAAAAGCGGCAAAACGCACTCAACAATTAAATACAACAAGACACTACAGCCAAATGGAACAAAGAAAAAGATATGAAGATAAAGCTGTCTCCTCCAGTATTTTATCATCAAATACAACAACAACCATCATACCTTCACCAGCAGTAAAATCTAATAGTAATATATCAAGTAGTACACCCACACCGCCACGATTAAAACTACAAGAAACGCGACATGTTAAACAACAACAGCAACAACCACCTTCTTCACCTATTATTCCAAATAAAAATATGTATCAAAAGACCAAGGAACTACGAAAGAATAAAACATCTTCCATACCAACAACAGGTACATATACTACTAATGATAATACATTTATTACTACAAACCATGACGATAATAATAACAATATGAATGTTGTAAACGATATTTTAGCATTTAATGATAGCATAGTGAGTAAAGGCAGCGAGCTTGACCTAAATGATGAATCTCAATCATATGCTGATGATTTTGAATCTGAATTTGATGATTTATTAAGTAGCATAGAAAATGTAAATGCAATTGACACAACAGATAAAGACAATACTGTGATAAATAACAACAACAATATGAAAAATAAAGAAGCCAATGAAACTAAAAATAACAATAATGATGATGATAATGATGAGGATAATTATTCAGATAATTTTGATGATGATGTTTCGTTTGGTTCTGAGTTTGATGATGATTTGGTTGCATTGAATAATACAAAGAATACAACTAATAGTAATGATAAAAAAGACGAACATAACAAAAAAGTTAACGATATTGGTACTGAAACTCGACAACAAAGTGCGTATGGAAGAGCTGTCTATAAAAAAAATGATGGAAGTCCCGAAGGTTATCGTGTGCCTATAAGACCATCTAATACTTATACAATGGAAAGAAGTGGAACTAGGCAAAGGAGACCTGGAAGAATTATACAAAACAGTAAATAAATAATAATAGCGCCCTCTTTGTGCTTGATGCTGGGAGAAGAGAGTACACACCTCACATCCACTGCATTATTTTGAATATAATGCATATATGAAAAATTATTAAAAATAAAAAATACGTGTACGAAGCGCGCTTCGTATAGCAATTTTTTGCACTCCATCATGTTATGATACATATCTCATAATGCATATGCATAATGAAAATATATGAGAGATGGTTTTAATAAATTTAAAAGAGAGTTAATATTAATAATATTTTACTTCCCATGCTAAGTAATATGTGCTCAATACTCAATCTCAAGAATAACATTCCATCCTACACTATATAGTAAAGGCTCTAATGCACCTCTGCAAACTACGAGTAATACTCTACAAGAGCGCATATGATATCTCGTATAATATTTTTATTACTGCCTCAGTTATTGTATTCTTTTGAAAAGTACATATCATAGGAATTATCCATCCCTTGAGTATTTAAAATTAAAAAATCAATTATGCATTATATATATATATTTAAATAATATTTTTTATACATAATTTTTTAAGAAATACCGCGTACGTGTACATTATTATGAAGTATCATGCAAGGAAAAGATCGCGAATATAATCATCCACTATGACACTTGCTAATAATTTGACTGTCGGTCCTAAAGCACATGCATGTGGTAATTCATGAGTATCAACACGTACCATTTGATTTACATCAACATCATCATTATATTTACTATTTACTACAGCTTTACGTACAGATTGTAAATGTTTTGAAATAGGTTGTGTCCATCCATCTTTTGGGCCATAATAAAAAAAGATTTTCTTCACATGTTTTTCTATTGTTTTAGCATCTAAACCTTTCATTAATCTCATTTCAGTATCTCCCATATACATGGCATTTCGTACTACATAAGGATGAAAAAGCTGTTTTACAACAATACTTGCATCTTCATAATCCATGGACATTTTATCGTCGTTTTGCTGCATGTAATGTACAAAATTAATTAAACATTTTTGAAAACAAGTATTTCTTAAGCAATTCAACACAATAGCAGAACTTTCACGAATCCATTTGTTACCAATCAATGGTCCTAATTTTTGTCCATTTGGTGATGCACCAATATGCATTACAGTTGGAAATAAACACAAAGATGCTTTAATAAATTCGTTCTCCATCTCATGCAATTGTCTCATTATATCAATGCATATCCATCCTCCGATAGAATGGCCACATAAAACGATTTTTGTGTTATTGTTTTTATTATAATAATTATCAAACAATTTAGGAAAAATCTGTTTCCTCAATAAAAAGATTTTATGTTCTGTTTGCTCTATGAATGAAAAACTTGTAAAGACATTATCTGTCGCTGTATGGCCTGTATGACCTAAACAGTATGCTTCCAAAATCTCAGAATCTGTTGTCATATCTAATAATTCACATATTAAGCGCTGGTAAAAATGTGGCGCACCTGGATTGCCTGGAATGACAATGAAAATGGTTTGAGTCTTTCTCTTTTTGCTTTTTTTGGCGTAGTTGATATTATTAGTATTATTAACGGTATTAAAATGTCTTGATATATGCAATACACAGGTTTTATTTTTCTCAGATTCATCAATTGGCCAATATAATTCCTCAACAATCTTATTCATACCGCCTTGATTATCATTTGTATTGCTTGACATATTCACTATTAATAAATTGAAATGTTGTAAAAAACCAGTATTATTTTTTACTAATTTTAATTTCAAACAAGTGTTTCTTCTTATAATGCCACCAAGCATACAATGTAATTTATGATTATGTTTTAATGATATATATATATATTTAAAAAGAGATACGATTCTATAGATATGTAGATAAAATGAGAGAAGACGACTGCAATGTGAAAATGACTTGTTGTTTTTTTTTCTATTTCAAAAACCTTTCCTCTTCTTCTTTCTACATCACAGTATTTTTATATTCTATCCATGTGGATATGTGGATACTTGTATAAAATAATATCAAAACAATATGGCCACATACCCGGGTACTAATATACCAAAAAATGATATATGTCAAAATAAATAGTATAGATAAAGAGACTTATTGTATATCTGTATATATATATATATAACAACCATGGGTGGTGGAGTATCAATAGATCGTTGTGTTGATGAATTCAATGCAGCCATCGTCAATAGAGAAACAGATGAAAATTGTAAACAAAAAGAAAAACAATTGTCCAATGAAGAGAAAATTGAATTGAAAAAGTTAGCTGCGTTAGTATTTAATGAAAATAATAAGAATCCTGAAGATGTCTCACAAACGTTGGTAAAATTGAAACACGATTTATTTTCCGAGGAAAATAGCCAAGATTTACATGTAAAACAATTAAAAGAAGAATTTTTGAAGTATTTGACTATTCAAGTAATGCAACATATAACAAAACAAGCAGTAGAAGATGTATTTAAAGATTTATTAAGTGGTGACATTGATATTGAAGCAATAGAAGAGTCTGATATCAAAAAATAAAATTTTACTTGGTATTGATATTAAAATACGACTCGTACAAAAGTAAAACAAAAAAAACATACGAAGTATTTTAATATATATATATATATATACTCGTATTATACTCGTATATATATTATAAAAAAATGAGAACATGCTTCGTACGAATATACGGGAACTCTACACGATATACACAGATGTTTTTTTACATGTTGCGTGCGTACATTTATCCTAAACACCTACACTAACGGCTGCATTACAATATGGACATGAACCAAATAACATATTAAATGATCTTCGTGTTGATGGTACAGATTGCAACCATTCGCTGACACATAATTGATGAAATGCTTGACCACATGCATTGCATATAAAATCTGGCAAATGAATCGTCTTTGCTGTCTCGACATCGTTATCATTCCCATTGCCATCACCACCACCTGCCGTTCTACGATATGAATAACAAACACCACATTCAACACGAAAGTCAACATTTTCTGAAATTTTTGGATCGGGAAATTGCATCTTTAATAAATTTTGTAAGTTTTCACGTGGTGTCGCTTTGTAATTCCATTGATCGATATTTGTATGTAATCGCTTTCTCAAAGGTTCTACAATAGAATCTTTTCCCATAAAATCACATTCACATATACGTTTTGGATTTGATGGATCTATTTTCACATGCATCGAACAACTTTCTTGAACTGCAATACGCCTGATATTTGAACTGCGACTTGGATTCTGGGGCTCCAATACCCATAAATTATCATCAAAATCATCCATTACATCCCAAAACGTTTGAAAACGATTCAATTCTTTTTCAATATTATCAATTAAATCACGAAGACTTGAATTATCGTTACCAACGATGATGACTTTTCCATTCACGGTTTTATTTGATGCTGATTTATCATGTTCATTCATCATACTCCCATCGTTATTATTCTTTAAAAGCGAAGGTATATTTACTTGTAAAATAGTTTTTAATGCAATGGTTCCATCATGACGCAAGGTGCTGTTTAATACAACATCAAATGTATGTTTACGCCCTGCACGATCTAATGTTTGTAATTCTAATCGTTGCATTGAATCATGAACGCCAATTAAATATTCCCAACCAACTGCATTTAATTCTTCAATGATGCGATTGTAAAATGGCGCGGACGGGTAAGAAATTTGATTATTTGTGGAATTAATTTTCGATAGACCACTTGTATTATTATTATTATTATCCATGTTCTTTTTTAATTCAACTTGATGTAAATATACATTTAAATCAATTTTACAATCATAAATCGTTGAGCTTTGAAAAATTGTTTTTTTAAAACCTTGTATATATTCATCGTTATCATTATCAATCGTTGTATCACCAGCACTACGTTTTAAAGTATTTAAAAAATCTAATGATAAAATGATATTCGTCGTTGTCGAATTTGTTATAAAATTAGCATGTTCCCAACCATTCTTTTTTACAGATGTATTCATCATAAGAATATCATCCTCGTCATCTTGCGTACCAGCTATTGCAGAATTTCTACTTTCCAATCGTACACCATCAATGACAAAGGAATATTCAATACCATACAAAGTTGCAAATCCATTTAATTTTGTAAATGTTTTATTCGCAGGAATCAACAACACAGGCGAAGTATTGCTACTACGACTATTATTATGGATATTGTCATGGTTCATACTTTGATATATTATACAATTATTGCTTATTACTAGCTTCTTTTTCTTTTCTTTTTAATTCTCTTATTTTCTCCCACTTCTTATCAAATGCTTTTGATTTCGCGAAATTTTGTGAACGTTTATTATGTTTTTCTTTTTTAAAACACCAATCTAATGCAGCCTTATGATCATTACATGCACCGAAATATTTTGTAAATGGATTGTCTTCGTGACAAGAAATTAATTGTTTGACTACTTTTTGGCACTCTGGGTGTGGTCTACCTAATGGTGGGTGCATTCCTAAAGATATGTATATCGCTCTGTAATATGAATAATGATGATAAAATGATATATATATATGTTTGTAACTATATGTAAACCTTTTTATACCAACTACTTATTTCAAACACACTAACACGACTAAGAAGGATATATATAGTTTTCATTATAAATTGTTGTAATAAAATTATTATTTTTTTTTGTTGTTCGAAGAAAAAATTCATAAATTCAAAAAAAACAAAACAAAAAAAAACAAAAAAACCTTAACCTCCAATCGGATTATTATAGTTAAGAATAGGGTAATATTAGCAATAACATACACACAGGCCTATAATAATAATAATATTCACTCTCTGAGGTTGGACGATTATTAATTTTGTGTATTTGCAACGATGATATAACACTATATTCAGTAGCTTATAAACCACCAGTTCCTTAATTATTATAGTAACTTTTTTATATATATATATATTGTTAAATACAACACACATCAATGCGGCAATCCTTACGGGAAAAATAAAAATAGAACAACTGTGTGATAAATAATGACGACAAAGGAACACGAGGAGGTAAGCAAAGAAGTCATCGCGGAGGACGAGAAAAAAAATGGACGGGGAAATAACAAAAATACAAAAGAAGAAATGAACAATGAAATAAAAGATGGAAAGATTAATACAACAATAAATGATAATAATAATAATAATAATAATAATACTAATGAAAATAATAACAATAACGAAGAATTTATTAAACATGTATCTGGCACAAACGCGTCGTTTTTCTCAAGCTTGACATTTCACTACTTAACCAAACTAATTCAAAAAGTGAAAAGCACCATGTTAACAATTGATGATATACCACCAACAGAAGAAAAATATGTTGTCAAAGAGCTGTTAAAATCATTTGATGAAGCAAATATTTATAAGGAGAACCTAACAAGCTTTAAACTTATGAAAATATTATTTCGTATGAACTATAAAATTTTTGTTGCAACATTTTTTTTGGCATTTTATTATATGGTAGCGCAATTAACTTCCCCATTGATGTTGCGTGGAATCATTATATCTGTTGGCAGCAACACTTCTGATGGTTTATATTATGCATTTGGCTTATATTTTTGTTTAGTTACCGGTTCGCTTTGTAATCAACATTGCCAAAATTTTTTATATCATGTTGGAAATCGACAACGGGCTACAATATCTGCACTTATCTTCCGTAGTGCATTATCTCGAAGCGCAGCTAGTTACAGTAGGGATGGTGTATCAATTGGCGCTGTTGTTAACTTATTGAGTAATGATGCACAAAAATTATACGATGTTATGCCTACAATTCATTTATTATGGAGTGCACCGACACAAATAATTGTAGCTACGTATTTATTAATAAGTACATTAGGATCAGAATCATTAGTTGGAGTTGGGTTTTTATGTTTAATGGCACCCGTAAATTTTTACATAGCGAAAGCAATTGCTAGAATGAGAGATGGGCATATGCCAATAACAGATAAACGAGTTGAATTATGTAGTGAAATAATCGAAGGAATACATTCTGTGAAATGTTTTTCATGGGAACGTAAATTTTATGAGAAAATTTTACAAGTCAGAAAAGGCGAGGTGAAATATATACGCCAAGAATTATATGCATTTGCTAATTTTATCGTGTTATTAATATCGTTTCCGATTGTTAGTTTGATGTTAACATTTGTAACATATGTCCATTTAAGTGATAAACCATTGAGTGCTGCAAATGCATTTGGGACATTGGCATTATTCAATGTTTTAAGATTTCCATTGATGGAATTGGGACAAATATTAAGTGTATGTACACAAGCTTTTATTGCATTGCAACGTATTGCTAATTTTATTCAACAGTCAAACCAAGCTGTTGATGATTTTTCGAAAAATAATCGAGGAGAAGATGATGACGATGATATTGAAAGAAATGGCGATGAAGAGAAAAAATACATAAATATTACCGCGAATAGCACATTTATGTGGACGATGAAAGAATTAGCAACAAATCAAGAACAAACGAAGATACAAGATGATGATGATGGGAAAAGGAAACAAGATGTAGAAAATAAGATGGCAAATATTGGAGGCTTTAGCTTAACTGTTAAAGATGAATTCATTTGTACGAGGAACGATTTAATAGCAATTGTTGGTCAAGTTGGTTCTGGAAAATCGCTTTTTGTCAATTCAATTTTAGGAGAAACATATTGCTTGAATGGTTCTATTTATGTACAAAATGGTGTTAAATCATTAGTGCCACAAACGGCATGGATATTAAATCGTTCTGTTAGAAACAATATTTTATTTGATCATGATTTTAATTTGGATATTTACACAAAAGTGCTTGAAGCGTGTCAGCTAACGGTTGATATAAAATCATTTGCTGAACTTGATCAGACCATAATTGGGGAACGAGGGGTAACATTATCAGGTGGGCAGAAGCAACGAGTAAGTTTAGCAAGAGCAGCATATGCATGTTTGATAGGAAAATCCCAAATGATAATAATGGATGATCCATTGAGTGCACTAGATGCACATACTGCTAAATATATATTTGAAAAGTTAATTGGGCCACAAAGTATTTTAAAAGATGTAGCAAGAATTTTGGTTACACACGCAACACACTTTCTCCCTCAATGTTCCCATGTTTTTCTAACGAAAGATGGGACGATGAGTAGGGTAGAACATATACAAGATACGCTGAAGGATATCACAATCGAATTGGCCAAACAACAACAAGATGTTGGAGAAGAAGACACAGAAGACGGGGAAGATATTACCTTACAAAATCGTTATAGCAACGCTTCAACAACTTCTGTGGAAAACGACAAGGCCAATATTGAGTATATGCAAAGTAAAAAAGGGAAAAAATTGATGACAGATGAAAACCGTGAGCGTGGCTCTTTAAATTTCAATGTTGTGTTTCGATTTGTTGGTTTAGGCGGTGGGCGTTTATGGGTCTCTTGTTTGGCCATGCTTTTTCTGCTAGAGCGAGGCGCCTATGGTACTTGTGATTGGTGGTTATCAGTTTGGTCAAGTGCAGAGAAAGCACCACCAAAAAATGATCCTGGATTTGGATGGCCAGCTGCAACATCGGGTGATGTATCAAAGTGGTATTCATATGTTTATATCTGCTGCGTTTCTGTAATGATTGTATTTGTTTTTGGCAGATTAAATACATTTGTTATGTGCATATGTAAAGCCGCAGAGAAAGTATTTGAAAAATTACTGTATGGTGTATTACGTACGGATGTTAATTTTTTCGAAGTGACACCACATGGGAGGATTACCAATCGATTTAATTTTGATACGGAGGTGATTGATTCAGCGCTGTTTCAAAGAATCAATGGTTCAGTTGCAAGCACTATGTGGCTATTAACTGGAACCGTAATTATGGTTTCCGTATCGCCTTTTATATTTATTATATTAATACCAACAATGTTTTTGTATTTAAAATTACATAAATTTTATCGCACAAGTTGCGTTGAATTGCAAAGGTTGGATTCTGCAACAAGAAGTCCGATACAAGCAAGTTTCTTTGAAGCATTGCAAGGATTAAATTCAATTAGGGCATACCACGCGGAAACAAAATTTAAATCCAGAACAAATGTAAAAATTGAAGAAAGTCTTGCAGTTGTGAAAGTTCAGGCTACTGCTAATCGATGGCTGGGAGTAAGGTTGGAGTTCATGTGTGCTCATGTTTCTTTGTTTGCCAGCATAACCGTTTGGCTGTCTAGAGGTTTTTTAGCACCCGGTCTTGCTGGACTAGCGGTGTTTTGGTCCATCCAATTTACTACATCTTTGACATTTAATATAATCAACACTACAGAAGCTGAGGCAAAACTTAGTTCAGTTGAACGTGTACTTGAATATAGTGATTTGCCACCAGAGGATGCAAAAAGTTGGTTTGAAGATGATAAAGATGTTAACAACCAGATCATACCAAAGGAAGGGGATTTGGAATTTAAAAATGTAGTGTTTAAATATAGACCAGAATTAGAACCTGTGTTAAAAGGAATTTCATTCAAAGTAAAAAATGGTTTTCGAGTAGGTATTTGCGGGAGAACAGGTGCTGGTAAATCAACAATTGCAAATGCGTTATTTAGACTTCGCGAACTTGCTGATGGTAGCATTCTTGTCAACAATGTTGATTTAAAAAATTGTGCATTAAATCAAATTCGAGGAAATATTTGTGCAATGATACCACAGATCCCTACCCTGTTTAGTGGCACTCTACGGTTCAATTTAGATCCATTTGATGAATACACAGATAATGATATATGGAATTCATTAAATGCAGTGCGTTTAAACGATATTATTACTACGTTGGCTAAACAGCAAGGTGTAGTCGGTTCGGCATTGAATATTAACATTGAGCATGGCGGTAACAATTTGAGTGTGGGGCAACGACAATTAATTTGCTTTGCAAGGACCATTTTGACGAGACCAGCTGTACTTTTATTAGATGAAGCGACATCATCATGTGACGCGGAAACTGATGATATTATTCAAACAGCGTTGCGCAATGAATTCTCGTGTACAACATTAATAATTGCTCATCGGCTGAAGACAATTATGGATAGTGACATGATATTAGTGCTTGATGGAGGTAAAGTAGTAGAGTATGATAGCCCGGCAAACTTATTGAAAGATCCAACAAGTAGTTTCAGTTTATTATGTAAAAGTAGTAAAGATAGTGGGATGGCGACGGAGTAAAAGCGGCGCATGAAGAGTAAAAAAAATGATGTGTGTGGGTTGTTTTTTTTATACGTGTATAAAAAAATATTTTCGTACACACGGGAGCTTATAGCGCTTATATTCGTTGCCGCGTATAATATATATAATAGAATTTTTTATATAATTATTACGAGTATAACTTAGATTTTAAACATCAATATATACGTACGAGTATATGATACTCGTACGATATTAGGAAGCATATTATTAAAAATTACACAGCTGCAAATGTTAATGCTTCTTTAACCGCATTTTCTACCTCCTCTGTCCATATATCTTGAACACCCATCTCTTTTCTTAAATTAGATATAGCTTTTTTATTCGAAGCAACATCCAAAAGATCTTTTTGTTTTATTTCAAATTTCCCGTTAAGATCAGTTGGGAAATTGCGCAAGAATTCTTTGATATTTTTAAATCCTGTTACCAATTCATTTGATGTAGTTGCTGCTACAACTCCTTCCTTCAGTTTTTTCCATTGTAATTTAATTTTGATCAAATTAACTTTTTTGTTTACAACAACTCTGTCTACGGTATGTGTTCTACCATCGGATAATTCAATAGCAACTGCTGTAGCTTCTACTTCTTGTTCCCGTGCAGACATTTTGTTTGAACTGTTAAAAGTGCCTGTATTATTTTTTGGTCGAGTTTTCCATTGTGCTACAGCAGATTCGTCTGCATCAACATATTGTGTTTTCTTAGTTGCTGCCACAAATGTGCAATAGCAAACACTTATTGCAACTAGGCCTAAGCATCCGAATCCAATATATGTCCAAATTGGATCATCTTCGCACCCAATATTATGAATCGCATTGATATCACATGGTAAACTGCTATTTGAATACAAGCAACCAACGGATGGCATTTCTTCCATTTTGATTTTTTTACCATCTTCACAAATTGTACATTCTTCATTTCCCTCATCATCTGTAAAAGTATTACCCTCACATAATTTACAGCCACCTCCACTAATACCTGTGTAACCTATTGGGCAATCTACACATAGTCCAGATTCAGCACCAAATTTTCCATGATCGCATGCTGCACAAGCCACTGCTTCAGATGATGCATATATTCCGCTACCTCTTGTAAGAGTAACACCTTCTGTACCAGTTGGACAAGTATTTGGGCATGCTGCATGTTTTGACTTTTGACCCATTACATTTCCCCATGTACCAACATCACAATAATTAGGGCATAATTTATCAATAATTACAGTAGGCTCGTTGCAAATACATTGGCGTGTTGCCCCACAGTTACCTTTATTATTATTGTGCAAATTTACGTATAATTTATTCACATCTGTTGAATAGTAACATCCAGACGGGGCGTAGTCAGCATTATACAAGCCGTCATTTTCAGCAGTAACAACACTTAAACCCAGTGATTCCGCCGCCTTGTTGCAATCAACAATAGTCGAAAGTGGATGACTACATTTACCAGTTTGTTTCTTTTCAATATGTGGATGATATCGACCAGATGGACAGGATGGACATCCATTTGCTTCTTTTGCTTGAATTGAATTTGCAAATCTACCAGCTGGGCATAATTCAGGACATGTCGTGGCATTCTGAACATTGCATTCACATGCATTTACTTCCGATGAACGATTTGCCCCACTTGCTTTACCGTGTTTGCCTTTTGGACATGTGGATGGGCAAGCATTTTCAATCGATGTTTGTCCAATTTTATTTCCAAATTTACCAAGTGGACAACTTTTACAAGCTTCATTTTCATTCGTTCGCCCTAAATTATCACACAGGCATATTTGATTAGTTTTGCAATTTCCGGTATTACCATACCCCCCTGTATTATTATTGTATTTTAATTCACCATCCTCAAGATAACACCCAGTTGGTGAATTTGTTGATTGTGCTTTACCATCATTTTGAGATGTCTTATCAGCTAAGTTTAAAGCTGTTGCTGCCTTATTACATTCTACCTCTGTTGTAATACTATTATCACACGTATTTGATACTTTTTCAACATAGCGAAAACCATATGTACCCTCTTTGCATAAACCAGGACAACCGAGTTCTATTGTATTTTGATTAGGAACGTTTCCATATCTCCCAGTGGGACAATCTGTATTGGCATATTTTCCAATACTTTGTGCTCTAATAATATTATTATTATTGGTTAAAATTATAATAAATATAATTGTAATGATCATCTTTGGTCGTGACATGTTTGCGTTTTTTTTCTTTGTTATACAAAAAATAATTAGAATGTGTTATTGTACGTGTAATTCTATCCACGCATAAACTATTTCTTCTAAGCAATTGTTTTTTGTATAATAATACAGTTTAATATCCTCCACACCCACACAGTAACCCGCAACTCATTCATAATAAATTATACATAGCAACATTTATTCATAAATTCATAAATATATGATAAATTAATAAAACTGTTTACAATGGAGTTTTATTATAATAGGTCTATTTATTAATTTACTACTGAAAGAAAAAAAATAATTCAAAAAAAGGCAAACTGGCAAAGGGGCACACAAGGGCACCAAAAAAGCAAAAATATTAAAACGCCAAAAAAATAAAAAAATGATTTGACGAAAGAGTAAATAGAAAATATCCGGATATTAAAATTTACCGGTGGTTGCCTGCTGGGCCTGTTCGCCTGGTTAGAGAGTTTAAGTTGAAATAGGCTTTTATTCTGGAAATCATATAGGCATTATTATCAATTATATTAGTATAGATGATCGCTAAAGTAAGCACCACATTGTAATTCGATTTAATCCCACTATAAATAAATAAATAATAATTCCAAATATAATGCTATATCCACCTATTTATATTCGGAGCCAACTATAATAGCTAATATAATATGTTAAGCAGCACTTAACGACAATATATATATATCCCATTTACATAAATAGTCTAATATATATAATATTTATTTGTTCTATATAGACACTGTCCTTGTAGATGAATATTGTTATACAATATATAATATATTTAATTATCAATATATTCATCATATATTGACATTTAGCGATATATACATAGCGAGATAAAACGACGAAAGTGGAATACCATCACCAACAATGAAACCTACTATAATATTATATATATTTATTATATCCATTGCTATTGCTTCAGCTACTAAAATAGGTAAAGGTTGTAATCAAATTAATCAAGTGGAAGAGTGTGAAAGATTTGCATGTTACGTCAACAAAGTTACCGATGCGAACTCAAGTGCTTCCACTGCCACAACATGCCAGGTCTGTAGAACAACGGAGGATTGTCAGCAAGGCAATGATGCATTTTACCGCGCGTGTTTACCGACTGGTGACGCAAAAAGACATCCCCACGAAATGGAGTGTCGTACGAAGAAACTTTTTGAACCTTTTACGGTTTGGGATGGCTTAAGTAGCTTTTTAGTATTTTTAGGCGGCGCAGTTGCGTCTGGTGCAGGTATTGGCGGTGGTGGCGTTTATGTCCCATTATTTATATTGTTTGGATGGGGAAAAGGCGCAGTTGAACGCTCGCTTGGCGCAACGACGGGTCTTAGTATTGCCATGATTATTATGATTGCACCACGCAAGCACCCAGAAGAAAATCGTCCGTTAATCGATTACAAAACAATGTTACTTCTGGAACCGATAGTATTGCTAGGTACGGTGCCTGGAAAGATTTTGAACAAAGTCTTTCCAACGCTTTTAATTTACATCTCATTATTAATATTATTGATTGTAATTTGTATACGTACATGGCAAAAATATTTTCGATTTGCAAGGCAACAAAAAGAAAGGGAGGAAGCTGCAAAGGAAGCTGAAAAAAATAACAAAGAGTTAACACCTTCGCAACAAAAACGTGTGCTTGATAGTAAAAAAAGTTTATACTTAGATACAATGCCGGGTCCAAATGAACTTGAAACCGTTGACACTGCTGATGTTCAAGTCGTGGAGCGAAAGAAAACACTAGCGGAGCAATTAACAGAGTTGCTGGATGAGGAAACGAAACAACCATGGAAAACTATCGGAAAATTAATTGCTTGTTGGTGTGTTATCCTAATTATTGCATCGATCATACGCTTTGGATTAACTTGTGGAACAGCAGAATATATCGGTATTAACGTGGTATATATTCCTTCATTAGTCATATTTACAGTATTTGCTGCTTTTGCATTGAATAAAGAATATTTGAAAAAAGTTGAGGTTGGTTATAGATTTGCGGATGGAGATCTTAAATATACAAAACGAAATACAATGGTTTGGCCAAGTTACTTCTTCATCTCCGGGTTATTAGCATCATTATTAGGGATCGGTGGAGGCATGGTAATTGGACCATTGTTATTGGAAATTGGTTTAAACCCTGTAGTATCAAATGCAACGACAGCATGTATGACCCTATTTACTGCTAGTGCTGCAACTTTGCAATACCTTGTTACAAATCAAGATAGTTTTGATTACTTCTTGTGGTATTTAGTGATAACATTTTTTGCTGGTTTAATTGGGCGAAAATTTATACAAGGTTATTTAAAGCGAACGGGGAAGCAAGCAGTTGTTGTTGCTTTATTAGGAGTTGTCATCTCGGTTTCTCTCGTTATGATGGCAATTGTCACAATATCTCGTATTAAAGGCGATATTGATGCGGGTATACCGTTTATGTTTTTGAAATTGTGTTAAAACATTTTTGTGTGATCGTGTGTGTGAATTAAAATCTATGATAAATTATACTCGTAATAATTTTATGCATATATATCATATCATATATGATATATGTCATATCATATGATAGTTCCCGTGGTAAATACTATCATATGATACGCTCAATACTCAATCTCAGGAATATATACTCGTATGATATATGTACATCATATTCAAAATAAATGGTTTAAAATCTACGTTCGCAATAGACAAAAAATGGAGCCCAATTTTGAAATATAATAATGTCATATTATCAAATCATTTTTGCAACTTTTGGCTGAGTGGTGGGCGCCCAAATGTCCGCTCAAACGCTTATAAGTTGTCCACCCTGGATAAGAACATAATGTAACACCATATTTGTATTATAGCAAAGCTTTAAATGCACATCTGCAAACTAATACTCTACAAGCATGAGTAGGTTTTTTCTATAATTCTCCTTCCCTGCGTTCTCGTTGAACGCGCTGGACGTCGGGTTCAATGGCACTTTATTATAATATATATATTAAACATCGTGTATCATATTACGCGGGTAAATATATAGAGTCATATTTTAATTTTTTATAATGTACGAATTCGGAAGAATCCCTTATCAGTTATGACTTTAAAACCACTATGATTCCGCAACCATAAGCCTGTTATATGGGGAATTATGCGGTCTTTACATGCATCAACTTTTCCATAAAATTTTGCACATATCAACACAGCTGTATTTTTGGGATGATGTATTTTAAAATCTTCGCCAAAAATGCCACCTACCAGGCTTGGATCTTCATACGATTTCTCAGTACTTGGATTATTGTCAAAAACATTAAAAGCATTACATGATTCTTCACCATTGGATTTTGTATTCAATCCACAAAGTTTTGAACATAATGAGTTTAATTTGCAACACGCAGGTCCAACGTAATAATTTGGTCTGCATTGTTTAGGAATAGTACAAATAATATCCATAGAAGTATACAAATCACAGATATACCCATGCAAATCTAACACATGAAAGATTTCAGCTAATTCATTTCCGCGCATAAATGCAAATTCAAATACTATAACTCGGGGAAGCGGGAAAATCGAATAATACCTTTCACTAAAAATATATCTTAAGACAATTATATCAGTACCTTCTGCATCTATTGCAAAAACGATATCATGAGCAGACATTGAAGAGGCACTGCAAGTATTATAGATGGGTTTCAAATACGTTTCTAAGGAATTGATACAATCAAAAGCTGCTACATGTGGAGCTTTCACAGTTCGTGTAAGTTTTTGATAGTTCTTTTCATTCGATAAGATGGACATTTGTGATTTATGTGTACGATACATGAAATCAAAAATTGGACTAAACTCAGTATGGGATTTTTCAACACCAGGATCACCGTCTGGTAACTTTGCATGCAAAAATGTACTTTGACCCTCTGTTTCGCAAAATGCTTTGTTAATCATCTGAACACGATCTTTATATTCGTTGTAATTATATTTTAAACCTTTGTAATGAAAAACACTAGGTTCAAATAACAAACCGTATGAGTTTAAATTTGGCATTTTTGTAATTATTGGGAATATCGGATCGTTTATTGTGGCGCCAACATTCGCACCAACCTGTACAAAAATCATTTTATGCGTATCAACAATTTTATTATTAACATTTGCTGCTACAATTTCATCAATATATGCCACCAAAAGATCGTTCTCTTGGCGACGTCTATTTAATTCTGCAAGTGGATCAAAAATTCTCATGCCATAGCGAAGTTTATTTTCAAAAGAAGTCAACATTTTAGAAATACAAAGTTTATTATTACAACACGTTTCGATATTTGAATGTTCTATTTGCTTACAAAAATTGATCTTTGCATCTAGTACGCTTTCACTTAGATTTTTTGCACTAGTATAAACTAATTGGCAGTATGAATCACCACTATTTGTCTTGATGCAAACCTCTTGGTTCCATACATGATCTTTAAGAATATCTATACCAAAAATACCATTAATAGATATGAATATCCCAAAACATATTGCAGCTCCAATTACTTTGAAATATACCATTATATTATATTGTTATTCTCAATAATTCAATATTTTTTTACATAAAATGTGTTGATATTGATTAGAAAGTATCACTTGGAGCTTAACATGTAATCTTTGTTGTGTTTTTGTTCCAATTAGTTGTAGCTTACCACCTAGAGATAGAAGAAAGGAAAGAAGAAAGGCTGTATTCCATTTGTATATTATTATGTAGTCCAGTAGTAGTAATAATAATAATAATAGTAAATAATAATGTTAATACTTCTTAAAATAAATAATTTTTTATTAGTAGTAGTGTGTATCCAGTGTGTTGTATTAATGTAGTAGTAATTTATTTTTTGAAAGTAATTAATATTATAATAGGGCTCTATTTATATTATAATATTATAATACATAATATATGATGGTGCATAGTGCATAGTGCATAGTTCATATTATAGCCACACCTAATAGTTCTAATTTGCATTTATAAACATTCTATCATTTTATAAATTAGTTTGATTATTTTATAATTTCTCCAAACATCAAAGTCTACTAACCGTACTTGTAAATGCAGCAGCTTCCGTAGTTGATGTCGTTTCATCAGTAAGCACGACACCTGATACATACCATACTTTATCAGCAACACATGTTAACATGACGCGTGTCCCAGGGTCTCCACCGGGACCATTGGTCCATACTTGAGGTGTTGTTCTAAAGTCATCTGACGTACTTGCACCCGCAACTTCCCCTTGGGTAGTACAAGCCGCTTTTGTATTTAATAAATAGCAAAAATGTTGTTGATCAATTGTACACGTCTCTGTATATGTTTCTTCAAAATTGTTAGCCAAAAGTCCACTACAAGTACTTCCCCCATTAGAACAAGGATTGTCATCACAATTAGTTACATTTCCATAAGTTGCTGTTGCCCACAATTTACATGTCCGTGTTGCATAAACGTTACTGCACAACCCATGCCCACGAAAATCAAGTTGTTGAGCACCAGCAACAGCTGCAGTGTAGAAGGAAT
>JACLAD010000036.1_pt1 | contig 19307 bp, 20 predicted proteins | sample 8027901 | NCBI WGS metagenome assembly JACLAD01 (sample SAMN15725071, study PRJNA655200) | protist metagenome | isolation source: fluorescence activated cell sorting (FACS) single amplified genomes of... | place: Spain: Blaines Bay Microbial Observatory, Mediterranean Sea | collected 2016-07-05 | reverse complement strand
CTCTCTTGGAATTCCTGCGTATAATACCGAATATCTTCAACAGTCAGGAGCACGATCCTATCGTGATTGTCATCCATGCTCAACGCGCACCTCCCGCTCAAAAAGAAGTACAAAATTCTATGCAACCACTTTTCTCTTTACACAACAAGAATGAAAAAGTATTGTTTTGTACGTAAATATGAATGTTTTGCATTAACTTTTGAGGGAGATGATGACAAAGAGATGAGCGACCAGATGGACTCAAACATCATTATGGAATCCATGCAGGCTCTTTTGGAGGTTGACTATTAGACAATCAAAAATCACCAAATGACAAGAAACAACATTACGAAATCATACAAAAGCTTATTAGTTTCTACGTTTTTGTAAAAATTTGTTGTCATTTTTTTCAGATGGGGGTAGATGATATTATAGGATTGCATGAACGGCCCAACTGCCCTCATTGGTATTTTTATTAAAAACTACAATACAACAATGTTATGTTTGAATGTTGTTTAATGGGACTAATATGGTTTTCATGTTGAAACAAATATTAGGTTGAAATTCGAGATAGGGCGAACGTTCGCGAGATTGAATGCGGGCCGGCGGGATCCTGTAAGCGATGAAAACCGCGATCCATTGGAAAACACACATGATTGACCGTAAAATAATACGTTTAATTCACGATTTACATTTTTAGTAAGCAATAACAACAATACGTTTGATTATCGATTTACAATTTCTCAACACAAGCAAAATGTCCCAAGGCAGCAGTGGCAGAGTCCGCTCGCCTATGTAACTACCAGCTAGCATTCATTTGTATTTACGATGTTCTGGCAACGTTTTGCGGAAATACAACTACAAAACAATTTCGATTTATTCACAAATTTCAATCTATACAAACTAAAAAAAACATGTCCAAGAATGTGTTTTACAAAGTTTCCTATATTCATGATATGATTCATCTAAACGTGTCGATTTAGGTTGTTTTAGTTTTTACTTATTTTAGGGCCGTTCAGCTTTTGCATTCCCCCAATATTATTTTTCTACTCGTTACAGACAGTTTCAAACCAGACATTTTCATCCATTTGTGAATGTTGAGAGTAAGAAGTCATGAAATTGTAAAAGTTGTCAAGTGTGTGCAAAGTTTACAGAATAATTACATGCAATGTAATGAGTAAAAATATGCAGTCCGGTTCCAAATTATAATATTATTAACACTTGTATATGTCAAACCTCTTGATTTAAATTAAATCACGGTAATTATTTGACCTTCGTATTGAAATTAGTAATTTTCAAAAAAAAATCAACATGAACGCAAACCAAAAGAACACAAATTTAGGCAGCGCGGCGTCTTCAGCGCAGGGCAGTAGGCCTTCACCACCAACTCTGCGTTTTTTTCAAAATGCCGAACAGCAATGCCACCTCTATGGCGATGATGCCGTAAGAAGAAGTCAACAACTGGAAGAACAAATTTCCCAACTTAACGCCGAACAAGAAATGTTAAGAACCGCTGTACACAGTAACGTCTTTGACCACGAAGAAGACATAATCTCTACCAATTCTTGTGTTGAAAGTTTATCTAGAGCAGGTTCGCACATAAATATGCAATCATCGTTACTGGAAGAGGAAAGGGCTAGATCTAGAAGAGATAAGGCTAATCTTCATTCAGAGCTAATAACGTTAAAGATGGAATTGGATTCTGCCAAAGCAGCATCTAGTACATGTGAAGAAAGGGTATATGCTAACGTTACCAGTAAATTAGGGGATTTTATTCGCAAATTAGATGCTGACGCTATCATTGCATTAGACGATAGGTTACAAGGTTCAGATTTGTTAGATGCGCATCTTGGGATTCTAGAAAGAAGAATGTTACAAAGATCGCCGTCCGCATGTAGTATAGAGGAGGAAGATAATTTTCGCCTTCGCGCTGACCTTGAAGAGTATAAAAAAATGTATGAGTCGTTACAGCTACAATGTCAAAACCTTGGTATCTCTAGTCATGTACAGACGGTTGACGATGGATTTCATGAGCATATGAACCAACGGATTAACGAACTAGGCCATACTTGTAATTCTATAGCACAGGAAAGAGATGACGCACTGAGAGAGGTAGCGGCGTTACGCGATGATGTGGAACTTATGAGGAGTGAATGCGAGCAACTATCAGAACGAATTTCTGTGGACGAATCCAACGCCGTACTTTATTTTTACAAAACGTTATTAACAAAAACAAAAATTCGAAAACCTTCAACAACAAAATTTACTGTCAAAACAACATTTTGGTTTGTCCAAAAAGCAATGTTTTTATTCGGTTTTTGTTGTAAATTAGTTGGTACAAGAAAATAGCGACCTGCAGCAGAAGTTAGAGGAAAGCGAACAGAGGGCTAGGGCCGCAGAAGACATGTCGCTGAGCCATGTCGATTCTGAAACGGAGTAATTACATCTTTTTCAAAACATTTTTATGTGTTTTCAACAATTGTTTTACCAATTTGTTGTACAAACATTTTGTTGTACAAACATTTTTTTTGTAAACAACTACAGTAAGGAAAAGTTGTTGGAAATGTTGCGAAATGAAAGGAGCTGGAATACCGACTTGGAAACTTGTTTACAGAGTGCTGAATCTCGAATTCAAGAACTTGAGTACGCTTACCAAATATAACAACTGCACGTAGTAAACAAAAAAGTGTTTTGTGTTTCGTTTTAAACTTTTGTTTTGTAAAATGAACAAAGGGGGCAGTTAAAAAATTATGATCAGCTAAAGGAACAATGTCAAAGGTTCCAAGATGAACGCGAGGACCTTGTGCAGGAGGCAACCAAACATAAGTAATTTTAACGTTTTTACTTGACGAATCTTTTATGTTTTGTATTTTTCTGTATAAGTTTTGTAAATTTTGATAAAAAAAAAACAGGCAGTTGATAGATGCATTCCAAGGTGAGGTGAACAGATGGAAGCTTATGAGTTTTTCCCCGGAGAGATCGCAGTCGGAGTATACTAGTTTGGTGGGTCAGGCACGGGCCGTCTTCATGGGCTCGTACATTTTAACAAAAGTTTAACACAACGCTGAACAAAATTATTTTCTGATTTTCAAAAAACAAATTGCAAACATTTTTTTAACACAAGGCAAAACAAGATAGATGAATTACAAAAACAACTGGAAAGGCAGATTCGTATGCACGACCAAGAATTAGAAGATCTTACGACCGAAATGAAACGTATGACGCAGAAGTTTATACAGTTACATAATCAAGATCTAGAAAACCATCCTGTTCATGAAGACAATTCTATGGCGGAGTTACGTTGTAGGCTCGATGATTGTAGAAAATCAGAAGAAGAGTGGTCTCGACAAAGGAGGGGAGCTAACAAGCCGCGCCAGCCCAGAAGACAGTTGACGCGAGCAGACTCCAGCTTGTATATTTTTCTTTCCTACCAATTTTAAGATTTTCTACAACAAAAATATATTTCTTGGTTATATTTTTTCAATGAAAACAATAATAACGTTGTTATATAAGGTGGGAACTGCAACTTGATCAGAAGACGAGGAGCTTGCAAGAAATGCAGCAGAACACTTTGGACGAGAGCATGATGTCTAGCATTCATGGCGGCAACGTACTTTTTATTTTTCATTCATCTATGCAAAAATACATGAATGAAAATATCAAAGGATGAAGATTCACAAGATTTCGCTTGTATAAAAAATGTTTTGTTGTGCAGCAGCATGTGGATCTGAATGACTCATCATATTCTGAGGAGTTAGAAAAAATTATTGGGAATTGCAGAGCTATGGATTTGCATTTATCTGGAGTATTGGAAGGGGCACAGGAATAAAATTTAAAACTAGTAAAAATGATTTTGCGACAGCCGCAAGATTGAAAAAATCTGTACAAAAAATTATTGTATCTTTAACAGCATATATACACAATACATCATGTCGTTGGTTGAAAGTATTTTGTAAAAGTTGAAAAGATTTGTATCGTCGACAATTTATAATGTCCGTACCTCTCTCCCCCACCTTACCCCATAGTTATACAAAGACCAATTCGTCAATCCAATTGAAATTTTGTTGTAGTAAGAAAGAAGTAATGTAAGCAAAGTCAAGATGTCGACGGCCACAGAAAATTTTGTATCTCAGACTAGTTCTGGGTCTAGCGCTCCCGCAGACATAGACAATACTCCTACCATGACTCGCGCTAGCTTCGTAGATAACAATTACACTCAGAGGAAGAGTGCTAGCCGGCCGAGTAACTTCACAGGATATGATATGTCAAAACGGCGGTCTAGTTTGAATATTGGTTTATCGCCATTACGCAAGAAGGCCCAGCAGATGGTAAACCAATCTAAGAAGTTGCAAGAGGTTTACGAAAGGCTATACCATGAATCCAAGTACGACACGTAATTTTGTACCTCACACACATTCACAAATCTTATTCTTACAATTTTTTTGTTTGAAGTTTTATTAAAATTTTGTTCTAAGTTTTAACTTTTTAGTGTATAAAATTTTGTTGTAAATGTTTGTTAACTAGCACGAAGTTCAAAAGGCGGGTAGCGTTGTGTAAAGCTCAAGGTATAGTTTTTGATGACAGTGGGGAGAACAATGACCTAGATTTTCTGCTCTGGGATATGGGGAACGTTGACAACCTTGATACGTTCATTGACGGTTTTGATAAACGCGAAGAAATCGAACTACGTTTTTCAGAACTTTATAATTCTTTAAACATCGATGAACGGGTGAGTATCTTTGGAGAGCTGTTACAAAATTTGAAGGCGCATCAAGAAAAAGGCGACAAGCAATCAATCCAACTTACCAATAAGGTCATGTCAATCAATAATAGCGGTGCGGTTGCTAGGAATCAATCTAACAAATTGGAAAATGCGATTGTAGAAAGGGAAGCTCAAACGGTTTTGTCACTAGCAAGTTTTAAAGGGGCGATTACAAACCAGAAGACGATTCTGCAAGCTAAACTAGCTGGTACTTTTAAACTTCCTACGCCTGAAGGTTTTTCACACCCACATTCTTAAAATTTCTACATCAACATTTTTTTTGTTTTACGAGATTTTCATTTTTTTGAAACAGGTTCGGAAGATGAGGGAGTTCAAAAAGATGATCCTAACAGATTCAAGACGAGTGTAGAAATTGCCAAGAAAAGACAGGATATACAGGATAATGCTAACGCGTTGGGGCTTCACAAAGAAAAAATCACTAATAGTGTCCGGAAACGGTTTCAGAGTTTTCAAAAAGAGAATCTTGCTTAATTTTTGACGCTGAATTCGATTTCGACATTATTTTTTCATAATCGTTATCAAATTTTGACGCTAGCGAATTTTGCAGACATCCAAATGTTGCGCAAAGCTCAAAAATGATGTCGTTTTTGATGTCGCTAAAAGACGTTTAAATTACAAAAAAAAGTATTTTATAAACGCGCTAAATTTAAAATAATTTTCGATCAAATTTTCTTAAAAATCATTTTTTGATCACTATTTTGTTATTTTTTTTTTCCGGACACGAACCCCCATCGCGAATGCTAACAGCGTTTTGGATGACGTATGTAATGAAAAAGTTTCTCCCGCTTCGGAAGAATTTTTTGACCTAGTACTCGACCATGGTGCAGAGGCCCACGCCGTTTATAAACAACACAAAATGCTAAGCGACCAACATGAACTCTACGAAGCCTGTTCAGAATTTTTAGATAAGCATGAACCTCTTGAGAATGCAGATGTTGCCGTACAAAAGTGTTTATCTACGATATGGAAACGGTTGCAGTTTATATACGATATGAGTAAAGCGCATAATGATCTTACAGAAGAAGAATTTCAAGCCGTTGCGGCGCAGGGGTTGGGTGAAGGTGGTTGGAGAAAAGAAATTGAGTTTAACGAAATGACTGCACGTAGATGGTGTTGGAGACTATTTTTTCGCGAATGTTTAGTACAATCGTCAATTTTTTGAAAATTTAACAAACTTTAGGCAGCGTCGTTAGGACGAATCAAGATCTCAAAATCGATATTTAGGTCTTTCATTGGATTTGGAAAGTCTTCACCGTTGCAGAATTTCGAAAAAATCGTTTTTGTTCAAGATCGAAAGACGTCGTTTTCGAGGTTTTCTATTGCAGCTCGTTTTCAGATTTTGTTCTAGATGAGGAGATCTCGCTTTTTAGATGCCCATTGACATTTTTTTCGTTCCAAAATTCCTTTTTTTGATATAAAAATCGTCATTTTTCTTTTCTTCTATGAAATTTTGAATTTCACACTATAGGTAGACGGAACTCCGCACTCAAACTTTTTGGCGGGCGACCTTTGTCCGAACAACACAACGACCTTAAGCTTGAAATTGATACTAGGGAGATAGATCTGGATACGCACAATAGGAATTTTTTGAGTGCTACCAAATCAAAGTGTTATCATCAAAATACAATTGACCATCTACTATCGGATAGTGCAAAGATGCAGAACAGAAAGAAAATAGTTTGGAGCGCAGAAGACCTCCCTGACCCTGAAGATTTGGAAGGTGTTTGTTTTACGGCGTTTTTGAACACAAAAACAAAATTATGCAAATTTGATTAGTAACAAAAAGTTGTGTACGACATTTTATTTTTTTGTTTTGATTTTTTAAAATTTTGTATTTTGTCAGCGATGGTGGATTGTCTTGAAAATGAGCATACGGATTTACAAAAAGCAACCCGAGACAAACGTGAAGAAGTTGAAATGCTTCGCCAGCAGATTGAGTATTTTGACCCTACGCAGCGTATCTCGCGCGCATCACGCATTGCACAACGCAGATCTGAACGTAAACAGAAACTAAAACAGCACACAAATTTACAATTTTTTACGTGAAACATTTTTTCGTTTTAGTAACTAACGTTTTTGAAAAATCAAATTTCTAGATATGAAGAAGATGGCGTCGTCCCTCTCCCCAGCATCTCTTTCTAGCCCTCGGAAAATCGGTAGTTTTTCTCACACACCACAGGGCCACAAAATTGTTGAAGACAAAAACGAAGAACAAGATGATGAAGTTCAACAAGAAGAAACCGTTATTGAAAATTGGGAGGGTAAGGCAAGGCCAGATTCTAAGTATAGTCATGTGTTTTCCTTTGGTGGTGAAGTGAGCAAGATGGAAGTGAAAAAAGAAGAGGAACGAATCGGTATGGATGTTTACTAATAAAATTTACTAAATGGTGTCGGTAAAACGATTTTGAAGCATTTTCGAAATTAAAAAAACGTTTTTCGAATCACAATTTTACGCTGAAGTCGATTTCCGCAATGGTTTTGAATGGTTTCTATCGCATTTTGACGTCAGCGCGATTTCCAGGATTTTGATTTTCGTCAAAAGTTCAAAAACGATCTCATTCACCATGTTTTATGACGCGCTGCAAAATTTTTCAAAAACCGATGTCGTCCAAAATCTTGTCAAAAAACATTATTTTACCTGCTAAAAACTTATTTCGTTTCATTTTTTTTCTACAAAACATTTTTTTATGATCGATTTTTGCTTATTTTTGTTTTTGACATACCGATAAAAACATCCAACGCGGAACGAATAGTCAAAGAAAAAGAAGACAAAGAAAAGGCAGAACGAAAAGCGTGGAAAGCAGCGAAAAAAGAGGCGGAGGCCAAAGAAAAGTTAGAAAAGGAAAATTACGCTTTAACGAAATTACTGCACGTAGATGGTGTTGGAGAAGCTTTTAGCGTTATTTTTAATCATACTCGTCATATTTTTCAAATTTTAGGCATTATTTTTAAAACGAATTAAGATGCCAAAATCGGTATTTACAGGTTTGATAGAAATCGAAAACCCTTCACCGTTACAGAATTTCAAAAAAAATCGTTTTTGCTCGAGGTCGAAAAACATCGTTTTTGAAGTTTTCTGGTCGAGCTCGATTTTGGAATGTTTGCTAGATGGACAGATCTCGATTTTTAGACGTCGATTGGCGTTTTTTTCGTTTCAAAACTCGTCTAAATGAGTATAAAATCGTTGCTTTTCTTTTCTCCTATGAAATTTTGAATTTCACACTATAGGTTAGAAAGGGAAAATAAAAAGTTGCGAGATGAACTCGACGATGTTGGAGCACTTCCCGATGTGGGTATTCGTACTCTTGTAAAAATGCAAAAGGCCGCAGCAGAAAAATCAAAAGGTCAAAATGGTAAACGCCGTCTTTCCAACAACCTAAAACTTTCCAGAAGTCGCGGTAGCTTATCTCGCACATCTTTATCTCGCAATTCCTTATCTCGCACAAGCCTTTCAAAAGATCAAAGCATGTCGTCGCTAATGTCGCAAGCGAAGAAAAACGCGCATATACCAATAAGTTTTGACATGCTACAAATGGAAAAAGGAAAGCGCAAAATGACGATTATGGCTGGGAAGTTGAAAGAAAAATTGGGTATTCAAAAATTTGTAAAAGTTACAACGCACACACATACAAATTTTCTTCTTAGAAATGTTTTCTCATCAATGTTTTGTTTTTTTCATTACTAATATATTTTTTTGAAAAAATGTAAAAAGGACTGAGAAATATAGTAGAAGAGGGGCATGAAATCACGGGAGTGGAAGAATTCTTAGACGAAGAAGGCTCGTTACAGGTTTTTCAACAACCAAAAAAAAGTGAAAACAAAATTAATAATAACAAACAAGCTTGGAAAAGATCAAACTAATCATTTTGGTATTAAATTATTAAATTTTTTCTTGTCTTCATTTTTCATTTTTGTTCTTTATTTTTCATTTTCATTTTTGATTTGTTAAATTTACATTTGATTGTTTTTTCATTATTGTCTTGTTAAATTTTGCTAAATTTTTTATTTTTTACAGTTGAAAGAGTTGATGACGATTTTTGAAGAAATACAAAATACGCAAAGCGAAATCACCGAATTTGAAAACCAAATAGCTGTGATTCATAATGAGGGTAGGGACCAGGCTATGGTTAGACAAACGGAAGAGATACAAAAAGAAAAACGACAACGTATTCGTCAGGAACCAGACTACCTTAAAGATACTCGGAGGGAATTAGCATCAGAACGAAAGCGATTAACACAGTACAGAGCTAGGTATCAAAAAGCTATGGCGAAGAAGAGAAAGAAGACGTTGGTTACGGCGGAGAGGCAACAGCAGGAAGCTAGATTACGATTTCAATCTAGAGCAAGTGCTGCATATCAGGTTTTCATCTAAAACCAAAACCCAAAACAAAATAAAAATTTTAAAGATATTTTTTATTTCAGTTTCCCCACTGTTTATTTTCATTTTTCATATTGTTTTTTCGTTTTGATTTTGTAATTTTCTATTGTATTGGTTATTTTGCAAATCAGTTAGAAGAAGAGGATGCGGGGCTGATGGGTATGGGTTTTGGCGCTACCCAAAACGCTGACAATATGTCTCGCAAGTATCTTACAAATTTTCTTGGACGACCAAATTCACAAAGCCAAAAAGTAAAAAAACAAATTTTTCGTTTGCGTTTGTTTTTTGTTGGTAACGTTTCAAAAATGATGTCGTCTTCAGGCAATTGTTAGAGTTGAAGGCCTGGTTGTTTTCTAGCAAGAAAACTACACGTTGGGAGTACATTTCTTTTAATAAAATTTATTTTTTGTTGTCAATAATAAAATGTAGGGATAGTATTGGGATTAATCTTGAAGGCGCATTCCTTCCAAGTGCGCCGCCAAAATTCAATTTTGGAAGACGAGGCACCCACGAACTTTTAGAGTCTTTTTGCACACGCACATAACACATACAACACATATATTTTTCTTGCAACAAATTTACAAAATACAAATTTAGGTTTTTGCAAATGTAGTGGTTTTCGTTGTTTTTATAGGGCGAAGTTGAAGAAGGTAGTAGCGAAGCAGATATTCGGCGAGGACCAATTTGAGGATAGCGGCATGGCACAGGTACGACGTCTATATTAAAAACCAAAAATAAAAAAATGGAAACTGTAAATAGAAAAAGCGGAAACTGTCAATAAAAAATCTCCAAAAACGCAAATTTTTACATGAAAATCGTCTTGTTGATATCGATTTTGATAATTACTTGCTATTTTTAAGAAATTGGAATTTGCCATTTTCCTTAAAACAATCTCAGCTGAAATCATAATTTGAAAAAAGTAGCAAGCATGAAAATCGACATCAACAAGACGATTTTTATTTTAAAAAATGCGTTTTTGGATATTTTGTATTGACAGTTTCCGATTTTTGTTTTTACAGTTTCCATTGTTTTTATATTTTGGTTTTCAATGTATTTTTCATCCCATGGCCCAGGCTGCTGATCGAAGACGGAAAGCTTTTGGCAGACAGCAAACTCTCTCCGCATTAGAAAAACGACAAAGTAGTATCCATTTTGACGACGATGGAAGTCCTGTAGGCCGACGGAAATCTATGCATCGTTCCACAATCGACGCGCATAAAGTATGACTTAACTTTTCAAAACCATTTTGTAATTTAACAATGTCAAATTTTGTAACTTTTTGATTTTGAAATTTTGTTTACAAGTTACGACGAGGGACAACTACTACAGCGGTTTTGAATATGGCAGATCAGGCGAAACGATTTTCTTCCAAATCTCCCAAACGCGAGTCCTTAAAACTTTCCAATTTGGTACAATCGCCAAGAAAGCCGACGTTATCTGCGAGGAAAACTATCAAATCTAATTCTAACTCGCCGAAGCGCGATACCAAAAAGGGGAGCGTCTTTTTTGCCGACATCTGATGAAACATTTTTTGACAATCATACATTTTGTTCACATTGTTGGCAATGTCCCGTAGAAAAAAGTAATAGTTTTACGTCGTTGTGTAGTTTAGTATACGCGTTTTGAAATCACAATCGTTGGTAATACGTCTTGGTCCCCCTTATCTACCCCTCTGGCAACAGAGAAGAACCTAACGATAAATCAATACAACGTAGTGTTTTCAATTGTAAAAGAAGTAAGTTTGAATTTTTCTTGACCATGCCGCCGGCCAAGATGAAGAAGACCACCACTAAGAAATCCAAAGCAGCTGCTAAGGCGGCACCTAAGAAGGTCGCCAAGGCTACATCTAAAAAAGTTGCAAGAAAAACCAATACCAAAGCAAAAGGTCAAGCCAAGAAGAAAGCCGCACCGAAAAAGAAAATTACTCCTAAGCAAAGAGTTGCGTCCAAGAAGAAGCTTCCAAAGAGAGATGCTGTTATTTCCAAACCAGAGCCGGTGTCCAAGCCAGCAGAGCCTGTATTGAGTGTGCCTTCAAAACTCCAACCAGAGCTAGTGTGGGTGGGCGAGGAATTTATCTCTGGCGGCATGGATGGCTCCGTTGCCGAGCGACGCGAAACTTATCTTTTTTCCACTCGACGTAAGGCTGAAGTGCATGGTATGAATACGCTCGACAACTATCTTGGCGAGAATTGGTGCAACGGCCTCAAAGGTTTTGGTCGTGAAAAGAAAAAAGTTGAGAATGAGGTTGAAATCGAGGTCTCAGAAAGCAGCACGCGATTCCATATTGTCGAGTTCGGAGATTGTCATTACCTGGAATACAATGTCCGCCGCCAGCGACCCGAAGATCAAGTCGACCATTTCGACGGCCCGGACACATATCCCCCAAAATTGGTGACCACAAGTTCAAGTTTTAAACGTACACCGCGTCCGGCTCGTCAACCGCGAAAACTATCTGAGTACGAAGTCGAAACCGACCCCGAGGACAGAACTTCCAGCGAAGAAGAATATGACTCTTACAGTGATGACTATTATTGATCATTTTTACGATACTAATAATTAAGTTTTTAAAGAACTAACCATTTGCAATACCATTTTGACCACGAGAAGAAGTTGTTGTCAGAATTGAGAAAGTATGTTGTGAGTTTCTGAGATCGTAGCTAGTCCTGTTTTCAAGTAGTTTAGGCTAGGCGTTTTGTTGTCATTTTCGACAGCCAAATCCTAGATAGCATTTTAGTACATAGTCACGTAGGTAACTTTTAGATTGTAGTCAAACTACCAACTGTGTTTTACATTGTCTGCATGCGTGTCCCTACCAAAATTCAAACCTAACAAACTCTACCCCCTGCGATTACGGTTTTGTGATCGCACCCCCCGACCTACCTATCAACAAACCATACCAACTCGAACAAAACTGTTTTTCAAACGTACCCTACAATGTAACAACATACCTGATCTTCGATGGATGATTGTATGTAATCAATCACATTGTGGATATTGTAAACAGGTAAGGGAACACAACACAACAACCACAACAACAAAACATAGGGTCTAATAGCCTTATTTCCTGGGGTCAACTGTTCCCGATTGATACATTTTTGTACACTACAAACTTACAAGTTTATACAATACGTTTGTTAATATCAGTCGGACGTTGACGAAACAAACTAACAACAACTAACAAAAACGGTACAAGGTATAACTACAGAATCAAAAAATATACATTCGAGTTAACAAGAAGATACAAAAATATATACCGTTGTAAAGAAAAGTAATCTACCCGCCCCCCATTTAACAAATCCTTTGAAAATATCAGTAATACAGAATATTTTTTACAGCTACAGTCAGTGTACAGATTGTGGTGTGAAGAAACATTTAAAGTGATATCAAAATCAGCACAGTGAAAAGTTGAGAAGAAGAAAGAATAAATAATAATCTTTGTATAAATCTCTCCCCCGCTTGTGTGTTTTGGAAAACCAAAAACATTTGAAAAATTTGATTCAACATCCATATTTTGATTAAACATCATTTTTCAAAAATAAAAAAAACGTCACCCACAAAATTTTTGATATACAATATTTTTCAAAAAATTTGTAAAAATTCTATTGACAAAACATTTCATCGACTTATTATCTTTGATCCTGTCAATCCACTACTATACAATACGACGTTAACTACATTACATCCTATTGATTATTGGATTTTAACAATACCAAACCAAAACATATCTTTACGACGTTACACAAAACATAACACAAGTTTTTAGTCAGCAGTATAATCTTATAATCCTTGTTGCAAGGGTTTTTATACTAGTTTGCTCGAATCTGTTATACATAAGACCTTATACCGTTAAAACAAAAAACTTTAACACGCAGTAGCATCCTTTTATATGCTACGTTCGAACAGCTCTACTTTATTGTATTGCACACCTGTTACAGTAGAAAAGAAATTTTAAAAAAAGTAAAAAAAAACAAAAACGAATAGAAAAAACGAAAACCAAAAAAGTAAAATAGTAAAACATACACCATGGAAATAGCTGCAACGATCGGCATTATCTGTGCCGTTCTTGTCTTTGTACGTTTTTCAAGTTTTCAAAAAACATTCAACAAACATTACAGATGACACAAAAAAAAATATTTGTTATTCATGGCAAGAAATGAATTTGTTTTGTATTCTTCAGATGGCAATAGTGGGCGTCCTGGTGTTTATTTGCAACCCCAAGTGCTTTGCGCCCAAGAAGAAGACGTACGCCTTAACTTTTTACAAAATTTTCAAAATCAAGAAAAAGAAGACTGTCACCAATGAGTAATGAACAAATGAAGCAGAATGAATTTCTTAAGTTCAGAAGGTAGTGTGTCAAAAATTGTAGTTTAGAAAAATTCAGAATTCGTACGTGAATATTAAAATTACATTCGTTGTCATGCGTAACAGATTACATCAATTCCATATTACAAAAAAGTTCTACATCAAAAATATTTGACGACAAGATTTTTTGTTAAAAGTAAAACAGAATTACAACACAACAAAATCAGAATTACAAATTGATCAAATTTTGGAAAAGTTCAAGAACAATCTACAAATTACGCTAAGAGTAGTATTTAGGCAGCAATAAGTATCAAAAGGCGAAATTGGAAAATGGAGCATATGCGAGGGGGGTTGCATCATCGCCAGGAGTTACTCGTGGGTATAGATGGATTTTTCTGGGTATTACTATTCTTCATATGGGGTGTGGTGGCATTAGCCGTTTATGGCCGGTATGCAAAAAGATTACCAAAAAAAGATAGCGACGCAACCCTAAATGGTATACACAATAATACTTCTTTCATAAGCATAGAAGACAAAACAGAATTGGAAAGTGATTATGAAAAAGATTGGTCATACGGGAAAAAACTAAAACCGTCTTCAAATTCAAGTATAGATGTGTTAGATACTAGACATCATGAAAAACTTCCGCCATACGGACCTGTAAGAAATCACGTAAGTATAGAAGACAAAACTGACATAGAAGAAATTTTTGAGAGCGATTGGAAATTCTCCCCCGGAAAAAATTCTAGTGAGGGTGTTACTAATACTACTAGTATGAATGATGAAACACCTAGAAAATTTGTAAGGTCGCAGACAATCGAGGACGAATATTCCCAGGATTGGACATTAGGCACGCCCCCTAATCCCCGACCTGCTTTCACAAAATCTGTCACCCTCCCTGTTCTTACAAAACCTACATCTAAGTCGATGCTACCAAAAAGTAAGACGGTCAAATTTTCTAAGCAGAAGACTACTATTGAGGCAGAATTCGATGCTGATTGGAATAATCCAAGTGAACTACAAGACGAATTTTGTAATGAATTGCCTGACGAAGTACCGGCTCGTAGTAGGTCGGTAGGGACGAGTGTGTATCCTAAAAGTGAGGCGAGTAGTCGGTATAGCGGGATACAAATTCTAGAAGACGAAGGGGGGGTTCATGACATAGATAGGGTGTATAGTGTGGATTGGAAAACACACACCCCACCGAATACCGCAAGAGAACATTCCATACAAGAATGTTCCAACTAAATTTTTACTACTTTGAAAATTTTGAAAATCTAAATTTTGAAATTGGTTTGTACAAAACGTACACAATTTTGGAGAAAATGTATAAACAGTGAAACTAAAAATGTTCAAAAATGATGCTAATGCTTAGATTTTAGGAAGATATCCCATACATGAAATGAAAATTGGTGACAGTCTTGCGTAGTAGTTGTTGATTTGTAGTTGCTGGCTCAACTGCAAATCTCCAATTACCATCGTCAAGTATCTATTTTTACTTTTGTGCTTTTTTGTGTGACGATTGGTTTAGTAAAAAGGGTGAAGAATCTGCTAAAAACGCGGCGAGTCAAGAAGCTCTCGAGCAAGGTCTGGCAGGAACACATGGGGTTGCTAGTAACAACAACTTGAACGAGAACAACGTCCCTGTTGTATCCGGGTGGTTAGTGTACGATTTTCACCTTAACAAAAAATTTAACAACAATAAAATTCGTGCGAGGGAATTTGCGAGGCGTGGTGTGTAACAAGTGGTGACAAGATCTCAGGTCGGAAAGGAAAGGCATACATCGAGTATCGTTAGTTCATCGCATACCCTAACATGTACCATTTGTGTACAAGGCCGCATAATGAAGAGTCCTTCAACAAACAGAACCCGGGGTATGTCCCTGGCATGCAACCTCCATCTTACGCGGCATACTACAAACCTATCAAAAAAGGCACAGGTTATGGTACTTTCAACGGTGATGATGGGGGTACGGGGGGTACCGGCGGCACCGGTAGTAATTCTCGCATCTGGTCCGGACCTAACGCTGTCAGCACCGGCGCATCAGGCTACGGTTCCGGTTCCGTCCTAGGCTATAATAGTGGTTATGGCGGTTATGAAAATTTACCCGTAGCTAAGTTTTCTAAGAAAAAGAAAGGAAAGAAAAACGAACCAGTAGAAGCTGTTGTTGTTACGCCCGTTATCATAAGTCAAGGAACTGGAGGAACTGGTTGGTCCTCTGGAGAAGCAGGCAGTGGAGTAGGCCCCGAGACTCTCGACCCCGACGCTGCCGGCGCAAAACGCTCCTTCATGTGAATTTGCACATATTTTTCAATGCTTTTTGTGTTTTTTTATTCTTGCGATTTTTTTTGTACAAATTTCACTGTTTAAGATTTTTAAATTTTGGTTTTGTAAAATTTTGTGATTGCAGGAAGACGCCTACTGTACATTCCCTAGATAGTCAAGTCCTAAGAACGTTTGACGGTCAGCACGCCGGCGTACCCATGTCAGCTGAAGGTACGTTTAAACATTTTACAGTTTTTTTGTTAAACAAAAAATCACACGCACAATTTTCGAAGGTTTACATACGTTTTTGGAGTCAATTTCGATTTTTAAGGTGTGCCTCTGAGTCCATTTGGGTTAGAGTCAGTAGCGGAACACCACCATGATGACGGTGGTATTTATGACGGCGAAAGTAGTGTCGGCGACTCCACTTGTAGACATACATACACATTTTTCGATCTGCCACACATTTTTCAATGTTTTGCATACGCTATCGTATACCAAACATTTTTTCAATAATAATTTTCTTGTAAATTTCTAAAATGTACAGTTTTGCCGGTGTACAAAGCGGTTGCGGATGACGCAGCATCCGAAAGCTCCTTCGGCGATGTGGTACGATATCAACTTTTACAAAAATTTTCAAATTAATGTCTTAATATTCAAGTTCATACAAAATCAAAAATTGTTTTTGGCTCAATACATACATCAATTTTCAATGTTTTACATTTTTAATCAAACACGAATTAAATTTACAGCAAATGCAGACGATTAAAGGCGTTGTAATACCTCAAAAGCCAAAACTGCCAAGTCCTTACGCCACACCTGCAATGCCCCAAAGCTTTCCTCATAGTAATATGAGTGAGAAGTTTGCCGTCCCGAAGTCAACAAGTATGGCTAGTAGTTCTCGCACACCGCCATTTATGTCCTCTGACGAGCAGCGTGACTATGGCAGGCGGAGGAGTCAAGAATCTATGACGTCTTCCGCCCTGGCGGGAGGTAGTAGTGTCATGGCTAGTGGAAGTGTGACCGGCAGGTCGTTCCATCATCAGCAGTCTACTCCTTTCTTCAGCCCAAGTGATAGGCGACATCACGAAATGTTAGCTGCCTATGGCATGCGAGGTGGTTTTGCAGTTAGCGGCTCGGCATTTGATGTTTTAGATGCAGATCAACGTACTGGCGAAAGTGCTCATGCGGCCATTGCTTCCATGGGTAACTATAAAGGCAAGCGCCACGCTATGACCCCAGAATCAGGTAGAAGCGAGGTGCAGTCTATCCTTTCGTCTCCCGAGAATTCCTCCAACGAAATCAGACCTACTATTCTCAATACAGTACCTTATTCTACGGGACATCCTTGTAGATTTGACGGGACTGATAAAGTATACGGAACTGATAAGGGCCATGGTAAAGGTGGTCGTAGAGGTAGCAAGGAGCATCGTGGAAGTAAGGGCAAGGGACGTAGAGGTAGACGAAGGAGCAGCCATGGGAAGGGGAAAGGCAAGGGGAAAGGCTTGATGACGCCTGTCAGATCGCCTACCAGATCACGAAGCTCAAGCCGTCGCCGTTCCTACACTTCTTCCCAAGGAAGTGGGTCTTTTGTACTTTCATACGAGGTTTCCGAAGACCACAACCAATCTCGATCAACCTCTAACGTAAATCTTACAACTAATGAAAATTTGTAGTTTGCCTCAAGAATGTGTATCTAGTGTGTGGTTGTGTAGTAACAAAAGTTAGCGTAGCAAATTTTCCAATTTCTATTACAATTTGTTTTTACATTTTTTTGATTTTGAATTTTGTTGCAAAAAATACAGTATGAAGGAGATGTCATTGTGCAAGGCCAGACGGAGATCAACGTTGGCTACATGACTTCGGACCACGAATCCTTTGTAGATTTTCCTGAAAGGGAATGTTTTAGCGATGGGGAAATTTCCGGCTGGGGATTCCGTAGGACATCTACAGCCATGGGGTTCGGTCGTAGAGGTTCCGCGTTATCGATGAACAGCGAAGATGATCCCCATGGTATTTATCGACAAAATAGCGCCCCTTCTGCCTTCTTCGAAAACCGTAGAGGAAGTTATAACACCGGCATTATGTCTCCTAGAAGTGTACATACCAGTCATTACGACCATGGCCCTATCCTGGTGTATCATGATGGTACGGCTAACGGACAAATCATTGAAGCGCCACTAGTAATCAACGAAGGTGATATTCAGGATGTCTTGTTCTTTAACCCTGCCCAATGGTCTCCAGCCATTTGGGAGGGCGGTGGTCTTGTAGAGGAGGAACCTGACTGGGTACCCCCTGACGAAGAACGAGTTGACGTCCCCGATGATTATGAACCCGATTTCGGCCAAAACGCCGTGCAAGGTGATGATTACCGTAGTACTACCATGCCGGAACAACGCCCGTCGACGAGTATGGCCCTGCCGGTGGCCAACCGCCGTGGGTCTGCTTCTTCCAGACGATCTAGTGTTGGAAGTGAATCCCCTGCGATTAGTCCTAGAGCAGGTGATAATGCAGGAAGGCCTTCCATGCAGATCAACTTGCAGTCCAGTTCCCAGATGTTTGGTAGGGAATCCCATGAAGGACCTATCATCGTTCGCCATGTGGTGCGATCTGATTCCAAGGGTGATGGTGAAACGCCACAAGGAACTGTCGGTGGTTTGACTCTATTAGTACCTACGCTTAAGAGCAGATCTGGCACATTTGAAGAAATCGAAGAAGAAGGCGAGTCACCTGGCATGAATTCCTTGCAGTCCGGCGATTCTCCTCAAAAGAAGCTCCGAACGTACATACATTTTTTTTCAACAAGAACAATCTCTTTTAAAACGAACAATCAACAAAAGTCAAAACATGATTTTCTCAATGATAATGTGTATGATCTCATCTCGTAGTTTATCTTCTCTCTATGTGAACACGTAACAATAGAAAAATGCCAGCGTCATTCTCGAGACAGGGTTCTCAAGGCTCCTCCGGTTCCTTCAAAAGAGAGGGTTCCGGTTCGATTCCGGTGCCACGCCCCTCTGGAGCAACAGAATTCCAAGCTGTGCAACTATCGCCCAGAGCTTGCTTCGAGCTTGGCTTACACCGGCCTTCTCTCAATTATTCGTAGTTTCCGCACGTTTTTCAAATGTCATATGATTATCAAAAAACAATTTCCAAAACAAAACAAACCAAAAATCGCAAAATGAATAGTAACAGCAAGTATGTTGTAGTTTAGTTGTGTATCATTATGTTGTATATAATGTGTAGTGAGTCGACACCGTCTAGCGGACAGCGGCATTCACTCAAAATCGTATCGCCTTTCAGCATGGGCTCGCCTGAGGGGCGACGCGACAGTATTGGCTTCGCGAGGATTAGTGTTAGCTCTCCGTACTCACATCCTTACATTTATTCTCTCTTCAATGTTATGCTCAATCTTATGCTCAATGTTATGCTCGATATTATGCTCTTATGACAAAATGTTTAAATGAATAATGTTTGTTTCATTTATTTTGTCAATCATAATTTTGTTTTGTTTTTGGTTGAGTATGTATGTGTTTTGTAAAGGAAATGCACCTAAATTGTGCGCCGTCAAGAACCCCAGCGCCAACGGTAAAGGGCCC
>JACLAD010003125.1_pt1 | contig 19314 bp, 25 predicted proteins | sample 8027901 | NCBI WGS metagenome assembly JACLAD01 (sample SAMN15725071, study PRJNA655200) | protist metagenome | isolation source: fluorescence activated cell sorting (FACS) single amplified genomes of... | place: Spain: Blaines Bay Microbial Observatory, Mediterranean Sea | collected 2016-07-05 | reverse complement strand
CATCAGGGTTGGTTGGACGTTCATGAGCCAACTTGCTCGGGCGCTCCATTGCGTCAATGAGCCCCATCAAATCGTAGCGGGCCAGATTGTGCTGGTAGTGATAACGCGTTTCCAGTTGGTCACAGAAGTCTTGTTGCCGCTCTGCAGAATCTCGAATCAAGCTTTTGGCTTTTTCGCGCAACTGTTGAATCTCCAAGCGATAGGCCGGTTCTGTCCGCAACTCGAGTTCGCTCTCCGGCCAATCGCCACCAGCAAAACTGATTGGTAGCTCCAAAAGCGTTTCTAGGACCGTGTGTGGCCAACACCGCAACTCATCGAAGGAAATTGAATTTGCTGGTGTAAAGCGCTGCTGAGAGCGCTTGATGCGCTTATTAGCCGTTGTTTCACAGTCACCATTCTTATCTACCACCGGAATTCTACGGCGGATCTGAGGCTGAAAGTCGACATTCACTCCCAGTTGCTCCGACATGCGCAGCACACCATCAATCCAGCCTGCTGACGCGTGATCTGTGTCCATTCCCGAAAGAAACAATTTCAGATGCAACATCTCGTGAAGAAGCACTCCGCTGTCCGCACAGAGGCTATACTGCCGGTTTCGGAAGCTCGCTGGGAGTTCGTGACCCAGTGGGCGGCAGAGTGTTATTCTGGCCATTGTATGTCGCCCACCAGAACGCTCTTTGCCGTAGGCACATTGGCCTAACCATCGACCGAACTGGCTCGTATAACTAAATGAAATATGCGCTGGGGGAAGCTGATCTGAAAAGAATTTACGGTTAAAGGAGCAGTAGTCGTCGTAGGCCTTTTGGCCTGTGGAACCCCAGCCAATTTTCATGAAAGAGCGCATTGATTCCCAACTCAGGCTGGGTTGATCGGCGGGGTCGTAGTCATAGGTGAGTGTAAACGACATAATTTGGTCCAGTGGAATGTGTGACATATAGCTACATGTCACAACATCAGAAACAATTATTCCAGTCAAAAAATATCATTCCAGCTGAAACGGCTAAGGCGGTCATTCCAGTCAAAAAAGTTATTCCAGTCAAAACATCCAAAGCGGTCTTCTCAAATAAAAAACCTAGCTAGACTGCCCACAAACATCCTCCCATCGTCTAGTTAGCCGGAGTAACCGCATGGCAAGATTGGTCAGAAATGACACACCTGATGGTATTGAGTGCCTCAAGAGCAAAACATTTGGGCATCTAGAAGTCCTCTGGTATTCGGAGTTTATAAAACGTGGAAAGAGCTATGTTCACTGGTGGGCTGTTGAATGTGAAAAATGCGGTAAGAGATTCCGGCAAACCACAGAACAACTGCTAGGGGATGTGTTAGAGCTTTCGTTTTGCCGTTCCTGTCCAGTGCAGGAGCGTAAGCAAATCAATCGATATGCGAAAATTCAGAACCTTGGGAGAAAAAAACTAGCGAAAAAGCCGTTAAAGAACCTCTCACCTGCTGCTTTACGAACAAAGAAACCCCAGTTGCCCAAGGGAGCAAGAGATCTACGGGGCAAGCGCTTTGGCGATTTGTCGGTAATCAAATTTAGCCATCTGAGGGAAATCCAACCCAAACGAACACTGAATTCTGTTCAACAGATTGATGCCTTATTAGCAAGTGCCCATATGGATAAGCAGTTTGCCGAAATAATGGATTCGGCAAGAGCAACCGCTGATGGTTCTCTGAGAGCCGATAGAGTTCAAGAAAAGATCGATGAACTGACTTTGAATCGGCTATCAATAGTCAAGCAATCCAATTACCTACCCTCCACCATTTATTATTGGATCTGCCGCTGTGAACAGTGCGGGCGTTTTGACATTCGTGTCAATCAGAGTGACCTATTGAGTGGGCGTCAAAACGCCTGTCTGCGATGTGAGCCTCCGAACAAGCATCTACGGAAATAAAGTTTTCCCATTCAGGCAGGAAATTTTTTAGACTGTAATCATTCACTTTTTTAAGTTGCTTGGGAAAAGTTTCGTAAACTTTGGGAAAACTTGGGGAAAGTTTTAAATGACATTCGTGAGGCCCTAGAATTTAGGGCAGACTTCTCCCAAATTTACCACCACTCTAGTGGCGAATGCCAACGATGCTAGTGCTACTACCGATGTCCTCTGTATCCGTTGAGGCCTCGCCAGTGGCAAGCCACTGCTCGGCTGTGATCTGATCCGCTAGAATTCGGTTGGCCGCAAGCTTGCGGCCTTCGGTGATCGATTTCACTTAGTAGGAGTGCTAATGCGCTGTAAGGCCCCTTTGCAGGGGCCGCTGCGGCCCAAGGGGTAGTAGCAGATTATCGTTGGGACAAAATCGGAGAATTTGAGAAGTGTATCGGTAGGAGTTTAGTTCTGTTCTTTACCATCAGATCTTGAGTTTTGCAATTCAATACGCACATGTCAATATTTTTTCACAGCTCTAGAAAAAAATTAGTCAAGTAAGTGTTTTTTGAATCAAAACAAGGCAATAAATTGGCAAAGAATGTCTCGTATCGCCAAAGGCGGTCCGTTCAGAATACAGTTGCCAAACAGAGGGACCTGCTGCTTTGAAGTTCTGACTTTCAATTACAGGGGCAAGAGTCTGTGCAAGTTGAGCAGTTTGACATTAAAATTTATTTCCAAAACTTAGCAACAATCCGTTTTTCGTTTGGTACTTGGCTGTCGTTGTCTCAAATTCATCAATAAATTCGTTGCGAACAGTGTAGACATTCAGGCCAGCTCCAAAGGAGTCAAATCTCCAAATGACAGGTAGTGCAAAGACCTTAACGTCTGTTTGGGATTCATATTTTTCGTTGATTGTTGAGCCTGAAATCACAGTGTTTGTTGGATCGTTCGCTGATACAATGCCTGTCAATTCGATTGTCGTATTGTTCGCAACCCCCCCAAATTGGCCTCTTTCAACTTCACTCACCTATAACCTCCCTCCAGAACGCTCAGAATCGCCGTCAGGCGGCTTTTCTAATTCGGCTAGCAAAGGTCAAAATTTTTGACCAACCTCCCGTTACAGACCATCTCAAAACTCTCAGTCAGTACTTCGCGTCAAAATTCTAATCGCACCTTGGATGCGAACAAACAATCTAGAGTCACGATTGATTTGAGGAATGATTGCGACCAGCACATTTGGCATCGCAGTGAGTGGACATTCGGCGATGCGAGGGATTGTGGAATAGCATTGCCAGTGGTGGCGATGGGTGAGCTCGCATCATGGCAGAGGCGTTGTTTCGGAGTGTGGTGTGATGCCAGATAAAATTGGTCCAGAATAAGCCAATATAATTTTATATATATTTAATCATTAGTTTCTGTTCTTGACTTTAAATACTGATGGTTGGATAGAGTGCAAATAGATTTAGATCGATGCAGTATTTGAGCTCTATGGATCTCTACAGTTACTGACAGAACTTGTCTGGTAGACTTTCTATGTTCAGTGGCCTGACTCCAGAAATTCTACACTCGCAGGAGAACAGATGTCGAAGCAGATGCTGATTGGAATTGGGATTCTGTTAGTGTTTGGCTGTGCAGATGTCTCCAAGGAGCATCAGCTGGAGAGTGGATGCTCTGAGGCGCCCTCCGGTGGAAGTAGCTCTACTGTTAGTTCGGGAGGGGGCGGAACTGATACCTCTACGCCGGAAACCTGTGAGTACTTCAGTTTTCAGAATGTAGATGGATGGAGTTGGGTGCAGAGTGACTACTATGGCAAACCTATGAGTGGCGGGCAAATAATTAAAGATGGTTCGTACAATCCAGTGGGATACTTTGATTCTGGAAGAAGAGATTACAAAAGTGAGTTAGATAGCATTGCTGTTATTGGAGGTTGCCCGTATTTCTGTGGTGATCCAATGTATGTATCTAATATTATGGTTGGATCCTCAGATTGCCAAGAAAATATTCCTTCAAATTACGAATGTAATTATTTCACAGCAGAAATGAATCCAAATACAGGAGTATTTGATAATCTTTGGTTTGAAAGCAGTAGTAGCGGAGTAGTCAATGGTGGGTATTTCCCATCAGTATTTATGGATGATGATGCTAGTCAATCGACTTTGCCCAGAGAACTAGCACTTTATGGTTATGTAATTGCGAACCACTTTGAAATGACGCTTAATGATGGTGTTGCCGTAGTATTGGCCAATATTCTCAAGGGTCCATCTGGATGCAGCGAATAATTTTGTAGGGCTAATCGACACAACTGTTTTTTCAGTGCATTTACAATGGTTTGTTCTCCTTATGCTGGCACTCTTGCCTTCACCTCACTCACCACAAACCCAACCAGCGCTGGCCCTGACAGTTTCTGGGCTTCTGCATCCCAAAGTATTGATTCTAAAGTATCTGGCCTTCGCTCTATTTTGCTGTGAATGTTGTCCAGCAAGTAGCCCATCGATCTTGGTTTTGCGCCCCATCTTCGCATCCAGAAAGCAAATGCTCTTTTGCTGACTTTGTTTTGAAGCGCCAAGTAGTCTACGAACTTCATGTTTGGTAATACTTTGGCCGGCACGGTTGAATTATTAACAGCAGGCGATGCCTGCAAGTTGGCTTGTGATCCAATATGAGACACTAATAAAGAGTTGGGCTTTTTCGGTAGAATCAGAGCCAGTTTCCGATCCTGTTTCCAGCCACCGTTTGCTTGCGTGCGTGGTCGCTGTGTCAAACGCTTCAGTAGGCCCAGCTGTTCGAGTCGCTCGAGTCGTCGCTGTACGGTTGCTCGTGAGCACTCCCAGAGCTTCACCAGATAATTGTCGGCAAGTTTGAGTAGTAATGACCGGCGGGTGAGGAATATCTTGACCAGCGTCTCGACATCTAACCGCAGACGACGTGGCAGATCCTGCAGATATGTCTTTAGATGAACGGAGCGTTTTGCCCAGAGCTGGGCATTCGATTGTTTGCGCGGTAATTGTCGGTTGTGTGGCATCCAGCCTCCTTAGTGGTTAAGGAGGAAGCGCTTATGAAACCTAGTCGTCCGTAAATAATCCACAAAATCTAACAAGTAATTCGTAGAATACTTGCGGAATTGGAACGGTTGTTTCATAATTTCCACTGTCTCGACGACAATGGATTAGCCGGCACTTTAGAACGTCGCTCGCCAAAGTTCAGTTCTATCGTTGCCGGTTGCTTCCTCTTCCGAATCGCCTATCTAGCGTTCTTCTACTCAGCGTTCAGTTAAGAAATCTACTTTTCTCAAATAAATACTCGTACTCGTTTCTGTACTTTTCGTGTTCGAGCCTCTCAGCAGCTTCGCTGTTGCTCGAGTTGTATCGCTTCATCCGGTCAATGAAGACGGCAATGTATTTGGGTTGAGGAGCATCGCCACCGGACAACTGAGAGGCGTTCATTTCTGCACTCTCAGCGTGTGTCTGGTTCAGTACCATTAACCTTCAAAGCCGCTGAAATTCCTCTCTCAAGCGAACCTGAAAGCCAGTCGCCGCCTTGTGTAATGGCTGCGTAGAACAAAACTCCAATAATTGCCGCTACGGATAGCCCGACACCGAATACTCGGCTACCACTTCTAGAATTTCGATTTGCTATCGTTTCCGGTGGTATGTCTTCAGCTTCGAACACTTCTGGAGTAACTGTACTCGATTCTTCTTCTTCACGCGGTTCAAAGTGAACATCTTGCCGTGCTGGAGAATCCAACATCTCCAGCTGTAGCCGGTTATTCTCTTGTAATAGTTTCTGATTATTTTGCTGAAGAGCACCGAGCAGCTGCTGATATGTTTCTCGCTCAGAACGCTCGGCTTTTCTTTCCGATTGTTCGTTCTCGAGTAGTCCAGAAAGTTGCGTGACTTGGCCCTTCAGTAGATCAATTTGTGCCTGTAGCCCCTCGACTACGGCATTTTCTGCTGTTGTGCCGTTGTTGTTTCGCTGTTTCGGTGACTGTTGTGCTGTCGTTGCGGTGGGGGGTTGATACGGTGTGTCGCCAGACGGGTATGGGCCATCAACTTCGAACGCTTCTTTGATGCGTAAAAAGTCTTCTTCGCTTATCAGTTTAGACGTGCCTTTCAGCGTCGGCTGAATCTCCAGTCCCGCTAGAATACGGTATAATTTTGCCTTACCGCACTTTAATCGTCGGACTGCTTCACTAAGCGAAATCAGCATAAGACCTCCAATGTCTGTTATGTCGTTTTATCGCTACTGTCGCGCTGTCGTTATACCGTTGTTGAGTGACTGTCGCGTTGTTTTCGTCTAATCAATTTAACGAGACAACGGCAATACAACGGGCTAAGACAACGAAATTCCTGCAGTTCGTGCGCCAAGATTACTTGAGGGGTACGCTATCGGGTAGTGATCATGCCCACTGGGGGGGGGGCTGTGTGGTCGTCGTGCTCCACCCGCCCCCGATTATTTGGACTACCGGGGGGGTACAAAAGTATTTAGAAACTAGCGGTTCTCGTGGTCGACTGAACTGTTGAGCGTAATGCCGTAGCTAGATATCGCTTTGCCGCTGGCCTGCTGGTCAGAGGATACGTACACGATAAAACCTAGTAAGATTAATTTGAATAACAGCATCAGCAGTCTCTATTTTCGATCGTATTATCGAGTGGCATTCACTGGGTTGCGTAGTTGAACCGCGTGACTGTACTCAGAATTACCAATCACTCATAGTCTTCCCATTTCCAGTCTTGACTTTCAAATGCTAATACTGAGATTTATATAACATATCTACCTTCCAAGTAGAAGTTAGTCTCTTTATTGAAATGAACCCAAAGGAGCTATATGAAACTAGGATATTTAAATTCTGTTTTGAAGACCAGTTTGCTGACAACTTTGTTTGGAATAGGAGCCTTCTCAGCAAATGGCGCAGGTCATTTACCAATGACTTACGAAGTAGAAGGAAAAAATTACGCGCGTACTGTAGAGCAGAAAATTACAGAGATTGGTCCGGGTTTGATGCAAATCGAAGCACGTAATACTGTTGTCTTCACTTTTTCCAAGACCAGAGAAGACTTTCCAAAAGATTTGTCAGGCACTTGCCAAGAAGTTGGATTGATGAAAGCGGCAGATCCGGGTCCATATCATACTGTCGGATTCTGTACTGCAGCTGATATCGAAGGTGACTATATTACATTTACTTATCACGCAGCGGGATTAGAAGGTACGTGGACCACGGGAAATGGAACTGGTAAATATGAAGGACTCAGCGGTTCTGGAACTTCTGCTTTTCAGGCTCCTTTGCACGAAGGTTTTATCGTATCGTTTAAAGGCAAACAAACATTTGAGTAAACTTACCAGAGTTTACTTTGCTCTCGGCACTACGAATTACCAGCAAGTGGGATCGAGTTCGCTTGGATCCCGCTTTTCTCTCATTACAATTACACGTCTCACCTTGATTTGTTAAACCCGATAGCCCCCCACATAATCACTCATAGTCTTCCCAGTTCCAGTCTTGGCCTTCGCTGGGGTCGTAGTCTAGTTCTTCTCTACGACTTTCTTGAGAAATGATTTTTTGATCTTTGTACGAAACAGCAGTGATAGAGGCATCAAAAATCTCTGCATTTCGAAATTTGCTGTATCGATGTACACAAAGAAATTCATCAGCTTCATAAATCACTCTAAATGGCCCTATTATTATTGACTCAGTGAGTGCCTTGATGATGCCTTTGTAAGCTTCAAGATCTACAATTATTCCTTGGGATTTTGCCTGAAAACTTGGGTCTGTTATCGCATCCAATAAGGTGAAATCTCCCCTACACAATTGCCTCCATGCTGTCTCAAATTGCTTTGCTTTTGTCATTCTCTCACCCTATTTGGATTCGGTAGATTGTTTCAATAAAATAACTCAACGGCTTAAAATCTCTAGTAGATGAAATGCTATTCATAATCTTCCCAGTTCCAATCCTGACCTTCGCTTGGGTCTGTTTCGATATTCTCTCTTACACTTTCTTGGGTTATGATTTTACCCTCTTTGTAAGAGACAGCACTGATAATTGAATTGTAATCGGACCCCTCACCATCCTCACTCAGAATTCTTCTGTATCTATGAATACATAAAAAGTGATTATCTTCATAAATCGTTTTGAACGGTCCCCAAGTAATGAGTTTTGCAACCGTGAATTCAATAACCTTGTCTGAGTCAATAGTTACTTCAATACCCCATCTGTGATCGATTGCTTTGTAATCGGGGTGATAGATCTTATCCACTAATGAGGTATCTTGATGAAATGCAAGTTTCCAAGCTCTGTCAAACTGTTCTGCTTTAGTCATATATACTCCTCATGCTGTTATCCGTGGTTTAATTGAAAGCGTAGTCCCCCAACTGCTGCCACTCACTCGTAATCTTCCCAGTTCCAGTCTTTGCCCTCACTAGGGTCAGAGATATTTTCAACAACACTTTCCTGAGTGATAATTAAGCCATTCAAATAAGTTATAGTTGTGATTGTCGCACTGAATGCTGGTTCATCGGTCTGCATTGATTTGAACTTTTGCTCTATGCAGAGGAAATTATCGTCTTCAAAAATTGTTCGAGTTGGACCTTTCGTCACTTTCTCACTTAGCGTTGACATGACGACTTTATCCATTTCAAGATTCACTTCTAATCCGGCCCTGTAGTCAAACGAAGAATAATCAGGATGATAAATTTTATCTACTAGCGAGAAATTTCCTCTAAAACCTTGTCTCCACGCTTTGTCGAATGCTTCTGCTCTAGTCACTTTCTTTCCTAATTCTAGTGTTCTGGATTTAATTTCTGCGATGGCGTAGCCCACCTATTGCTTGCTGATTACTCATAGTCTTCCCAGTTCCAGTTCTGCCCTTCGCTGGGGTCATGGTCTAGTTCTTCCCCAACACTTTCTTGAGTAATAATTTTTCCATCTTTGTACGTTATAGTGGTTGTTCCTGACATAAAAATATCTGCTTCTCTGTACTTGGTATATCTTTCAATACGTAAAAAATCTTCACCTTCATCAACAGTCTTTGCAGGCGTAAGTATGAGGTGTTCAATCAGTGCTAAATACGCTTCTTTGTCTGCGGCAAGATTCACTTCAATACCTGTGATACTACCAACTGCCTTGTAATCAGGATGATAAATTTCATCTACTAATGAAAAATCTTTTTCTTTTGCCGCAAGTTTCCAAGCCATTTCAAATGCTTCAGTTCTAGTCATCTCGACTCCTTATGCTGGAATTCGTGATTTAACCTCACCCACCACAAATCCAACCAGCGCTGGCCCAGATAGCTTCTGGCCTTCCGCATCCCACAACACACTCTCCAATACATCTGGTCTTCTCTCAATTCTGCTGTGAATGTTGTCTAGCAAGTAGCCCATCGATCTTGGTTTTGCTCCCCATCTTCTCATCCAGAAAGCAAAAGCACCTTTACTGACCTTGGATTGTAGCGCCAAGTAATCAACAAATTTCATATTCGGCAATGTTTTGACCGGAATGGTTGAGTTATCAACAGCAGGCGATGCCTGCAAGTTGAATTGCTGGAAATTTTTGCTAACTAAGTAGGTTTTGCTTTTCTGCTTTGGCAGAATCAGTAACAAGCTACGTTCCTGCCGCCATCCTTCAGCACGCTTTCGAGGTGGTTTGGTCAGTCTTTTAATCAAGCCCAGATCCTCAAATTGCTTCAAGCGATACTGAACATTTCTCAGCGACATGGACCATAGTTTTACCAAGTAGGTGTCACTTAGCTTCAACCGGAGAGATTTTCTTGTGAAGAAAACTCGAATCAATGACTGTGCGTCAATGTGCTGTGTCTTCTTCAGGGAAAGATTATCTAGGTAAGTGCGTAGATGAGTGGAGCGTTTTGCCCAGAGTTGGGCTTTTGATTGTTTGCGTGGGGATTGTTGGTGTTGTGGCATCCTGCCCTCCTCGTTGGGTTTGAGGAGGAAGCCGCATGAATTCTGGGCTTTGCGGTTAAAAAACGATGAAAAACCTAGGGAATTTCATCTATATCTTGAGATATTGGCCCAGATATTCCATGCTTTCCATTGTCACTTCAAAGACAATGGATATGCAGGGCTTCAAAAACTTTGGTCGCCAAACTTCCGTTCTTGTTGCTCTGCTGCTTCCTCTTCCGATTCAGCCTCCCTGACCTCTTGTCAGTTCCAGCTTCTCAGTAAAAAAGACCTCTAGTTTGAGACAAGCAACAAATCTTCCTTTTGTTCTGTTACCATTAAAGTTCCCTTTGGTTTCAGGGTCCCAACCCTGCAATTTTAACTGCAAATACTCGGTGAACAATGAACGGTTTTGACTTATTAGCGCTTTTATTTCTATCCGTCACAGCTATGACTGGTGCATCGATCATCACGATGTTTGCTTACTCTAGAGTGTTGGGCAGAAAAAGAAATGAACTACCTAATTACAAAAAGCGCAAAGACACCCACAACGTTGATCCTGCCTTAGCCCACGGGCACCATGAGCCCCATGTGTGAGGGACTGCAACACTCCTCAAGGTTAATTTAATCCCTTACCTTCTAGTGTTGCTGCCTCCGCTGTCTCCCGAATTAACTCCTGAATAATGTCAAAGCCTGCTGCTTCTGACTGTCCCGCTATCAGTTGATCATCCTCAAACACTTCCTGTAGCTCGGGATCTGTACGTAATTCCTGAATCAATTCTTCCCACTGGCCTTGCTGCCCAATTCCTCGAGCCTGATCAGAGATTTCCTGCTTTTCTGCCAGTGTCAGTAGTTGTTTGCGCTGCTTACCTTTCTCTACAACCTCATCAATGGTGATCGGCATAGTGCCTCCAGATGATTGATGTTTAGATGATAATCGGGCCTCTCTATCTGGGTTCAATTGGCTTCAACTCCGGCCAGTCGCCTTTATTTTTGGGGATCAAACCCTCTTCGATTTCCAGAGTGTACCAAGGCAATCTACTGAAAAGGCTTTGACAAGTCTCCCCCAGCGGATTGTCGATGTTTTGTCGGTTTGTTTTATGAGTAAATGGTAGCCCAGCCCGCTCAACAACTCTCTCTGGGTCACCTATGAATTCTGGTAGTTCTCCTCGTGAACCATCCCAGTCCTTCATAAAGATTCTGTCTGAAGGTAGTCTGGTCACGGTAGGTGGATCCAAATCATTATCCCAAGGTATTTTGCAAGCGTTTTCAAATAGAAGGAACTGAATTCCCTTGTAGCTAGGATGGTCAATTAGCAAGGTTGAGTGACAGCACTTTGCAACTAATCTTCTGGACCTGCCGCTTTCCCTCAGCATGACGACCATTAAATTCTCTTCACCACGATCTAGTTGGATGTCGTTGTCCCAATACCCACCATGCGGTATCGGAGGTACATCTGGCCCTCCAACAGCACGGCACCACTTCATGTGCTGATAACAATCATTACAAGCACATTCCCTAGCCATTCTTACTCTGCCGTTGAAGACAGTGAAGGCAACCTCACCGCAAAAACATGTCACCTGCTTTGGATCAGAATTGCAGTCGTCATATAGTTCATCACTATCAAATGGCTTCGGATTAATCATGTTTTAGATCCTTTGATTGTATGTTTTGTGTTTCGAGTCCCAATCACATAAAATCCTCTGAACTATATCCTTGCTGCTTGTTTTTAGGGCCCTCAGTGATCTCCAGCCAGTTGTGCTTACTCTGGCACCAAATATTATTTAGATCTTCAATCCAATCTGTCTCATCAAAGTTTCCACCGGCCAATCCTCTTTTCCCTTCTAACACAGCCGGTTCCCAAACAAGAGTAGACCCACAGGTTTTACAAAAATGTATATCAATTGTGCGGCCTGAATCACAGGATCGAACAAAGGTAGTCAGGTCACCTGAGGTAATCGTTATGTCTTGCTCAGGAAAGTATAGGCAGATCGCAAAGGCAGAGCCTGTCATCAATTGACAATTTCTGCAGTGACAAGCATGAAGCATTTCTGGATCACCCTTTACTTCAAAGCGAACTGCACCACACAAACACCCACCTGTTCTCTTTTGCATGACTGAAACTCCTTTTCTAGCAGAGAATTCAAATATTAAATCCCAATGTTTGGGAATCAGGCAGACACTCTGCTGGCGAATAGTCCTCCAGATTGATGACAATTCAACTGGCCCAGTATGGATTAATCTTTCCACAGTGAGTGTTTAATAAGTCCACGATCACAAACTATTTTTTCAACAAGACCTTCGCTGAGATCATGAGGTAATGACAGGGTTTCTTGAGCCTGTTGAAAATGATCATCAACACCAGCCGTAGTTTCGTAGACTTCAGTCAACACAAATGTGATATTGCCGGTTTCCTCTCCATCTTCAATTTCTGGAGCACTGGACCAATTTAGAACATGTAGTGCTTTGTCACCTTCTCTGTAATGCGTCTCCTGCATCCATTTTGTGTGGACCGCAATGTTTTCTTCCATTTTTTGGGCGTATTCTGCTTTGTAAACCCACATTCTAGTTAGCTGTGTTTTGCCTGCGTACATAGTTTTAATCTCATTTAAGTAACTGAATTTAATACTATTAATAATATTACGGACCTGCAAAAATAGTTTTTCTAAACAATTCTTATCAATCAGATGGTAGTTAGAAGTCAAGAAAAAAGCCAATTTGACAGGCTTCCTCCTTTACTGACCAACAGTCTTAAGTCAGAGGCTTGAAGCTCACAGTGCTGTTGATAGCTCAAAGGTTTTTTTGTGTACTCCCTAGGAAATCAAGGCTAACCGCACAACATCACCAATCTGGATCTGCCCACCTTGGATTATCTTAGCGGTGATACCACCATGCCCACGCATGCTGTTGTAGCCTCCAGCCCCAAGATTCTCTTCCATTCTGCTGCAGGGAGCACAAATGCCTGTAGTTTCCAGCAGTACTTCTCCAACCTGAAATTGCTGATGCTTCAAGGCCAGCAGATTGATACCAGAAACAACGATGTTGCGTCTCAGCAACTCCGGTAGAATCTCGCTCTTGCCTAAAATCCGAGCTACGACATCCATATGTTCCTGCTGAATCAGAGTGACTTGCCGTTTGCCAGTGGAGGATTTCTTAAAGTGATCGCCTTCCAGACCTGTCTCTGGATTAGCTTGGACTTCATTAACAGAATGCACCTCCAACAAGCGCTTGGGTCGAATGCCAATCCATTCGACCTTGCCTTGTTGTGGGATGCTGCGCAGGAACTGCCTCTCAAGGGTTTCGTTGTAGCTCATGGTTCAACTCAAGTAGTACAGCTATGGCTTCTTGCCGTTGAGTAGGTTAGCTATTCTCTGCATTGCTGCTGCCTGATCTTTGATCTTTTGAGATTCTTCTTTTTCTGCAGGCTCAGATTCATCAACAATCGGCTCTGCAGTACCAATTCTGGTAACGGTGGGACTGGGCCTGCGTAGTCTTTTTGTTTTCATCATCCAGCCTTTCCATGTTTGATAGACGTTGTGCCTCAGCTTACGCACAAAATCATATTCCGGTTCTGCCTCCCAAATCTGGAGAGAATTACGATCCTATTCCGCTATGCTTAAATAGAATTTCTTGCGTCAATTTTTCCCATGACCTCCTCTCCTTGTTGGCTTGTTCAAGCCCTTCAACCTCTTTAATCAATATCGGATTTAGCCCAGCGGTCAAGATCCCCACTTTGGGCTCCAGACGAGGAATTCCCTCATACATTTTGCGGAGCTTTTTCTGTCTCTCCACGGCTTTTTGATAAGTCTCGGGGCTAAACCTCATCACTCTCCTATATGAATAGATAGTTTTCTTCATTTTGCTGCTGACAAATCACGAACTATATTCCCAACAGAAAGGCCACCAAGTTCCACAGCGCTGACAGTCAATAAAATTGTAGCTGTGGCCCATATCAAGGGTGCGGGACTCCCAGATTTTCAAGCTTACCCTCTCACACTCTCCAGCTTTAACGCAATCCCCCATCTTCATCAAAACGATATGGCACGATTGAATTAGTATCACTCAAGTGCAGCACCCCAACAAGTTTCTGCTGGATCTTAGGGAATATCTTGGCTCCCTGATCACTAGTCAGCACGTAGAAGATGATTGCCGCAGCAACTGCACCCAAGCCAATTCCAAGCCCCCAGCTACTGCTACTTTTGGAAGCGTACTCCATCGGCTGCGCTCCTGAAGCGGCAGGCGCTGGAGTGCTGATATCAACGGAATCTTGGACATCCGCTGCTGCAGAATCGACATCAAACTTAGACGGCTTGGGAGTTTCTAATAACTGCTGGCGGAGATGCTGATTGTCTTGCTGAAGAAACATCAGCATTTTCTGGTAATTCTCTCTCTCCTTGACCACCTCTGCCTTTTCCTTGCGGTGGTCATCCCTCTCTTCAGAAAGCATCGTCTTCAGGTGAGTAATTTCTGTATTGAGAGCTTCAATTAGCCTCAAATCACTACTATATGACTTGTCTGAAGTGTCTGTTTGTCTGTCTGCTATCTGTCTGTTGTCTGTCTGCACCAGACGTCTGCCAGACAGATTCCATACATACAGATCCCAGACATTCTAATTCTTCCTGAGTAATGAAAGAACGCCTACCTTGCCGAACTGGCTTAATTCCTGACTTCTTGCAACGGGCATAGAAGCTAGCTCGGTTGACATTCAAAGCTGCCATTGCATCCTGCACCGATATGACATTTTCCATAAGACATCCTGTCTGTTGAAGTGTCTGTTAACTGTCTGTCTGCCAGATGTCCGCCATACATCTGCCATACATATAAACAGACATACAACCGGACACTTGCCATACATTTGCTGCAGCAGTTGTTCCAATTGGAGGCTTCTTTAGAGAGACAAAAACTGACACCAGAGAACCGTTGTGACAGGTCTTTTTTGTGGTTGCTGGAAATGGAGCAGAGATTCAAAAACGTGGAAGCTTTGGGGTAACTACTGGGATATAGCAGTGTAGCGGATATCAGCACCTATTTAGGCAGTGAGAAGGCCAAATCTATATTGACTGCTGTAATTTAGGCAGTTGATTCTGTGTTAATGGCGATTGTATAGCTTCTTGTTCCTTCATTCTCGGCAACACTGATTGAACTATAAGATAGTGTGTACCCCTGAGTAACTGCCGTAGGTGCAGGCATGGGTGCTGTTGAGCCTGTTTCGGTAGTGACTTCTGCATCACAGTCACCACCCATTGTAAATTCTTCTCTACAGAAATTATATCCATATAATTACATTAATAAGACAAAAAAATCTAAAGAGGTTTGATAAAAGTCCACATGTTATTCCTTATATTCTAGTTAGAATGTTTTCTAATCGTCTGACGAGCTTTCTTAATGAGCTTCTTTCCGTCAATGCCTAGAAAACTGACTTGCTTCAGCCAGCGATCTTCAACAGGTTTCAGAACTTCTTTAAATCTTTGAAATTGTGCTTCTGTCAGTTCGACATCTTTACTCTTGAACTTGCTTAGTCGTTGGGCTCCATCTAAATCATCACTCGACCATTGCTGACCAACCTTCTTAAGAAAATCTATCCCACTAGCTTTTCTAAAAGCTTGCTGAACATCCTCATCAAAACTCTCCCAACGTGCTTTATTCATCGAGACCTGAAACACAGTGTTAGCGAATCTTTCTCTGTTTGGCCCTTGAGTAAAATGTGAGATATGTCTTTCAAGTCCAAGTTCTTTCACTACGTCCATTGGGAGCATCAGCGTGTCAGCAATATTGCGCTGAAGGACTTGAGGAATTCTCGGCACAGGCACTTTGATCGCAGTCCCTTTTAGTTCTTCTACCGCCCACTCCATTGTTCTCACAGGAACACGAATCTTTCTGCGCATGAGATCCTGCGGGGCAAGGGGGGCATACCCCTTGGTCAGCAGGGCATGTCCTTGAGTGACATGTAGAAACATTACCTCCACTCCCTGCTCTTCATAATCCTGCTTGAGGTCGCTCTCAAACATTTCACGCATTGCCAGATTCGTAGCCACAGGATCATTAGTATGTACAAATGGAAGCTCAAAAACCTCAGAGCGGATAAAGGTGGCTCCACTGTAGCCATTGACTGTCCAGACGAGATCCACTTTTCCTTCACTGACTTGCTTGATCAGATCTTTTGGCCTACCGCCCAATCCCATCTTTGGGGAAATGACAATTTTGACCTTACCTTCAGACAGTCGCTCTACTTCTTTAGCCCAAGGAACTAGCATGTTCTTGTGCGGTGAATGGGTCTCAGGAACAAAGTGGTGAAGAACAAGTGTTGTTTTAGCTCCTGCTTGAAAAGGTAGAAGCAGTGCTATAAAGATAAACAGAGATGAATAGGTTCTAATTTTTTTCATTTTAAACACCTAAGTCTTCTATGATTTTAGGGGAGGTTGCGTGTTCACTGCCGGAACAAATCGAATTACTATTTTGTAGATACTTTGGGGCATGACTCTTTTAATCAATGAGCATGTATTTGGCCCAGTCAGCAGGAATCAGCCAGTGGGGTGTTGCGGGATTGAGTGAGCCGACTCCACTTACAGAGATTTGTCCATTTCAGAAAAAGTGATTTGTACACCATCTTCCTCCAGCAAAGGCAGGAACCGAGCATTCCAACCGTTTTCATCTCTCAATTTTTGCTGTGATGCAAAGTATACGTCCCAATCTTCTTTAGAACTCCATAGTTCAGTTAGCAGGATATGATTAGGATTTTCATGTGAAATAGAGCGTTCCAAGCGTTCACAACCTTTTTGTGAAGCTGTAAAAGCATTACCATGAGGCTCATCAGCTAATTCAATCACCTGATCAAGATTGCCATCTTTCACCTTTACTGTGATCCAAACCATCATTGCCATGCCAACTCCTGCAGAAGTGAAGGAAAAGGGATTCCAAAACTTGCTAACTAATAGATACATAATAATCAAGTATTGATCAAACTTAGTGGTAATACTGGTCTCATTGTATAATTTCCGTAAAAGCCATTAAGGCACTGTGGAGAGCCACTGGGAACGGCTTGTAGGAACTGGAAAAGACGTTGCCGGCGGCTGGTGAAAGTGAATTAATAAAACATTCATATTTGTTTGTTTATTTTGTTTCTTTCTCAACATACCTCATTTACTTCCTCATCGCCCGCTAACCCTCCCAATTAATTCTGCTATCTGTATATGTGTGAGAACAAATAACAAAACTCACCACGGGTAAATCATGATTTTCAAGCACTTGATCTGCTACCTGCTCACCGGTCTTCTAATTGTTCCGACAGGATGGACACAGCAAAAAGCTATTCGCCCAATTGACCAGTCACAGGGCAGTGAATTCAAACAGGCACTCATTATTGGTAATGCCGATTACAAGCATGCAGGAATACTTCGTAATCCAGTCAATGATGCCACAGCAATTAGTGAGACCCTTCAGCAATTAGGCTTTGAGGTGACCACAATTACTGATGCTGACAAACGAAAGATGGAGCAATTCATCAGAGAGTTTGGCAAGCAACTTAAGCGACGGAAAGGAGTGGGACTGTTCTACTACGCTGGGCATGGGATGCAGATTGAGGGAGTGAACTACTTGCTGCCTACTGATATTAATCCCAGCAATGAATTTGATGTGACCTACGATGCGGTCCCAGTCGGCAAACTATTGGGCCAGATGGAAGTCGCAGGCAATGGTATGAATATGGTGATTCTGGACGCCTGCCGCAATAATCCATTTGCACGTAGTTTTAGGAGCAGTAGTCGAGGACTGGCTCAAGTAGTAGCTCCCACAGGTTCTTTTATCTCTTATGCAACAGCACCGGGGCAAGTTGCCTCTGATGGTGATGGGAAGAACGGCTTATATACTGAAAAACTGCTCAAGCACATGACAACTCCGGGGCTCACCTTAGAAAGAGTCTTCAAACAAGTCCGCATGGATGTTCAGAAGGCCAGCAATAGCCGACAGGTTCCATGGGATTCCTCTTCTGTCACAGGAGATTTCTACTTTGTACCTTCAGTAGCTGCACCCCCATCAGTAGATACAGTAGAATTGGGAGATCTTCAGGAACAGGCTGATGCGACTGAAAAGGCTGGGCTTGAACAACAAAGACTAGAGCAAGCTCGGTTGGAAGAACAGAGAATGGAGCAAGCCCGTCTTGAGCAACAAAGAATTAAGACTCAATGGCAGCAATGGCAGCAAAGAATGCAGCAGGACTATGACAAGGTCATAGCTTTTGAGCAGCAAGCAATTGAGAACAAGTTAAAAGTTCAGTCTTGGGAGCGGTTCTTAAGTAGCTGGAAGGATGACAACCCCTACTCCCAGCAGGATGGGGAACTCAGATCAATGGCAGAGTCCCGTGTGACTCACTGGCAGCAGGCACCTCAGGAGATGACGCTGTACTTCGATTGGGATGTTTTCATGAAAGCTCCAGGTTTGTCTACGTTATCCAAGTCAGAAAACTGGAAGACAACCAGGACCTCTGATGAAGATCCTGTCTATGTCGGCGAAGTACAGGATGGATTACCCAACGGACAGGGGACTTGGACTACCCCAAGTGGTGAGAAATACGTTGGGGAATTCAAGGATGGCAATTACAACGGACAGGGGACTTCGACTTTCCCAAATGGTGAGAAATACGTTGGAGAATGGAAGGATGGATTACCCAACGGACAGGGGACTTGGACTCTCCCAGATGGTAAGAAATACGTTGGAGAATTCAAGGATGGAAAGAGGAACGGACAGGGAACTGGGACTTTCCCAGATGGACGGGTATGGAGTGGACTCTGGAAAGATAATGAGTTTCTTGGCAGAAAGTGAGACGGCACCTGCTTCGTAGTACCTAGGCCACTTTCTGTTTCAATAAATTACTGACGGATTGAGCAGACAATACCTTGTCAGAATGCCCCTGCTCGAACAGACTCTGAGCGATCTCTCGCAGTGATTTTGTCTGTCCAGATCGTTTCTTCGATAGCTGCCGTGCAATCCGCTTGGCGTGGACTACGAGTTCAGGAGTTTTTTCACTGAAACTCTTTCTACCCTCGACCTTCTTCCCTGTCGCTGCCCTCTTCCGCTCACGGGCCCCCTTGAGCTTCGCTACCAAGTTGCCTTTCTCAAACTGGCTGACTGCTCCCAACATCTGCCGAATCAGCACACGGCTTGGACTATCTTCGGTGAAAGTCTCCGGCGCATCGACTGGAATCAAGGTGATGCCCAGCTTCTGCAATTGAGCCACTCCCACTTCCTGATGGATCAAGTCTCGACTGAAACGGCTGGCATTTTCCACTAGAATCACACTGAGTTGCCGCTGCTGGCATTCGCTGATCAACTCTGAGAAGCCAATGCGTTCAGCAATTGCACTATCGCCGGTCTTACCGGCATCGTAGCGTTGGACCTCGATCTCAAGGCCCATACGCTGGGCATATTGGGCTACCGCTACTTCTTGGCGGTTCAATGAATCTTTATCTTCACCAACATTACTCATAGAGCTCGTCCTGTAATATGCCGCAACACGCCTCATAATGGCCTTTTTGGATAGTCAATAAACAGAAATAACTGATTCTATACTAT
>JACLAD010007054.1_pt1 | contig 19318 bp, 14 predicted proteins | sample 8027901 | NCBI WGS metagenome assembly JACLAD01 (sample SAMN15725071, study PRJNA655200) | protist metagenome | isolation source: fluorescence activated cell sorting (FACS) single amplified genomes of... | place: Spain: Blaines Bay Microbial Observatory, Mediterranean Sea | collected 2016-07-05 | reverse complement strand
GTGGAAGGCGTATTATAGCCATAGGAGCGCAGAGTCTGTATATATGAACATGTTATCATCTTAAGAGTGTATCTAATTTAATCGAACTAAGTGGAGCTATGTCAATACTATCATCATCATCATCATCACTACGATTACAAATAGCACACGAACACAATTAAACCGATAATTTCTCTCTCTTACCTCTCTCTTCTCCCTCCCCTTCTCACTTCAACTTCACGTGCATGATATAATTCATATCCAAGTCCCTCTCACTCAATTCCCAGGGCAAGTCATCAATACGTATGCCATTGGTAATCAGTTGTAACAAATTGCGAGGAGGCTGCATCACGAGGCCATTCAAAGTGATGTCCTCTACCCGTACTCTTGACACACTATCAGTACCATTCGAAGTATGAGTATCGTCATTACTGGTTGTATTCATAGTGATGGAAGTGAGCATCTTGGTCAATTCATCTGGACGGATGAACTTGGACCACGAATGCGTCCCTACAGGCACTACTCCTGTGATAAGTTCTGCACCTACAATTCCTAGAGCATAGCTCTTGGGTGTTCTATTTAAGGTGGAGAGAATTAGAGAACCAGCATTGGTACCTCCTTGCTTAACACAAGCAGCACAATGTCGCACGAACTGCAGCGGGTTCTCCACATGTTCGATGACTTCCAGACTGACGACTACATCAAAGCTCTCCTTATTGGCTACCAGATCTTCCACAGTACTGGATCGATAGTCTATATGAGCAGTGAGTGGATCGCTTGCACTATGTGCTTTGGCAATGGCAATATTCTCAGTTGAGGGATCGATTGCAGTGACTTTGGCTCCTAGACGAGCAAGCGGTTCTGCCAGCAGACCACCTCCACAGCCTACATCGAGAATAGTCAGTCCAGCAAGCTGCTCCAAAGGAGATAAGTGTGATCGACCGATTGTACTAGCAACTTGTTCCCTTATGAATTGGATACGGGCAGGGTTCATGTTGTGAAGGGGACCAGTGCCTGCTTTGCTGCTAGATTTCCACCATTCCTCTCCGACCGCACCGAACTTGCGGATCTCCTCCTCGGAAACGGTACTCATCAAACGAATAGACGCCATCGAACCAGAGATGACTCCACCAACATTAGAGGGAGAGAACACACGTCGTAGACCGTTTCCAGGTACTCTCAAACTTGACATTCGCAAAGAATATCGATAGTGGAGCATAGACAGACTTAGGTGGAGTGACAATGTCCCGCAATGTAGAGCGGACTTCGCCAAAATTTTCAGAAGTGACGTACAGGGGCCTGTTGGGTGGGTGGGGGCGAGATAGATTTTTTTTTTCAACGCTGCTTTGCGCCAAATGGACGAAGAATCTACTATTCCACAATTCGAAGAAGACAATTCAAATCCCCAATTTGAAGTCACTCTCAACTCTGGTACTAGTTCTGTCGAAATGAGCACTCTGATGACCTTTTTACAAGGCGAAGATGGCATCTTTTATCTCCGCGTCAGTGCTGCCTTTTTTGTGAGCTTCTTTGTCGGCGTAGCACTGGTGCACAGCTTGCGTCGTCTCTGTATTCGCACAGAAGAGGACGGAGTCTGGAAGCTGGCCAGTGTATGTTACATTGTACCGGTCTCCTCGTATATCGCATTGCAATATGCTCACGATTATAATCTCTGCAATCGTGTCATAGCTGATTCCTTCAGCTTTGGGATTTTGACAGGTATTGTTGGTAATCTGTTGAAGAAACCAAGTGGCAATGATACTGTCAGGCTACTATTGAGAACAGATCCTGGTAAAGAACCCACGAATACAGTCTGGTTGAAATCAGATAAGAGTACCTTGGCAGAAGCGCTGGATGCCATTCGCATTCACTTGAATCTAGGCACTAGTCAAGTCAGTATCGAGTCAGGCAGAGGTTGCTTTCTCTCTGATATGAATTCACCATTATTACCGCAATTGCATGGATACAAGAATCACGTATTGGCACATGGCAAGGAGAAGGATGTATTGATGGTAGATTTCTTCGGGTTCACCACCGCTAGCTGTGATATTGTCATCCAAAGTCAATAAACCACTGGACACGAAGAGGAACATGAGAGAGAAAGAAAAAGAAGTATATTGTATCAGATTGTATGAATCTTGTATCGACAGAGTAATGCACAAAGGATGACCATAGAAGATACACTCTATATAATATATACCAATCAACCAACAGCTCTACTATCACTTGCGAGTCTTGGAAAAAACCTTGGATAACGTTGAAGTATCAAATCTGGAGTCTTTAGGAGTGACTGCGTGTCGTTGTTGGTAAATTCTCTTTTTCTTCTTCTTCTCCTCACCTGCCTCATTGTCATCACTCTTATTGCTACCATTGGCAGCTTTGCGCTTCTCAATACGTTCCTGGATATGCGCTTCCGTCTTCGTCTTCTCCAGCAGTTCCACATACTCAGCATTGCTTCTCTTAGCTTGCAACATGGCTGCATTGACTTTAGTGGCTTTCACCCTTTTCTCATAGGCGAACTTCTCTGTCAAGTAATCCCATTTGAAAGATTTCAAATATTTCAAATTCCACAAATCGTCATAATAGCGATCCCCCTTTTTGGAGCCAATGGGGGTATTGTTCAAGCTAGATGCGACTTGTTTGGCGATACGCTTCTCAGCAAACTCAACCCATCCTTCAGAGAATTGACGTGCACTGTTACCACCGTGCTCTTTGCGTTTCTTTCGAACACTTGTGTCCTCCTCAGACAAGTAAATGCGTGTCACTTCGCCATACAGTTCGAACAAGCTGCGAGCTTTGTTCGGCTTCATGTACACGGGAATACGAGACATATAGATCACGCCACGTTTCTCCAATTTCTCACGATACTCGTTCGCATCTTTGTGAAGGAATGAAGACTTCGACGTCTTTTTCTTACTATCCTTCTTATCCGACATCTTTCACAATTCGTATCGCTTGTATCAAAAACTTCACCACACGGCAAATGACGATGAATTCCGTCGTTCTGGACAGAATAGCTTATATAATGACTAGTTGATTGCACTCTGCCGTAAAATAAAGTATCAACGAACTCTCTCGAAGAAGAGATACGGTTATGCTGCACTATAAAGATGGCGAACGCGCGTGTTTCCTCTGGTTGGGAAGTGACCACCGGGTCGGCACAAACACCCCCAGTGTGGTGGGGAAAAAAAACACCACTTGCTCTTTTGCTGCTAATCATACTGAGTTTGTTTTTAAGAGTTCCAGTTTCTCAGGGAGGAAGCAAGCAGGGGAGGAGTCAAATCGAACAACTTTCACATACAACACACCATAAAAATCCATATTCTAATGCATCTTCTAACGCATCACCACTCCTATTTTTCGATAGGATCCTGCTCGAGTGTCACTCCCTTCTTCTCCTCGGACAGCAATGACTTCTCTGCCGCCTCCATCTCCATGCTAGTTTCTGGCCCTTCATTATCATTGTGGATAGCTTCTTCGGCAAAGGCCTCAATACCTTCATTTTCCCCTGTGTCATCCTCTCCGGGGGCAGTGGTGGACGTCGCCATGAAATTATTCCTCATGGTCTTTATAGACCTCTTAGTCGACACGGCGCCATTCTTTGTATCACTCCATGATTGATAGATACCTGTATCCCTAAAAGACTGCAATACTTCAAAGGTCAAAGTGTTGGGTGTAGCTAGCATTTCTGGCAGTGATTTCTTTTTGGTGATAGAATGAGAGGATGCCAACATTTGCACATCTTGCGCATTTAAATGGTCTGCAATACGCTTTAAGGTATTGGTACTGTTTTTGCGTGCGATATGGTGGAAGACATTCTCCCTGTTAATGTCGATGTGTTTCAGATTAGCACCCGCCTTCGCTAATAGAACAGCCACATCAAACATACTACACGAAATGGCCACGTAAATGGGCGTTCGCAATGTACCAGAAGTATCAATGGCATCTACTTCTGCGCCATTATCGATCAAATAGGCTACAATGGGCATGTTGCCAATACGTGACGCAGTATGAAGCAAGGTATTTCCCTCTAGACCAAGTCGACGATCACGACCTCTCATGACCGATTCGCGACCGACTTTCTGCATGTATCCCTCACACTTTTTGATAAAAAATGTGACATCATCCGCAGTATTACTCGTCTTCTTGTAGCGAGGATTGTCTACCGTAGAGGACATGTTCTCAATTGTCTCAAACAAATCACGCAATAATCGATCTAGCACTTCATCGCGTGTAACGAAGCGTTTCAGGGCGTTCTGAATGTCATTCTCTACATCCTGCATCTCTAATTGACTCGAGACGAAATCGGATAGGCCGCCGTTGTCGCTACTAGAGATTAATGACATATTTCTCACTTCCTATATAACTGTTAGACGAAAGGTACTACTGTGAAAGAATCAAAACCAGTTGAGAGCAGTCAATGCCTTCTATTAAATTGCAACTCTATAGAAAGATACTCACGAGCTGTGAGTACGAACAAAATTGAATTGAGTGCGAAACTGGCACTTTTGGAAGAGAAGGGAGATCGACCGACCCTGCCAGAAGTGGCAGACTGGATCGCCAATTGAGTGAAGTGTCTAAATTTGGATCTTTTAACCTAGTCTGTTGGTCTTTATATTCGATAGTGCCTCACTTGAAGTCGTTAGTTCTATAAAGATAGCAAAACAATGAGTTTTGATCCTAGCCAAGCTCCTTTAGTCTCGGAAACACTTCTGAAGAATCGTCGCAGCTTAGACGACCTTGCTTATCGTCGCAGTGTGACTGTGAAGCAACAAGTGAAACGTCGTCGCGTGGTGCGTAGTGAGAATGTAAAGATCAAGCGTCCTGAACAGTTTCTACGCGAGAATCGCACCAAGACAGGCAGTCAAAACAAAATGTTACGTAAGAAACGCAAAGCGGATGCTCGCAAGAATGCAGAGAAACCATCTACCTTGAAAAGGACAACAGGCTTCGCAGTACGTATTCATCAAGGAAGACATAGTAGTGACGAAATCAAAGCAGCCTTGCGCGAAATGGGTCTAAATAAGAAATATGATGGTATCTTTGTGAAACTAGACAACAAAGGTATCAAAAAGCTGAAGGCTTTGGATGCGTACATTGCCTATGGATACATTACCAACAAGTCTGTCATCGAATTAGTGCATCGTCGCGCTTTCATACACCATAAGGGCAAAAAGACTGCCCTGAAGGATAATATTGTGGTCGAGAAGGAGTTGGGTGATCAAGGCATGGTATGTCTAGAGGACCTGTCACATGAGATTTACAATGTTGGCAGCAATTATAATGTCGCCACCGATTTTCTATGTCCATTTAAATTGTCAGCACCTACAGGAGGCTACGAGAAGAAGATTCTGAAAATGCATGATGAAAGTAGGGGGTTTCTTGGGAATGAGATGGAGTCCTTTCTAGAGAAGATATTATAATCACCTCTATAATTATCTTTCATCTATATTTGTCGGTAGTGTAGTTCATGTCTTTATCTTCTTGTAAGAGCTTTTACGAAATCACAAATAATTCACAGCATCTCCATCTCAATATATACACTCCTTACTAGTGCTATTACCTCCTTCACTAGTACTAGAATAGCTACATTTACCATTACAAACTATTATTACTACTGGGCTATTCCAGTACACGAGGAAACTCTCCTTCAATCCCCCTCATCACTAATACCAGCATCTACATCTTCATTTAAACTTACATTTACCGGCCATAACTTCTTCTTAATGAACCTTGCCAATAATGTATCGGGCCCCGTATTCACCACTACACCCGTACATTCCCCACTCAAACAGAGGTACCCAGCTAATGCCATATTCGTACTGTCTGTGATCATTATATCCTTAGAGGGTACGGTCGAATGAGCGAAGTAGTGGCTATCACCTGTGACAAGGTGTGGATCCAATTTACAATCATTCTTGACTTCAAAAATACGAATATCTGCTGCTACTCTTTGTCCTGCGGTGACTTTCAGAATATCGCCCACTTGAATACCAATGGCATCCAAATTAACCCAATCTCTGTTGGCACGCTTGATTAGACCCTCCGTAGGGACTATCTTTTTGAACAATTCCATCTCGACGGTGTTAGTCAAGCAAGGTGCAACGCAACACATCCACGAGGGGAATTGAATCGGTGGAGGGATGGCATTGTCTTTGCCTAAAGCTTTCTTCTTCTTCACCACTTCAGAGGTCAGGCCAGCTTCACTCGTGTTCAGTTTGGCGAACAGGAGCGAGATATCCATCAGGTGAATCGACTGCGAAGCAGAAGAATCGATCGAAGAATCGATCCCGTCCGGAGCACTCAATAAATTCACATGATCCTCACTACTCATATCTTCTAGCCTTTGCCCTTGGAAGGTCCAAACTAGCAAGTTTGTATATCTTTTGCCTTTTTCTCTTTAATCTACGGAGTGGGAGACGCAGTTTTTGCAATTTTGCAAAACCCTGTATCGGTATCGTTGCAATTTTGCAAAATCGATCCCTCAAAATGACAGGGGTACCGGGGTACCCGGGTCGATGCCACATTTTTTTTGTAATGTATGTACATCTAATTTTGGACTAAAACGGATAGATTGCATACAGCCAGTTAGTCATCAAAACAGTTTACTTTACCTATCTACATTGAAGCTATAATAACGTTGCATCTACATCATCTACATACCATTTTCAGCTATCTATACTGATACTAAGGTGCTCTGGGACTAACATCGGCCTTGGCTTCTCCCGCCCCTGAGGGTCGGTTGATCAAATGGGCAATCTTATTGTTAACCAGATCTCCCAATACCACGCTGTTCCACTCCAACAAGTCACCTTTCCCTCGATTGATTTCCACCAGACTCAAACTGGAACACAAAGTATATACAAAGATAGTTAACCCTAGACTGCCTCTCGCAGGGGTCATCAAAGATGCCCGGAGCTTGCCCGTAGTGGCAGCTACATCTATACTTTCCACAAACTCGAAGTTCATCTGTTTCAAAGCTGTATAAATATCACACATTAGAGTCTTTGCAGGCACCACATTAGAAGAGAAATGAAACCCCCCTGTTCTTCGATCAGAAGCACCACCAATTCTCACACTGGCGACTCTAGACAACAACCGTTTGTCACTAGCATTCATATCATCGCCATCGCTCTTAGGAGGAGCCATTGCAGCGTCATTTATGGACATCTTCTTAGAGCTTAATCGCTTGACCAACGTGCCTCGTTCAGACGAGCCAACATCGAATTCTGGTGCGAAGAACTTGTCCAAAGCAAATCCTCCACACTGGTTGATAAGATCGAAAGCATTCAATATCCTTGGTCGCGACCCACCTGTGGTGACACTTTCATCAATACTTGCATCAAGTGCATCTCCAAAGTCTGTAGCAGTCCCATCTGCTCCCCGACTTATGGGATAAAAAGAAGCGGGTTTCTGAATCGAGGCGGCAATATCTTCTGCACCCTTCGGAGAAACCTTGGAAGTGTCTTTCATAGCACTAGTAACACTTCCTGTAGTGGTATCAATAGGTGCAGGAATCTTGCTATTCTCGGTAGCACTTTCTTTCCCACTGCCACTAACTTCTTCATTTCCAATAGCACCACCAGCTGCCTCTCCTTCTACAGCCACCACCTCTTCTTCTGGCTCATTTACCCATCCTGGCAATTTTTCCAAAATCCACTCGTTGCTCTTTACTTCCATGAGAGTAATGCGCTTCTTTGGATCAGCTTCTATCATTCTGTTCAATAGACTACGTGCTCCTGAACTAAACCACTTAGGATATTCGAACTCCGCCTTCTGGATCTTACTGAACAGTTGCACAATAGTCTTTTCGTCGAATGGTAAGAAACCGGCGAGTAGAACATACAGAATGACTCCAATGCTCCACACATCAGCTTTTTTCCCATCATAGCCCTGATCGGCAAGCACTTCCGGGGCGACATAATTGGGAGTACCACAGGTAGTATGTAAGATCTGTGTCCTCGTAGTACCATTATCTGCACTGTCTCCGACATACAAGGAAGACAGACCAAAGTCACTAATCTTCAGGTTACCATTTTCGTCCAATAATAGATTCTCAGGCTTTAGATCACGATGACACACACCTGCACGATGGCAATACGCAATACCTGTCACTAGCTGCCTGAAATAGAACAGTGCTTGGTCTTCAGGCATCTTACCCATGTCCACAATCTTGTTGAAAAGCTCTCCTCCTTGTACCAGTTCTAGCACAATGAAGATCTTACTTTTACTGGCCAGAACTTCGATCATCTCGACCACATACCTGTGCTTGATCTTCTTCATGATAGAGATCTCCTTGCGGATCTGTTCACCCATGTTTTGTTTCTGGATCTTTTCTTTCTCCAACACTTTGATAGCTACAGCGCCATTCGTAACAACATGCTCAGCATATTTCACTTTACCGAACGTGCCTTCGCCTAAAGTGCGGCCCAATTGATATTGGCCCACTTTTTTGACCATTTCCTAATCTCCAATATCCAACAACTCCTTATAAAGCAGTTAATTTCAAGAAAAAGTACACTCAAGACTAGAATTGGCGAAACTTCTTCTATCTAGCGTAACTCGATCAAAAGCCTTCCTGCACCAATTCTCTAGTTAACAGAATGACGATTCGAATAGCACAGCTGAGCTCAAAAAGTTGTTGATGGCCTATCTGAAAGCGGAAAGATCACCTGTTGTGTTCTAACCTCTCTCTCTTAAAAATGCGAGAAAACTTCAGAGTGATTTGCTGGGTGGGTGGAAAGGATCTGAAACGAAATCTAACTTTCGACGATATCGTCGCATCAAAGGCCTTATTTTGATTGAAATCGGTCTAAAAGATGCAAAATCAATCTCTCAATTTGAGTGTGCACTTGGAATGGCGCGAAGTACGCAACAAAGGCGGGGCACTACCTGCAATTCGCACAGGTGCTAAATCCTTTTATTATGAAGATAATCTGTACTTGTTTCAAGGTTATGGAGCAGGCATCGGCCGATCTTCGGAAATATGGAAAATGAACACTGTGGATGGCAGTTGGGAGGTGATAGAGACTCTAGGGAACAATAGTGACAAAGCTTCAGCGAGAGATGGGCATAGTCTATGTAATATCGGTGAAGGACTTGTATTGCTCTTCGGAGGCCAAGGAGAGCCTTCTCCTAACGAAAAATCAGAACGTGTACTGGACCCTGTCAAGACCAAGACGTGGTCGATTCGTGACTTGTACAATGATCTGTACCAATTCGATGTGAAGAACGCCACCTGGGAAAGATTGACCCCTGAAGGTGGGGTGCCATTGTGCAGAAGAGGTCACAGTGCCATCTACTTTCCCAAAGGGGGCTATAGTGAGCACCAATTGGACATTAATGGACTACATCAGCATCAGCATCAGCATCACCACCATCATCACTCTATGGATGGGGGTGGGTCTCCGGGCCGTAGAGGTAAAAAGAAGAGTAATCAAGAATATCAAGAAGAATTCGAACCTATCCCCGAGAATAGCATGATCGTCTACGGAGGTAGTGGTATGGAAGTATCCAAATACATCGAAGCAGTGTATAATGACGTGTGGGTATATAGTTTGGATACATTGAGATGGACCAAAGTAATCACTCGAGGGGCAGATGCTCGACCCGTGTTTGATCATCAAGCTATTCGAGTAGGACATTTGATGTTTATCATTGGTGGAATCACTGCCACGAATGCACGCAACAAAGATGGTTCTACTGCGTTGCCATTGGAACAAAATCAAGAAGTAATGGTGTTGAATATGAAGACACTCATGTGGCATAACTTGCTGATCCTACAGCCCAGTGGGCGATCATGCAAATTGAACCTTCATGGACACACTTTAGTGACAGATCCCTACGAAGAAGGTATCTGGTACTTGTATGGCGGCAAAGATGCAGTAGAAGGCAGAGTTGCAGCAGTCGAGTCTCAAGCAAGTGCCAAGAAGTTTCTGAAGAAGTCTGCTAATGAATGTCATGTTTGGATGATTGACATCAAAGCTTGCATCATGAAACCCATCATCGCCAACAATATGCCTCCTGAGAATAGATACGAGCATGTGATGGTCTCTTCCGGAGAAGAAGGACGCTTCCTAGTGAGACCCCCACAACCCAAGAGAAAAGCAGAGACCAGGGACGAAGTGCTATTCTATTTGTTCGGAGGGGCGAGAATGGATATGTATGGTTATTGCGACCCCATAGTCTACCAACTAGTCAGAAGCTATGTATATACCAATCCTGATCTAGCGAGTGTGGCTAGTATGAACAGTAAAAGTAAGACGAAGGATATGTCCATAATAGAAGATGATCATACCATTAGTACACATCACACAAATGACAGCTTCCATCAAGAGGTAGATATAGATCTCGAAGAAGGTGATTTGAGACAACCTTCTATTTGGGAGAAGAAGCAGTCCATGGAGATCCAGACTGGTAAAAGTATGGTGTATCGAGAACCGTCTTGTTGGGAAGAGCTCAAACTGGCATTGAGCTCCAGTATGACCGATAAGCGTAGTGCACATAGCCTTGCTGCCAAAAAGAACAACGATAGCATGACATTTGACGAGAGCCGTGTTAGCACTGCTGGTAGTCGATCCAGACCCGCATCGAGTGTTGCTAAGAGAGATGGAGGTGAGAGTACCGTGGAGGGAGAGAAGGATGGGGGTACTGAAATGGCGCTATCCGCAAAGGCGATGCGAAAGAGAGAAATCCGACGATTGAAGGCTTTAGGGCAGAAAATACTGCCCATAGTGAAAGGAAAATCGTACCTCACAGCCAAGGACGCATACTTCGATGTGTATCCGGCCCCCTTACCGAAGATCCAGACGTACCAATCTTCTTTGCGTGCTAGCAGGTCCAAGTCCACTAGTCAGCTATAAAAGTGTTCAGCGGATAAGAAGATAGTAAGATGACCACATTAGAGCGTATGATTGTACATAGAGCATGTCATTACTATACCTTATTGTAAATTTCACCTTCATTTACACTAGAAATACATATGGAGTCTTGACTATATACAACTTTATACCTATTTACTGCAGTCTTACAATCCTCACAATACCACCATACAATATACTACTCTAGACCTCTACTTCATCGTCAATGAGCACTTCACTTTGCAACAATTCCTCATAATAGGGATGATTAGTGACCCCTCCACCGATGCTGCCATCACTCAACAACTTGGCACTGGCATCCCTATTCCGAGGCATGTTCCTCGCACCAAGCGCATCACGACTCTCCTTCAACAGACTAGCCTTTGAAGGCGAAGTTTCTAAAGACTCTGACGCAACAATACTGTCTGTAAATTGTGAGAACATCTCATCCAATTTGGATAACCCACTGGCTTTGAGCACTGGAGGCTTGAGTCCAGAAGAAAGGCGAATCTCTGGCGTCTTAGGCTGGAAGGGGGTACTCAGGCGACTTCGATTGACAACTATGGGCGTACGGTACTCCTCGTACCCAGGGTAGACCTTAGGGGTTGACAATACTCCCGGTAGACTACATTCCACTGCAGCCGTTTGAGGTCGTATCTTCTGAATGAGTACCGGAGTCTTCTCCGGAGATGGGCCCGGACCGATGACTTGGGAGGGACCAGGAATAGACTTGTTCTTTTTGTCCGTGTTGGTCAGTATTTGTACCTTCTGAGGACTGACAGTGAGTGCTGGGTCTTTCTCAGCGTAGATGCCCGTCGTGGCCCAATCATCTGTGAAGTAGGCGCCTTTTGGCATATTGTTAGCATTGCTATCCTGATTCATTTGGTAGATAACAGTCGAGCCATTATTCAGTTTCAATCTTCTATATTTCTTGTCTGCATCACTAGTACCGGTGATGATATCCAGACTTGACTTACCCGGTTTGCCTTTACCAATAGACACCCCCCTCAATTTATTCTTCTCCATTGTACTCAACTCCTTCTGTCCAGTCTTGCGGATAGGAGACAACATGTCTTGAGACACGAAGGTATTGCCATACTCCTTGGCTTCTATCTGCACCAAGTGATTGTACAGTGCAGGGTCAGATTTAGCACTCGTGAGCTGTTGCAGTGACCTTACCGTGGATTGAGATGAGGAAGGCTTGAGACTCTGAGAAGTGCTCATTCTGGATCTCGACACTTCTGCTTGCGACTGTGACGTACGTGGCCGCGACTGTGCGGGACTGTTTTTCGATGTCTCTGTATGCATGGAAACATCTCGCACTTGGTAGTCTCCTCCATATCTGTCTGTATATTGTTGAGCCACTCTCGTACTGCCAGGATTGAGAGAACGATCAATCACTGAGCGCGAATAATCGCTGGCAGTACGCACTCTGGTAGGACTACCTGTGAGCTGTTGGTGATATAGCCGTGCTGTGGCTTTGTTCGCTGCTAGAGTGGGCTCTTCCCGAATAAAGACCTTCTCTACAGTTTCTCGCTCGTAATCTCTCAGAGGAGATTGTGATAAGAATGGTTGCGTACCCGCTATATTGCCATCTCCATGCACTGTCTTCACCCATTGATCTGGATACTTGTATGCCCCAGGCCCCAAGTGGGCATTGGCTTCATCGGAGGTGGGTTTATACGGCAAAGTACATCTATCGAGAGGGCGAGTATACCTCTGAGCACTTGAAAAGGGACGGATTTGACGCACAGCACCAAACACTCTCTGCTCTCGCTCACAGAATTTAGGGTGTTCGTAAGGATTACGGGGACCATGTGCAGCACTGAAGCGCGGTTTGCCAATTCGTGGCTCATCACTAAATTTCTTGCCTGCACGAGACCAATGCTTTTCCATCTCGCCGAATTGCGCATCGAACTCATAGCAGATGTGCGTATACTGTAAACCAGGCATGTAGCGAGTGTCCATAAAGACACTTTTACGGAAAGGAGGATATTGCTTCTGTTCTTTCTCTATCTTGACATTCATGCCATTCTTGATACCTTCTTGGGCAATACGATTCTTCTCACTGATGAAGTAAGCAAATTGACTGCCCAGGGCAGAGATCTCATCATCCATGACGTCAGTATTGCCTCCAGCATTCGCAGAGTCATCTGTCTTCCACTTGAATTCATCATTACTTGCATAAGATGCACCAGGATAGACTTGCAGCGGTTGCGCGACTCTCATGATACAAATCTATTATGCGAGCCAAACAAAATCGCAGTAAAAAGTATCACAATATCTGGAAAAGTATCGATACGGGATACTGGGACTTATATACTTAATTGAGCCACCACCGACGTTCAGCAATGACCTCAATCACCTTCATACGGCCGCGAATTATTGTGTAAATGCTACGAAACGACCACTTCGAGGAGGAAGGGATAAGCGCCGGGTCGGTAATACACTTTCTATCCCAGTGGTTTTACAAAACAAAGCGCGATGATTCCTGTTCGATTTGATTCCGAAACAGTTGTTGTAAAACTTGGACCTGATGGCTCTTTCACAAAAGAGTATTCATCGAAATCGTTTGATGATACTGATTGCATTGTTCTAGTTCTAGACCCTCGCAAGTTTGGCCCGCATTATTATCAAAATTCCCACCTTAAGCAGTATTCTGCCAAGCTAAAGGTTGTAGTACTACTCCCGAGCACTACTTCCAGCAAAGAATGCCTTATGAAGGCTGAAGCCTCGGTCATGTGCTGCTGTGTCGCTTCAACCTTTGAGGGGGCCGAGAAGCTTTTCGTTCGTATTGATGATTACCTTGCTCACGGAGATGGAATTATTAGTTCCTTGATTTCTGCTGGTAAAACGGTGTACCCTGCCGAGGAAGCAGCCAATCTTAAAGCAGTGGTTGATGCTACTAGTGATTACATCTTCCCCAAGCGTGCTTTCGCTAACATTGCGACGGGAAATGGTGGCGAAGAGGGAGAAATCATTGATTTTTTCGAGCTAGCCTCTGAGGTATTTTCTAAAGACGATTGTAGTTTACCTACTATCGAACAAGTACCTACTGATGCGTTCCTGACGACGGAGGCACTTTATCCCGACACCAAGCCAACCATTTACTATGCCTTTAACGATGAAACAGCTAACTCACTGAAAGCGGAGCTAGATGTTACTGTGAATCTGATGTCCTTTCCAGGTCCCGATGATTTTGAAAAGAGCATCAAAGGTATCGAAGATGGAACACCTGGTTTTATCAGGGGTGAACCTTCAGAGTCAGCGGTTTTCGCCGCAAGTGGTGCAGCCGCTGGATGGTGTGGAGCTTGCTCGGAAAAACTTCCGACACCCTGTGGACATGACAAAGTGGTAGACGAAGATGATTGTCCCTTGAGCTGTCAATTCGGTGATTGTAAGAGAGATGGGGTTGAGATGCAGGAAGGCGATGAGTTTTCGCTCTGCGCGAGTTGCAAATCAACTGTTGTGTGCAAAGCCTGCTATGTCGATTTGCCCGAAGGTGAAGCGAAGGACGCTGCTTTAAAGAACATGGTGACTGATGTCGAAAGAGCAGAAATGTCGTTCACTGGTAAGGCTGCTGTGTTCTTGCTTGACCTCGAGAAGGATATCTCGAATGTGCCGCCTCCATCTGGCTACGAAAGTGGTGGTATTTGTGCCGCTCTTGCATGGTTAAATTTAGCCAGAGTTTGTACCCAAGAAACTTTTGTTGTCATCATTATGGCGGAGTCTTACGAAAGCATGGCGACAAACATTCAGCTCGCTCCCTCTATGGCAGTACTTAATGTGAATGTCGACATCGTATTGTTTTGCTTGAAGTCAGACACTGAGCACATCAAGGCGTTTTGCTGTGGTTCGAAGTCTCCCGATGAGTCTATCTTTAAGGTATTCAATCATGCTATGGACTCAATGGGTCAAATGCACTTCTATGTGTTTTCCAATGCAATGGGTCGCGACATCGAGGATGGAAGCATACTCGGCCCTACATTCACTATAAGCGATAATCCAGCCGGTGCGTCCATTGACACATCTAAGTATGCCAGCTCTGTAGTGAATCCTCACACTAATAAAACTACTGGCCTGCTCACTTTACCGAATGCGGAGGGATCTTTTGCTAACGATCGTGTGCTTCAAGGTGCTCCAGGCACCAATACCACCCTTATGAACGATGGGAAGTTCCTCATGAGCTTGTTCGAGTCTATCAAAGGTGAAAATCCAAAAGACGAAAACGGCGATGAAGTGGAAGGTGGGTATCTTAAGGAGAAGTTTAGAGAGCTTGGTGGGTTTGCAGACGACTTTCTTGATGAAAGGATTCCTTATGTAGCATCAATTATGATGGATGCCGTAGAAGTGCCTAAGTACCTCTTCGAAAAGTTGGTTGAAAAACCAGAGGAGGATGATGAGTAAGATGATTAAGATTTAATGTCTTATCGCTCTTTCTATATGTGTGGTAGAGATAGCGGGTGGACAAGATTTTCAAACTAAGTTTGTATTGTAGCCATCATATTGTTGGACTGGTAAAATATAATACAGCATTAATATAACATATGTCGGAATGCGCCTTCTCTCTGTCATCTGGTGCAGCTCCCATGGCTGCTCGCGGATACACTGATTTGACTAGCTCGCTCACACTCACATAGTCTGTAAGGACAACAAATTATGTAAATTTTGTAACGATCCACCTGGGTTTGTAACTTCTGATTAACCCGGACCCTGGTATTAAAAAAAATGGATCTGGGTCTGCTGGGCTGCGTTTGTTTTGCCACTGGTATAGCGAACTACGCTATACATTCCCGTATGGCGCGATGAAAATTAATTCTGCCGCTGTCACATTTCGAATAGTGAGAATCTGAAGGGATTACGGTGTAAGTCGACGCACATTTCGAATAGTGAGAATCTGAAGGGATTACGGTGTAAGTCGACGCACGAATTTGAGTTGTTGTGGGATGTTTTGGACCCTTATCGCCTTCCAGTTATGGTGTTATGGAGGTTTAGTTCTGGGTGAACCGGAAATGTCGAGCATCCGTACTCGTTACGCCACTTACTTTTACGAGTTGGCGTTCAAGTTTATGAATGTAGTGCGCAACAATGCAGAAGAAGCCGCCATGGGAGCGCATTTCAATACGGTGCATTTGATTCGTGTACCCAAAGCTGGCAGTACTAGTTTATCTATCATAGCACGCCGTCTTGCGGGCTGTAGTCCTCCAGGACCATGCTGCAAGTACCCTGGTGACCCCATTGGATCTTGTCCCTCCAACAAACTTTTTGCTTGTCAAGTAGACAAGAGAGTCATTGGATGCACAGACCACTATCCAAATCTGCCTTCCCTATCCAACAGTGCTATTCCAAGCATTGCTATACTAAGAGATCCGTATAAACGTAGTCTGAGTGCGTTCTTCTACCCTGGAAAGCATCACAACTATATGTGTCACTTGTTTCGGAGAGAAGGAACCACTACCTCCGAATCGATCAAGAAACGCATGTCATTCCAGAAACATCTCTACAATCGAAAGAATGGTATCGCTGCTGCCAAGAGCCAAGTCACTTGTTTTGAGGAGTATGCGAACAGTATGCGATGGCGAAATGTGGCTGTGAAGATGTTCACAGGAGCCTATGCTTACGATAATGTGCCATCCTGTGCGACTGCAAAGCAATGTCAACACTCTCTGGAGGCAGCTATAGCGAATATAGAGAAAACGATAGTGATGGCCATCATGGAGCTGTGGGAGCTGTCTTTACTGGTACTGCACTTGTCACTGCCAGGCACGGCTCCTGACCGGTCCGAATTCCACCTGGTGGGTAATTCCAGTGTCATTCGTAGCCAAGAAGCGAATACAGGCAATCGCGATTATGGCAATGAGGTCAATCAAAAGGTCAAAGACAAGCGGTTTGTGCCTAAGGTTGTGCCAGTGTCGCAGCCCTTTAGTAAGAGTCTAGGACTACAGCAGATGATAGAGAAAGGCAGTGACATTTCTCCCACCTCTATACCTTCTAGAGGCCATCCGTCATCATCTTGGTCTGAGCTACGGTATATGCCGTACCCTGAATTCAAGGCAGCGGCTCTTAACACCTCTAATGATCTGGGACAGCATCTGCAAGAGGCACTGCAGCGCCAGAATGAATTGGATGTGCGACTGTATGCGGCTTCTGTGAAGAGACTGTGTAGACAAGTGCAGGACTTGGGATTATGGAAGGATGAGCGGGTGAGAAGCTACTGGCAGGCATATATGCCTAACATCGAGTGTATCAGGGCATAAGAGGAAGAGACGAGTGATGTGACATGTTGGATATGTATTGTTGAGTTTGATATGAAATGTAAAGTTTGTGAACAGAACAGCCCATCAGTACAGTGTCTACACGTCTACAATTATGATAATAACAACAACCATGTACTATATACACCTCGATCATCACTCCTCGACAACCACAAGAAACACCACATTGTCGTGCTTCAAGTCGTTGAGCGGTATGTCCGACGGCAGTGCTTCTTTGGGATATACTCGATGTAGCGATACTGCTTGCAGTGCAGTAGGCGACAGTTTGTCATACAGTAGCCATTTCGCATACACCAACACATCATGTGTACTATTACTAGCCTTGCTAAACTCTCGAGTGATCTTGTTGTTGGACTCACCCATATTGTAAGAGGGTGGAAATTTCAGGCAGATTTTGATACTCTTCTCATCACCAGAAGGCGGATCAGGGATGAGAGATTCCAGGATAGTTTTGCTAACCTCTTCGTCCTCCTTTTTCTGTAGTTTCTGCATATCATTTTGCAAGCTCGCGAAGTAAGCTTCATCCTGTGAGTTCCGCACAGTAGTCCAAGCATCAGACATCTTCGCTGTGTGGGAAGGGGCCTGTGTTGGTCTGGATGATGGTAGAGGTTTCGGTAAAGAATACGCACTCTGCTGTCTCGCAGCAGAAGCAGTGGTGGAAGTCTCTTGCTCTTGCGCTTTCTCGACTGATAACTTCAAAGGTGATTGTGTAGGCTTAGGTAAAGCAAACGAGGACGCCGCAGAAAGCTTCGTAGATCTCTTACTGCTGACCTTCTCTCTCTCATTCTGTTTTAATTCCTTGACTAGACGTGCCAATTCCTGCACTCGTTCTTCTGATTTGGAATCGATCTTGCCCAACTCGGCCTTCTGCTCGATGTAAACGTTCCAGTACGCCCACAGAACTTTTGAGAGATAAAAGAGAACGAACCATACTACAAATATGCCACAGATGCTGCCCAGTATCTTCCACTGAAGCTCTCTTTGGTGACTATTCATTAGAATCGGATCGCACTCAACTCTGTCACGCTTCTCCGACACCCAAAACGACACTAAAGCACTAGATGAACACACATCAGCACTCAATTGCGCAAAAAGCATCTTCGAGTGATTTGTATCAACCGACCCGGTATTGGGAGCGACTCACTCATGCGAAAAGACAACGATAACACGATATATATAATTCATACACTATCTGTTGAATTCAGAGTGAGAACTGTGTATAGTGTGTGTGCCATTCGGCGGTATATATAGGTAAAAATGAGCTCATTTTCGTTATCTATGTACATTGCTTACTATAATACAAAGATTATAATGGGGGCAAGAAACATTGTTCATACAGTACTATCCAATCATAGAGAAAAATCTATCGCAAAATAGAACCTTGAATGCGCAGGGCAAGACACTCACTCCGTCCAATCTGCCAACTTGAGAACCTCAGGGACGCAGCTCCAGGCGAATGGGTCAATTTCGTCCAATCCTGCATGCTCAGCAGATGTTGTGTTCAACGCCAATGCCCATGTCAAACCGCCATAATTATGCGTTTTGACGAAAACAGAAGCAGTACCTTGAAGCGCTCCTGTGTGCCAAACATTCCCACAGGCGTGTATAAACAATCCGATTCCGTAGTTCCCGCTCTGAGGGAGTGGCGTCTTCATAATATCAACAGATTCCTTCGTCAGCAATTTGCCGTCTTCATCAAGCGCGCAAGCAAAACGAACGATGTCATCGGTGCTCATTACCCAACCACCATGAGCATCCATTCTTTGCTCCTGGGCATTCGAAACGTCGCTCTGGTGTTTTAACGCAAATACGACGTCACTTGAGTCAGCATCTTCCTTAGCTTGCGTAGTGGTTGTGTAATACCCTACATTCTCTTCATTGGGGTCGCCAATAGAGGCGTTGGTGATACCGCAAGGTGCCAGCACTTCATCCCGTACAATCTGTTCATAGCTCCTACCGTCTGCGAAAGTTGCCTCCAAGACACGTCCCAGTAGACAGTATCCGAAGTTGCTGTAGGCATAGCTCTTACCAGGCTCCTCATTAAGTGCAACATCGGCTAGAATGCGGGGAATCAGCTCTTCGCGTTGGATAGATTGATGGAGGCACATAGGATCAAAGAGTCCTTGATTTGACCAGCCTCCACCCACGTGATGTAGCCAATGTGACTAATATGGGGTGTATGTTCCGTGGTGCCTCTGCCTTCAA
>JACLAD010004103.1_pt1 | contig 19340 bp, 12 predicted proteins | sample 8027901 | NCBI WGS metagenome assembly JACLAD01 (sample SAMN15725071, study PRJNA655200) | protist metagenome | isolation source: fluorescence activated cell sorting (FACS) single amplified genomes of... | place: Spain: Blaines Bay Microbial Observatory, Mediterranean Sea | collected 2016-07-05 | reverse complement strand
GGACGCCGCCGTCCATGGTGGGGTTGAGCACGTCCGACAGCGCGGTCACGGCCGGTCGCAACGGCAGGACGTCGGCGATGGTGACGAGGAAGCCGGGCAGCTCACCGATCAGGAAGACGTCGGAGACGAAGGCCATCGGCAGCAGCGCGGCGTTGGCCAGCGGCGAGACGGCCTCGGCCCGCGGCGCGATCGCGACCAGCGCCAGGCCCAGCACGGTGAACGTGGCGATCCCCACCGCGAGGACGAGGACAGCGACGGGCAGCCTGGAGGGTGGCACGGTCACCCCGACCAACAGCACCCCGACCAGCAGCACCACGGCGGTGGTGACCACGCCCAGCACGACCGCCGCGCCGATCCGGCCGGCCACGAAGGCGCCGAGGGTCATGGGTGTCCCCCGGATGCGCTTGAGGATCCCACGGTCGCGTTGGGTGGCCAGCCGTTCGGCCAGCTCGGCGAAGGTGACGGTCGCCATGCCGAAGATGCCGAGCGCCGGCGCAAGGTGCTGGGCCAGCGGTATGCCGCCCCGGTCGTCCAGCTCGGGGTCGCCGAACACGGCGTTGAACAGCAGCAGCATGACCACGGGGAAGGCGAGGGTGAAGAACGCCGAGGACGGCACGCGGACCGTGGCGAGGATCCCGTCGACCACCTGGCCGCGGACCAGCGTCGAGCGGCGGACGACCCCCTCCTCCACCACGTGCGCGTGTCGGGCAACTTCGACGGGCGGCCCGTTTTCCGACACGCGGGCGGTTCGGCTGGACGTGCGGGGGGTCTCCCAGGTCCAGCGGCGGGTGGCGACCACGGCCCCACCGACGGTCCAGGCCACCATCAGGGCGAGGTGGCTCCACGCGAAGCCGGCGCCGGCGGTGAAGGGGTTGAAGGCCTCGGCCATCGCGTTGGCGAACGCCTTCAGCGGGAAGATGCCGCCCACGAGCGACAGCACTTCGGGCAGGTCGTCGCCGACCACGAAGACGTCGGAGACGAACGCCAGCGGGACCAGCGTGCCGTTGGTGATCGCCTGGGTGGCCGCTGGCGTCCGGGCGATGGAGGACACCGCGAACCCCAGCGCGGCGAAGCAGGCGATGCCGATGACCAACGTGAGCGCCGCCGCGGGCAGCTTGCCCCAGACGACCTGCACGTCGAGGAACACCACACCGGCGAAAACCATGAGCAGCACCGCCGCGGTTCCCGACACGATGCCGGCCCCGACCCGTCCGCCGAGCAGCGCCGCAGTGGGGATGGGCAGCGCCCGCTGGCGACGCAGGACCCCCCGCTCGCGGTCGATGGACAACCCGATCGCCAGCGACGTGTAGGCCGCCGTCGCCGCCGCATAGGCCGCGATGGCCGGGGTGAAGAACTGGGCGACCCGCACCCCCGATCGCGACTCCAGGACGGCGTTGCCGACCAGGGTGCCGACGAGCAGCAGCACGATCAGCGGGAAGACGAGGGTGAAGAACGCGGCGATCGGGGTGCGGACGAACGCGGTCACGCGTGCACGGGTCTCGCCGAGCAGCAACCCGATGACGGTCGGACGCCCGGTCACGGCCGTGCTCACGCCGGGACCTCCGGAGTCGACGCTCCATCCGACGAGGGGTCGGCGTCCGCGCCGACGAGGTCCAGGTAGACGTCCTCCAGGGTGGGCCGCCGCACCTCCAGCCCCTCGAGGCGAACGCCGGCGTCCAGCGCCCACCCGGTCAGCCGGTGGAGGTCCCGTGCCGGCTCGTCGGAGGGGGCGGAGAACCATCCCGACTGGTCCGCCTGCAGGTCCAGGCCGATGACCGCCGGGTCCTCGGGCGGCCTCGACGCCCCGTCGCCGAGCCGGAAGCGCAGGGTCGGGCGGAGTCCGGACGCGGACTCCAGGTCGGCGGCCGTTCCCTCGGCCAGCAGTCGGCCACGGGCGATGACCAGCACGCGGTCGGCCAGGTACTCGGCCTCGTCCAGGTAGTGGGTCGTCAGCAGGATGGTCCGGCCGAGCGACCGGAGTCCCTCGACGACCTCCCACGCCTGTCGCCGGGCGGAGGGGTCGAAGCCGGTGGTCGGCTCGTCCAGGAAGATCAGGTCGGGGTCGCCGATCAGTCCGAGGGCCAGGTCGACCCGTCGTTGCTGGCCTCCCGACAGCGACGTCACCCGGTCGTCGGCCTTCTCGGTCAACCCGACGACCTCCAGCACCTCCTCGACATCGCGTCGCCGGGGGTACATGGACCGGTAGCGGGTCAGGATCTCGCGAACGCTGAAGACGTCCTCGATGCCGGCCTCCTGCAGCACGATGCCGATCCGCTCGCGCAGCGCCCGGTCGCCCCTCCCCGGGTCGTGGCCGAGGACCGACACCTCGCCCGAGTCACGGGTTCGATGGCCCTCGAGGATCTCCACGGTGGTGGTCTTGCCGGCGCCGTTGGGGCCGAGCAGGGCCACGACCTCCCCGGCAGCGATGTCGAATGACAGGTCGTCGACGGCAGGCACACCTGCGTAGACCTTGCGGAGGGAACGGACACTGACGGCGGGTTCGGCGGCCATGCACGGCATCCTCCACGACCTCGCGGTCGGATGTCGTCCTCCACGAGGACGACATCGGGGTCAGCCCGTGGGAGGGTCGAAGTGCCGCTCGAGGCTGTGCCAGACGCTCGGGTAGTCGTCCTGCAGCGCGGGGATCTCGCCCGCCCAGCCCGTCGGGACCAGCGGATAGCGACTCTCGAACATGAACGACATCGTGTCGGTCAGCTTCTGCGGGGTCAGGTCGTGCTGGGTGGCCTTCAGCCAGGCGTCGTGGTCGGGGCCGTGGGGGAAGTACATGTTGTGCAGGCTCATCCCGCCGGGCGAGAACCCCTCCTCCTTGGCGTCGTACACGCCGTAGAGGATCCCCATGAACTCGCTCATGATGTTCTTGTGGTACCAGGGCGGGCGGAACGTGTCGTCGGCCACGAGCCAGCGGTCGCCGAAGATCACGAAGTCGATGTTGGCCACGCCCGCGTCGGGTGAAGGCGAGGTCAGCACCGTGAAGATCGACGGGTCCGGGTGGTCGTAGCTGATCGACCCCATCGTGTTGAACTTCCGCAGGTCGTAGCTGTAGGGCACGTGGTTGCCGTGCCACGCGACGACGTCCAGCGGCGAGTGGTCGGTCTCGACGACGAACAGCTTGCCGTCGAACTTCACGTACAGCTCGCCCTGGGTGTCGGTGTCCTCGTAGGCGGCCACCGGCGACAGGAAGTCCCGCGGGTTGGCCAGCCCGTTGGCGCCGATCGGCCCTCGTTCGGGCAGCTCCAGCAGCGTGCCGTAGTTCTCGCAGACGTAGCCGCGGGCGCGCTCGTCGAGCAGGTCGACGGCGAACACCATGCCGCGCGGCATGACGGCGATCTCCCCGACCCCGATCTCGAGCACCCCGCACTCGGTCCGGAACCGCAGCCGACCCTCCTGGGGCACGACCAGCAGCTCGCCGTCGGCACAGTAGAAGTACTGCTCCTCCATGGACTGTGTCGCCATGTAGACGTGGGCGGCCATGCCCGTCTGCAGGTGGGCATCGCCGTTGGTCGCCACGGTCCGCAGGCCGGTGAGGAAGGTCGTCGGCTCGTCGGGCCACGGTGGCGGGTTCCAGCGAAGCTGCCCGATCGGCGGGTCCTGCTCACGACAGGGAGCGCTGCGGATCAGGTGGTCGGGCGCGGGGCTGAACCGCCAGGCGTGCCGGACCGACGGGCGGATCCGGTACATCCACGTCCGCCGGTTGCGGTCGTTGGGCACCGTGAACGCCGTCCCGGACAGCTGCTCGGTGTACAGGCCCAGCGGTGGGGTCTGGGGGTTGTTGCGGCCGCGGGGCAACGCGCCGGGCACCGCCTCGGACTCGAACTCGTTGCCGAAGCCGGACTGGTAGCGCAGCGGGTCGTGGCTCATGGGCGCGGTGTACACGTTCTGGCGCGTGACGCCAAGGGTGCCGTCCGCTCCGGGCCGGGCCGCGGCGAACTGCAACACTGTCACCGTGCCCGTCCCCCTCCTCGCCCATGCCCTGCCGAAGTCCGTCGGTGCCGTCCCGCTGACCCTGATCCTCACCGGGCTGCTGGCCGCGTTCCTCGCCGTCAACGCCGTCGGTACCCGCCGGGCGGCCGGCCGCATCGGCGGTGGGGCCCACCCCACCGGGACCATCGACGGGCTGTCGATCCCGTGGGCGTCGCTGCCGCTGTCGAAGGCGTCGCTGGCCAGCACCGGCAACGTGATCGGCCTCGTGCTGCTCGTGCTGACCGTGGTGCTGTCGGCGTTCGGTCCGACCGACCCGGCGACCAACCTGACCGACATCGCCGTGCTGACCCTCGGCTGGGGGTTCGTGGCCCTCACCAGCCTCCTCGCGGGTGGCTGGTGGCCGGTCATCGACCCGGTGGCCGCGTCCAGCAGGACCCTGCGGACGCTGGCCGGCGACACGCCCGCGGAAACCCCCCTCCCCCAGCGCACCAGCACCGTCGCCATGGTCGTCCTGATGGTGCTGTGGGCCCACCTCCAGCTGATGACCAACCTGACGCCGCTGGCGTTCACGGTGATCGTCGTGGTCTACGTCGCGGGGCACGTGCTCGCCACCGCACGGTTCGGTCCGGCATGGCTGACCCGAACCGAGTCGGTGACCGTGATGAGCCGGACGCTGGGGCTGCTGCGTCCCGGCGACGGTGGTCCGACCGCCCGGCTGACGGCGGTCGACGACACCGACCCGTTGCGCTGGACCTCGGCGATCCTCATCGGCTGGAGCCTCGTCGACCTGGTGCTGGAGACCGACTGGTGGCACGACCTCGCGATCAGCCAGGGGGCCCGCGAGACCCTCGGCCCGGTCGTCCTGGTGGGCGTCATCGTGGTGCTCTACGGGGCCATCCGCGGGTCCAGCGGTCGCGGACACCTCGGGCCGGCCTTCGTCGCCGTCGCCGGTGGCTGGGTGGTCTCGCACTACCTGTCGATCCTGCTGATCGAGGGACAGGGCATCCCGATCTGGCTGTCCGACCCGTTCGGGACGGGCGCTGACTACCTCGGCCAGCGGGGCGACCTGGTCAACCTCGAGCCGCTGCCCGTGGCCGTCATCACGGTGCTGCAGATCGTGCCGTTCCTGGCTGGCCACGTGCTCGGCGTCGTCGTCGCCCAACGGCGCGCTGCCGACGTGGTCCGCACCGAAGGACAGCTCGGCGCGGTCACCCTGTTCGCCCGGGCCGTCATCGCCGTCCTGCTGCTCGGCGGCGCGTGGATGCAGCTGGGTGGCCTGTGACCGACCCCGATCTGCTGGTCCCGATCGTCGCGCTGCACGGCGAGGACATCCTGGCGATCTCCGGTGTCGTCCTGCTGTGGGTCGTCGTCCGCAAGCTGACTCGAGGTCGTTGATCCCCTCGCCGACGCGTGTCCCCGCCGAGGCCAAACCATCGGCTGCGGAGCGGTAGCCTCGCCGCCGTGATCGAACCCACCGCCCCCGACTACGCCGAGTACCTCCAGCGGATCTTCACCGCCGCCCAGGACGTGGCGAGCCATCCCCGACCCGACTCGCCCCACGCGGGTGCCCCCGCCGAGGTCGCCGACGCCGCCGAGGCGGCCATCGAGGCCATGCGCGAGGACCTGGTCGGGCTGTCCCACGACATCCACGCCCACCCGGAGCTGTGCTACGAGGAGCACTACAGCGCCGCCGCGGTCGAGGCGTTCGTGGCCGACCGTGGCCACGCCGTGACGCGACCCGCCTGGGGGCTGGACACCGCGCTCCTGGCCGAAGCCGGTGCAGCGGACGGGCCGACCGTCGCGATCCTCGCGGAGTACGACGCGCTGCCCGACATCGGGCACGGGTGCGGGCACAACGTCATCTGCGCCACCGCCGTCGGCGCCTTCCTCGGTGCGGCCGCGGTCGTCGAGCGCACCGGTGGGCGGGTGCAGCTGATCGGCACCCCCGCCGAGGAGGGTGGCGGCGGCAAGGAGAAGATCGCACGCGCCGGTGGGTTCGACGACGTCGACGCCGCCGTCATGCTGCACCCGTTCTTCGCCGACATCGCCGACCACCCGTTCATCGGCGTGCGGACCGTGCAGGTCGTCTACACCGGGATGGCCGCCCATGCCTCCGCGCTGCCGTTCATGGGCCGCAACGCCCTCGACGCCGCGGTGCAGGCCTACACCGGGATGGGCCAGCTGCGCCAGCACATGCTGCCCACCGACCGGGTCCACGGGATCTTCACCGACGGCGGCCAGAAGCCCAACATCGTGCCGCAGCGGGCGGCGCTGGAGTTCTACCTGCGGTCCGCCGAACCCAGCACCCTGGAGGAGCTGTCGAAGCGAGCGGAGGCGATCTTCGAGGGCGCAGCCCAGCAGACCGGCTGTGGCGTGGAGATCATCTGGGACGTCACCCCCGTCTACCTGCCGACCCGCCTGAACGGTCCGCTGACCGAGCGCTACGCCGTTGCCGCGGCCAAGCGCGGCCGGCCGGTCATCCCCAGGGGCCTGCTGCCGGAGTCGATGACCGGCTCGACGGACCTCGGCAACCTCAGCGTCCGCGTCCCGAGCATCCACCCGTTGCTGGGCATCGCGCCGTTCGGGACGCCGCTGCACACCAGCGACTTCGCGGCCGCCGCGATCACCGAGGAGGCCGACAACGGCGTCATCGACGGTGCCGTCGCGATGGCGCAGGCAACCCTCGACTACCTGGCCGATGCCGACCTCCGCGCCGCGGCGGCCCGGGACTTCGAGCTGGGCGGCGGGCTCCTGGACGTCGAGGCGATGTACCCGTGAGGTCGCTCCTGCGGGGACCGGCGAAGGCACTGCTCCTCGGCGGACTCCTGCTGGGCGTCGGCACGCTGCACTTCGTGGCCCCGAAGCCCTTCGACAGCATCATCCCCCGGGCGCTCCCCGAGGAGGCCCGACGGCCGTTGACCTACGCCTCGGGTGTGGTCGAGGTGGCCGCCGGCGCCATGCTGCTGGCCCCCCGCACCCGTCGTCTCGGCGGGCGGCTGGCGTTCTGGCTGATCCTTGCGGTGTGGCCCGCCAACATCGACGCGGCACTGCGCGGCGGCTACCCCGGCCTGCCCGGTGTCGTGGGCGGCGCCACCGCCGCGTGGATCCGTGTCCCGCTGCAGCTGCCCCTGTTGTGGCTCGCCCACCGGATCGCCCGTGACCCAGGGACCCCGACCGGGCCGGCCACCGAAACCAACGCCAGGACCGACGCATGATGCTCGACCGGATCGCGCGCGTCGCGCTGGCCACCTGCGCGGACTTCCCTGATCTCGAGGAGCCCGAACGGCTGGTCCTCGACCCGCTGCGGGACCGTGGCATCGAGCCGGTTCCGGCCGTGTGGGACGACCCGGCCGTCGACTGGTCGAGCTTCGACCTGGTGGTGCTGCGCGGGACGTGGGACTACGCCGAACGGCTGGAGGAGTTCATGGCGTGGACTCGCCGCGCCGACGCCGTCACGACGGTGCTGAACCCGCCCGACGTGGTCGCATGGAACACCGACAAGCGCTACCTGGCCGAGCTCGCCGAACACGACGTGCGGATCGTCCCGACGACGTTCCTGGCCGCCCACGACGCCCCGATGTTGCCCACGAGCGGTGAGTACGTCGTCAAGCCGACGGTGTCGGCGGGCTCGCGCGACACCGCGCGCTACCTCGCCGGGCGTGACGACGCGGTCGCCCGTGCACACGCCGAACGGCTGCTGGCCGCCGGCCGCGAGGTCATGATCCAGCCCTACGTCGACACGGTGGACGACCACGGCGAGACCGCGCTGCTCTACCTCAACGGCCGCTTCTCCCACGCCATCCGCAAGGGGCCGCTCCTGGAGTCCGGCGCCGCGCCCACCACCGAGCTCTTCGCCCAGGAGACCATCGACCCGCGCAGGCCGTCAGCGGCGGATCGGACCGTCGCCGATGCGGTCACGGCGTTCCTGACCGACCGCTTCGGCACGCTGCTGTACGCCCGCGTCGACCTGCTGGAGGGTCCCGACGGCCCGATGGTGCTGGAGGTCGAGCTGACCGAGCCGTCGTTGTTCATCCAGTCCGACGACGCCGCCCCTGCGCGGCTGGCCGACGCGATCAGCGGTCGCCTGGGCTGACACCCGGATCGGCGTCGGATGCGGTGACGGCCATCGGTTCCACCACCGCGGGAGCGCCGTCGGCTGGCGCGTCCTTCACCGTGGCGTTCCACGCGAGGTCCAGCACGATCAGCACGCCGGCAAGCTGGACCAGCTGACCCCACGGCGCCCCGAGCCATGGGGTGAACAGGTTCTGGCCGAAGCGGCCCTCGGCGATCCGCCAGAGCCAGTGGCCAGCGGCGAAGGTCTCCGTCGGCTGGGCCAGCGGGTTGGTTGCGATCGAGGCGAACATGGCCACGGCGCCGATGACGATCGAGCCGATGACGGCAACACGGCTCCATCGCCAGGCACGCGCCACGCCGACCGCGACGAACGGCAGTGCGGGCACGACGTATCGGGGGCCCGGGGCAGCGCCGGCGGTGACGCTGAACCAGCCGCCCTGGACCGCCACGAAGGCCGCGAAGACGACCAGGCCGACGACCGCCACCTCACGCGTGCGCCGCTGCCGGGCCAGCATGACCAGGCCGATGACCCCGACGAGCACGACGGGGGTGAGGGTCAACAACCCGCGTTCGCCCATCAGGACCTGCACGGTCAGGCCCGGGTCGGGCACGCGGATGCCGAACAGGCCCTGCTCGTGGAACTGCTGGAACGACCCGGAGTTGCTGTAGCTGAACTCCAGGGGGTCGCCCCAGGTGATGGCGTTGTAGACCGTCAGGACGGCCAGTGCCGGCAGCCCCCCGGCGACGTAGGCCACGGCGCCCGCCTTGTGGCGGACCAGCACCAGCACGCCGACGACGACCACAATGATCCCGGTCGTGTACTCCGACACCACCGCCATGCCGCCGAGCAGCCCCGCCGCGGCCAGCCGGAGGGTTGGCGCATCCGGATCCCGGGCGGCCAGGTAGGCCGCGTACCCCAGGGCTGCGGCCAGCACATGGCTGAACAGCACGGTGGCGAAGGGTAGCAGGAGGGTCGACAGGGACATGCCGACCGCGGCGACGGTGGCGGCTCGCGGGTCTCCGGTCACCTTCAGCGCGAAGCGGCGCATCATCACGGCCAGCACGGCCGCGGGGATGGCGGCGGACCACAACGACGTCCACCAGAGCGTGTAGTTGTCGAAGTACCGCTCCTCCACCCCGGGTTCGGCGCCGGCAAGCCGCGCCAGGCCGTAGAAGGGCGCGGCCAGCAGCGGCTGCCCGGGGGCCTTGTCGGAGTACAGGTGCCCCTCCCGCTCGGCGTAGTCCACCGAGAGGATCCCGCCGCTGTCGCGAGGACCCAGCCCGAGCAGCAGGCCGGGGCCGTACTCGTCGATCTGCACCGTCCCGTCGTCCCACATGGCGGCCGTCAGCGCCAGCCGCGAGGCCTGGTGGGCCATCAGCAGCTGCACGGTCGGGGCCGTGGCAACGAGCACCAGGGCGAAGACGAGCAGCTCGGTTCGCCACCGGGACAGGAACGCACGCATGGCCCATACCGTAGGCCCTCGACCCGCCGTCGGATCCCACCCGCGGATGGATCGGGTCCCACCCGCGGATGGAATTGCCTCGTGCGCCGGACGGAATCGCCTCAACGCCCCGGTGACGGAGCGTCGTCCATGCTGGTCAGGGGCCTTCGCCCGGATGGAATCGCCTCCACGCTGCGGTCGGCGCCCGTACCGCGGAGGCGAATCCATCCGGTTGGCCGGCGTACGTGGCCGCTACCGTTCCCCGCATCGCCAGCCGTTCCCCCGATCCGTGGACACCGCCGGATGCGCCACTCGCACCGGTGGAGGTCAGGCGTGTCCGGATCGTCACCGACCACGTCGGGGGCGACGCGGCGGCAGGACGGATCAGCCGTCACGACGGTGAGGTGGTCGGGGCCTTCCACGCCTCGATCGACGTCCGCACCCACGCGGCGAAGGGGCACCTCCGGGTTGCCGACCCGGCCCGCCGACACGGCATCGCCCGCCACGTCGTCCCGCGGCTGATCACGCTCGCCCTCACCCCACAGCACGAGGGAGGGATGGGGCTGCGGCGCGTCCAGTCGGCGACCGCCGGCAGCAACGTCGCCGCCGTCGCACTGGCCCGCCGGCTCGGGGTCAAGCGGGAGACACGGGCCCGACAGGACCGCTGGACCGAGGGGCTGGGCATCGACGACACCCTCGCCTGGGGCGTCCTGGCCGACGAGTGGGACACCGCGACCCATCGGATGCGCGGCGCCGATCCCGAGCACGAGATCGGCGTGGGCCCCCACCCCGAGCCCCGGCCGACCGAGGACCGGTACGACCCTGCCCTGCTGGCCGCCGGGGACCGTCGCAACGTCGCCGACCGCTACCGCTACTGGACCGTCGAGGCGATCCGCGCCGACCTCGCCGCATCGGCCCGCCCGTTCCACGTCGCGATCGAGAACTGGCGGCACGACCTCAACATCGGCACGGTCGTGCGGACCGCCAACGCCTTCGGGGCCGGCGGTGTCCACATCGTCGGCAAGCGGCAGTGGAACAAACGCGGGGCGATGGTTACCGACCGCTACCTCGAGGTGCACCACCACGATCGGTTCGAGGGGCTCCGCCATTTCGCCGTCGACCACGACCTGACCCTGACCGGCATCGACAACCTGCCGGGCTCCCGGTCCCTGCTGACCACTCCGCTGCCCGAACGATGCCTCATGGTCTTCGGCCAGGAGGGCCCGGGCCTGTCACCCCAGGCGCGCACCCACGTCGAGGCCGTCCTGCACATCCCACAGGTCGGATCGACCCGCTCGATCAACGCCGGCGTGGCCAGCGGGATCGCCATGGCGGAATGGGCCCGGCAGCACGCCTGAGCAGGCGGACCACCGTTCAGTGACGCCGGCGTGACAATCGACGGGGAAACCCTTGCGTTCCCCCGTGGTCCCGGCAGTAGATTCCACGCGCTTCGTCGCCGAACATCGAGGCGGCACCGGTTTTGGGGAGGACGCGTGGGGTCACGCCTGTTGCTGCGCCGACGTTGGGCCGTGGGACCCGTCATGGCGCTGGTTGTCTCGACACTCTCGTTCGCATCGACGCCTGCAGGCGGGCAGGCATCGGACGGGACGATCGTCTACGTCAAGGACGAGCTGATCTGGATCGCCACCCCGGACGGCGACCGCCGGCATCAGGTGACCACCGAGGGACGCTGGTTCGACCCGTCGATGAGCGACGACGGCGTCATCACCGCCATCGTGGCCACGCCCGGTCAGGATGACCGGATCGTGCGCCTGACCCAGTCCGGAGAGGTTCTGTCGGCGTTCACCCCCGACATCGTCTTCGACCTCGGGCTGCACAAGGCCGAGGTCCGCCACGACGACGCCCTGACGATCTACGGGACGATCGGCGGCAACCTCAGCCGGATCGAGACCGGCGCCTACATCGTCGACGCCGCGGGCGAACCCCCTGCCACCCAGGGCGGCGTCGGCCTGGAGGACGCGTTCGCGTGGTATCCGGGGACCGACATCGTGGTCTCCAGCGAGTACGACACCATCCGGTACTTCGGGCCCGGCGACGATGCCAGCCGCGAGTGGATCGCCCGGTTCGACCTCGATCCCCACGACATGGACATCTCGCGGGACGGCGAGCTGCTGGGCATCGTGGGTTGCGACTTCGGCACCGACGATCCCGTCTGCGAACGCATGGAGTTCCACGGTCTCAGCGGCCCCCCACCGGCGGCGACGACACGTGTGGACTGCACCATCCCTGCCGAGGACGGCGGGCGATTCCAGAGCCTGACCTTCGGACCCGACGGTGCGTCGGTGGTCTACGACTACCGCCCACCGAACGGGATCAGCAGCGACGTGGAGATCGTGGTCGTCCCCGATCTGGACCTCGATGCCTGTGCCATGCGCGACGCCCATGTGCTGGAGGTCGGCGCACGCGAGCCGTTCTGGTCGCCGGCGGCGTTCGACCCCGACGGGTCCGGGCCGGTGGATCCGGGTCCCGGTCCTGGTGGTGGCGGGTCGACCCCGCCGCAGCCCGACGAGCCGCTGATCGAGCTCGTCGACGGCGGCCGCATCGACGGTGGTGGCGAGACCGACCCGGTCGGACAGACCGTGACGACCTCCCAGCAGGTCTGGGACGACGGCGGCGCCGGCCTCGTCGTGCTCGCCACCGCCGACCGGTTCCCCGACGCCCTGGCAGGCGCCGCCCTGGCCGGCGAGCAGGGCCCCATCCTCGTCACCCCCTTCGGCGAGACGCTCGACCCCCGCGTGGCCGCCGAGATCCAACGCGTCCTGCCCGACGACGGCACCGGGACCGTGGCGATCCTCGGCGGCACCAACGCCGTCAGCGCCACCGCCGGCCAGCAGGCCCTCGACGCCGCCGGCATCACCTCCTGCCCCGCACCCTTCCCCACCGACTGCCGCTACGCCGGCACCGGCCGGGAACACACCGCAACCCTCGTCGCCGCCACCGTCCTCGCGCTCAACGACGGATCCGGCAACCGCGCACTGCTCGCCCGAGGCGACGCCTTCGCCGACGCCATCACCGGCGGCGCCTACGCCGCCGAGGCCGGCGTCCCCATCCTGCTGACCCCCTCCACCAGCCTCGCCCCGGTCACCCAGCAGTTCATCACCGACAACGGCATCGCCGAGGTCATCGTCCTCGGCGGCACCTCCGCCATCAGCGACCCCGTCGCCGCAGCGGTCCCGACCACCACCCGACGGATCGCCGGCAACGAACGCACCGCCACCGCCGCAGCCATCGCCACTGACCTGTGGCACGCCGAGGGCCTGGACGGCGGCGGCATCCTCGCGATCAACGTCCGCCACGACAACGGCTGGCAGACCGCCCTCGCCGCCGCCGTGGTCTCCGCCCTGGCCAACGCCCCACAACTCGGCGTGGAGGGCCCACCCACCCCACCGGGCCAACCCGTCCTCGACGCCGCAACGCTCCTCGGCGGACCCGTCGCCACCCTCGCCACCCCCACGCTCGTCAGCAACGACCAGCTCGACACCCTCCGCACAGCAGCAAGCAGCCGCTGACCCAACCCCGACCCTCACGGCCATGACCATCCGGACGGCCGTGCGGACGGTGGGGCCGGATTGACCTGATCTCGGCTCATCCGGGCACGTCTCGCATGGGTTTCCATCGCGGCGGCCGATACGATGCCGTCCGAAGACTGCCTTCCCTACCCAGGTGGTGACCTGACAATGGCCGACACGGCCTCCCGCGCGGACGCGCCCTCCCCCTCCTCCGGTGCCGATTCGTTCGGTGCGAACAGCTGGATCGTCGAGGAGCTGTACCGCGACTACCTCGCCGACCCGGGCAGCGTGCCCGAGAGCTGGCACGACTTCTTCAGCGACTACGTGCCCCCGCACGGCGCCATCCCGGCGGCGCGGACGGCCCCGCAGGGCAACGGCACGGCGACCCCGGCAGCACCGGCTGCCCCCGCCGCCGAGAAGGCCGAGAAGGCCGACACCAAGGCGGACGACAAGGACGCCGTCGAGGTCGTGATCCCCGAGGGCGCGCAGAAGATCCGTGGCGTCTCCGCCGCCATCGCGGAGAACATGCAGACGTCGTTGACGGTCCCCACGGCGACCAGCCTCCGCGAGGTCCCCGCCAAGCTGCTCGAGGTCAACCGCCGGATCCTCAACAACCAGCTCAAGCGCACCCGCGGCGGCAAGGTCAGCTTCACCCACCTCATCGGCTGGGCCATGGTCAAGGCCATGGTCGCCAACCGGGCGATGACGAAGAGCTACCACGAGGACGCCGACGGCACGCCGTTCGTGTACCAGCCCGAGCACTTCGCCATGGGCCTGGCCGTCGACGTCGAGCGCAAGGGCGGCCGTGTCCTGCTGGTTCCCAGCATCAAGCAGGTCGACACCATGGACTTCGCCGAGTACTGGCGAGCCTACGAGGAGATGGTGCGGGCCGTCATGGCCAACAAGCTGACCCCGGAGATGTTCGAGGGCACCACCGCCACCCTCACCAACCCCGGTGGCCTCGGCACGGTCGGCTCGGTCCCCCGCCTGATGAAGGGCCAGTCAGCCATCATCGGGGTCGGCGCGATCGACTTCCCCTCCCAGTTCAAGGGTTCCGACCCGCGCACGCTGGCCGACCTGGGCATCGGCAAGGTCATCACGATGACCTCCACCTACGACCACCGGGTCATCCAGGGCGCCGAGTCCGGCATGTTCCTTCGCTCGATGGAGCACTGCCTCCTGGGCGAGGAGGGCTTCTACGACGAGATCTTCGACTCCCTGAAGATCCCCTACGAGCCCGTCCGCTGGCGCACTGACAACTCCACCCGGGTCGTCAACGACCCTGCCGCCGCGGCTGCCAAGCAGATCGCGGTGCAGAAGCTGACCAACATGTACCGGGTCCGTGGGCACCTGATCGCCCACCTCAACCCGCTGCAGCACACCTTCCGCGCGGTGCACCCCGAGCTGGACCCGGCCACCTACGGCCTGACCATCTGGGACCTCGACCGCGAGTTCTACACCGACGGCATCGCCGGCAAGGAGCGGATGTCGCTCGGCAACCTGCTGGGTGTCCTGCGCGACGCGTACTGCCGCACCGTCGGCATCGAGTACATGCACATCTCCGACCCGGAGCAGAAGGAGTGGTTCCAGGAGCGCGTCGAGGGTGTCAGGACCGCCGTCAGCCCCGAGTCCCAGCGGCGGATCATGGACATGCTCAACGAGGCCGAGGCCTTCGAGCGGTTCCTGGGCACCAAGTACCTGGGTCAGAAGCGCTTCTCCCTGGAGGGGTCGGAGTCGCTGATCCCGATGCTCGACGCGCTGCTGTCCGCGGCCGCCGACGAGGGCCTGCAGGAGGCCGTGATCGGCATGGCCCACCGCGGCCGCCTGAACGTGCTGGCCAACATCCTCCGCAAGTCCTACGACAAGATCTTCTCCGAGTTCGAGGGCGACATCGCCGCCGACTCCGTCCAGGGCTCCGGTGACGTCAAGTACCACCTGGGATCGCGCGGCCTGCACCGCTCCCCCAACGGTGGCGAGCTGCCGGTCTCGCTGGCCGCCAACCCGTCCCACCTCGAGGCCGTCGACCCGGTCGTGGAGGGCATGGTCCGCGCCAAGCAGGACCAGCGCCAGCACCCGCCGAACCACGGCCCGATCCTGCCGGTCCTCATCCACGGTGACGCGGCCTTCGCCGGCCAGGGCGTCGTCGCGGAGACCCTCGGCATGAGCCAGCTGAAGGGTTACCAGACCGGTGGCACCGTCCACATCGTGGTCAACAACCAGCTGGGCTTCACGACCGCGCCGCATCACAGCCGGTCCTCGGAGTACGCCACCGACGTCGCCAAGATGGTCGCCGCACCGATCATCCACGTGAACGGCGACGACCCCGAGGCCTGTGTCCGCGTGGTCGAGATGGCGCTGGCCTACCGCCAGCGGTTCCACCGCGACGTCGTCGTGGACATGATCTGCTACCGCCGTCACGGTCACAACGAGGGCGACGAGCCCGCGTTCACCCAGCCGATCATGTACGAGGCGATCCGCAACCGCCGCAGCGTCCGCAAGGTCTACACCGAGGAGCTCGTCAACCGCGGTGACCTGACGCTGGAGGAGGCCGAGCAGGCCCTGGAGCGGTTCCAGGAGACCCTGGAGTCCGCGCTGAACCAGACGCGCGGCTCCAAGCCGGAGACCAACGAGCTGCCGCCGACGCCGAAGGTCGTCGGTGTGCTGCCGCACGTCAACACCGGGGTGCCGCTGGACCGCCTCCAGCAGATCACCAAGGCGCTGACGACCTGGCCCGACGACTTCTCCCCGCACCCCAAGCTGGCCAAGCTGCTCAGCCGACGCGCCGAGCAGCTGGGCGAGGACAGCGTCGACTGGCCGACCGCGGAGATGCTGGCCCTGGGCACTCTCGTCCAGGAGGGCATCAGCGTCCGCTTCGCCGGCCAGGACTCCCGTCGCGGCACGTTCAGCCAGCGCCACTCGGTGCTGGTCGACCACGCCGACGGCTCGGAGTACATCCCGCTGCGCCACCTCCCCGGCAACGAGGAGGACGGCCACGGCCAGTTCATGATCTACGACTCGCCGCTCCACGAGTTCGGCGCGCTCGGGTTCGAGTACGGCTACTCCGTGGTCCGGACCGAGGCGCTGACCATGTGGGAGGCGCAGTTCGGCGACTTCTCCAACGGCGCGCAGGTCATCATCGACCAGTTCATCACCGCGGCGGAGGACAAGTGGGGCGAGACCTCCGGCCTCGTCGTGCTGCTCCCCCACGGCTACGAGGGGCAGGGTCCGGAGCACTCCTCCGCCCGCATCGAGCGGTGGCTGACGCTGTGCGCCCAGGACAACATCCAGGTCGCCCAGCCCTCCAACGCCGGCCAGTGGTTCCACCTGCTGCGGCGGCAGATGCACCGTGAGGTCCGCAAGCCCCTCGTCGTCATCAGCCCCAAATCGATGCTGCGTGCCAAGCACGTCCTGTCGCCGGCGGCCCAGTTCATCGACGGCCACTTCAACGAGGTCTGGACCGAGGACCCGACCGGCCCGGACGCCGAGGACGTGAAGCGCGTCGTGCTGTGCTCGGGCAAGGTCGCCCACGACCTGATCGCCGCACGCGACGAGCGCAAGGCTCCTGCGGCCGTCGTCCGCATCGAGCAGCTCTACCCGTGGCCGCACGAGCAGGTCGTGGAGGCGCTGAAGTCGTTCCCCAACGCCACCGACGTCATGTGGGTGCAGGACGAGCCGGAGAACATGGGCCCGTGGCCCTTCGTCGGCGGCCTGCTCTACAACGCCTGCGAGGACGTCGGCGACGGCCGCAAGCTCAAGCGGTCCACCCGCTTCCAGTCCGCCAGCCCCGCCACCGGGTCGCACACGGTGCACGACCTCGAGCAGGACAAGCTGATGGACGATGCGTTCGGTGGGATCAGCTGATGCACGACGACGCCACGCCGGCCGGGGTCCAGCACGAATCCCGGCCGGGTGACCCAGCGGGCCTGATGGCGTTCATCGACGCCTCGCCCACGCCGTTCCACGCGGTCGCCAGCCTGACGGCGCGGCTGGAGGCGGCCGGGTTCGTGGCGTTCGACGAGCGGGAGCGGTGGACCGTGGAACCCGGCACCGCCGGGTACGTCGTCCGGGACGGCGGCTCGATCATCGCCTTCCGGGTGGGATCGGCCCCGCTCGCCGAGGCCGGGTTCCGCATCGCCGGTGCCCACACCGACTCCCCCACCTACCGGCTGCGTCCGCACGCCGACGTCGAGCGGACCGGCTACCGGCAGGTGGCCGTCGAGGTCTACGGCGGCCCGCTGCACTACACGTGGCTGGACCGCGACCTGACCGTCGCCGGCCGGGTCGTGACCGCCGACGGCGACATCGAGCTGGTCCGCCTGCCCGGTGCCCCGCTGCGCATCCCCAGCCTTGCGATCCACCTCAACCGGGGGGTCAACGACGAGGGGCTGAAGCTCAACCCGCAGCAGCACATGCTGCCGATCTGGTCGGCTGCGGTCGAGGACGCCTCGATCATCGAGGAGGTCGCCGACCACGTCGGTGCCGACGAGCTGCTCGCGTGGGACCTGGTCCTGGCCGACACCCAACCGTCGGCCCTCGGTGGCCGCGACGACCAGTTCGTCATGGCGCCCCGCCAGGACAACCTGGTCTCCTGCCACGCCGCCGTCGATGCGATCATCGCCGCCGGTCCGGCCGAGGCGACCCAGGTCGTGGTCTGCAACGACCACGAGGAGGTCGGCTCGGGCAGTGCGGAGGGTGCCAGGGGCGCGATGCTCGAGGACACCCTGTCCCGGCTGGTCGTGGCGAGCGGCGACACCGACCCCCAGGCCCGACCGCGGGCGTTCGCCGGGTCGATCCTGGTCAGCGCCGACTCGGCCCACGCGGTGCACCCCAACTACGCCGACCGGCACGACCCCGGCCACCGGCCCCGCCTCGGCGGTGGCCCCGTGGTGAAGGTGCATGCCAACCAGGCCTACGCGACCGACGCCGGCACCGCAGCCTGGTTCATCAGCCGCTGCCGCGAGGCGGACGTTCCCGTGCAGGCGTTCACCAACCGCGCCGACTCCCCCAGCGGGTCGACCATCGGACCGCTGACCGCGACGCGGCTGGGCATCCACACCGTCGACATCGGCAGTCCCTTGCTGTCGATGCACTCCATCCGCGAGCAGTCCCATGCCGAGGACCTGGCGCATCTGACGCGCGCGCTGGCCCAGCACATGGCAAGCTGACCGCCGCACACCGCCGCGACCGAGGCAGAGAGGAACCCGCCGTGCCGGGTGAGGGGAACAAGGAGAGGGAGCTGACCGCCGCCGAACGCCGCGCCGAAGCGGTGCGCGCCCGGCTGGCCCGTGTCCGCCGCCATGCCCCTGCCAGCGAGACCGGCCCGGCTGGCAACGGCGAGGACGTCTTCAAGGACGACACCGACGCCCTGGTCCATCCGCCCGACGAACGCCCCGACACCGAGGTGATGCTCAAGCGGCCGCTGACGGAACGGCCCACGGTGCGCGCCGGCGTCTACGCCTGGTCAGGCATCGGCATCACCATCATCGTGATCGCCACGGCGCTGGTCATCGCGACCCTCTCCAGCGTCGTCATCCCGATCGTGATCGCGCTGTTCCCCGCCGCGGTGCTGTACCCGTTCGTCAACCGGCTGAAGAACGCCGGCGTGCCGCCTGCACTTGCGGCCGCCGTCGTGCTGCTCGGCACGCTCGGGATCATCGGCGGCATCGGGGCCCTCATCGTCCCGGCTGTCGGCGAGCAGATCGACACCCTGAGCACGTCCATCATGGACGGCTACGCCCAGATCGACACGTTCCTCCGCAGCGGGCCGTTCGGCCTGGACCCCATCAACCTCGACGAGCTGGTGGAGGGGTTCTCCGAGGGGATCTCCGGCGGCGTCGGCGCCGCAGCCGGCAGCGCCCTGGGTGTTGCCCAGGCGTTCTTCCAGGGTGCGACCAGCGTCCTGCTGACCCTGATCGTGCTGTTCTTCTACCTCAAGGACGGCCCGACGATCGGGCGCTGGGTCAAGAGCCTGTTCCCCCACGCGTTGCACCGCGACGTCGAGATCCTCGGCGATCGCATGTGGACCACCATCGGTGGCTACATCCAGGGCCAGCTCGCCGTCGCCGTGGTCGATGCGGTGTTCATCGGCCTTGGCCTGTGGCTGCTGGGCGTCCCCCTGGCGTTGCCGCTGGGTGTGATCGTGTTCTTCGGTGGCCTGTTCCCCGTCGTGGGTGCCAGCATCTCCGGCTTCCTGGCCGCCATCGTGGCGCTGGCCACCAACGGGCCGGGAACCGCGTTGCTGGTCATCGGCGTCGTCGTGGCCGTCCAGGCGCTGGAGGGCAACCTCCTCCAGCCGCTGATCCTCGGTCGGGCGCTGGAGCTGCATCCGCTGGCGATCGTGATGGCCCTGGCC
>JACLAD010004323.1_pt1 | contig 19348 bp, 13 predicted proteins | sample 8027901 | NCBI WGS metagenome assembly JACLAD01 (sample SAMN15725071, study PRJNA655200) | protist metagenome | isolation source: fluorescence activated cell sorting (FACS) single amplified genomes of... | place: Spain: Blaines Bay Microbial Observatory, Mediterranean Sea | collected 2016-07-05 | reverse complement strand
AGCGTGAAAAGGAAAAGAAGGGAGAAGAAGAAGTTGTGCCATCAATCACACTAACCATACCAGAAGGAATGAGTTTACCGCCAGATGCTGTGGGGAATTTCATTGTCAAGGTAAGATCCGCCCCTTTAGAAGAAGAGAAGAAAAATGAGGATGGTTCCAGTGATAAACCAGTAGTATCTGTTCGCTCTTATGAGAAAATGTCCTCTTCTAGTCAAGGCCCTAGTATACGCTACATTAGTACTAATCGCTCTACTCAGAGTCTTTTGAATAGTAATATCACTGTCGCCCCTTCTGCAGATAGCGATACTTTATTCCTTGGCAACATTCCGTCTCATAGACCAGTAGCGACGCAAGAGATTGTGGACATATTCGAAGGATTAGCGTCTCGATTGTCTATCAATAATGATTCCATCAGTGTGTTCAAGCCAGAAGGAAGAACTTTTGCTTTCGTTACTTTTGGTAGTCATGAGCAAGCACAGAGTATCATGACCAGTAGAAGAGTAGGAAATCGGAATGAGGGGAAGAAGGGTGAAGGGAATGAGAAGGAGGATGCACAAGTGTGCTTGTATGTGGCCGACAAAGTGTTAGAACTAGACTCTACTCCTCTTACTCTAGGATGGGCTAAAGGTCGTGCCCGAGATGCCCTCCCAGTCCCTGACCAGGCACCTATGACCATGAAAATCAGCCAGAATGACCATGCTATGGGCTGTTGGTTCTGTCTCTCCAATCCTGAATGCAAGACTCATTTACTCACTTCTATTGGACAACATATCTATATGACATTGCCTAGAGGCAGCATGCATAGTCATCATGTGATGCTTTGTCCTATTGAATGTGTACCGAATCGATTACATTTGAGTATGGATGCACAAAAAGAATTCAATCAATATGAGAGTGCAATGCATAGCTTTTATAATAGTTTAGGGTTGGCTTATGTGAAATATGAGAGAGCCATGAGAACTAAAGGGAAGGATCATTTGCAAGTACATTATATCCCTTTTGCTGTTGATGGTGGTAATGGTGACAATCACAGTAATGAGAAAGGCAGACGAGTGAAGAATGCCCTTTCTGTATTCAAACGAATTGTCAATGGCCATATCTCAGATACTCGTAATCGTCGCAGAATGCAGCAACAAAAAGAAAACTCAGTAGATGAGGAAGAATACCAGAATAGACTGATCTTCCACGAGTTGCCTAGTGATGAATCGAGGAGTATAGAAGAGGTGGTGCTGAGTATGCCTGGAGGTCCATATCAGGAATTCTTTGAAGTAACTTTGCCTGTCACTGGAGATACAACAGAATCTTCAGAAGTAGAAGGTCCACCGAAAAAGAGGGGTAAAACAGACGAGGCAGATATGGATACTGAAAAACCATTGGAGTGGAGCTACCAACGCTTCTTGTACCTTCACGAAGGACGACAAGAATCTGTGAATCCGGTGGTGCCCCCGCCTCCTCCTCTTGAGGGTGATAATGGAAGTAATAAGCCTCCACCACCATCTTCTCAACCACAACAAGATACATTCCGATTCCCTATGCTACTAGGAGCAGAGATTGCTGCGCATATCATGGAAGAGCCTTCCAAGCAGCACTGGAAGAACTGTGTGTTGAGTGAGAGAGATGAGACAGTTCTAGCAGAGAAGTTCAAGCAAGCGTTTCAAAGTTTTGATTTCACATTACAATCGTAATTTTAGAAGAGTAGTAATAGTATTATTGGTGTAACATGTTGTATATACCAATGTTTCCTCTTTATTACACCATCAACATTTCTCCAGACAATCATTACTGTAAACACAAATGTAGTCTTCCCATTGATCACATCATTATCATTCTTAAGTGTGCATCAGCTTCAGATACTCCTCTGTCTCCTTCTGCCACTTCCTATTTACCTCACTATTCTCTTTCTTTGCCTTTCTGAGTTGCTCTTGACAAGCAGCATCGGCATCATTTTCCCATTTTATCAATAATTTACTAAAATTACCCCCACTCGGAATCACTTGATCACCTACATCAGGTATACGATACACTCGCCGTAGGCCAGACACAGACATTTCTGCTCCTTTCCTCTCCTCTACTTCACCGTTATCATCAGCATCATGCAGTAATCCTCCTTCATTCAATGCTTTCCATGTCTTTTCCCATGTAGGCAGTCCTTCTAATGATGCCACATTTTTGTACAATCCTTCTGGATTCATACGACTGCCACGCTCCTCGCAGTCCAGGTTGGCTCTACGTATCACATTCTCTCTCTTATCGACATCTCTCTCTACATGAGTCTGATATCCTCGCACACCATCATATTTATCTCTATATTCTTTATAGTGAGCTTCCTCTTTTCTAATTTCCTCTTCAGTTAAGAAGCCAAACTTATTGTTGCTGTAACCTTCATCAAACCTCTGTTTGACAATCATCTCGTGTTTTCTCAGTAAAAGAGAAGCATTCATGGCACCACTGTGTGTCGCTTTGGTGACAAAGTCCCGTGTATGCAACTTCCGCATCACTTTATCGACACCAGGTTTGTACTTCAAGAAAAATTGCCGATCGTCTTTGTTCCAAGTATTAGTATCTAGAAAAGCAGGATAGTCTAATTCATTGTAAAAGATGCGACTATTAGTAGTAGAGCTACTACGACCACGCAATATGCCTGCACTGTAATCGAAGTCATTATTCTGAGTGACCATTTCTTCCACACAACCCTGTTCTTTGTCTGCAATATCCACTTTCATCTTCTCTCTCAAAAACTCACGACATTCTATTCTTCCGAATTGTAAAGGCTCTTTCTCATTATCCAAGCTTGTGCCTGTTTCGTCTTCCCAAGAAGCATATAAACGTGTCATATCCAATTCAAGATCTTCTACTTTGCGACATGCAATGTCGAGAGCTGTAAACCCATGTTTATTGCGTGCTTGTAGAAACAGCCGTTTACGGTTCAAATCAGAAGAATGATTATACAATTGGCGTACAATGTTGGCAAGACCCATACGTGCAGCAATATGCATGGCACAGTCCAATTGAGCATTGCGATACATGATATCCGCCCCAGCATCCAGGAGCATGTTGATCATCTTCTCATCGCGCTTGTAAATGGCAATGTGTAGAGGAGCTTCACCACAAATGCCCAAGATGTTCACATTACGCCCACTATCAATCACTTCAGCCAAACCGGCCATATCGCTATTGATGACCTCATTCAAGAGAGGATCGGCACCCGTGTTCATAAATCACGATAAAAATGACCCCTAGATTACTTGGGGAAGGATCTAAATACTCTATTGGTCTCTTAATGCGGCGCAATCGCGCACTAAAAGCAAAACGACGATAACGTGACGGTTGCCGGGTCGGATCCCAGACAATTTGCGTAGCCAAAAAAGTGCGTGCGATGGCGTTACGACGTAAGAGAGCAGCTGCTAAAAAGGAGGAGAACCTTGAGGACCTGGTGAAGTCGGGCGAGGAAGGCGCGTATACTGCTTTGCAGTTATATCGTTCTCGCGCATTACGTTATCAAAGTAAAGGTGATGTTACTGCGGCCTTGAATTTGACTGCTCAAGGTGCTTGCACGTACTTGGAACAAAGTAAAGCAACGGAAAGCAATATTGGTACTTCTAAAGCCCTGAAAACTGCTGGAACGGAGTTGGCTATGTTGTTATTAACCTTCTTGACAGATAACCAATTGAGTTTGGATAATGCAACTCATGCCTTAGTGACTCAAGTCGATGATGCATTCGTTAACTTTTGTCCCGATTTGCGAAGAGTGGAATATTTGAAGAATTGCATCAAATGGGCCGTTACGAATGGATGTACTATCAGTGGCATTCATAGATTACATCAAAGACATGGTGAAAGTCTATGGACTGCTGTAGATGAAATGGAGGATACTCCAGGTGCAGAAAAGTCACAAAAGGAGAAGGATAAAGATCCATATGGCAACTATTATAAGGCCATCTACCCATTCGTTGCAGGTAAGTGCAATCATAATTGTCTAATATATAATATTTTATGATTAATTATCACTTTCTCTCTTACACCCTTCTACTGCTTACATAAATACACAATCGATATGAATGCTGACAAATTCATTCTCATTTCTATACTGAAACTACCTACTTTGAACATCACCTACTGTCTATTAATTATTGCTTTAGGCGAAGCACCTGAGGAATTATGTGACCGCATTACCGACACCTTCATGACAGGCAAAATGCTCATTGAACGAGACCGTATCTTCACCACTGCCATTTGCCACTTTCTAGCATTGGAGAACTTGAGAGATGCCAATAGATTCATGACCATATTCAAACAAGCACAAGAGGCCAAGGGACACAATATTGACACCAAATTGATAATATTTTGTGAACAATTATTGCAAGTATGCCGCAGAGATGCAACAGAATTGTTCAAGAAACTAGTCAACAGTGTAAAGCCAGCCATGCGATGGGGGGATGAGGAGAAGGAGAAGGTCGTAAGCGATCTGCTCACGGGACCCATTGGATTGAAATTCTTCAATATCCAACCAAAGGTCAACCCCATGATGCAAATGATGCAGAGACTACTGTCTTAAAGAAAGAAGGGGAGAATAAAAACTCTCACATCCAATATATATCCATAGCATTGTATATTTAATAATGTAAACAGAGAACATACTTCGGATCAAAATCAACCTTTTGCCCTCTTCCGTGAACCTTTCCATTTCGACCACTGGATGTCACTTCCAGGGCTTTCAAAAATATAAAAAAATTAATTGGTCAAGAGTGTGCACAGTGCTGCCACTATTCCCACTCCATTGGTCAGACAAAAGTATGCACAGTGTTGCCACTGTTCGCCTCAGATTAGCTTTGGCAATCTGTATGATTCGGCGAAGGAATAGAGATGTACCGAATGGAAGTTCTGTACGTGCAAATAGCGAGTGTAATGATGGTTTTGATGAAGCGAGTACTTGCGATCACCCAGTCAATATTATTCACAGTTTGAGTGCGATCAACGAAGCCATGGATGATGACGAAGAGGAGCTCATCAACTGGGACGACATCATACTGAACGGCATCGAAAGTGATAATGACTCGGTCGTCAGCTTTGCTGATCGTGGATTGGATGAAGAGAGCAATCTACATCTGGATTCGTCGCTGTTTGAGAATTCACAGGAACAGGTAGATCAAAAGGCACAAGTCGAACAGATGGAGCCGACGAAAGAGAAAGAAGAGAAGGAGCAGATAGATGAAGTTGAACAGAAGCCTGACAAAGTGGATGCGAGTATGACTCTTCATCAGCAGCTCAACAGTACTTTGAACAGTCTTCATGAAAGTACCACTGCTGTAGCATTAGACCACTATGCCCGACTGATTGTAGACATGTTGATGCAATGTAACCTCGATGAGCAGCATAGTTTCATGGAACAATGTCGGCATATATGTGAACATACATTCACTCTTATGAATGTTACTCTTTATCACAATACTTGGAATGACTTCTTATTGGCATTATTCAGAAATCTAGTGACACGCGAAGCACAAATATATCCCTTGACTGCCTTCTCTCCTCTTCAAACAGCAACCGTGAGTGTAATTATTAGTAATAACAGTAGTGGTCATAGTGCTAGTGATAGTAATACTAACAATAATGACACTATGATTATGAGCGATGTGTTCGAGTTGAGAGTCTCTAGACAGCTCTTACTTGTCTACACCAATGCTATCACTGAGACTTTAATCAACAGTTCCACTCTCTTACCAATACCAGTTGGTGATCAGTTGGGTGGTTTCCTCTGCAAACTGGCAGACCTGTACATGACACCTGTCAACTCTAGAAACCGTTACAAGTTGTCCGTTTTGCAAACTTGCATCAGTCACGGCACAAGTGGTACTGCATTGGAAACGATGAATGTACTTCTCTTACAAGCGACGAGAGAATGGAAAGAACAAAAGACATGGTTGGTGAATACAATGAAAAGTTGTCTATCTGAATTGTGGAAGAGTGGTAAATGCAGTGATCAGTACACATTCTTTGGAAAGATGCATGCACTTATTCACCAATTGACGCAATAAAACACATTTTGGTAATAGGAGAGAATGATTATCATGTCTGTTAAGCCATTAAGTACTCTGAATACAAATGAATGCTAGCACACCTTCTCTACAATATACAGCTACATCATACTCCATTATATCTACATCCATCATTCTTCATTATACACAACCACTCCTCATCACTCTGTAGGACCTCCAAGCTAATACTCAATAGTATTCCCTCTCCTTTCATTACAAATGAAGAGAGGCGTACTTGAGTATGTACTCTATCTCATGATCTGTGCCTTTGTATTGTGATCAAGACACGATACAACACGCTTCTGTCTCGCCGGGTTGTTCCAATTGCAAAGTTCGCGTACTGCCATCTACGCGGAAGATCTCGTTCGGATTCGCTTGCTCCACCTTAGCAGTTACAAGACTACCTTCTACTTGAAAACTTGGTTTCGTAACAGGCTGAGCGTTCACAAACTGAGCACGGGCGGGAGTAGGCACAGGTGTATAACTGAGCTTCGCGTCGGCGTTTGTTATCACACCTCCTGGGCTGTGGGACACAGAAAGTGACATGGGCTGCAGAATAGGTGAAATTAGGGAGACTGAGTGTCCTCTAGTTGACAAGTCGAGGGAAAAGCGCGCTAACTAGGACCTTTTTCGTTCGAAAAATAGAAGAAGTGACAGAATAGGGCCCCGGGGTCGGATGAATTTTCTGGAAACTAGATTTTAATATTTTTTTTAATTCGACCCAAAACACCCGTTATGTCATATTGGTGCTGCATCCTGGGAGTGGGATCTCGATCTGTCCGTCGTCCAATTGAGCATGTATGGCTGAGATGAGCTCGTCCCAAAAGATGGACTCGTCGATTACTAAAAAGCTGTCACAGAAACAGAGAAGAGCATTGTCACGTGCATTCAAACGTGAAGCAAGAGCTGAAGAGGATCGTTTACGTCTTGTGAAGAGGGCTCAAATGTTTGTCACTAAAAGTCGAGAATCTCTGCAAACCTTTATCGATTGTAAAGCTATGGCTTCAGGTGTACCACAAGTTGTTGCATGTCAACTTGATCTTCCATTGTGGGATGTTGATTTATTAGTTGAAGATGCAACGCAATTGTTGAATACATTTCAACCTGGTTTACAATTTGGTGATACACATAATGGTACATGGAAAACTTTATCTTTACGTAGTGCTGATGGAAGTACCAATAGCGATGCACCCTCTCCAAATCTTCAGTACATACAAACAGAAGCGTGGAGAGCATCTACTTACATTGTACCAGTAGTACTTGCTTCTTTTGGTCCTATACTTGTCGATTGTCTTGAACGTGTGCGACTCTCGATTATTCCTCCTGGATCCAATGTTGCCTGGCATACAGATCATGATTCAAATCAGCATCATGTGACTCGCGTGCATATCCCTATTCTTTGCAGTACAGGCTTCATGCTTAACATTGGTGGCACACCTGTGAGAATGCAACAAGGAGAGACATGGATAGGCAACTTCGAATTACCGCATCGCGTCGGCAATGAAAAGAATGGTACGCCAAGAGTACATCTTATCATCGACATCTTGTTACCATTGGTACCTGTACTACCAGTAGTACCAGTAGTGCAGACCTATTGGATGTGGCTAATGTGTATGTACTCCTGTTGCTCCTCCTGTAACCACCCTCCCTGTTGCTCTGTGTCCACACCAAGGTTGCCAACGGAAGCAGGAGTAGGAGTAGGAGTAGAAGGAGTAGGAGTACATGATCCTCAGACAAAGGTGTCCACAGCAGCGGCGGCAGAACTGGTTCCATTCGAGCTGGCTCTCAACGCTGCCGTATTGCTGCTCATGGCGCCTGGTGATGTGGCGGCAACCGCGCGTCGCCAAGCGTGCATAGCCGCCTTTTCGGACTACCGGTGGTGCGAGGGCGAGACTACTGCTGGACGTGCCTCGGTGGAGTTCGACTACTACATTACACAAACATGTAGAGAGCAAGCTTAGATGTGCAAACTGTAGGCACTCTTTTTATAGCATTTACAAAGAGAAACATATAAATAAAATCAATTATATCAAAACAATCGCAATGGGCCTAGACCTGATCGGAGAAATTAGCCCTGACATTCAAAACAGTCGGCGAGTTCTTGTCAATGACTCCAAAATTCACCTCCGCTTGTTTCCTTGGCGTACTCACCGCTTCTTCCTTGTCCGAACGAGACTGTCTGTGGTCAGTGGTACTGATGACCGCGTCCTTGTCGCCACTCTTCCGCATATGACTATCGCCATTCTCAAGTTCGAGTGGATCAGACAACAGATCGATATCATCCCCATCTGCGATAATCTTGTGATCTGATGTGTCCACCATCTCATATCCCGTGGTCTTAGTAGGCGAAGGAGTTGTCAGTGTAGCCAATGCTCCTCGCATGGTATTAAAGGCACTACTTTTCCCAACAGTGCTCTTCTCCTTCTCAGAAGTGGCAGAAGAAATCTTCTTCATGGTCATACTGTCCAGTTCACTCGAACGCTCATCATATCCCGATCTAGGGTTTCGTTGACTAATCCCTTGATTGCCAAAATTATCGAATGAAAATCGGAATGATGAAGACATAGCTCTCGCATCTTTGATTTTAGAGTAAAAACAGGCTTCAATCAATTTAAGTCGAGAAACACTCAGAATCAATCCAACACTGACTGTGACTAACAATAAGATGGAGATGGAGATATCTACCCATGTGATAGGAGATCGAATCGCATAGATGGCTTGTGGGATACTAACGAAATATGTTTGATCAACAGCAAAGGGATGTCGTGGACTAATCTTATAATACTTATTCCCTTGAATATGTATATAAGCATGCTCTCCTATCATACAAGACCTGAGAGCGCTAGTAAAGTCTTCTAAAGTGTATGCATTCATACACGCAATCATCTCACTGTAATAACCAGCCATGTCGCTTTCACTTACTTCAACCACTTCACCAGTATGTGACATACTTTCACTGTATCGACTGCCTAATACCAAGTCAAGGTCTTTCACTGTCTCCTTATCTTTTGTTAATATCGTACTAGCACTAGTAGTATGGTGCTGCTTCCTAGAATTATCCCCATCAAGATGGCCTGTTCCTTCCAATTGTGCGTTGGTATATAGAATAGTAGGTTCTGTATTACTCAATACTTGCAATTCTTGCGCTCTTGGAGGTAGCATTGCATGCAATTCCACACTCATCGATGCAAATTGTTGCAAAGAAGCGCTGATGAAGTTCTCCCACGTGTGACTGAATTGGAAACAAGAACTATCTGTTTGATCTGGACTGATTTGATCAGGACTACTGCAAATCGATTGTGGAATGAACACTGGATGCTGTTCTACATAGTCATCTAACCACTTGATATAGTTCTCATAAACCACACCATTGATATTACCCAAAAATGTGCTGTGTTGCCAATGCACAGGGTCTATTTTGTCCCAATACTGTAGACTAGCGCGTTTGTCCCAATAGATATCACCATACGTCAAATTTAAATTGCCTCTCTCATTTCTATGAAACGAAGAAGAACTCGGAGAAAGCGGTTGGCCGCCATTACTACTACTTTTGATGGAAGTTAAAGATGATGCAGATTTTTTGGAGGGGGAAGGACTATTATCGTAGATGAAGTCTCCGTCTGTATTGCCATTTCCATTCAATATACTATCTGCATTGGAAGCTGCCGACGTGGTGTTCAGTACTACAATCGGCAAAAAGCTCGCTTCAAAGTCCATCGGTCGATATTCCAACACAATCACTTGGCCCGTCATGGTACTTCGCAAGGCCAGACCCGAAGTCTTGATACCAAAGGATGTTTGAGACATGGAAATCTTTATCAATTGTTCGGTGAAGCTGCGCAAATGGTAAATCTGGATAGTATCCGTCTCGTCCAAGTTCGGCAGGCTCGAGTGTATCATGGGAGTAATGTTCTCACTCCCTCCATCGTAATCAGATCCTACAGAATCATCGTCTTGGTCCAACACACTCCGATGAATGGCATCACCCAGAGCCACCGAATGCAGCAAAAAGGCCGCAACCACCCAAAACAGTCCTAATATGTGATTAACAACCATTGGATTCACACTTATGAGCTCAAAGGATCATCGTCATTATGGAAACCCGAACTGCGCGAAAAATTGTTCTGGAAGAGACAGATGCTGGGTTCTCCAGGACATCGAGTCAGATTTCCAGCCCAGCCCAGAGTCAAAAACAACAAAAATAAGACTTGAACACAATCTCACACACTTGTTAAAATGATGTCCCAACTATTAGTATTAGCTGCTCTTGTAGCTACTGTAACTGCTTTTTCCCCTTCTTCTGCCAGAAGATCGACCAATTCTCTTAAAATGAGCGCTGAAATGCTGCCAGGTATGTTTTAGGTTGGAATGTCTGTCATGGTCCTTTACCCTCTTCTTTGGTCTATTAAGCCCGTTTTTTATGATCTTTGCTACATGATTATTACACTAGCTAGATTCTGGTCTACTTTTATTTGCTCAATCGTGGAGCTTACCACCAATCGTTCATTGTGCAGCGTCATCCTATAAATTTGATGACTAATTGTGTAAAAAATGTGGGCAATCGAAATATTGAGGTGGTGGATAGCTTAGAGTTACCACAACAATGTACTAAAACCTCAATCTAACATTTCTTTCTCTCTTTTCATCACCAAACACATATTCTTGAACATCAATTTTACCATCAACTTCTTCACATTTTTATAAAATCTCCATGTGTCTATAGGTGCTCTTCCGCCTGTTGGATTTTTCGATCCATTGGGTTTGAGCCAAGGCAAGAGTGATGCTGAGATAAAGAAGATCCGTGAAGCTGAATTGAAACACGGTCGTCTAGCAATGCTTGCCAGTCTTGGTTTCCTCGTAGCTGAATTTTTTAATCCTTTATTTGATGGTAAGATCACTGGACCAGCCCTCGGTCACTTCCAACAAGCTGATGATCTAGTACCATACTTCTGGGTAGCGGTTCTTGGTTCCGTAGGTGTGGTTGAAGGTCAAAACATCCTTCTAGGTTGGGAACAAGAACAAGATGCTTCTGGTGTTGCAAACTTGAAAGATGAATATGTCAATGGTGACTTGAACTTCGACCCATTGGGATTAAAACCCGCTGATGAGGAGTCATTCAATGCTATGAGAACCAAGGAACTGCAAAATGGACGTCTAGCTATGCTTGGCATCGCTGGTATGATTGCACAAGAATTGGTCACCGGCCAAAAATTGTTCTAAACAGCACCCTTGTCTAAAAAACTCTATTACATCACACAAATGTCTATTACATCACACAAATGTATATACTCTTTTCATTTACAATGTTAAGTAGCCTTAAATGCTGACCGCTTTCTCAACACACACACACACACACACACACACACACACACCTCAAGTACCTACCGACCACACATACTTTTCTGTCACTTCCAGTCCAATTGATCCCAGAGTTCCTCTTTTCACGACTGAAGTAGTCCGTTTTGTCGATAAGAAGGGTCGAGAGGCAACAATGAGGCTAGATTTATAAATACCCTGTTTTAATAAAATAATATTGACTGTATCTGTCTTCAAATTGAGAGCAAGCTCAGCTCGCGACTAGCACATTTCGATTATGACCTTCCCGCTTTTGAAGTTGATATTGGTGTTTAGTGACTTTTGCTTGTTAATCTTTCTAGTTCAAGTGCTGATGGGTCATTATCGTGCCAATTTCAACATGCAAAGTTGGTCTACTGTTTTCCATTTGCTTTGTGTGACATGGTTATCCATTCGTGGTGTCTTTTGGTTGTATACTCTAGTGAGTACTCAAGAGTGGAATAACATGACCTTCCATATTCTATATTGGCTACCGAATGCCTTTGAATTCGCTGCTTTTGCCATTATTCCCATGTTCTTTGCACAGATCTTGTATGCAGAGACATGGAGAAGGTATTGGTCTTATATAAAACCAACTTATGTGTTGATGATCTTCACTATTTGTATATTACAAATCGGGTGGGGAATCATTGCAGGTTTGTCTACTCATTGTAAAGGCACATTGGCAGGAATGGATCCTGTGGCGATCAATAGTGCCCCTCAGGGTGTTGCATCTGCTTCGGGGGATATAGAAGGACATCAACAATACCATCATACTTCCAGTGAATATTACGACCCTTCAGAGGAGGCTTCACAGGACACTGCATGCATGCGATTGGAATATAGTGCTGCTGCAAGTAGGTTTGTGGCCTTCATCTTATTTTTTGGTCTAGCAGTAATGCAAGCAATTTATGGATTCCATATCTCCAATATGCCTGCGAGCACATACAAACAGTATTTCAACAATAATATCACATTCATGAACTTTGTGAATAGCTGTTTGTTGTTTTGTTTTCTGTCGAGGGCTATCTATATCTTATGCACATTGTATGGCTTCAGATTATTGCCTGCAATTCCTTTACAAGGTCATGATGATATACATTGGAGTTTGTTCCTATTCTTCGAAATCTGGGACTATATTCCTACCACTCTATTAGTACTTAGTGTCACTAGTGTGCCTATGGGCTACAGGAACGTAGATCCGTTCCGATCCTTCCGTTCATTTACGACATTATCAAGTCCTCAACTCAAAGATACGCACCACTGGGATCAGTCTCCTTCCAACCACGTAGGAATGAGGAACAGTAGTAATGGCACATATGGCTCTATTGGGAGCGGTTTGAAAAACGCCAATAGTAATACAAGTGTTGTGTTTAATCAACGAGAACGAAGCAGCACTGAAGACATGAAACGATACAATAGTGGTGGTGACTCATCCCAAAAAGATCCAGAGTTTGTCAACGCTCATATCAAGATGAATAAGAACCACAATCCGATGCAGATCTCTACTAATAGTCAGGCTGATAACAATGATGGTACCAATTGGTTATCTCGTCTATTCTTCGGCTATGGTAGTGAAGATGCCACAGGACACGGGGGTTATGCGGTCATCGATGAATCAAATGTTATGACATTGGAGATTGGAAGTGTGTCCTCTACATACACACCAAGCAGTAGTGCGAATATGCAACCTTATCGAGTATTCGGCCAATTGTCTCCTACTAGTGGTAGTATTACCGAAAGTCTCAACAACCAGATGGGAATAAGTGCATTTTCGAATGAGACGTATGGACAGGGAGCACAACAAGACTTACAACAAAACAAGAATGCTGTAGAGCATCAGTATCAGCATCAGCAACAACAATACGAGCATCAGTATCAGCAACAGTATGATCAGAACAGTCACAGTGTCGCCCCTTTAGCTGGTGACACTAGCTACCATACACAAAACAATAAAGATACAAGTAATGATGCAAGTGGTATTCATTCGGATACAATGAAGGATGAGATGCCCAATCGTCGACAAACATTAGGAGTTGATGCCAATCGAAATAGAGATGCATTAGAGCTGGGAAATGTGGCTAATAATTCTAATCGAAGACAAACCTATTCCACTGCTTATGGTGAGCCTACACGGGAAGAGATCGCTCGTCGCTTTTCTCTGGAGCGTTTTTCTGCTCCCGAGTCGCTCGACCCCCCAGAATCTTGGCTCAGTGGATCATTTCGACCCAACCAGATACTCCAAAACCAATCACGAAATACGACGAATAGTAATACAAATACAACTGTAAGTACAGCTAATGTACAAGACACATTTGCTCCACCATCAGAGGCCAAACAGGGTGAAGTCACGATCAATACCAATTTGGAAGTAGTGGGCAGTATCCATAACCCAAGTTCTTGGAAAGGCAGTAGAGACATTAGTATGTTTGAAGAACCCTCTCCTGGTAGTTCTTTTACTCGTAAAGGTATGTTAGATACACTGCATCATGGCAATAACAAGAATAGCACGAGTATCGTTGGTGGAATGACAGTGGCAGGAGTGAATATTCCTCCACGTGTACGAGCTTATTCCAAAGATTTCTCACAATCGAGGGGAAATATGCATATTGGTAGTAGTAATGACATCAGTTCTTCTGCTTCTAACGAGAATAGGTCTCATGGTAGTGCTTCAAGTAGTACGAGGGATGGTCGTATAGAAAATGAATCAACAAATATCAAAGAAAACAACATAAATAATGGCACTGTTAGTGCTGAAGAGGTATCAGGTAACGATACCATGCCATTGGCCTCATTATCTGAAGGTGTGCAAGTAGAGGAAGGGGATGGTACCGAGGCTAGTGGTTTGGGACGTTTACAACAAGAGAGAACAAGTATCGTACAAGACCGACAAATGCGTAGATCTAGAGGAAACAGCATTGGGTCTAGACTATGATAGAGCCCATGGAGCGAGAAAGTAGTACTTTTATGTGAGTAATGGCTAGTGATACCTGTGCCAATTGAACTTAAGAGAATTGAGAGGGGAAAAATAAAAATGAAAATTATTGTTATATAACAGGAGGAATGACTAACAATCACTAGCGATAGTGAGAAGAAACACGGATGATGGATGTATGGAATGAGAATTGTATAAATGAAAAAATATGTGCACTGTCGACGGACACCTACTGCTGATTCGTATGTTATTATTAGGGTTATTATTATAGGCTTATTACCAATACCTACATTTAAGCCATTACACAATACAATAAAAACAACATCATCATTATTTACTCTCTTCTACTCTCCTTCTATCCATTAACAGACTTGAGTGGTTCTCCAATCTCATAATCTCGAAACGCTCTACTGTCCAGCTGTGCCACTTCATTCAAATCCCAGGCTTTTCCATCCTTGGTGCCACCTACATGTTTCATTGCTAGAAAAGTATCGAAATCAGGAATAGCATGTAGACGGAAATCCGACCCTATCTGGAATAATGCTCGTCCCGCTGCACTGCTGCCTACGATGTCTCCAATACCGTTATGATGGTGCATGATCTTATTCAATTCATGGTACTGATTATTGTAATTGTAGTCACAATGCCTAATACGCTCATTACGCCACACGTGTTCTTTGATGATATCTTCTCTAGATTGAACTTTGGTCCAGTCCATCATTTCAAAGCTATGCATTTCTTGGAAATACTCGTTTCTGATCTGAGTGTCAGTGTTGTAGCGCGGATCATACCAGCGACAAGTATAGGCCTTGTGTTCATTAATGTTGTGAATATCCATCGAAGCAGGTATAGAGAGGTGCAATGTATCCTCTAGAGTGTTGCTAGTAGCATTTAAAGCAGCAGCAGTTTCCAGTCTTCTACGGATTGCATGTCTTGTCGCATTGGTATGTGCACCATTTCCTCCTCCTCCTCCTCCTCCTCCTCCTCTGAACATTCTTCTCTCCCGTTTCTTTCCTTCTGTCAATGGGAAGAAATCCTTATTGGCGTCATGAGGAAACGGTGGACTGAAACATACTCCTTCTTGTAATGTCTGTTTCAGGTTGGCATAGCTGGTCCTTTCGTCATTTTCGATGATCCAATGCAATTGTCCCCAATTCCTATAATTAGCATGACTTGCAATGCGAGGCTTGGGACGATACATCTCCTTTGTAAACAAGCCATCAGACACATTTTGGGCAGGCAAAGGAGGAGGGTCCTTTTTGTCCCATTCCGGGGACACATCGTGTACATACCATGTGTAATCGTTGGGATAACGATCATACAAGTAAGTACACATGAGGTTGAATTGACTGTAGGTATTGGTTCCATCAGGAACGATATATTTGGCAAAGATCTCATCAAAAGTGAGGAGTTCGTTGTATGTTGCCTGTATATGGGCAATCACGTGTTCTCTAAACGCTCTCATGTGCTCATTCTTGACAATAACAGGGAAATACGACATACATCTCATAGTCTCTCTTATTCCAAGCACTTTGTATGTGTTCGCTGCCACTTCTTGCCAATATAAGTCCCCTGGCCGTCCACCATTGGTAGATTTATGCAAGTTGCCAGTACGGCCATTCACTACAGGTTTGCCATCTTCGAATAAATCTTCTCGATCCACATATGTCAGGAAGAGACAATCTGTATCGACATAACCAACATATTCAGTAGAAGTATAATTCTCAGGCCAAAACATGAGTAATTGCTGTCGATCGTGACCATGACCATGGTAATACTGCTTAGCAATGTCGTTATATTGGATAGAAACGCCTCCTTTGATAACGTCCTTCAGGGTGTTGTTCACAAGGAATTGAATGCCAGAATCGATATGGTTATCTTTGTTCTCAATGTCCGTCACAATCAACAGCTTGGTCTGACTCAATTGTAGGGGCCAGAAGAGCAAAAATGAACGCAGAAATATGTTGCGCCATTCGTGAATGCGAACAGAGGGCTGATTTGTTTTCGTATTGATCGGCAAAAACAGTTCCAAAGCGGGCCAGGGACGATTACAGTCCGAAAGTACAATTGTGAGATAGATAAACGCTACCAATATCGAAAGAATGCGCATTCTACGGCATGTTCAGCTGAAATTCAGCAAGCATAATGTGTATCCTTTGAGCTCGTAATCGATCAAAATGTTGGGTGAACTGAGTTACCGCACCTAATCCTATTCAAATGACTATTCGAATAAAACAGCAGCTAGATATGCACCACAGTGGTCCGTGAAGGTAGAGCACTGCGAGGGTAGTTCGATTTGGCTGTGGTAACCAGTGCCATGTATTGCCAAAATTTGGCCAAAGTGACATCCCAGGGTGGGTAGGATCATTGTCTCACTTTGTTCGCCAAAATGTACTTACACATGATCAGGGACGGAAATTTGGTTGCCATATTTGATATTCTTTGAGGTACGTTGGATTTCATGGTTAATTTGGAGCAGAAAGGCGCATTGAATCCATTACTAGTAGCTTTGTCAAGTGTCCAAGTCATCAATATCAATCATGTCTCTCAGACTTCGTAGTCTTGGCAATCGCCTTAAGACGCAGCATGGCATTTTGCAGAACTTCAAGAACTGTTTAACGCGTGTATTGAAACACGACGAGGCGGGCAAGATCAAGCTAATCGTACCTGGAGTAATGACTAAGATTAAGAGTGCCAAAGGTAGTGAAGTCAAGTTCCGCATCAACTCTTCCTTGCAGACTGCTGTCAGTGGCATTAGTGAAGTTCATAATAGTGCTAGTAGTGGTGGTTTCAAAGGAAGTGCCGAAAGTAAAAAGGAGAGAGAAGAGAGAGATGTGGGTTTCAAAGGAATCGCTTACAGTAACAACTCGCGGCAGGAGTTCTTCGTTTTGATGAATAATAAGAAGGTAGTGAGAGGGCAGCAGGACTTGGATGAGAGTAGAGCTGTGTTGGAGACATTGTTGGTGAAGGGAGGTATGATATCTTTGCATCCGGAGAAGAAGGACAGTGTAAAATCGAAGCAGACTTTGTTGGCAAACTTGTTGGATACTGATAATAGGTAGACACTTGGCTGTGACAAACTGTTGATAATGAATAGAATGGGCATATCTGTGAGATGTGAGAGATGTTATGTATATTTAAAAGAAAGAGGATCCTTCCCCTAACCCTAACCCTACCCTTCCACAAAGACGGGAATTATCGACCGACCCGGTTGGTTCGCTCTGAGATGATGTCACAAATTTTTGCGAAGACGATTCCACCACAACTTCTAGTCATTTGGACTTTATATGTACTGAGAGTATAGAATATAAGATGAAAATTGGTATAATGGCAATTCAAGGCGCTGTTAGCGAGCACGTGTGTTGTTTACGCGACCTTGGTGCAGAAGTGGAAGAGATTCGCTATCCATCCGATATTCACGCTGGTCTTGACGGTATAGTCCTTCCTGGGGGCGAAAGCACGACAATGTCCATCGTAGGCGAGAAAGCGGGTCTCTTTGAGCCTCTACGAGACTGGGTTCATGTGCAAAAGAAGCCCATTTGGGGCACATGTGCTGGTATGATTTTATTATGCAATGATGCCATCAAGCAAGCCTCTTGTGGTCAATCCCTGCTGGGTGGTTTAGATGCACAAGTTTGTAGAAACTACTTTGGTAGTCAGATCTATAGTGCCGAAGTGGGAATTTCTATTCATGACGAGAGTATCAAGAAAAATGGCAAAGAATCTTCTGAAGAGGAAATTAGTGTTGAGAAAAAGATGAATGAATTGACATTGGATGAGAATAACTACTCGGCTGTCTTTATTCGCGCACCTGCCATATTGAAAGTGGGCCCCACTGTAAAAGTATTGGCCCATTTGGATGCATCTCCCCATAAACAAGCAGTGGAAGAAGTGCAAAGATTCTTCCATGATACGACTGTGACTAAGCCTGTGGAATGTGTAGGAGATACATTATGGAAATATGGCAATGTTGGTGTAGAGAAGGACACTGGCAGGAGTATGGAGAAGTTCAATGTGAAAGTAGCGGTGAGACAAGACCATATCCTAGCCACGTCTTTTCATCCAGAGTTGACTGAAGGTGATCTGAGATGGCATCAGTACTTCTTAGATATGGTACAAAGTACCAAGAATTAGGCAAAGGAGGAATAGTGAGGAATAGTTTAATATAATGTGATATGGTATTATTAGATTGATCATAGATGATGTATATTCTGATAAAAGAAAGTCGTGAGTAAAGTGCGAAGTTCAAAATAAATGATTTTCTTTGAACAAATGCATAATTTAGAATACAATTATATACTGTATGTATATCTCCCTCTGATCTACTTATCCTCCATAATAGGGGCCTCTTCCACCCCCCTCTTTCCCAGGCGGCCCGTCTCCTTCTTATCTAGTTGTTCATATGTTTGACCCATTGCCAACTCATTCGGTCTCAGAATCTCACCAGGCACAATCTGCTGCAATATCTTGTATGTAGCTTCTAGCTCCGCTTCCTTGATCAAGTCTCTCTCACTCACAGGTATAGGTTCGTTGATAGCTGTACCTTTGATCTCTACATCACCCGAGGACGATTCTTCCTCTAATGCGAGCAATTCCTCAATTTCATCTACATCTAATCGTGACAATTGATCTGTGTAGGCTCTTGGTACAGGCAAATTGGGAATAGCTACTACTTCAAAGGTCTTTTGGAATGCCAATGGAGCAAAGAGCATATCGATCATAAAGGACGCGACATCCCTCCTATTGATTCTGCCTACTGCTACGTCTCCTTGCGATAATACAGGTCGACTATTGATGGGGTGTTTATCGTTTAGTCCCGTAGGTCTGACGATGACGTAATTGCATTTCGACTTACGTAATGAGTTCTCCGATTGTCTTTTTACACCTAGAATATTTAAAGGATTGAGGCGCACAATAGGAATATCTGCAGCACCGATATATTTGTGCTTCTTCTCGTCGTCCCATAGGGGGCGCGTCACGCCAGCACTAGAGCACATAACGACATCACTTACCGGTACCACTTCCTCGGCCCTTGCACGCTTCT
>JACLAD010015689.1_pt1 | contig 19378 bp, 26 predicted proteins | sample 8027901 | NCBI WGS metagenome assembly JACLAD01 (sample SAMN15725071, study PRJNA655200) | protist metagenome | isolation source: fluorescence activated cell sorting (FACS) single amplified genomes of... | place: Spain: Blaines Bay Microbial Observatory, Mediterranean Sea | collected 2016-07-05 | reverse complement strand
ATATCAAATACTTAGGTGCTGATAAAATCCTTGAAAACTTCATAACTGTGCCCGCAGGCGCAAATTAGGCGCACTTTAAAAATAAACTCCGCCCTTCCTCGATCATCTCCTCTCACACACGCATACTGTCACCTTAAACGAAAAATTGCGCCCAGGCGCACAAACACACTCCCCGATATGTGTTCAGCGAGTCAAGAACTCGATCCCGCCAATTCAAGTTGTCCATCCACCTGCTTGGCCTTCTCTAATCTTTAATCTGACGTTTCCGTTTCTCCACAATACTCTTCAGGGTTGCCAAATGTTGATCCTGAATACTGCTCTTGTGATGGGTAATGTTGCCGATCAGTTTCTCAGAAAGTAGGTTAGGGTGAAAGCGACTGGCAATCCATTTGCGCCCATCGATAGCTACTCTGGCAACGTCTGGGGGCATCTCTCCGTTCTCCACTTTCAGTACCAGTCGCTCAATCATATTGGCATGATGGAAGCCTCGCTCTTGCAGAGCTGCCAGGTAAGCCTGTCGGTGCTCCTCACTCTTGTGCAGGAACTTCCAGATCACATTGCGACTGCGATCAAACTTAGTCCCAATCTGGGCAAGGCTACATCCATCGGCAATCATTTCGCAGACTTCATCGAGGTCTAGTTTTCCTGCAGGATAGAGTTTTGATACATGCATAATAATTTATTTTACTAAAGGTTCTGGCAAATTGCAGATAAAATCTTGGTCTGTAGGCTTTTTTGAGTGATCCACATTATGTTTTAGTCATATTGGTTGCCTTACAAAAATCTGTGTTGAGGGAATAAATTGGTTTTTTCTTAGTTTATGATGTATGTTCCGTCCGCACGTTGAGAAATTTCGAAAGTCATTTTTGACAAACAAAATTAGCAGTTGATTCATCGACAAATTCGCTTATTGTTCGTCAAAAATTTGAAAATTAATACAGAAATACTATCTGAGAAATTACAATCAGAATAAATGAGAATTCTCAAAGAATTAATATTTTTAACCCAGGGAGTATAAATTATGAAGAAAAGACATGAAGCAATTGTTAAGATAGCATGCTGCCAAATGGAACCAATTGTTGGCGAAAAAGAACGCAACATTAGAAGAAGCTCAGAAATGATTGAAGAGGCAGCAAAAGAAGGTGCAAATTTAATTGTTTTACCAGAATTATGTAATTCAGGATATGTCTTTGACACGCGTAGAGAAGCATTTGACCTATCAGAATCTGTTCCAGAAGGAGAAACCTGTCAGGAATGGATGAAGCTCGCGAGTAAATTTGATATCCACATTGCAGCGGGTATAAATGAAAGGGCAGAGGACTTACTTTACAACAGTTCAGTAATTATTGGCCCCAAAGGTCACGTTGGCACCTTTCGCAAGGTTCATCTTTGGAATGAGGAAAATCTTTTCTTTGAGCCTGGTAATTTAGGTTTCCCAGTATTCAAAACACCAATAGGCAGGATATCTTCCCACATTTGTTACGATAGCTGGTTCCCAGAAAGCTACAGGTTAGCCACTCTACAGGGGGCTGACATAGTTTGTGTCTGCACTAATTGGGTCCCAATTCCTGGTCAGGACAAAACTAGGGAAGCAATGGCAAACATCTTAGTCATGGGAGCCGCTCATGTGAATTCAGTATTTATCGCCGCTGCAGACAGAGTAGGAACTGAGAGAGGACAACCATTTATAGGCCAAAGTCTAATAGCCAATTATACGGGTTGGCCAATAGGTGGCCCCGCAAGCAAAGATCGAGAAGAAATAATCTATGCAGACGCAAATTTGGCTGACGCACGTAGGAAAAGAAATTGGAATGAATATAATCAACCCCTAAGAGACAGAAGAAAGGATGTATACGGGGAAATGTTAGGAAGTGACATGAATGTTGGTTGGTATTAATTTTAGAACAATGCAAGCGCTAACTAAATGTTCTAATCCAAATTCTAAACTCTAATTAAATTGGGAGACAACTGATAGTTTTTAATTGGATATATATTTTTAATTCTTTTGTGAATGAAAAAGGTAAGTATGCAAAGCGAAAATAAAATATCTAAAATCAGTAGAAGACAATTAATTAAAACAGCAGCAGCATCTGCGGTAATTATAGGATCACCTGCATTTATTAGAAATCTTCATGCAGATGACCCGATTAAAATAGGTGTCCTCTCACCAGTAACTGGAGCTTGGACTGTTTACGGGAAAGCACATTCGCGGGGGTTTGAATTAGCAGTTGAGGAAATAAACGCTGCTGGAGGAGTTTTGGGCAGACCTATAGAAATGGTTTTAGCAGATTACCAAACTGATAGAAGACTGGTTGTTGAACAAGCAAATCGACTTTTGCGGCAAGAAAGGGTTGATTTGCTTGCCGGTACTTTTTCAAGTGCTGATAGAAATGCAGCAGGTCCAATTGTAAAAGCAGCGGATAAACTATTACTTTATCCAACATGGTATGAAGGTCAAATTGAGGAATATTATCCCGGAGTCTGCAATGAAAATATTTTCATGTTCGGCCCAGAACCGACTCAGCAAGTCTGGCCCTTCATGGAATATATGTGTAATAAATTTGGGAAAAAATTCTTCATGATAGGCTCTGATTACGCTTGGCCTCAAGTAACAAATATGTTTACCAAGGAGAAGCTCAAAGAGCTCGGCGGTGAAACAGTTGGAGAAGTCTATATTCCATTCAATACACCTCAATATGAGTCGGTATTGAGACAAATACGCCAAGCCAAACCTGACATAATCTTCCACTCATTAACAGGTAGCGACACAGTCAACTTTAGGAAACAGCTTGTGGCGGCAGGAATGAAGAATGATTTTACTCTGTGGACTGTGGATGATGAGGAGGTCGTAACTTCAGGACTGGGTCATGAGGTGTCTTCAGGAACATATGTAAGCTTTGATTACTTCATGACCATCAAGCACCAAAACAACAAAGATTTCTTGGATAGGTACCAAAAAAGATATGGTTCGGATGCACTAATGAATACCGTTGGAGTCGGTATGTATAACGCTGCGCACATGGGGGCAATGGCAATTGAAAAAGCTGGAAAAGTTGATACAAGTTCCATCCGCGAGGCGTTGAAAGGTATCAAATTTGACAAAGCACCACAAGGCACTGTTGAGATGAGGGCTATAGACCATCAGGCTGTATTGCCATCATACTTGATGAGAGTTAGAGAGGGCTGGTCTAGTGTCAACGACATGTTCGAACAGGTGCAAACAGTAGCAAGAGCGGTCCCTCAAGATGCACGATGTAATCTACCACTGTAAATTGTACTTGGATTGAGATGGAATTAGCTGCCAGTGTGTTACTAGATACAACCCTGATAACTCTAACGTTAGCATTGGCAGCTTTCGGCCTGGCAATCATCTACGGTTTAATTGGCGTAATCAATATGGGTCATGGAGCCATGTTGACCTTGGGCGCGTATTTCACATGGGCAGGTCTCCAGTTAGAAATCCCATTTGTGCTGAGTGTAATTTTAAGTGGATTCATTGTTGGTTTCATTGGACTGCTGTTTGAACATTGGATAATAAAACGTTTTTACAACAGTCCTTATGAAACACTCTTACTGACTTGGGCTTTTTTCCTAGTTACAACTGAATTGATCAAGATTGTATTTGGCTCAGATTTCAGAACGGTTGTAAATCCATATCCAGGTTCAATTGACTTAGGTTTTTATAAGATTCCTGCCTACAGAACTTTGATTTGTTTATTTACAGCCTTCGTAATTCTATCGACTGGTTTTGTTTTCTTCAGAACATCAACTGGAATAAAAATTCGAGCTATGATTCAAAACCGAGAGATGGCAAGTTTATTGGGATTAAACATTTCATTGACATATAAAATCATATTCGGTTTCGGATGTTTCATGGCAGGTTTAGCAGGAGGGTTAGTAGCACCAATGCTTTCAGTAAGTCCTTACATGGGGGACATGTATCTTGTTAGATCCTTTTTCGTTGTTATAGTCGGGGGTATAGGCCAGATTCTAAGTGGAACAATAATAGGTAGTTTCGTGATTGGGGGTTTGGAAACGATAGTAGCCTTGTTTTCAGATCAAGTTATTGCTCAAGTAGCTGTATTCTTCTTTGCAATTGTTATTTTAAGAATAAGACCACAAGGTATATTCTCAGAAAAATGATATGCAAAATGTTTTAACAAAAATATCTGGAGAAGCAAAATTTGAGTTATTAATATTTCTTGTATTAGCTTTGATACCTTTGGTTTTCTCTGGATACATATTATTCATTCTCCCCCAATACATGCTGTTTGGCTTGCTTGCAGTATCCTTATCTATTTTATGGGGGCTTACTGGTATAATAAGTTTCGGCCAAGCTGGTTTTTTTGCAATAGGTGCTTATGCAATAGGTATAGTTGTCAAAAGCACCTTTTTAATGAATTCAGCTATACTGGGGATTTTATTAGGAATCATAGTTTCAGCGGTGATAGCTGGCGTTGTCGGGTATTTTTTGTTCAGTGCGAAAGTTAAGGCAACCTACTTCGTATTAGCTACTTTAGCCCTATCAATCATAATTGAGCAGTTAGCAAAATCACAAAAAGAAATAACTGGTGGCTGGAATGGTTTATTTGTAGATAGGATTTCAATTAGCTTTGGGAATCTATTGGAATATTCATTGTTCAATGATATCCCAATGTACTATTTTACACTTTTATTAACAATTACAGCCTATGCACTGATAAAATTTCTTACAACATCCAATTTCGGGAAAATCCTCAGAGGTATAAGAGAAAATGAAGATAGAATTTTGGCTCTTGGTTACGACACTTCCATATACAAGACATTAATATTTTGCGTATCTGGAGCACTAGCTGGATTTGCTGGTTCAATTTATGGAACTCATGCTGGGTTTGTCGATCCTTCACTAGCAAGAGTACTATTTTCAACAGAAGTAATTGTTTGGGTTGCTATAGGTGGTAGGAACTCCATCATTGGTTCCTTTCTTGGTGGGATATTAGTTGCTTCTCTTGCTAATTATTTGAACTCTATAACTCCAGAATACTGGCAACTCATCATCGGTATTGTATTCATAGCTGTTGTCATTCTCTTTAAAGGTGGTTTAGCTGGGGGTTTGGAAGAAATTTACCATAGACTGAAAAGTAAAAACTATGTCTCTGCTAGAAATCCATAATTTATCGAAAAGTTTCAAGGGTCTCTTAGCTAATGACAAAATATGTATGGAGCTTAAGTTAGGTGAGGCTCGGTGCATAATTGGACCTAATGGTGCTGGAAAAACAACACTTATATCAATGATCTCTGGCCATCTTTTCCAGTCTAGCGGGATCATCACTTTTGATGGGAAAAATATAAGCAATTATGATTTAGTTAAAAGAGTAAGACTCGGGATCGGAAGGAAGTTTCAGACTCCAACTCTCTTTGACAATCTTACGGTTTATGAAAATGTAGAATTATCAGTAATTAGAAATAATTATAGTAATTTTGAAAAAAATGCCAAAATAGATGAAACGTTGAAATTGATAAGACTATTTGATGAGAAAGATGTTCTTGCAAATACGTTATCTCATGGCCAGAGGCAGTGGCTAGAGATTGGCTTACTGATTGGCAATAATGTAAAATTATTACTCCTTGATGAGCCAACAGCAGGCATGACTACAGAGGAAACTGTAGCGACTACTAAGTTAATAAACAATTTGTCAGGAGAAAAGAATTTATCAATAATTGTTATCGAACACGATATCAACTTTGTACGGGAACTTGGTGCCCAAATCACAGTTTTACATCTGGGAAAAATCTTTGCTGAGGGTAACTATAGTACAATTGAGAATAATAAGTTTGTGAGAGAAATTTACCTGGGTGCTCCTGATGTTGTCAGTTGAAAATGTGTCTGCCGGTTACGGAAAAATTAGCGTTCTTTCTGGAATAAGTATTAGACTAGAAAGTAATTCTATTCTCGGGGTTCTTGGTCGCAATGGAATGGGAAAGTCTACATTGATTAAGGTTTTGTCAGGTTTGTTAACGTGTCATAGTGGAAAAATTTTTCTCGATAACGAAGATATTACTGACTACCCACCTCATTTGAGGGCCCAAAAAAAAATTGCGACTATTGTTCAAGGTCGCGGGATTTTTCCGCGACTAAAGGTTGCAGAAAATTTGATGCTTGGTAAATTGCTCCAAACAACTGTGAAGAAAAATAGACTTGATGAAGTTTATGGTTACTTTCCGATTTTGTCTGAAAGAACTGGTCAAGTTGCTGGGACGCTCAGTGGAGGTGAACAGCAAATGCTTGCAATTGGCAGAGCAATAATGTCTGATCCGAAGATAATGTTACTAGATGAACCATCTGATGGAATCATGCCATCCCTGGTTAAAGAAATAGGGACTACGCTTAAGAGTATGGCACAAAAAAATAATATCAGCTTAGTAGTTGTTGAGCAGAACGTACCGCTTATTTTCTCTCTTACTGATCAGTGTATCATACTCGAGAAGGGTAAAATAGTTGTGGAAGGAAAAAAGTCAGAAATTCAAGATTCGAATATTATGAAGCAATACTTAGCAATTTAGTCAAAAATCATATTTATCATAGTTTGATTCCCCATTTAAACCCTATGCTCTGTTGATTATCTTACCCTAGATTTCTTCCTATCCCGCTGCCAAACGCCCATATTCTAGTATTGTAGACTATTCCTCATTGAACTGAAATCTGAAAAATTAAACAAGTCTCCCCGCCCGTCACTTTTCCGCCCAACTGCTGCCCACCACCGCTTCTGCAGTAATCGGCACTGAACTGACAAAATTCTGTACCCCGTCAATCATTGCCTGCTCTACGATATCTTTTCCCTATCTGATCCCTACTCTCAGACCCGCTGACTACTATTTTTGAACTGGGACTGCGCCCTAGTATTAGAACCAATCCCATTATGCCAATGAGCTAATTCGTTGACTCTACAGGCATACTGTTGAAAATCTACTTTTCATCTTTCCCGTCTTTTATTAAGTTCTCCTAATACCCCCTTTTTCATCGTCGTTCATCAGGACAAAAACGAATCTCCCGATAGGAGTAGCACCTAGGCTTGTAGTTGTCTGTTCAGGACAGCTTGTCAAAACGTAATGTGTAAGTTGAGATGCTGGCTTCTATGGAATTGTTGACTGATCCAAGCTGGGGCATCGAGGTAAGGGGTAATACGATAATTTGCAGGATTCTTTCGTGAAGTATGAACTAAGGGCTTTCGGTCAAAATTTTCAGTCTGTTGCTGAATTGGCAGTTCAGTATGGAGTCACTGCTTCCGCTCTTTCTCAAAGGCTTAGGAATGGAGAGGCACCTGAGGCCGCAGTAAATGCTCTTCTACCTATAATGGTTCACGGAAGGCCATTTAAAACGGTAAAGTCTGTGGCCGATTTTTACAAAATACCCTGCGCTACTTTGCGACATCGAGTCAAGAAGTTGGAAATGAGCTATGAGGACGCTATTTCACTTCCTGTCAAAGTCCTTGAAACTGGCCCTGTTGTAGTTGCAGGAAAGGAATATAAATCTTTTGCCACCGCAGCTAAAGCTTATGGAAAGGAGCCAGAATCCGCTAGGAACCGTATGAAATTGGGAATGACTGCCGAAGAAGCTATCCTGACACCGATTAAACGAAATAAATCTATTTCTCACTTAGGGCAGAGTTTTAAGTCTGTCAATCAATTTTGTAACTATTTTGGGATAAATTAATCCACAGTGAGAGGAAGATTAAGAGCTGGTTGGGAACTCGATGATGTCATTAATAAACCAGCCACTTATGGTGTGAAGATCGAATATAATGGGAAATCATATGCCTCAATTTCTGCTTTGTGTACTGCATTGAAACTTCCCTACAAACTGGTTCATAAGCGGCTAAAAACATTTGGCTGGTCCATCAATAATGCAGTAGAGAAGCCTAAAAATGTTTGTAGAAGCATCTCAGTTGGTGAGAAAGCTTTCAAGAGCTTAAAAGCTGCTGCTAAACATTATGGTGTGCCAGCAGGATTGCTTCAGTGGCGGATATCAAACGGGTGGCCTATCGAAAAAGCTATTGATCCAAACGCTGAAGTCTCTAATCGAAAGCCGATAGAAATTGATGGTGAATACTTTAGCGATTTATCATCCGCTGCCCGAGCTTATGGGTTAAATCCCAACACATTCATGGCGAGGATCAATAGGTCTGGGTGGACTGTTGGACAAGCAGCTGGCTTGAGGGCAGCCACCCATTGTTTACGGAAATCCATTGACTGGCCCTTGATCCGACCAGGAAACAATTCTTCCCGACCCACAATCCGATGCTCGCTGTGATAGGCACGCAGCAGATCCAGCGCTTCACCTAGAACCGGTACTTTACGAATATCCCCGTTCTTGGTCTTCTCGAAGGTCAGGTATCCCTCCTTCAGGTCAATTTCCTTCCATCGTAGTCCCCAGATTTCGCTTTGACGAGCACCAGTAGCAAGGGAAAGAACAACAGCCAAATGCAGTTGGGGTGATGACAGTCGTGCTACTTCTAGTAAACGGTCATGTTCTTTCTCTGTGAGGAAACGAGCCCTCCCACGGGGCTCACTGAGCCGTGTGATCCCTGTACAGGGGTTCCTCTCAAACAGTCCGATTTCGACTCCATAGCTACAGCAAGTACTTAGAGCAGCCACGTAGCGGTTAACGGTGGACGGACTTCTCTCTTTATCTTCAAAACCACGACTGTAGGTTTCTTTGAGAAGTTTTTCACGTATCCCGATGATGTTCGAACGTGTCAACTGGCGCAGAGTCAAATGTCCAATTTGTTTGTTCCAAAATCTTAATTGTATCCCGTAATCAGCTTGGCTGGTAGGAATCATTCGACCAACTCTTTCATTAAGGAAGCGATGGATCAAATCTCCAACCGTTTTTCGATCAAACTCCATGGTGACTACTCCACCCTTGTAAATGATCGCCTCCTGCTCATTGATCCAACGTTGGGCGTCGGTTTTACGTTGAAACGTTTTGCACAAAGACTTGTGTTCCTTTCGACGGACCTCTGCCCGGTAACTGATACCCTTCTTGCGAGAAATCTCTAAAATCGTTCCCATGATGCCTGTTCACCGCCTGTTCACCGCCTGTTCACCGCCCTCCAGCCCAGTAACAGCAGGTGCTGGAAGGCTAGTTGTTCACCTGTTCACCGTTTTTGGATATAGATTCTGATCCTTATCATGATTTCTATAGGATACCAGAGCACAGGATCTGATTCAGAGATATCCCGTCTTGGAAGGAATGTGCCTACCTACGGAATCGAATTGTCAGTATTTAAGCAGGCTGAAATCAAAAAAAGGAGACTAGCCAACAAATGAGCCAACACTGCTAGTGTTTAGGTAAGGGGTAAGGAGGTGTGATCCAGTCAGATTAGATCCCAATAGCGTAGCAACTGAATTATCCAGTAATCGGTTTGAATGCATCGCGAGCTTTTCGCTGACTCTCAGTGACAGCGGAGAGGTCAACTTCACACCAAGATCTCAAATTTGCATTTGATCCCGTTGCTAAAGCATTGTTTAACATTCCTTTATAAACTTCACGATTTGGTATTTCTGCAACGATGATATAATTCGCATCACCGTCGCAGAAGAAATAGTCGATGATTTTACCACCGCAAGCGCTGTAAAGCTCGTCCATGGCCGCTCTGCGCTGATCGTAAGTTGCATCTGCTAGAGCAGCAAGACCCGCTTCTGAGTATGAGCCTGCAATTACGACTTTCATTTGATTTTCTCCGATTAGTTTTTAAGCAATTACAGTAATAGTTGATTTTTCCAAAGTCCCCAGTTGACTAGCTCGAATAACAAGCTTTTGGAAAGCTTCAGACATCCCAACCTCATCCATGGCATTGCCTGCCTCTTCTAGGGAATTATTTTGATACAGAGCATGAAGCAATGACATATCGGCAGATACAGAAGGTACTATGGCTGCAACTTTTGTATTTTCGTCCTTGATCTCTTCTATCTCCTTAAACATTTCTAGTGCTTGAGGAAGATGATCCCTTTTCATGGAATATGTCCTAATGTGGTGAACTTTGGCAGATAAGTCCAATTCACCAGAAGCGACTCTGAGCAAATTTCGGACAGAAAGTTCCATACTTGAATTTGATCTCATTGTCTCCATCAATTCTTGCCAGTGTGGGTCTGATTCCCTATCTGCTAGCGCCTTCATTGCATTAGCAAAACTATTGAACTTACATGCTAAACCAATATTGCCTGCGGCGTTGCCCATTACAATATTGTGAACACGAGTCTCAAGGGATCCCAATCTTGACATAATTCCTGCGCCAGTTCGAAACTGACTTAGCATTGATTTCTGTTTGCCAGGTAGAGGCTTTCCCGAAACATGATAAATTACCGACATAATGCATCTCCAATAATAGTTGCGTAGTATTGATCCAACTCAGCAAAGTAAAGATCTACTAGTAGATAAAAATTGCAAGCATTTTAAGTAATCTTATTGTATTTCCGATAGACCGATCAGGGTTAATGCAGGTGTTTGCTGCGTTGGAGTGCAGTCAAGACCAACCGATCACGGGAATAGTCGCAGAATAATCGTAATCTGTTTTGAGTTTGGGTCTGGAATGCGAGTTTCGCATCATCCAGAAGGGAAGGTTTTGGAGGAAGCTGTGATGCGAGAGGTCGGGATGGGACTAGATCAAAGTAGTCCCAATTCTGCTCTGGTTATCAATAATGTTGCCCTTTCAGTTGCCCTTGTTGGGGGTTATCACCAGCTAGACTAGATCATATCTGATAATTCGATTCCTAACATAGCCATCAAGGGCGTCAGCGGAACTTGGCTGATGTTGAACTTGAATCGTTTCATCCAGAAAGCAAGGTTTCGGATTGTATTTGGTGGGAGAAGGTAAGGAACGAGGGAAGAAGGATAGCCGATTTGTGCTACCCATGACTGCATATTTGCCTAGGTTGGCATCCAGGAAAACGAGAAGAGCCAACAGCAAAGGGGCGACAAAAAGTCAGCCCCTCTTTTGCTATTTTTTAGTTGCTAGCAACAAAGTTGATTTGTGGCCCTAATCCGCCAACAACTTCCTCACTGAATGGATCTACGTTGGGTGCAGGCTGGACCCAATCCGTCATCAATGTCATCATTGAATCAAGGTCAGATTGTGGCCTAATTCCGCCTACGATTTGCTCACCGTAAGGATCAGCGTTGAGCTTGTTCAGTGCTTGGACAAAGCCATAATCAACGCCTAGCATTGGATCATATGGCAGTTGTGGACCAATTCCACCAACAATTTGCTCAGCGAATGGATCAGCGTCAGCTACTACTCTGTTCATCGCTGGAAGAACCTCTTCGTGATATACACTGAAAGTGGCAGGGATGCTGATTTGTGGCCCTAATCCGCCAACAATCTGCTCAGCGAATGGATCAGCATTGAGCTTGTTCAGTGCTTGAACAAAGCCATAATCAACGCCTCGCATTGGATCATATGGCAGTTGTGGTCCAAGTCCACTTTTTAAACAATGAGCAACAGGGGGATTCCTGATTTTATTCTATGATCTTGAAGTAACTCGTCTACACCAGCAAACCACTCCAATGAGTATTGGATTTGTTTCGTACGATGGAACACGAGCATTTTATGCAGAATTCACTGACTACGCTCAATCCCAGATGGATCATTGGTTAAAAGAAAATGTAGTCGACAGATTTATTCTTACAGACATGAGTGATCGTACTCACAAAGAATCAGGCAAAACTCAATTTTTCAAAGGCGACCTAGACTGGGTAGTTTCGCATCCAAAGGGTTTAAAAAACTGGTTGCAGTCGTTTGGGGAAAAGATTGTGTTAGCAGCTTCAGGTGGAACATATGATTGGGTCGTATTCCGTACAATGATGAAAATCAAGTATGTTGAAGATATGCCGGAATATATTGATAGTTGGCCTATTGACGTGGTCAGCCTGCTACGTTGGGAAGGTTATGCTCCTGAAGAAGAATATTTCAAAGAAAATTTTACAGGAGCAAGTGACCACTCAAATAAGCACAATGCTTTAGAAGATGCTCGAGTTATAAGAGATGTCTATCTGAAGTTGGAGACTGAGCGATTTAAGAGATATGTTCGATAATGTCTCAGAACAAAAAGATATTACGTTTTGCTAACCTGCCACTATCCTGACACCCCCGCATCCCTTCTTCCTTCACATCCGGTGATGCGGAGGTGCTGCTTCGAAATTGCTCCCCGCTATTTCTCGAGTAATTTCTTAAGAACAGTTCAATCTTGGAGACATTGCCAGGGGAAGGTGGGATCCCCAACTTGGATCCCCAGAAAATGTTATCGAGGAGAAGGCGCAACTGATGTGTAGGTGGTAAATTTTACATCACTTGGCTTGACCCCAGAAAGTTTGACTGTATTCATCCGGAATTTTGCTATTGCATCACAGATTCCAGCTGGATGATTTGGATCAAGGATGGCTTTTTGATCACGAATGTAAGACTCCTTAGACGGCCAACGCATGACCAGTGTACCTTTGCCTTCTGCATCAACAAGTAAGTCCATGGACATTCGTTGAGAAAGGAAGCATTCAGAAGCAAACCATGTCTGAGCAATAGCTCTAAGTTCTGAATGTTGTTGCGGAGTAAACTTTACGCCCGTAGCCATGAAGACTACTGGCATCCCTGCAATCAAATGTCCTGTGTCTTCTTCGTGAAATGCGAACACTGCGGGTGCGCTAATAATAGCTGCAGTAATCAAGGCGAGGAATTTCTTTTTCATGGAGTGGCCTTACAGAGTTGGATTTAAAAAACAGTTTTGAGCCTCAGCGGTTGTTGCTAAGTAATCAGAACAACGAAAACAAAATCAACTGGAAGGTAGCTAAAAAGCAAGCCGAAGATGACCACCACTCTGAATCACTCTCCCCTTTCCCAATGTTTACTTTCACCAGAAGTATACATTGAGATAGATCGATCAAAATATAAGTAATCAAAATAGCAAGTTAGCTGGATCGGCGAATTAGTTAGTTCTAGAGCTATAAATTCATAATGTATATTTTTATCTTTATATTTTAATTAGTATACATCAAAGTAGAATTCCAAGCACAGCAGCAACGATTGCCAATCAAGTGAGGGAACAGCATGCAGAAGAAACCACTGAGCGCCAAGCAGGTCAAATCCTTGTCAAAGTTGCTGGAGGAGAAGCCCAGGGACCGGGCACTTTTTCATGCCGGTATTGATTCAATGCTGCGCAGCTCGGATCTGCGTCAGCTGAGGGTCGAAGATGTTGTGGACTCGATGGGGTTGGTTCGTGAGGAGTGCAGCATCACCCAGCAGAAGACCAAGCGCACGGTGACCTTCACCTTGAGCGCAACCACTCGTGGAGCTATCCAGGACTGGATCACGGCCAGCGGCAAGCGTGGGGAGGATTTTCTCTTCAGTAGCCGAACCACCCGTTACAATGGAGTTGAGCTGGGACAGCAGCCGATCAGCCAGATCCAGTACCAGCGCTTGGTCAAGGGCTGGATGGAATTGTTGGGGGTGGCTGCCGATGACTACAGCACCCATAGCTTGCGGAAAACCAAGGCAAGTGCGATTTATGATGCAACCAAGAACGTCGAGGCTGTCCGGCAGTTGCTTGGGCATGCTAGTGTTGCGGCTACTAGCGCCTATCTGGGCATCGAGCAGGCCAAGGCCCTCGACATTGCCAAGAATCACACGATGTTCTAGCCCAAAATCAAATCAGGAGATGAGAACCAGATGGCAAATGCACTGAAGGGGAAAACGCTGACAACTTGGACAATCATCTTGCCCAGCGAAGAAGTGGCCAAAGATTTTATGGAGAGCGCAAGCGGACATTTTGAATTCATGCAGGAGAAGAGTTATCAGAATGGCCCTCTCAAACTAGTTCAGTATGTTGTCTCATCCGGCCCAGAGTGGAAGGAATACAACTCGTTTCTGGATGGGAAGATGCCAGAAAAAACCGGAAGGGTGGTGGTGACGCTTTTTGAAATTTATGAAACCGAAGATGGTCTACATCACCACTGGATCGAATCGAAGGACATCCATCTGCTAGCTGAAGACTGGCTGAAAGAAGTAGGTGGAGAAATTACAGTCCACACCCACCAAACCATCATGCAGAGTCTTTGGGACTGATCCAGTAAGGAATCCCTTATTTTCGCCCCACCCCCTACCCCTGGGGGGAGCAAACTGACCCCCACCTCTTGATATTGGGACTCCAGGTCGCATTTATATCCCGCCGCCAACTTTAGCCTTCAGACCTTATGAACGACATGGCGCACCACGCCCCAGATCTGGAAGTCGTCATCAATGGAGACTGGGATGCTGGGGTAGTCAGCAAGCACAGCACCTCTACTCTATCAGACTTCTTTGCATTCAATCATGATGTGACTGGTTCGAGCCTTAGCAGCTGTCTCTGCAGGGCTTGTCATTACACTGGGAGGTGGGTGGATTGGATCCCGCAGCCAGCTATCAAGAATTTCATAGTCGTCCCCCTCGCACAGTTCTTCTGCCCTCTGAAAGCAATCATCCAAGGTTGCTCCCATCCCACTACACTGCATCGAATATGCTTCCTGGCCGTTAGGGCCGAAAACTCCAAATGAATCAACTGAACTGACAGTTCCGCAGGATGCACAAAAACTGGCAATGATCAGAAATTTGATGGAATTTGCCATTCTATAAGCTCGATTGAATTCCTTGAAAAACGATTTCTCTAAGTTGAACCAAATATTTTGAACAACCCGTGCCAAGTGCTCTGACCCTGGACTCGATGGAGTGGTCAAGAACTGCCCAAACTGCGGAAGGATCTGAGAATTATTGCCAAGGTAGTTGGCACTGCTGCAGAACTGCCGATGATGGCAGAGGAATGTGCAGGGACAATGTCCAATCCAGAGTCAGTGAGTAGCGTACCTGCCAAGGTGGACTGTCAGGCGAAACGCTACTGCACTCAGATGAAGACCTGTGCGGAAGCACGGGCTTACCTCACCCAGTGCAACATTCAGAGCCTGGACAGGGACAAGGATAGAGTGCCGTGTGAGGCGTTGTGTGATTGATCAGCGTGATGCCTACGAATGTCCAAAGCACTGCTTCAGATCTTTATCCGTATTGAGGACTGTGAAGAAGTTGTTGATGGAACCATCATAGTCCTTGTCTGCAAAGACGTATCTGTGATTGCGATTCATGACGGTCTCAAAGGTCCCGTACTGTTCGGCACTACAGCCAGTCAGTGAAGCCAATGCTTCCAGATGTTGCCCAGACCCTTGGGCACTCTCTTCTGCAATCTGCTGGTAACTGTCGTTGAAGAACTTCTGGATATTGGCAGTACGCCAGTTGCAGTTTGTAGTTGTTGCAAAAGTATCAATCGTGTAGTTGGAAGTAATGGTGGTCGCTTGAGTAATGTTTCCAGTCAACATTTTGAAATTTTCTTTTACAGAAACAGCCCTTCCCATTTTATTGTCGCCAGTGTGACCTCCAAAAAAAGAAGTACCCACCAATAGTTCTTCTCCATCAAAATCAGATTTGTGGCAGGCAAGCAGGTTCTCTGAGAACACCAGCAGAAACACTCCAACTAGTACCATTACGGTCTTCATTTTGTCTCCCTGATTTCTGTTGTGAAACGTGACTTGAAGTGCTGCTGGTGATGCATTGAACAGACCTCCTACCGCCCCGTCAACTAGGTACCAGATCCTGCTGCAGATGGATTGACCTTGCCCCCCACCTACCCCTTCAGATCCGGTCATTCGAACCCACTTTCAAAATTTCACAAAAATCTAGGATTCTGGATGCTCAGAATTGTCATCATACCTGTTTTTGATTAACCCTTGGATTATACGTCCCAATTAGGACATATGACACATCCCATCTCATGTCAGGAGGATAGAGCGGTGATCGCTGATCAATTTTATGTGGTAGAATTTACATCATCGAAGGGCACTGCACTGACAGCAATGCAGATTCAATGGATCCGTGATGCTGCTGGTGTGGTTTAATTTTCTTCCTTGAAACTCACCACCCTTTCAGTAACCTCCACAAAAAATCGCCCATTTGAGAAGGCGGGAGTTCTCTATCACTATTTTGATTGCATCGTTATTCTAAACCTATGAGAAGATAAGTTGTGTAAAGCAGTAGTCCTGCAACATGCTCGATGAATTTTCTAACTTTTTTGAGGAAAACAATGGCATCCATTGAGGTGAAGAACTTTACTAATGGCGCTGACGAAGTCAGCACTCCAAGCAATGCCCGGGTGGAGACAGTGAATGTTGGTGGTCAAAGAGTGATCAAACTAACTGTGCAACCCGGTTGGAAATGGTCAAAGGATATCAAACCAATTGTTGGTACTGAAAGCTGTCAAGCTAAGCACATCGGCGTCATTGTCGAGGGAACAGTAACCTGTCGTCATAACGACGGCACTGAGGTGACTTATTCTGGTGGTGATGCTTACGCGGTTGAACCAGGGCATGATGCATGGGTTGTCGGGGACAAGCCTGCCGTTGCTTACGAATTTCATGGTGCTTGGGGAGAATAGAAAACGGATCATCTACCATACTGAGTTAGTAACAACAGGTCTACTGCCCGTTCCTGCGAAGCGACGACTGGGGTAGCGGGATGGAGTAGACCGTTTGAAACTAGCGTCAAAACTCTAACAGGAGAAAAATGATGGCTTCAAATTTCTACATAGTGCATCACACCGCGAGATTGGGAGTATCCCACAAATATTTTGAGAACATGGAATCTTGGTGGACAGAAGATAGGGGAAAACAATTTAACGAGAACTTGCAGAATGCAGGTATACATATCCATAAGGGTATGTTTATTAACAAAAATTTGGTTTTCTGCATTTACGAGGCGAGGGGCACTGTCTCCGATGCAGAGTTTCAGGAGTTCATTGATGGACCGGGCGCTCTTGGAGTTCACATGGGTTTATATCCTGAAAAACCGTGGAACAATACCTGTCATAAGATAAATCCTAGCTTAGGAGGGAGCAACCCACCCTTTGAACCGTATTTTGAAGACTAGGGTAGTAAAAGTCTTGGATAATAATTTGTGGGAGAATTCTGCGATTCAAATTAACGTTGATTCCTATTTTTGGAAGACAACTTCTCCCACATGAGTGGTTAGTTCTTTTATACTTTTTTCATATTTGTCTCTAAATTTCTGTCTAGCTCCACTACCTGTTGACTCAACTGTATCCTGGTCGGCATACACTGAATTGTTTATCCAGGTCGTTGGTGAAACACGCACACTCAAAGCGAGTTCTGCCTCTGGAAACATAGAATCAAAGTTTTCTATGTAGTCTGCTAACATCAGATCTAGATCTTCCTTCGTGTGAGTTTCCATAATTGTTGTTCTGCAAATACTCATAGCGACTCCTTATTGAAATTTAAGTAAGCAAATGACAGAGTTCGAGTACTCATCGCAATCGAACTTATCAACCCAAAGATAGACAGAGTCAAGAAAAGAGAAGTAGATGTATTTGATAATGGTTCAAATCAAACTGGTATGGTGCTGTTTCGCATCAATGCCGTTGCGTTGTATTGGGTCATGGTGTGATGCGAAGTTGGATCTCCGGAATCAACCTTCACTGTATACTTTGCAAAGTCTCCGACGAGTCAACAATGAATGCTAGTGCTTATAGAGCAGAGATAGGGGAAAGTTAATCCAAGATGCTACTGAGCTAAAAGAAAACTTTAGGCTTGTCTCCTAGCCAACTTTTCTTGGGGCAGCAAACTATAATAAATAAGATCGTTCAAAGGAGTGGCAACACCGGCTTCCTTGCCTAATCGAACGACCGCACCATTCCAATATTCAAGTTCTGAAGGTTTACAGGCCATGATCTCCTCCTGCATTGACGTCATATGGTTTGCTGGCATCATGTCAATGCCACGATGAATCACGTCAACACCTTCTGGTGGAAGTGTAACTCCATTAGCCGCTGCAACTGCCACTACCTCATGAATAGAATCCTGGACGAGTTTGCGAACTTCTGGGATCTCGCGCCAAACTCCAGTTGGTACGCGTGTTAATGTGCCAATACCTCCTAACGTTACCGCTCCAGCAAATTTCAACCACAACCAAGACTGTATGTCATCAGGGATCTGAACGGATACTTGATTTGAGGCAAAAGCTGCATGGATAGAGTCCACCCTGGCAGAAGCGCGATTGTCAATCTCCCCAAGGGTAAGCTGTGGGTTAATTCCGCCGACATGTTTTAATTTTCCTGGAGTTTCAATAAAACAACGTACTGGTGAAACTCCAACAATGACATGATCATGTCCTAAAACATCGGCAACCTCTGTCGGCGCCTCCACACCGTTTTGCAAGGTGAGAACTCCTGTATCAGGGCCAATCATCGGTCGAATCTGCTCAGCAGCTTCACGTACATCCCAAGCTTTGACACCTAAGATTACAAGGTCAACAACACCTACTTCTGCTGGAGAATTAGTCGCTATAAAGGGTGTAATGTGAAAATCTCCGGTTGCGCTTTTCACAAAAAGTCCGTTCGCTTGAATAGCCTGAAGATGTGATCCACGCGCAATGAGGGCAACATCATTTCCTGCCTGGGCAAGCCGCACCCCAAAGTATCCTCCTATTCCCCCTGCACCAAAAACTGCAATGCGCATTTTGCAATCCTGAGATTTATTGTGCTAGATCCTAGCACTTTCAAACAGTGTTATTGCCTCATCCTAGCAAAATCATCGAGGCTAGTGCTGGGGCAAACGTATTAAGTACGTGTGAGGCGTTGTGTGATTATTCAGTTGGATTGTAAAATAGACATCCACAAATTAATACTAGCTCTGCCTGAGACTCACAAAATTCTCTGCCCTAAGTAGAGTTTCCTTCTTCAACATTTTTATCAGGTACAGAACAATGCAAATGCCGAAACAACCATTTCCCATGAGTTTTCTCCAGCATTGCCGAAACTCTCATATTGAGAATAAAACTCTCGCCCTTTACAGTCTCGCCTTTGAATTCTAATTTGCTGATAACGTAAGCAAACTGGCCATGTAGGAAGAAATCAAATTTTTTGAATGATAAATCCCTAGACTGAGTTTGATCAATATCTCTTTGAAATTGGGTTCTTATTTGTTCAATATCTAATCGAATCTCATCAACTGTTGTCCCAATTAAAGACACGTTTTCTCTATCAAACGCTGACGTGAACCTTTCAACATCTCCTTCGTTTTAACTTTCTGATAGTTCACTGAACAACGCCGCAATTAATTTCTCATCCTCTTTCATCATTTTACTCTGTTGCTTGATTTTTTTATCCTGAATCAGTCCTTCCAAAGTGAATGTTTGATAGCACCGTAGTCACAAATCGTCAGTGAGACTACTCCGTCTTTTGTGCTGTGAGGCAAGGAGAGCGTTTCTTTTGCTTGCTGAGCGTGATCGTCAACACCAACCGATGTTTCATAAACCTC
>JACLAD010010682.1_pt1 | contig 19406 bp, 18 predicted proteins | sample 8027901 | NCBI WGS metagenome assembly JACLAD01 (sample SAMN15725071, study PRJNA655200) | protist metagenome | isolation source: fluorescence activated cell sorting (FACS) single amplified genomes of... | place: Spain: Blaines Bay Microbial Observatory, Mediterranean Sea | collected 2016-07-05 | reverse complement strand
ACGACGAACCTGTCCGCCATTGGCCACCAAGCGTGAGTCTACAACTTTTGTATCATCTGCATTGCAAAATGGGCAAAACATAGCACTGCAACCAAAAAAGGAGGGCTATTCTATCACAACAACCGTATGTGGCTCTGGCAAATTTGTACCCACTAATCGGCGTGCGCCACAGAGCTTACTGCAGTGGATTTGCGCTACGCGTAAACTGGGAAGCGCTGGCAAACTTCGATCACCTTGGCCTTGACCTCTGGTATGACCTGTTCAGAAGTGCCATTCTCCAAGCTATCCAAAATATCGCACATCCAGTGGGTTAGCTGAACGGTCTCTTCAACACCAAATCCTCTGGTGGTAATCGCCGGGGTCCCCACTCGCAGGCCCGAGGTGACAAACGGTGATCGTGGATCATTGGGCACTGCATTTTTATTGACTGTGATAAAGGCCTCGCCCATGGCGCGATCGGCATCGGCACCGGTATAGTCCTTGCCAATCAGACTGACCAGCATCAGATGATTTTCAGTGCCATTGGAGACAATATTGATACCGCGCGCCATAAAAGTGGCAGCCATGGCCTTGGCATTGGCGACTACCTGCTTTTGATAGGTAACAAAGTCCTCACTGGCCGCTTCCTTAAAGGCCACCGCCTTGGCGGCAACAACATGACACAGCGGGCCGCCTTGACTGCCGGGGAAAACTGCCGAGTTGACCTTCTTGGCTATTTCCTCTTCATTGGTCAACACAAAGCCGCCTCGCGGCCCGCGCAAAGTCTTATGGGTAGTGGAGGTCACCACATGGGCGTGGGGCACCGGACTGGGGTAGACGCCTGCAGCCACCAGTCCGGATACATGGGCCATATCCACTAGTAAATAGGCGCCAACGCTGTCGGCAATTTGGCGGAATCGCGCCCAATCCATAATACCGGAATAGGCAGAGAATCCGGCAATTATCATGGCTGGCTTGTGTTCAGTTGCCAGTGCTTGCACCTGGTCGTAGTCGATCAGCCCAGTGTCTGGATTCAAACCATACTGCACGGCGGTATAGAGTTTGCCGGAGAAGTTTGGTTTGGCGCCATGGGTGAGATGTCCGCCATCGGCCAGACTCATACCCAGCACTGTATCCCCACCTTTAAGCAGTGCGAGAAACACCGCACTGTTGGCCTGGGAACCGGAGTGGGGTTGCACATTGGCATACTCTGCACCATAGAGGCTTTTGAGACGCTCGATAGCCAGCTCTTCGGCTAAATCCACATGCTCACATCCACCATAGTAACGCTTGCTGGGGTACCCCTCGGCATATTTATTGGTCATTTTGCTACCCTGAGCCGCCATCACTGCGGGACTGGTGTAATTTTCCGATGCAATAAGCTCAATATGCTGTTCCTGACGCTGATCTTCCTGTTGCATAGCGCCCCACAGCTCGGGGTCAAATGTTTCAATAGTCTGTTGTGAATTGAACATGATGATGAAGATTCCTAAGTAGTTTTTCGCAGGCTGAAATAGGTTGTTTAGTTTAACTCAAACAACCCATTTCTTACATCTATATAAGTGGACTTAAAAGTAATTTTTATGACTTTTAACTTTAGGTTTTGTCCTTAGCCGTGGATATTAGCAACGCAAAAATCCTCAGAGCATCTGGCCTGCCTATCAATCACCAGGGAATCGGTTTGCCCGCATAATCCAAATAGGATAGTTCGCCATCACAGGGCAGGTTATCCATCAGTTCGGCGAGACAGTCGGCAGCATAGTCTGCAGTAAATAATTTACCCGACGGAACTGAAGCCTGAAACGGCTTTGACATCTGGGAATCCACGGTGCCAGGGTGAAACGCCAGTAGTTTGACATTCTTGGCGCGGCGGCGGTATTCGATGGCATAGGTTTTGAGTAGGCTATTAAGGGCTGCTTTCGATGCTCGGTAACTGTACCACCCGCCCAGACGATTATCCCCTATGCTACCCACTCTGGCACTAAAACAGGCAACCACAGCAGGCTGTGTTCCCACCATGAGTTGTAGGAGTAATTTCAACCATAGAGCGGGGACCAGGGCGTTGGCATAAAAAATTTCCTGCATGGATTCAGGATCTATATCTTCAAAGCGCTTTTCAGGGTAAACGGACTCACTGTGTAGGATACCGTGACAGATACAAACGCGCGCGAAGGTGCCCGAGCGCGGAGCCAGTTCCTCAACCACTTGCTCCATGGCGGTTTCAGTATACTCGGTGGTGATGCCAGTTACTTTGCTGGAGGGCATTGAGATCGGTCTGCGACTGACTGCAAACACCTGATCTATCTGGGGATCATGGGTAAATTTTGCCACCAGAGCGCGACCCATGGCGCCCCCAGCGCCCAATACCATTGCGCTGCGGCTGGTTGAACTAGAGGTGGTGCTCACTTGCCTCGCTCCAGGCTGCAGGACTGGCAGCGCGGCTGACCGGTAACCCATCTGGAGATTAGGTTGCGATGTCTAGCAAATAGCAAGTAAGCTCTGTCCGCCAGGGGCCTGATCAGCGGCCAGCGCAGTGGCGCAATCCATCGACCCTTGCCCACCAATGTCCAAGCTCTGTGGGTTACATCCAGGCCCAAGATTATTTCTCCATTGGGCAGTTGACCATGCAATATCTGATTGGCTTCAGTCCGATCTATAGCCGGATGCTCGGTGGTAAATTTTTGACTATTTATATCCACAAACTCAATGCATTGGCTATGATCTAGCTGGTATAAATGACGCATCTCTGCCAGACATAAGGGGCAACCACCATCATAGAAAAGGGTCAATTGAGTCATCTGCTAGAGGTCTCCGATCAAAAAAATAAGCACCAGAGAGTGAAAAAGTATCACTGCTGCGGTAAGTAGTAACCGCATTCTCCAGTAACGGGCATCAGTTACAGATGGATCTAAACTGCCATTCAAATCTGCATCTAAAGTGCGCTCCAACAGTAACAAGATTCCATAGCCGCACAGTAGCAGGGTGATAGCTAGCAGGGTCATTAATGAGGAGAGATAAACCATCAGCAGACTGGCCCAGGCTGTTAAGGCGATCAAATTACTGGCAATTACACCAAATTTTGCCATCGACTCTGTCTTTAATGTTCTGCCGCTGTGCCATAGCACACCGCTTAAAAAACTCAGAATAATGGCACTGTAGGCGACAAAGACATAGGGCGCATAGAAGCCGAATACTGCTGCGCTTTGCATACCCGCATCAGAGGACACAGCGCGGATCATGGCTGCAACAGGAATGACAAAGGGTATTAAACCCAAGCCTCCCAACCACAGCATGATATTGCTGGTCGCGTTGCCTGCAGGCTGCTGGGATTGCAAATTCATCTCGGATTTCCCATTGTTTATGGATCGATTGAGTACTACCCCCAGTATACGGCAGTCGATACATGGCAGATCCACAGCCAATCCAAACTGGGGCTCGAGGCGTAACTTTTTAGAATTAACCACGCCACAGCTGCAGCCAAGGTTTTAGATGGAAGCTACCAAAAACTCAGGGATCTATTGGTTTTCTAAGGATCTCCGCCTCACTGACAACCCGAGCCTGACAGCCGCAGCAGACAAATTAGATGAAATGTTGTGTATCTATTTCCTCCCAAGAAACAGCATTCAATCAATCAACAATTTTTCACCCCATATTGGCAGCCAACGGCTTAATTTTCTGCAGCAAAGTCTCACAGCCCTTGATCACAGTTTACAGCGCCTTGGCCAACGCCTGTGGATACCAGAAGATGATCCCAAAAAGGTGATTGCCGATCTTGTTAGAAATTATCAGATCAGCCATCTTTTCTGCAGTGATGATATTGACCCCTACCGACAAGCCGTCTGCCTGGCACTGCAGGATGAGTTTCCGCAACTGAACATTGTTACAGTTGGCGACAACCGACTCTATACCGAGGCTTCGCTGCCGTTTGCAATCTCAGAATTACCCAGCAGTTTTTCCAAATTTCGCCGCAAAGTGGAAGGCATAGGTGTTCAGAGTAGTGCCCCTGCGCCACTGCTTCTGGCACCCCCGCCAGATAAATTTCCAGGCTTTAGTTCTTCAGACTTTATCTCTCGAGACTTTACTAAGACCAGCGAGCTACCGCCATCAGTAGCTGTAAGTCTGTTTCAAGGCGGGGAACTTGAAGGTGGGAAGCATCTAGAAAACTATTTCCGAGGTGAGTACGCCACTACCTACAAGCAGACCCGCAATCATCTGGATGGCACTATCGAATCAACGCAACTCAGTCCGTGGCTGGCCAATGGCTGTCTATCGGTACGGCAGGTAATCAGTCGCCTTCGGCAGTACGAGCAGGAGGTGACCAGCAATGAGTCCACCTACTGGATTTTCTTTGAGTTGCTGTGGCGCGAGTACTTTCAGTGGTATGCCAAGCGATATGGGAGTCAACTGTTTGCGCTTTCTGGGATCAATGGCACTGTGCCCACCACCAGTTTCTACGCAGAGCGATTTAATAAGTGGTGTCGCGGCACTACGCCCTTCCCTATAGTCAATGCCTGTATGCGACAGCTCAATAAAACCGGTTATATGAGCAACCGTGGGCGGCAATTGGTGGCCAGTTGTTTTGTCAACGAACTGGAACTCGACTGGCGCTATGGTGCATCCTACATGGAGCAGCAGCTGATCGACTTCGATGTCGCCTCTAATTGGGGAAATTGGCAGTATCTGGCCGGCGTGGGTGCTGACCCCAGGGGTAAGCGTCACTTTAATCTCGACAAACAAACTCAACTCTATGACCCTGAGCATAGTTTTATCCATCGCTGGCAGGGTTTCCAAGGCTCTGGCCAGCTGGATTCGGTTGATGCTGCCGATTGGCCGATAACTCAGGCTAGGTGAATCAGGGCGGGCTGCAATGAGTGAAATAAAAACGCTGAGATTAATTCTCGGCGACCAATTGAATAGTCAGCACAGCTGGTATCGCCAAGCCGATCCCTCAGTTATTTATCTAGTTGCCGAGCTACACCAGGAATCCACCTATGTCGTTCACCATATTCAAAAGTTGTGTGGTTTCTTCGCGGCTATGGCAGCATTTGCCCAACATCTTCGGGCAGAGGGTCACCAGGTACTGCATCTGACCCTTGACGAGACCTGTGAGTATCCAGATCTCAGCCAGCTATTAGTATCCCTGTGCAACAGCTACAACATTAGACATTTTGAGTACCAACAGCCAGATGAATACCGGTTGTCAAAGCAACTTGAGGGTTTGCAGCTGGGTGACCAAACAACTGTAAGCTGTTGCAGTACCGAACATTTTCTGCTGCCCCAGGAGGAACTAAAAGACTATATCAAGTCATCCCAGCACAATCGCATGGAGAGCTTTTATCGCAAGATGCGCAAGCGCTTTAATATATTAATGGATGGGGACTCACCTCGCGGCGGACGCTGGAATTTCGATACCGAAAATCGTCAAAAACTCAAGGCTGCAGACCTGGATAAAATCCCGGAGCCACTGCTGTTTAGCAATGATGTCAGCGCTTTTTTGGCACGCATTGACCATCACAACATAGACAGCATTGGAACTCGAAAAACCACCCTTATCTGGCCAGCCAATCGCCAACAGTCACTGGCATTACTGGATTACTTCTGCAGCCATTGCCTTCCCCTATTCGGCCGCTTTCAAGATGCCATGACCCGCCGCTCTGAGCATCGCTGGAGCCTCTATCACGCCAGAATATCCTTTGCCCTCAACAGTAAAATGCTCCGTCCCATGGAGGTAATAGAGGCTGCTTTACGTCAATTTGAGCAAGATAACTCCGGTGTGGATCTGGCCCAGATCGAGGGATTTATCCGCCAAATTATTGGCTGGCGCGAGTATGTACGGGGAGTCTACTGGGCCAATATGCCCGACTACCATAGTCTCAATCAGTTGGATGCCACAACGCCGTTACCCCGGTATTTCTGGAATGCAGACACTAAGATGACCTGTATAAAACAGGCGGTGGACCAGTCATTAGACTACGCCTACGCCCATCATATCCAGAGACTGATGATCACTGGCAACTTCGCGATGCTGGCGGGCTTGGATCCGCAGCAACTGGACCAGTGGTATCTGGGTATCTACATAGATGCTATTCAGTGGGTAGAGCTACCCAACACCCGCGGTATGAGCCAGTTTGCCGATGGCGGTCTGATTGCAACCAAGCCCTATGCAGCCAGCGGTAGCTACATCAATAAGATGAGCGATTACTGTCAGGATTGTCAGTATGACGTCAAACAGCGCACTACGGAAAACGCCTGCCCCTTTAACAGCCTCTACTGGCACTTTATGGATCGCCATCGACAGCGCTTTGCCAATAATCCCCGCACAGCCATGGCCTATCGCACCTGGGATAAAATGGACGACGAGATTAAAAGCTCAATATTGCACAGAGGGCAACACTACTTGGAGACTCTAGGGGAGATCTGATCAGGGTTGGGTGAGATCTACCAGCGCATCCATAAATGCGCTGTAATTGACAAAAAATTGGCTAGAGATTCCATCCTCAAGTGTTGTTGGCGTGCGCACATTGCTACCAAATTCGACCAATCCCATGCGAGCCAGAATGTTTGCTAGCTCTATGCGAAACTCAACACTTCCAAATCGATTAACAAACTTCAATGGCCCCCAATCCTGATGCTTACCCTGGGATGGATGGTATTTGGTAACTCGGACAAACACCAAATCGTTAGCGCGATCGACAAAGATATATTGCCCAAACTTGCCACTGGCATTAAAGATTTGATTGTTTTTATCATATCGGGAAATCCACCAGTGCAGAGAATAACCGCGATTCTGCTGGATGGTGCTGCTCGAAAGATCATCCCAAACAACTTTGAAAGTCTCATCGACAAAATCGCGGGGGATAATTTGCCGATCCTGCCAACGACCACTTCGAGCAAATAACAGACCAAAGCGGGCATATTGGCGCGGCGTGGCATCTACACAGCAGTAGGTGAGAGGATTGTCTTCGGCATCGCGCCACAGGGTGGCATCATTTATCCCAATAGGGGAAAAAATTCTCTCCTGCAACAACTGATCCGCAGCGATTCCTGTGGCCTGATACAGAATATCCGCCAGCAGCATTGAGTTGACATTATTGTACTCAAATAATGTTCCGGCAGGCTTGTCAGCCATCACTGATTTAGCGTAACCAAGGTGGTCTTGAGTGAAGTACATATCTTCGTGCTCATGGCTCGGCATCTCTAAACCGCTGGTCATATTGAGTATATGGCGGATGCTGATATGACCGCGATCATCGTCGAAATAGCTGAGGTACTTGCCAACCCTGTCATCCAGGCTGCCTATCTCACCTCTTTCGATACTAATGCCAATCAGCGCAGCGTAGAAGCTTTTGGCCATCGACCAGGATGTGGCGACGGAGCTGTTATCAAAACCCTCAGCATAGCGCTCCCCGATAATTACCCCATCTTTGACTAGGACCACAGCTTGTGTAGCAGGGTCTTCAAACGACATATCGACAACTCGGTCCACTTTAGATGGCGCAATATTTACAGTTTCTGCGGGCTGCTCTAGCCAAACTTCTGCTGGAAATGCATACAAACCTGTGCTAAAAAAGGCAAATGAAAAGAATAATAACGTGTTGATGAGGGTAGTTTTTCTCATAATATTCTCAGATAAGGCTGTAGATTTTTTGAATTATAGGTTCGGACTGGATCGCCACACCGAACGCCATCAGCACAGTTTAATAGGTATATAATAATCTAATCTCATTAACGCGCACATTGCAATAGAAGGTTAACAAATTAATCCGTTTGCCAAAGATGTGCGAATTAAGCTTGGGGTTTGAGGCGGCGCTCTAACAAACTATAAATTGCAGCCCCTGCCCCAAACCCGAAGGTGTGGTCCCGTTGGGATCACTCTTACAGTGTGTCCATTGGAAGTAATATTTCCGGATTGACACATATAACTTAAAAAAATAGGGGTTAACATAAATGACTAATAACTTACAATCCGGCGATTATGTCGGCATGTCCTTTTGGTTGATATCAATGGCACTTGTCGCTGCAACGGCTTTCTTCTTCCTGGAACGCGATCGCGTCTCCGGCAAGTGGAAAACCTCACTGACAGTCTCAGGTCTTGTTACGCTTATAGCTGCAGTACACTATTTCTATATGCGTGATGTCTGGGTTGCCTCAGGAACATCTCCCACGGAATTGCGCTATATCGATTGGCTACTTACCGTGCCACTGCTGATGGTAGAGTTCTACTTAATCATGTCGGCAGTTGGCAAAGTACCGGGCCGTGTTTTCTGGAATCTTCTGATCGGTACAACGTTAATGTTGTTGCTAGGTTATGCAGGGGAAACCGGCATGATGGACGTGGGTGTTGCCTTCGCTCTATCAATGGCAGCTTGGTTCTATGTAATCTGGTACATTATTAAAGGTGAAGCCAGCCAGGTTAATGCAAGCCTCGCTAATGCCAATGTGCAAAAAGCCTATAAAACTATGACCCTTCTGGTAACTGTGGGATGGGCTATCTACCCACTGGGCTATTTCCTGGGTTATCTAGGTGGTGGGGCAGATGCAGGTACAATGAATATCATTTACAACCTAGCTGACTTCTGGAACAAAATTGGTTTCGGTATCGTAATTTGGTCAGCTGCAGTAGCGGATTCGGAATAATCTTCTGACACTAAAGATCGGGGGAACCCAAAGGTTCCCCCGTGCTGTAAAAACACCTGTAACTAATTACTATAAACAACTTAAAAGTTACGACTGACGAGGGTACTTAACGATGGCCCCGACAACAATAAATAAAAAGGAATGGTTATCTCTGTTAGACGCACTTTTTAGAGCAGAGATACCCGCAGAAACAAATAGCTTAGCTGTTGCAGCTAACTATCACTTCAAGAATCCAGGAAAATCATTCAGAGCACAGCTTGCGTTTTCAACTGGCGAGGCTCTCAATCTGGATGACAAAGAAATTTTATATTGGGCTGCAGCCTGTGAGCTACTGCACAATGCATCCCTAATCCACGATGATATTAGCGATGCCAGTGACTACCGCCGCGGGCAGAAAAGCGTTTGCGCTCAATTCGGTAACGATATGGCACTCTGTCTGGGAGACTGGATGGTGGCTAAATCTTTTGAGCTGGCTGCGCGTCACCCTATCTACGGATCCAAACTGGTGGCGCTGCTGGCACAGTCGATGCAGGATACCTGCGCAGGGCAGACCGCTGACATACACCGCAACAGGCTGAGCACTGAAGATTGTTGGCAGCACATCGCGCGCAATAAAACCGCACCACTGCTGATTGCCCCGGTGCTTGGCGCCGCAATTATCGCCGGTAGAGGCAGCAACAGTGAAGCACTGATACATATTATCGACCTGTGCGGACTGGCCTATCAGGGCCTCAATGATATTGACGATATTATCCCCTCAAGCCATCGCTCAGCAGATCTATGGGGACGCAAGCCGAATTTGGTCATCAGCCTATTTGCTGAAAGAGTCTCCAGTAGTGGCGAGTTTAGCGACTGGTATCATTCCGGTGACTGCTCGCGTGTGGCACAGTGGCAGCAGCGCATTGCCTCTAGTGAAGCGATTCTAATGGCTCACCAGCAGGTTGAAGCCTGGCTGGCAGAGGCCAATCGAGCCAATCAACTACAGTCACCGCCGCTGCAAACCGTAATTAATGAATTGATTCAAACTGTCACCCCCAGCACTAAGACTGCGGCGAGTCAGGGCTACACCGCTTGAATCCGGGTCACGCACTGGTAATTGGCGCCGGCTTTGCCGGCATAGCCATGGCACTTCGGCTGCGAGCTCAAGGTTACGAGGTAACACTGTTAGAGCGTCTAGATAGCATTGGTGGTCGCGCTCAGGTCTTCGAGCGCAACGGCTACAAACATGATGCAGGCCCAACGGTTATCACTGCGCCTTTTCTATTTGAGGAACTGTTTGAGTTATTTGACGAGAAGCTGCAGGACCACTTGGAGTTTGTCCCGCTGGATCCTTTCTACCGATTTCACTTTGCCGATGGCAGCCAGTTCGATTACCGCGCCTCGGTTGAGGACACACTGTCAGAAATCCAGCGCTTTCAACCCGAGGATGCCGAGGGCTATCTTAAGCTCTTGGAACAGTCAAAACGCGTCTATGACATTGGTTTTAAGAAATTGGTGCACCGCCCGTTTACCCGGGTCTGGGATATGCTAAAACAGGTTCCCGCGCTGCTTATCTTGCAATGCTACAAAACCGTCTCGCAGATGGTTAACAATCATCTCAAGCATCCTCTACTGCGCCAGGCCTTTTCCATCCATCCGCTATTGGTCGGCGGCAGCCCCTATAAAACCACCGCTATCTACAGCCTAATCCACTATCTGGAACGCCGTTGGGGGGTATTTTTCTGCATGGGCGGAACTGGCAAGCTGGTTACCGAGCTGGGTGCGCTGATGGAGCGCCAGGGAGTGGTAGTAAAAACCGGTACCGATGTAGACAAAATTATCACCCAGGGCAATAGAGCCAGTGGTGTTCAGTTGACCTCTGGGGAGGTGCTCAATGCCGATTTAGTGGTGTTTGGCGGCGATCCTGAGACCTGCTACAGAAAGCTTTTGCCAGATAACAAGCCAGCCTTCGAGCTGCAGAAAAAACACTACTCTATGGGTCTCTATGTGCTCTATTTCGGAACCCGAAAGCTCTACCCAGAAATTGCCCATCACAGTATCTGGCTTGGTCCAAGGTTCAAGGAACTGCTCCATGAAATTTTTGAGACCAAGGAGATGAGTGAAGATTTCTCTCTCTACCTGCATCGCCCCACGGCCACTGACAAAAGCTTTGCCCCAGAAAATTGTGAGTCGTTCTATGTGCTCTGTCCAGTTCCCAATTTACAGGGCAATGTGGACTGGTCTACTCAGGGGCCAATACTTCGAGATCGAATTGTCGAGGCCTTAGAAAAAACTATCTTGCCACAGCTGTCATCGGTGATTGAAGAGGTGTTTTGGATGACGCCCGAAGATTTTGCCCGGGATTATCGCTCCATGCATGGCGCCGGTTTCTCCATCGAGCCCAGACTCACCCAATCTGCCTGGTTTAGGTTTCACAACCGCGATAAACAGATTAAAAATCTCTATTTTGTCGGTGCCGGAACCCATCCGGGGGCTGGACTGCCGGGGGTGGTCAGCTCAGCCAAGGTGGTTGAAGAGCTACTAACCGGCGTTGAAGTGGGCTCTGGCGGCTGAGGGGTGGCTGAAGATGTCCTCTGCGCAAAAAGTTCTGGCAAAGCACGGCAAGTCCTTCTACTGGGCGAGTATCTTTTTGGGCCGACAACAGGCTGAATGGGCAGCCCAACTCTATCAATTTTGCCGTCATGTCGATGATCTTGCCGATGGCAACCTAGCGGGACGGGAATCGCGTCTTCTGGCAATTTATCAAGGTCTTGAAAAAGACGACCTATCGGCAAGTGCAGACAGCGCCTTGGCGGATTTTTTAAAGCTTGCTCAGCGGGCTGATCTCCCTCTATCAGCTGCCCGAGAGTTGGTGGCGGGCATGATCAGTGACCAGGTACCGGCTGCCATTGAGAATCAGGATCAACTACTGCGCTACTGTCACGCCGCCGCCGGCACCGTCGGGGTGATGATGTGCAGAGTGCTGGGTTGTGACCAACCGCAGGCACAGCCCTATGCGGTGGATCTAGGCATCGCCATGCAGCTGACCAATATTGCTCGGGATGTGCTGGAGGATGCCCAGATGGGTCGTCGCTATCTGCCCGCCAGTTGGATCAATTTGGATGCTCAGCGAATTGCACAGGCGGCAAGCACCGACCATCAAGTGGTCGCCACAGCGATTGATAGGTTGCTGGATCTGGCGGAAGAATACTACCGCAGTGCCCTGCGAGGTATTCCCATGATTCCCTGGCGCGCCCGGTTTTCAATCGCGGTGGCCCTGAGACTCTATCGACAAATTGGTATTCAATTGCGATACAACAAGCTCTGTTGGTGGCGGGGCAGAACCCTGGTGAGACGCCCTGTGAAGTTGCGGCTCACTGCCATGGCACTGATGGATATACTACCTCGCCCAGTGCCGCAACATCGCGTTGAATTACACCGTGCATTGACAGGACTCTCTGGTGTCAGCAGTCATTGATACCGATATCGCCATAATTGGCGGCGGCAGCGCTGGGATCAGTCTGGCGCGTCACTTAAGTGCACTGTCCACTCCCCCTTCGACCCTAGTGATTGAGCCTAAAACTCCCTCAGAGCGAGACTGCAGTTGGGCCCTGTGGTCGACTGCGGAAAATGCAAAACCCTATGCCTCATCTATAAAAGGTAGCTGGTCACAATGGCAACTGGTGGATAACCACGGCGCCATCGTCCACAGCGCGACAAACTATCAATACCTAAGCCTCAGTGCCGCTGATTATTTATCCCAATGCGAAGCGCAGCTGGCGAGCCCAGTGTCGCTCCGCCGAGAGTCAGTGAATAGCATCCAAGCCTGTGGCAATGGCGGCAAGGTGACAACTGATCAAGGCACTTTTAACGCCAAATATATCTATGACAGTAGACCTCCAAAGCAAAGCAGCAATGACTTGCGGCAACATTTTTTAGGCTGGGAGATTATCTGTGAACAGCCAATCCCCCGACCGGATATCGCCACACTGATGGATTTTCGAGTCGACCAGTCCCAGGGCCTACACTTTATGTATGTACTACCTTTTTCAGCGCGACATCTGTTGGTTGAGTCAACCCTGGTATCCAGCCAACTTCTGGATAAAAACTGGTATCGCAATGCAATTAGTCAATGGCTATCCACTCAGGATATTGTTGTCGAGCAACAACTCCGAGAGGAATACGGTGTTATATCTCTGGAGCCCAAGTCATCGGAGCAGGGTCGGATTGGCGCTGCCGGCGGTGCGGTGCGCCGCAGTTCCGGTTACGGATTTACTGCTATACAGCAACAGTCGAGGCAACTTGCCCAAGGCATAGAGCGAGGCCAGTATTCAGTGCCCAGACCCTTTGCCAAATTCCTCAACCCAATGGACGCTATTTTTAATGGCGTGCTGACCCGACATCCAGAACTGGCTGTCGACCTATTTATGGGTACTGCACGCGCGCTAAACGCCGATCAATTTGCACGCTTTATGTTAGGTGAGGCCGGCGCCGCTATTTGGGCCAAAGTTATCGCCGCCATGCCAAAAATACCTTTTCTTAAGCAGCTATTGCTCGCCAGCAGCCCAGTGCGAGGCTCAGATGACTAGCTATGATCTGATAGCCCTAGGGGCAATTCTGTTGCTGGGCATTCCCCATGGCGGGCTGGATGGCGCTATAGCGCGCAGAGCGGGCTGGTCTACCTCTATGTCAGCATGGGCGGGGTTTCACCTGATTTACATTGCCCTAGCACTGACTATTGTGATGCTTTGGCAGTGGCTACCACTGCTGTGTTTAGCACTGTTTCTGGCTTTATCTGCCATTCACTTCGGCCGCAGCGACCATGCTATAGAGCACCGCTCAAACTGGCTGCCAGTATTGGCCCATGGCGGTCTGGTTCCGATTGTCATCCCATTTTTTCAAAGTCAGCCCAGCCATGCACTGTTTGCGCTTTTGGTGGGTGCTAAAAATGCCACCACCCTACTGGGTCTGGTTGAATTATTGATTATCCCCTGGGGGTTGATCCTGGTTTGGTATGCCTACCGAGCTATGGATAATATTGACTGGCGGAAGCCACTGGCGCTGCTAATACTGTTAATTTTGGCCGCTGCGCTACTGCCGCCGCTGGTGAGTTTCGCTGTATATTTTTGTCTGTTACACAGTCCGCGACATCTTATTGACACCCTGAACAAGCTATCCACAGCAGAGCGCCGACGCAGTTTGATAGAGGCCTTTACTTACAGTGGTATCGCCATTGGTGCGATTATCGGCTCGGCAATTTGGCTACAGAATAGCCCGCAGTTAACCCCCACCCTGCTACAGACCGCCCTGATAGGTATCGCGGCATTAACTGTTCCCCATATGCTACTGGTGGATTGTGGCTCAAGATTATCTGCAAGGTTTAGCTAATGACTGGGATCTCAGGTCGAAAAAATGACCATATAAATCTGGCACTGCAACCGCAAAATCAGTCGAGCGATGGCAGCGGCCTCGATAATTACCAGTTTGAACCCAATCCACTACCGGAGCTGGACCTTAAAGCGGTGGATTGCAGTTCACTGTTTCTCAACCGATCGATTGCTGCACCGCTGATGATCGGCGCCATGACTGGCGGTTGCGATAATGCCGAGTTGATCAACCGGCATCTCTGCGAGGCCGCCGAGCACTGCCAAATTCCCATGGCACTGGGATCCCAGCGCGCCGCACTGGAACTGGGCCTGCCCCAGAACGTGCGCCAGTGGATCCCCAAGGGATTGCTACTGGGTAATTTAGGCGCTACCCAATTAAAACAACAGGGTGTAAATCTGGCAGTTCGCGCCGTGGAGTCGGTAGAGGCCGATGCCCTAGTGATTCATCTAAATCCCCTACAGGAATTGATACAACCGGAAGGTGACCGGGACTGGAATCATGTTTTAGAGGTGATTCAGCACTGTGCTGAAACCTTGCCGGTACCGCTGATTGTCAAAGAGGTGGGCTGCGGCATTGGTCCTCAGGGTGCCCAGCAACTATCTGATGCCGGTATTACTTGGATTGAGGTAGCCGGTCGCGGCGGCACGAATTGGGCTGCTATTGAGATCGCGCGCAACAGCAGTCAAACCCGTCAACAGATTGCTGAACCCTTCTTGAACTGGGGTTTCAATACTGCGCAGGCATTGGTTACTGTTGCCCAGAACTGTCCATCGATGCAACTAATTGGCTCGGGGGGTATTCGCAATGGTCTGGATATTGCCCGCTGTATTAGATTGGGAGCACAGATCACCGCTATCGCCCAACCATTTTTGCAACCGGCGATGGTTTCCACTCAAGCATTGATCGACCAGATCAGAATCCTCCAAGAGCAGTTGCGCTGGACTTTGTTTTTAACTGGCAGCGCCAATCTGCAACAGCTAAAACTGGCAAATATACTGACAGCCAAGCATACTCTCGACCCCCGTTAAAACTTTTGTTCGAATATCTTCTGGAGAGACCTTTTGCAACAGCCGTCTTTTGTCCACAGCCAGATCAGCAATGGCGTTGGTTTGATTACCCTATGTCGACCTCAGGCACTCAATGCACTGTCTCTGGATATGGTGGGCTGCCTGCTAAAGATCCTCAGTAATTGGCAAAACCACCCGGAGGTTGAGGCGGTGGCTGTCAGGGACTCTAATCACAACGGCCCCTTTGGCGCCTTTTGTGCCGGTGGCGATATCCGCTTCTTCCACAGTGCCGCGGTGCAGGGAAATCCGCAGCTTGAGGATTTCTTCAGTAGCGAATATCGACTCAACCATCTGGTTTTTACCTACCCCAAACCCTATATCGCTTTTATGGATGGTGTGGTTATGGGCGGTGGTATGGGTATCTCTCAGGGCGCTCAACTGCGCATAGTGACTGAAAATAGCAAACTGGCGATGCCAGAAACCCAGATAGGCCTATTCCCCGATGTGGGAGGCGGTTATTTTTTGAGTCGCTGTAAAGGTGCCAGTGGGGAATATTTGGCCCTCACTGGCCAGATGCTTAAGGGCTTGGAGGCGATTGCGGCGGGCTTAGCTGACGGCTATTGTCCCAGCCAACAACTGACCCAGCTATGGGATCAACTGACTACAGAGACCCACTTATCGGTTAGCCAGCACATCCAGCGTCTGTGGGCTCAGGTCGCCTATACCAATGGCAATGGCGAATTGCCATGGCCTGCCTATAAGGTTGATCACTGCTTCTCAAAACCCAGCCTTAGAGAAATTTTTGCGGCACTAGCCGCCTCAAAATCCCAGTGGGCAGCGACCACTGCCGAGCTTTTACACCAGCGCTCACCGCTAATGCTGCATGTTACGCTGCAGCAGATACGCACTGCTCGCAGTCTGTCATTGGCAGATAATTTGCACATGGAACGCAACCTGATGCACCACTGTTTTAATCCGCGCCATCTCAACCGCAGTCCCAGTGATAGCGAGGCGGTGGAGGGCATCCGCGCCCTGGTTATAGACAAGGATCGAAACCCGCGCTGGAACCCCAAACATTGGGATCAGGTAACCAGCAAGATGATTGATCCTTTCTTTGATTCCCCCTGGGACGAAAACAATCACCCACTAGCCGATCTAAACTAGTAAAGTCCTAATCTAAAACTTTGCAAACTCGGCTTTTGATTACAGTGGCACAGTGGAGCCGGTTATTTTAGACTGTAAACCCTGTGAAAACTGACCATTAAGTAGCGGCAATATGTCCATCAACTGGTATCCAGGCCATATGCACAAGGCCAGCAAAGAGATGACCGAGGCTCTGCCTCAGATCAATCTGGTGATTGAGTTGCTGGATGCCCGCATTCCCTACAGCAGTTCAAATCCGCTGATTCAACAACTCTGTGCCGACAAGCCACAGATCAAGCTGTTGACCAAGTCTGATCTTGCCGATAGTCAAGTTACCGAATTGTGGCAACAGCACTTTGCGCGCCAGAATAATACGCGGTCTATGGCTGTAGACCTGATCAACTCGGATCCCAGCTCGGTGATCATCGAGCTGATTAACAAGCTCTATCCCCAGTCCGAGGAGCGCAATAGCCTAGTGATGGTGACCGGTATCCCCAATGTCGGCAAATCGACTTTGATCAATACCCTAGCCGGTCGGCATATCGCCAAAACCGGTGATGAGCCAGCTATCACCAAGGGACAACAGCGCATCAATCTGCGCAACGGTATTATGCTGCTGGATACGCCGGGGGTGTTGTGGCCAAAGATTGAGAATCCCAATAGCAGTTACCGATTGGCCACCACGGGGGCAATTAAAGATACCGCCATAAACTACGCTGACTTAGCCTTTTTTGCGGTTGATTTTTTCCTTAAGCAGTTTCCCGAGCACCTTCAGCAGCGCTATAACCTTCAGCAGTTGCCCTCCACAGAGTTAGAGCTCTTGGAGATTATTGGCCTCAAGAGAGGCTGTCTGCGAGGCGGCAATCAAGTGGATCTAGAGCGCATCTCCACGGTATTTATCAACGAATTACGCGCTGGCACCCTGGGCCCAATCAGCTTTGAAACGCCCGAGGTGATCGAAAGAGAGATGGAGCAAGTGATCCAATTAAGGGCCGAAAAACAGGCCCGGGAGAAACTGCGTGCCGAAAAAACCGCCGCGCGACGCAAAAGAGCCAGAGCCAATCGCAAAAAATAGTTATTGAGCCAGGCGCGATGATAGGACCCGCATTGAGAGCCGTATAGTTATTCAAAATTGCAGTTTGATAGCCCATTATGCAGCTAGACTTTTTGAATAATCACGCCGACTTACCCAACCACCTATCATCGGGATTTCCCGAAAAAATGGTATTTTTAGACTGCGAGACCACCGGTGGCAGGGCCGACTACCATCGCATTATTGAAATTGGCTTATTGGTGGTAGAAGATGGCCGTTTGGTGGAGACTTGGCAGAGTTTTATCAATCCCGAGACCAGTCTGCCGCCGTTTATACAGCGGCTCACTGGTATCCAGCCGGCGATGGTTGCCCAGGCCCCATTGTTCGCTGAGATCGCACCGCTATTATTGGACAAACTTCAGGATCGAACCCTGGTTGCCCACAATGCGCGGTTTGACTATAGCTTTCTCAAACAGGAGTTCCGGCGGGCAGGCATTGACTACAGCACCAAACCGCTGTGCTCGGTGAGATTTAGTCGCAACCTTTACCCCCAGTTTAAACGCCATAGTCTGTCGACGATTATTCAACGCTTCCAGATAAGTATTGAAAACCGTCACCGTGCGCTGGATGATGCTCGGGTCATCTATGACTTTTTTCTGAAAACGACGGCGCTATTGGCGGCAGACGATATTCAGGCCTGCTGCAGACAATTGCTAAAAAATACTTCATTGCCACCACTGTTGGAACCGGGTGCGGTGGATAACCTACCCAAGGCGCCGGGCGTGTATTACTTTTACGACCAGGGAGGTGCTCTGCTGTACATTGGCAAGAGCATCAATATCCGCCATCGGGTGTTGAGCCATTTTTCCTCAGACCACAGCAATCCCAAAGACCTGCGCATCAGTCGAAAGTTAGCCCATATCGATTTTGAACTGACGCCCACTGATTTCGGCGCACAGCTCAGAGAGAGCGACCAAATCAAGCAACTGTCTCCGATCTATAACCGGCGATTGCGAAGAAGCCGCAAACTGTTTCAGTATCGGGTTGATAGCGACAACCAGGGTTATCAACGACTGACTGTACAGCAGGTCACCGCAGCCGAGCCCTCACAGGAGTATTTTGGCCTGTTCCGATCACCCCGTCAGGCACTTACCAAACTCCAGCAGCTGGCGGACCAGTTTAGCCTCTGCCACCGCTTGTTGGGATTGGAGAGCACTGGCAATGCCCGCGGCGACCAGCCCTGCTTCAGGTACCAGCTAAAAAAATGTCTGGGTGCCTGTTGTGGCAGGGAGCCACCAGATAGCTACAATCAACGTCTTGATAAAGCCATCAAACAGTACCCGATTCAGGCCTGGCCCTACCCCGGGCCGATATTGGTGGAAGAGCGTAGCCCACAGGACAGAGACCTAACCACCTTTCATCTGGTCGACAACTGGCGCTATATTGCAAAACTCTCACTGGCTGAAGATATCTATGACCACGGGCTGCGACTGGCAGCTCCTGCAGATGTTTCGGCAGCGCCGACACCAAGCCGGTTGCACTCAGACAGCAGCTTCGATTTGGATATGTATTTTATCCTGATACGCTTTTTGCTCAATCCAGATAAACTCAAACTCAACAACTTGAAACTGTGGCCATTGGTGAGCTGTCAGTAACTCAGGGTTACTGACAGCCCAATTTGTCATCAAAATGCCATATTTTTTTCAATTTACTGTCTTATTGAAATCATAAAATCTGCATAGTGAGAAAACGAGACAAAGCGCTATGTTGAAGTCACTGGCTACCCTAGATGCAAATTCACTGCTATGGTTTAACCGCTTTCAGTGCTATCGGCCGCTCACTGCACTGTTTCGCACCATCTCTCACTCCGGTGACGGCTATCTATATAGCGCAGCAGCCAACTAGCGACGGCAAAACCATTGTCGTCTATATGGGATTTGAGGACCTAGATGAGATTATCCAGTTGGTTTCCCCTTTCGCGGACTATCAATTCCAAATTTTCGCCAAGGTGGAGAAACGAATTTGCAAGGGGCATATACAGATTAATCCCCTATCCCACCAGGCGTTCCATAACCAACTCAACCGTTGCGCTGGCGTGATCTGCAATGCTCGCTTTGAACTCTCCAGCGAGGCATTGCAACTGGGCAAGAAGCTCTTGGTAAAACCCCTGACGGGCCAGTATGAACAACTGTGTATGTAGTTGCCCTTCAACAACTGTCGGGGCGGTACGCCGCCAATAG
>JACLAD010009942.1_pt1 | contig 19459 bp, 13 predicted proteins | sample 8027901 | NCBI WGS metagenome assembly JACLAD01 (sample SAMN15725071, study PRJNA655200) | protist metagenome | isolation source: fluorescence activated cell sorting (FACS) single amplified genomes of... | place: Spain: Blaines Bay Microbial Observatory, Mediterranean Sea | collected 2016-07-05 | reverse complement strand
AGTTGGACGCGAGAGAGCTTACTCCAACTCTCTCTGTGCTCTCCAGTTCTTTCAACAAGCTGGATGCCAATATTGATCTCTTAGAGGGGGGAGGTGCGCGTGAGATTCTCACGGAAGAGTGCGTCGCACCCGTGGCGAATGCGAGAAAGTGGACAAAGTGTTTCGTCCTGAGGACACCGAATAAGCTAGAGTTTCGCATGTACATGGAGGGATCTCAAAGGCATCTTCTGTCGGCGAAATTGCAGGGAGATGAATTTTTCTTTACACGGTATGGGCATTCTTCGGGAGACGGCAAGTCGCAGCAGTCTGGTGGCGTTTGTGCAATACTTCGCCTCAGAAAGGGGGCGCGGAAGTACGAGCTATACTCCAAAAGCTGCGAACTTTGCGACGGCGTTCTCGCGCGTTACACATGTGGACCACAGAGTCCACCCAATGGTGATCGCCAACTGCTGGCGGAGATTGTCCATTCCGTTGTCGCTGTGAAGAAGGCCGATAGCCAGTGCCGCCGTGTCGCCGTGGAGCTGCCATTTGTCCATACTGACAAGTCAAGGGTCGTGTGGTGCCCGAGGTCTGGCACACCAACTCAAGCAGCACGCCGCTCATCCTTGGAGTCACTTGGGGCGACAGAGGGTTCTCCAGTTCGCGTTCGGCGGTCAAGGTCAGTGTCGCAGCCACTCATGCGAGAAATTGTGCTGGACAGAGACCTTCCATCGTCACCCTCACAAGACGCAGGAGAATGGAGGGCATCGGTTGCGGCGGCACCCGCATCTACATCTGCGTCGTCAGCGTCGGCGAAGACGCCCGTGGCACCCTTATCCGTGCAGGCACAGGCATCAGCGCAAGGCCCTCGCAAGCCTAAGTCTCCAGTTGCTGTCGTAGCATCGGCTGCAGGATTTCGCTCCGCAAGTGCCGATAGTGTTGCCACTAAAGGCCCCTGGCAGGCTGACCAAAACAGACATAGACTCATTCTAATGAGCAGACTCCCTCGATGGAACGACAGGGTAGGAAGTTTTTGCATGAACTTTCATGGCCAGAGGATTCATCTCGCATCCAGCAAAAACTTTGTCTTTGAATCCAATCAGACGCAGGGGAAGGAGGGTGAGAGCCACTCCGTGCTTCAATTTGGAAAGGCCCAAAAGAGAGACGACGGCACCATGCAATTTTCCCTCGATTTCAGGTCCCCGGTTGCGCCCATCCAAGCTTTCGCCGTCTTGCTCTCCGCATGCAAGTGGATTGGCCCAAAGGCTAAATAAAGCTCAACCCGCTCATACTTTAGTAAAGGCACAGCCGGCAGGAATTGTGCACAGTAACCCTGGAAGGCGCCTGGAGTATCCAAGACGGATGCGCGTGGCAAGACTCTTCGATTTCATATGACATTATACATGTTTTGGAACTGATTGACAATAATATCTATTCCAGCCCTTCTTCATTCCAGTCAGCAGCTCTTTTTAGCGCATCACTCAAAAAAGTGCCAGGGAACACAGGCAGCATGATAAAAAGAGAGAGAGAGAGAGAGAGAGAGAGAACCAGAGAGCAATCAAGCCGTACCTCCTTGACGATCCTTGAGCGTCCTCGAACGTTTCCTTTAATACCTAATATCTGAAAATTTATTTAGGGTCACGCGTCGCTTGACTTGTGAAGCGACATCTCCCATTCATCATTCGGAGAGCACCATGGATGTCATGATTACACTCGTCGAGGTTTTCCTTGTTTTTCTCTTTGGAGCGTTTTTGCGCAGGTATCCGCGTTTTGGTACCATCGCGGTCATTGCGCTGGCATACCTGCTTCGTGGGCTCATCGTTCGCCAGGGCCACGTCGATGGCGCCTCTGTGATTGGGCGGTCGGAGATGAAAGCGGCCATTTATGCCCATGGCAAAGGGGAGCACGATGCCGTGGTTGAAAATATTCCTGTACCTGACCACGATGCGTTTAGCATTCTTGTGAAGGTGCGCGCAGCGGGTTTGAACCCGTCAAATTACAAGGTGAATCTGGCTAGGCTCCCATTTTATCGCCACACGAAGGCGGGCAAACATGTCGTAGGCTATGACGTTGAGGGCACTGTGCTCAGCGTCGGCTCCGACGAATCCTGCTCGAGATTCAAGGTCGGTGATGCTGTGTATGGGTTTGGAAGCGGAAGCATTGCTGAGTTCTCCACAATTGTATGCACCAGAGCAGGGCTGAGCCCAAAATCACTGAGCCCAGTGGAGACTGCAGGTTTGCCTGTCGTGGCGTTGACAAGTCTTAACGCGCTCGATCGCGCAGGGCTTCGAGAAGGACAGTCCATCCTCGTCATTGGCGCATCAGGTGGATGCGGAACGTTCGGCGTCTCGCTCTCAAAAGCGGTAGGCGCCAAAGTGACAGGCATATGCAGCACGAAGAATGTGGATCTTGTGAGGAAGTTTGGCGCGGACACCGTTGTCGACTACAAGGATCCCGCCCAGATAGAGACCCTCTTAGCAGGGGGTGCCGTTTACGACGTGATCTACGACACCGTGTCGAGTTTTGCACCCGAAGATCCTGACTATGAGCCTGCGATGAGGCCGCTGCTGCTCCCGGGCGGAATGTATGTCGCAATCAACGGTTCGCCCAGCGACTGGATCCGCGCAATGCTGGAAAAGTTCTTATTTCGCAGGTACAATGTGAGCATTCAGCGGAAAGCGTATGATCTGTTTCTCGTGACACCGACAAGCACAAATCTGGATCGCATCTCATCGCTCGTTGACAGCGGGAAGATCCCAGCCACGCACATTGACCACATTTATGATCTCAAGGCCGAGGATCTGGACGCCGCCTTTGCCAGGATGAAGAGCCGAAGAACCGTGGGCAAAATCGCATTTCGTTGTTCGTCTTCTTAAACCTAAAAATTTAAAACAGCAGTTGAGAGAGAGAGAGAGAGAGAGAGATTGCATTTGACCACGCCAGTAATCATCGACTGATGGCGGAAGCAAGGACGGAGTCAGATGTGGAGAGGAGTGCACGGAAGAAGAAGCAGGCGGTGCTCTCATCCGTGCCACCCAGCAAGAGCAAGCTTGCATTTGAGCTGACTCCGCATTCGGACTCGGAGTGCATTCTTCGCCTCACAAACAACTCGAACAAGTACGTTGCGTACACAATAAAGACGACGGATCCGAAACGGTACAATGTTAATCCGCCTAAAGCAGTAATGAGCGTGCGCGCCAACGCGGAAGTGCGCATCATTATCAAGGATTCGAATGTGAATGCCATTCTTACGGAGAGTGTGGAGATGGGTGCGCCGGTGACTGCGAAAAGCGACCGTTTCCTCGTCAAGTGCCGCACCATTTCGCACTCCGAGTTCAATTCCATCATTGACAAGGACGACACCTTTTCAGCCATGACTGATCTCTTCCACAAGAGTGAGAAGGAAGATTTTTCAAAGTCTTTGCGTTTTGGCGTCAAATTTGAGTCAGACTACTGGTGCAAGGAAGTGCCGAGCATCGCTGCGGCTGTCAACAGTGATGGTGCATGGCAAGAGGTGGGCCGGGAAAACGCTGGCGAGGTTGTCGTCGTTGGCGGTGCTGGTGGTGGCGAAGGCGGTGCTCCTGAGACCGTGGCTGTGGTGGACTCCCCGCAGGGAGGTAATGATGCTGGCAATGCGTTTGCATCGGATGCGCAGGAGGGCGGGCCGGCAGGCGGAACCGAGCAAGGTGAAATGTACCTTTCGTTAGATCGCGGTGCGCTCACAGGCCCGACTTCTTCGGACTCGATGCCAAAGAGGGGAAATAGTTACGCGAACGAGACTTCAAGTGGCGCCCAGTGGCAAGCTGGCGATGCGCAAGAAGGAGCAACAAGCCAGAGTTCGCAGGCCCATGTTGCAGCATCCGCAGAGGTGCCTGTGCGGGAGCCCGTTTCCGGGTATGGCGATCAGGGAGCAGTTGGCCATCAAAATGCGCAACCATGGGCAGCGCGTGCTGGCGAATCTTCGCAGGCGTCGGACACAGCTGCTTCTAGCGTCGCGGCTACCGGTGCTGCTGGTTCACCAGGCCTTGATGCGGGCGCAGAGGCGGACTTTGCGGCCATGAGAGAAAAGTACAACTCGCTGGTTTCGTTTCTGATCCAGCTCACGGCAGAGAGAGACGCGCTTCAAAAGATGCTGAACAAGGCGAACAAGGATTTGACCAAGTTTCAAAAGGCAGCGGCGGAGACCCGTGTGGAGGCTCTTCGAAATGGTGGAGGAGTAGCCAGCGCGGAAGAGGATGATGTCGATGGCGCAGCCAAAGGCATGGCAAAAGAGAACGGCGCAAAGTCCGTCTCCACCGAAGGGAGCTCCGGGTTTTCTCTCTTCATGGTTGTCCTCGTTGCGCTCGCAGCCTTCCTTGTCGGGAGGCTCCTGCAGCTTGCCTCGGCCAAGTGAAGAAAGCAAGCAAAGCAAGCAAAGCAAGCAAGAAAGAAAAATGATGTGGTCGTGGTGGCGGTGCTGTTTTGTGGGAATTAGAAATGCCTGCCTCTGCATCCCCAGAAGGTGGTGGTGGCGAGACAATGATGTCCTGAAAATATTTACTGTGTCTTTTTTATGCTTTTCTGTTGTTGTTGTTGTTGTTGTTGGAGAAAATACTGCCTCTTTTTCTACTGCCCAAGAGGCGGCGTGGGACATTATGGTACCCGAACTTCTGCCGTGCCACACGTCATTGCTCTGTTTCTTAGGAGCATTTAACTGGTGCCGAAGCCCATGGCGTTCTTGAAGTTTCCGTAGATGTACCACTGCAGACCGGTGAGAGTTCCAATCATGATGATACGGGTGAAGAGGCCCTTGGTGAAGAGGTTGACGGTGCCCATCTCGTTTGCCATCTGTCCGAAGCTCTTTCCTCTGTTCTCTGGAATACCCATCATGGAGACGAGGTTGTCTGCTGGCTGCGTCGCGATGGCGCAGAAGATACCTGCCCAGTAACCGCATCCGAAGGTGATGAGGAGCTGCTCGCCCTCGCTGTAGTCGGACTTCTTCTTGCCGGACGACTTCTCGAGGTACTCGTAGACCATGTTCTGCGTCTGGTAGAAACCGACGAACTTGATCATGGTGTAGGGCACCTGGCGCGTCCAGAGCGGCACGAGAGATCCGAAGGGGAAGCGCGTCTCGGCGGAGCGCGCGGACATCTCTCCCATGGCCTTGAGCATGCTGTTGGAGACTCCTCCCTCCTGTCCTGGGAGCGTGACCTGCATCTTGACCTTGACCATCTCAAATGGGCAGAGCGCCATGTCCGCAAAGATCTCTGCGGATCCGGACGCGACACCCCAGAGGGTCATGCGCGCGACGGTGGAGCTCTCAAGCACCTCCTCACCGACAATGTTTGTGTAGAAGTCCTTGAAGAACTCGTTGAGGCCAAACTTAAAGAGGCCCTGAGCACCGTAGCCAAAGAACGTAGGGACCCATCCCTTGGTGATGCCCGCAACACCCTCCAGCTCAAAGGTCTTGGAAATGCTGGACACGAGACCGTTGGGCCAGTTTCCTGCCTTGCTGTGCGCCTGCGTGCGGCACTTGGCGACGTCGAGGGTAACGACAGAGGCGTGCGTGACACCGCATGCGAGGATTCCTCCGATCATGCACTTTCCATAGAACTCGAGAGGCCTGAAACCGTTGGGGCCCTTCTGCAGAAGAGGGTTTCCAGACGCGCCCGCCGTGGCGAGGACCGCCTTCGGGGACGTCGCCACGGGCTTGAAGGCCGCGGCCTGCGCCACAATGCTAGAGAACGAGTTCATTTCCTTTCTTATTCAGTGTGCGTGTGTGTCTCTGTACTTGTATGTGTGTGTATGTTTTTTTTTGTTTATTTATTTGTTTGTTTATTTGTTTGTTTCTTTGTTTGTTTGTTTATTTATTTATGTGTGTGTGTGTGTGTGATCCTTGAGTCGAGTCAAGCGGAGTAAAGTCAAGTCGAGTCAAGTCGAGCGGAGTCAAGTCGAGCGGAGTCAAGTCAAGTCGAGTCGAGCGGAGTCGAGCGGAGTCGAGCGGAGTCGAGTGGTGGAGAGAGAGAGGAGAGAAGAGAGAGAGAGAAAGATTAAGAAACAGAAACAACAACAAAAAAACTACAGAATATAGGAATACTAACAAAACAGAAAAACAAAAGAAAACAAAATACACAACGGAAAACCAAGAACAAACAAACAAACAAATAAAGCACACAGAAAAAATAGAGAGGAGAGAGAAGATGCGGACAGACAGGAACTGTATACAGAATAGAATTTGGCAGAATGGAATCTGGTGAAAAAAAGGGGGAAACAAGCACACTTGCTCACTCTGGAGGTGGTATAACGAGACGATGGAGTTCAGTATTAGTTAGTATAAATGAACGGGATTTTGTACGGTCTATGGAAAGAAGAAAAAAAGCAATTTACGAAGTACAGAATGGAGATGCGCAGCGCAAAACAATGACCGTCTCCTAGTTTTTTTGATTTTGAATGGGAAAGCAGCACCACATTCACGCAACAACAATAACAACAAAACCAACCAAATCAATCTTGTTCTCCTTTCATCTGCAGCATTCGCGTGCATACTGCAAACCTTGAGAGGTAGGTGTGATCCTCTTTGACGATATCCATCGTCCTCAGAGTACGCTGCCTAGCGGTGGCGGTGTCGAGGTTTATCGCGGCAGCTTCTGCAAAAAGTCTCTCGAAGCCTTTTGCGTCGAGTGTTGGCCGTGCCACGATGGTGGGTTCTGGGCCAGGAAACAGATCTTTCAACGCTTCGTTGTTGCTGACGCCGAGAGCTCCCGCCCCTGTGGTCTTGAAAATTCTGCATGGCACGTATTGGCTGGTGACCTGATTTGCCCCCTGTATGGCAGGAGCTATAGCTGCATGCAGGAATGCCTGTTGCGCTTTTTGTGACGAGACTCGACCATCAGCATGAAAAAAGGCCGGACTTCTTGTTATCGCTTCTCTGACCTCGGCATCGATCGTCCATATTTCACCATAGAGCACAAAACGCAGACCCAAATGCTCCGCCGCAGCAACCATGAGCCGAATCTCTTCTGCATTTGATGGCCACACGGTGCCAACAAAGACAATATCTCTGCTCGCACCTAAATCTGCAAGTCGATCGCCAATAGTCTTTTCGCTTCCTTCTGATGTCGATGTACTCTCGCTCTTTCGGCGCGCGCTGTAGCGTGTCACAACTTTGGATTTTTGAATCTCAATCTCCCACGGCGTCTGATCTGAGGCCCAAGGAATATGGAGTCTGCGTGAGGATGCCATCCAATAAATGTAGTTGCTGTTCTCGACGTTATTCCATTTTGATTGTGACTTTCTGACGCCAACAGTGCCATGAACTGTCCAAAATATGACATTACTCTTCTTGATGTTTTTACTCTCGAAAAGCTCCATGGTAATATCACTTTCAGGAATGCTGTGCAGCACAAAAAATGTAGAATCATTGTCATCTGGCAAACGCGGCAATCCCTTGTGCATCCACGAGCCATGGCTAGGGCTCGTGAAGATGAGCGAATGCTCAACGTCTCCAGCATCCAGAGCGCTTGTCTCGTCAAACCAGCATACTTGGAAAGGCTGATCTCCTACATCATGCATGACAATGTCAATTAAACTTCGAAACCATGCTAGGTGAATATATCTATGTGTATGCCCAGGACCATGATCCTTGTCTAAACCCCATATGATGAGGCGGCGGATCCCAAGTGCATGCCATCCTTGAATCACTTCGCTGTACAACCGCTTCACCTTCTCACTGCCTCCCCACCACTCTTCTCGCTCATGCGGCTTATCGACTTCAAACTGTACAACATGTCTGTAGAGCGGCGATGACCACAGCCTTTCATAGCCGTCCGCACCGCCAATATTGATACATCCAGTGTACTTTGCAGCGCGGAAAGCGCGTCGCAATGTGGTCCATACGTTGGCATTATGTCCTTCAGGCTCCCACATGTAGTGGTAGCGATGGATCGCCCATCTTGCCGAAAGAATTAGCAACAGCAAGGTGCACATCATAGCAATTTTTTTTCCTCGGCATCCCGTCAGAACAGAAACACGTGCCATCGATAGAGAGTAGAGAGAAGGGTCAGGAAATCTCTCCCTCACAGTCTCGTCTTGATTCTGCGTCTCGATCAGGGATTCCTTACAGTTGGTTTTTCAGACCTGGCGTGTAAACAAAAAATACAGGTCATCAAAACAGCTCAGCTGATTCAGCTGCAACGATCCCTATTCCACTCCACCTTAGTTAGGGGTATAAACAGAATTCCTTCGAAACAACAGAAGGTTCAAGCAAGGGTTAGCGGGGGGTGGGGTTTGGATGCGGCTGAGTACCGTCGTGTTACACCGAAGAATCGCGAGCAATTTCAAGAGGGCGAGCACGTGCGTACGACAAAGCGTGTGATCAGAAAAGGTATCATTGTCATCAACTTCCTCATTGCTGTAACATCACCATTACATATTTTTTGTGTGTGGAAAGAATTCACCTTAGAGAGAAAGAAAAGTGGAAAGACGGCTAGAGCGGCAGCGGCATGCCCAGGGACACCAAGCTGCACAAGAGCGCCTATCAGGGCAATATCGCTGGGATTCGAGAATGTATAGATGAGGGCATTGATGTGAATGCCGTTGGCGCTCAGGGTAGAACACCGCTGCACAGGGCAGTCAGTGGCAGTTTTAAAATGGCAGTAGAGGAGCTGCTGTCAAAGGGTGCAAAGTGCGACCAGAGCGATGCCAGTGGGAGGACGCCGCTGCACTGGGCCGCATTGGTTGGTTCTATTGAATGTGCGGAGGTGCTTCTTAAGGAAGGAGCAAGTATGTCGCAAAAGACAAATTCTGGGATGACACCGCTCATGTTTGCGGCATGCGAGGGTAAGGCCAATTTTGTCGAATGGATTATGGCTCAGGAAGGAGTCGATTGTGATGCCGTAGACAACGGTGGAAACACTGCTTACATGCTGGCAAAGGCTAGCAACAGACCTGACCCCGCTGTTTTAAAGCTGTTAAAACCAGCAGGTAGTGGGGTGTGCCAAATACTTTGACAAGAGTCGGTTTATTCTAGATGATATAGTATCTGTGTTATCTGCGTGTTGTCGCCTCATCGTGCTTCATCCTTGAGAAGAGCGAGGAACAGGCGCACGCGATGCTGAATCTTGATTGCAGCACCTCTTCTGCGATGGTCACGTCCAAGACGAATCTTGTTGTAGTGATCGTGTCTCACGCTGATGAGATAACGATATCGCCTCTTCAGCTTCCATTTTTTTGCCCTCTCTACCCAGGTAGTAAAGACGAGTCTTTCTGTTCGTCGCTTCCATCGATCGAAGGCCATTTGCGAGAGGAGCACCTTGGCAAAGTAGACACGAGTTGATCTCTGAATGCATTCCGCGGCAGCGGTCCACCTCTTCTTGCAAAGGCGAATATGTGCACCTCGCCACCATGCGGTTAAAGTCTTTGAAGCTTGCTGGCTTCTCTTGTAGACGCGCTCCCTTCGGTTCAGCAAAGAGGACTCCACAAACTGGTCGAATGCCCATCTTCTCATCGAGCGCCTTCTAGATGCTCGACGCCTCCATCGTCGCATTAACATTGATGCTCTATAGTGCCTACTGGCAAGCTTTAAGTCATTCACGTGCACGCGCCATTGATCATAGGTGTTTGTCAATACGGACATTCTCCGCCGTTTCTTCAAGCTACGGAGAGTACGCCTTTCTATCGTCCTCCGCAGCCAGAATCGCAGAGTACTTCTTTGAATTCGCCTGCGGCGCAAGATGGCGGTGCCGATGCGCATGCGCCGAAAGAGTTCAGCTCCATGAACGACATTTGATATCCTGTGCAGCTTGCTCAGCCTCTCCATCCAAAGTGTAAATGTCTGCCTCGCAAGCGCCCCCCGCATTGACGCCTGAATGCGGGTACATGCTCGCTCCTTCCTGCTCACTTTAGAGCCCCTTTTCCATGCATCAAAGTACAGGCAAAGTACTCTCCACTTTTCGCGCCAAGCAAAGAGAAGCGCATTGCGCTTCACGTAGCGAGCATGTACTCTGCCCTGCCGCCCACGCCATGTTTTTTGAATTTTGATGGCAGCAAATCCCTTCCTGTCAAGAGGGATGCCAATTGTCCTCCACATTCGTGGTGGCGGCGCCCGGATGGGGGTATCCTCGCAGTGCTTGAAAATTGTTGCACTGAGGTGCGCCTTTCTTCCGTATTCCAGCTTCCCCAGCCGTGGAGAACATCCAGAATAGGAAAAGTCTAACTCTGCATACTTTCGAGCAACCCTTGCCACTCGTGCATCTCTATTCAGCCGATTCTTCCTTCCCCAGGCCACTGCCTCATCATGCAGCTGGCGCTGCCGGTGGCGTTTGCACGCGCACGCCAGCAGTGGAAACATTACTTTTTGAGGAAGCGCTGGAAACTCTTGCAGACTAGGATCGTCCGCAAAGGATCGTATCTTGCTTTTGTGTCGGACAGACATATTCACCCCCTTTGACCTGCCAAGGGAGACGAATGTCGGGGAGTGTGTCTGCCTTCGTTTTGACACACCATAAACATCACTCGCGTCGAATAGTCGAAGATCGAAGGATTTGTATTCATAGTCTTTCTTTGGGCCCACCTCTGGCTTTCGCACATGTGCAGGAGGAGAAATATGTGATCGGCATCCACAGATATGCGGATGCGCCGCACCAAAAATGACCGCCTTTAAACCATTCTTTTTTGTCTTTCGCCGTTTCCTTTTTCTACGATGCGCCGCCGTCGCGCATTCAGAATCTACAGTCCCCGCCGTCGATGGCAGCTGCGGCAGTGTCAGTGAAAATGCATCCATTGGACTTTCCTTCTCTCCCAGTCTTGATTCCACTCAGGGGGTTTCCTTACTTCACCTCAACTTTGCTTTTATACTATGTACTCTCTGAAAGGCATTTCCTTCCTTCATTTCTTTCTTTATTCCTCTGGAACGAACCTTGCCTTTTTTTTATCTTTTGTCTTTTATCTTTTGTCTTTTATCTTTTGTGTTTAACTCTCGAATCGATTACCTTTTCGGGTCTTTCATGCAAGTTGCGCGCAGCGTGCAGAGCTTTGAACCCAGCTATTTTAATGAAATCCCCGCCCCCATGCCATGCCAAATCTTTGTTTCCTTCATTAGTTGTACAAATACTTGATTGTTACAGATTTGAGGACGTCAAAAATTATTGGTTCTCGTTTCTTCGCTCCTGTTTTCGTTGCACAGTTCAAAGAAGAAGAGGAAGAAGAGGAAGAAGACGAAGAAGGCGTTGGATTTTTACGTTTTTCCTTTTTTTTTTTTCTCTTTTGTCTTTTGTCTTTTGTCTTTTCTCTTTTCCTTCCTTCCTTTCTTCACTGTGTGCAGTAGTAAGTAGTGTTGTTGTAATGTAGTAGTAGGAACGCACTATAGGACAAACGATTGAAAGTCGAAAATAAGAGACATATGTATGTATCACCCTAAAAATAACGTTTTCAAGCCTCCACTTTCTCGGAAGCACAAGAGAGAATGAATTGAGTGAACTAAAAAAAGAAATGAAAACCGAGAGGGAGAGAGACGTTCCTTCACCGAAGTTGGAAGTAAGAAACGAAGTAACTAAGCAACACAAACAAACAAACAAACAAACAAACGAACGAACAAACGAACAAACGAACAAACGAACAAACAAACAAACGAACAAGCGCAAGAATAATCGCAATCGAGCAAAACGGAACAGAGCAACTAACCGTACGACACCAAACGAAGTGCAACTACTGCTATCGTTATCGATATCGATATCGCAAGAAGCAAGTGCGGAAGTCAGTGAAAGAGAGAGAGAAAAAAAAGAGGAAAGAGGAAAAGAGTGAAGTGGAAAGGGAGCAGGAAGCGCGCGCAAGAAAGAGACAGCCAACGTACGGCATCGTTGTTGTTGCACGAAAGACACGTGCGTAAAATAAAAAGAAGAAGAAGAAGAAGAAGAAGAAGAAGAAGAAGAAGAAAAAGAACAAATAAGAATGAGTTCTTTCAAGTCCAAGCACAGCTTTGAGAAGAGGCAAGAGGAGGCGCAGAGGATACTGACAAAGTATCCCGATCGGATTCCAGTGATTTGTGAGCGCGATCCACGCAGCCGCGATATACCAGACATTGATAGGAAGAAGTACTTGACACCAAGCGATCTGAGTGTCGCTAATTTCATGTACGTCATCCGCAAGAGGATCAACATCAGCCCAGAAAAATCCATATATCTCTTTGTGAATAATACTGTTATGCCAGCAACGGCGCAGCTCATTTCCGCCCTGTACGAGGAGCACAAAGACAAGGATGGCTTTTTATACATCATGTACGCCGGCGAAACAACGTTTGGCTAGATATGAAGATCCCATTCTTCCTCGGGGTTGGGTGCGTTCGTTTACAAACTTGTACATAATGTATATACCTTTTCTGTTATCACTTTTACTACTACTACTACTACTACTACTACTACCACTAGTAGTACTACTGCAACTTACGCTGCCCATTCCTTCTCTATGGTATTATCGTCACGTGCACGTCTTTATTCGCTCGAGATGATATCGATCGCCCTCATGAGGCCAGGAAGTTTCCGTCTGACATCTTTCGGCATTTCACCACCATCCATAGAAAAGGATTCTGAAACGCCTTCGAGAACATCCGTGTAGTGCAGTCGCTGCCCACAAGCACTCAGAGCGATCCGAATACCATCTGTAAAGTCTACCTGCAGTCGTCCGTCAGGCATCTGTTGCGCAATACCGACACCTTCAATTCGAATCTTTCCTCTGATGTTGTCCGACGCTTCGTGAACATCGTTCTCCGCCTCTTCATCACCATCTTCGTCTACGCTATCACCATCGATGCTTGTCGACAGCAGCTTTTCAACCACAGACTCTTCGACGTCGTTAAACAAGATGTTTTCAATCTCAGATCTCGATTCCTCGGTGGATGATGCAATGCTCAGAGAAGGTTCCACGTCGATTTCGGCAATGAAACTAGTACTGAGATCCTCTATCGCAGGAGCATAAGAAGCACGATCCATGTTTCTATCATCGCTTTTCTTCTTCTTCTCCTTCTTCTTATTCTTATTCTCCTCCTCCTCCTCCTCCTCCTCCTCCTCCTCTTCTTCTTCTTCTTCATCATCATCATCATCATCATCATCATCATCACCATCTTGCCGAGAAAGAAGAGTCTCTGGCAATTCGGAGTCAAAGATATTTTTGTATACCTCGAGTGGGAACGGGCTTGGGATGATGCCTCCAGATGCCGTCGCCGACTCTCCTGCCGCTGCAGCATATGCAGATTCCAATCGAAGAGAGTACATAAGCGCAGCCTGCCCGCGGCGAAGAAGATCATGCACGTACTTGCATACAATTCCTACATGGGACCCTTCTCTGTCTCGAGTAGACCATCCTGGTGGCGGCGGAGGAGCCCCGATAGTATCGGCGTCAACATCGACAAAGTAATGCTGCGCAGGATCAACACGTGACAATGTTGCTGGTGGACTTTGCGAGGATTCCACTGGCACCAAATCTGGCGCATACGCGTCCTTAAAGATATCTTCATCTAGAGGAAGTCCATACCATTCCCCGGTGGCGGTCCTCACTCGGGCAAAGGGTACAGCGAGAGAAAGGCGCACGCATCCACCATCGGCGCAGCTATACTCAAAATGAGGCAGGGGGCCATCCTCCATCAGAACGCACCTCGAAGAATGCTCACTTCTCGCTTGATCTCCGCCATCATTCGCATTACTGCACGCACTTCCATCGTGGATGATGACTTTCGGCGTCGTCGCACGGATCGTGCTCACGACAGTAGCAGCATAGATGTAGTGACGGTGCAGTGGCGAAGAGAGGTCTTCGATCGACACCTCCCACCAGCGGTCCTGTGACAAAATCTCAACCGTACATCCATCTGCTGCAACCTTCATCTCAACACCATCTTTAGCGGCGGTATAGCGAATCGTCCCATCATTGCCCAACCTCACACTGGCGTGCTCCGTTTCAAAGTGAAAAGGTTCGAGGCGGGCAGTCGAGAGAGGGTGGAGGTGCAAAATCTCCTCACCTCCAGGGTTACCTCCATGTTGTGCGCCCTCGCTTTTGCCTGTAATGCCTGTATCATTTGACTGTTGCAAATACCCGTCATAATTTTCTTCCGTAACTTCATGCTCAACAACCTCATCGTTCCAAAAGAGGCGTATCGAAGGATGGGATTCATTGACACTCCGCACGCTCATTTCGCTGCTATACTCGCTCCCGCTGATGCGGCTGCGAGAGTGGAAACGTCGTCGACGCCGCGCTGGCTTCTCCTTCAAATTGAAAAGAGGTTTGGCCGTCTCTTGTAAGGGACGATTGCTCCCATTCTTTGATCCTACAGTATTCAGCGAATGCTCGGAATCTCCATCGGAAAGGTTCAGTGACCCAACCGACGACGGATTGGACTGTGCATAAGTGCCAGGAGACGATGCGATCGATGCCGGGCGCTCCTCATGAAGGAGAAAGGCATGTCGCAAGATTTCCTCTGGACGAAGCCGAAGAGAAGGATCTCGCAGGAGAAGGCTCTTCATGAGCGACTTTGCGCTCGTGGAAATATCCACGCCTTGAGGAAAAGTATACCTTGCCTCCACGACTTTGTGCAAGGTGTTGGCAAGGCCCTTGGCATGAAACGGTGCCTTCCCGAAGAGCATGTTGTAGAAAATGACCCCGATAGACCAGGAGTCGACCGCGGCTCCATGCCGTCTACCCGCGACTGGCCCCGCTAGCGCTACTTCCGGCGCAATGAAGTCGGGTGTACCACAAATCGTGTCATGCGTTGCGTTGACTGCAGCAGCGAGGCCAAAGTCGGCAATCTTAAGGACAGCATCCGAGCCATCATTGGCGGAGTGCAACAGTAGGTTTTCAGGTTTCAGGTCACGGTGTATTGTTCCAGCGCGGTGAAGGTACTCCACACCCCGGACAAGATCTGCCAAGAGAGTCCTTGCGCGGTCTTCATGCATACCCTGCGGGTGCTTGAAGAGCAAATCGCGCAGAGTGCCACCACTGCAAAGCTCCAAGACAAGATACACGTAGGCCTCATCCTGGCCCCAATCTAGCAGCGTGACGACATTCTTATGCCGAAGTTTCTCGTGTGTTCTAATCTCATTCATGACTCTTCTCCTCGTCGCAGGAATGCTGAGCGCCTTCAAGCTGATCTTTTTCAGCGCGACATCGAGCCCATCTTCAATTCTCGTCGCTCGATGCACCACAGCATTGCCTCCAGCACCTAGAGCTTCATGAATTCTGTACTGCGAAATGTCAAAGGAACCATGATGTCCTCGGTCTATCAAAGTCATCATCATCATCATCTTTCTTTATAATATCGCGGACTTGATTTTCTAGCCCCTTCTGTTTCTTCCGGCTTTTGCTCGTCCTTGATTCTTCCCTCCGCACACACAAATATACACACACACACACACACTATATCTCTCTCGTTCTCTCTCTCTCTCTCTCTCTCTCTCTCTCTCGGAATGTGCTGGAATGTGCCACGTCGTGTGCAGCAGCTCTTTCCTTCTTTCCTTCTTTCCTTCTTCTCTGTGTCTCCGTTTTGGTTTTCTGAGATGAGAATCTTTTCGCAGCCGCACTCTGTGCAGAGTATGTCTGTGATCCAGGCATGGCTTTGAATGGCACATCCACGACCAACCACTACCATTCTGTGCTGTACAAAACCAAGTCAAAGAGACAACAACATGGATATCTCGAGAGGTTTGGACATCGCCTAAGGTAAACTTGAAGAAACGAATGAACAAATTTTTTATATTGTTTATAATTACAAAAACAAAATTTATTTGGCAAAAAGGAAGGAAAAAGCAAAATCCATTTCTGGCAGCATGGAATTTATTAAAATACAAAAAAGGGAATAAAAATTGAATTCAATTATAGTGTACACAGTCAATATAAATGGGGAAGGTAAAAAAGGAGAAAAAAAGTTGAAAAGAGGATTAAAAAAATGGGGACAGGAAATGTCCTTAGGGTACATCCTCGATTTCAGTGGGTGGGGGGAAAAGTAAGTTGGCTGCTGCTTTTCAACAAGGAAGGAAGGAAGGAAGGAAGGAGGGAAGGAAGGAAGGAGGGAAGGAAGGAGGGGAAATCAAAGCATACTTGATCAACATGGAGAGGAGCGGAGATTCAGAAGAACAGAGGAAGCTAAAAGCGCGCGAAGATTTTCTGCAGAAGCGAGCTGCGGCAATCAATAGCAAGAAACGATCCACCCCGCGAGGGCGGACGCGTGTGCGTGAGAATGAGGTCCAGCCTCAGCAATCGCCTCCACCAGCTGCCGCTCTTCCTGGGGCAGGAAACCCCTTCGAGGCACCTGCACCGCCAAGTTTTGAAGACGCGAGTGGTAATCCATTTCTCCAACTACATCAAGCGGAAGAAGCTCCGGCAGTTTTAGCTGCCACCGTCACCGAATTGACAGAGGAGGAAAATGAAGTCGCGTCGGTTGCCAAGCCTGTGGCAGAGCCTGCGGCACAATCGTTGCAAGAACCTGTTCAAGGACCTGTGGAAGTGACCGGCGAGGGTGAACAAGAGGCAGCGAATAGACAGGAGCGTCTTCAGTCTTCGGATGAAAAAGACAATGAGTTTTTTGAGCAATTACAGGCATTCAATGCCCGATCGCAGGTAGTTTCTCCAAAGCCGACGAGCTCTCAAGAGGATGCTTCCATCACCCTTGAGCCTGAGCGTCGTGATGCCCTCTTACAAAAGGCGAGGGAAGATCGAGAGGCGTTCGTGGAGGGAACTGATGCTCTTCGACCGGCAGGCGTGGATAGCAAAGGTTCGCAGATGCAGATTCGGGCCCGAGCTTCCGCAAATGATGAAGCAGGCCCAGAATCCAAGGAAACCTTACGCCGCGCGACAGATCGACTTATCGGTGTGGGTGATGATGATGATGCATCAGAGACGGCAAATGTTGGGAAGGATCATGCGGGACAAAGACAGTCTTTCCTTGAAACTACACAGCAGCTCTTTAGCTTTCTGAACGGTTTCGCGCAACAGGGTGATAGTGCAGATGAAAACGATTTGACTCTGCCTCACACGGACAGCAAAGGAGTCTCGTCTACTACCTCCACTACCATGTCATCATCATCATCTTCTTCTTCTTCTTCTTCTTCTTCTTCTCCTTCAACGCAGCCCATGACATACAGCTATCGTTCATTCAAAGAGAAAATTAAGCAGCCTGGGGCAGCTGAGATCGTCAAAAAGATACGGTCATTTGTGAATGATTTTGTTCGCAAGACGAGGTTGAAGGGCCCTGTCAGCAGGCAGGAGAGTGCGCAGACACTGGCTCAATTTCTGCAGTATATAGAGAGCCAGATGGCTCGGATGAAACTGTGGCGCGACGATGACGACCTGGAGTGGGACAATACGCGCGAAGGGCTGGAAAAGTTTTTGACAAATAAGATTTACGACTTTATCTTCTGTCCACGCGACGAGGACAGGCGGAGGGACGAAGAGCTGCATGAACGCATCAGTTCTCTTGCATTTGTCAAATTTCACCATTTAGACATAAAGGGCCCAGAGACGCATCCATCCATGGCACTGTCCTGGCAACTCGCAATTGATGAGCTCAGGAAAATGAGTGACTACAAAGCGCCGCGTGACAAGATGATATGCCTTCTGAATTGCTGTAAAGTCATCGTCACTGTGCTCACAGATGCGAGGAGTAATAGTGATGATTCACCTCCAGGAGCTGATGATTTTCTGCCTGCGCTCATTTACGTGGTCCTGAAGGCGAACCCTCGCGACCTCTCTTCAAATCTGGAGTACATTGATTGTTTTCGGGCGCCAGCGAAGATGACTTCCGAACCGGGCTATTGGTACACGAATCTCTACTCAGCCGTAGCGTTTCTGGAAAATGTAAAGCACGATAGGCTCACCATTACAGAGGATGAGTTTGAGCAAGGTATGACCAAGGCGCGCGAGGAAATGAAAATCGCGAAAAGGACAGCAGCGAAAGAACAGTCGCCACCGAGAGTACAAAAGGACAGCGTGAGCACCGTAGCTGTAGCGAAGCCGCGAGGCGCTTCTGCCTTTGCGTTCAATACTACCCCAGACACTTTTGACTCTAAGCTAACGTTTACTGGCAAAGAATTCACTCCACAGATTCCTGATGCTTCAGATTTTATAGATGCGCTGAAGCGATGGAAGCTGCAGCGGTTTCGCTATCGCGGGGTAGATGCAAACGATTTGCGAGTTTCTGATATCCACGGTCTCCTCGTCGAATATCACAACTTGGCAGCCACAGTAGAGCAACTGATCTCTGAAAAACTGCAATCAAGCAGCCAATGATAATAATTAATGGACACAAAAAGATTTACGATAAGTAATTTCACAGAATTTTAACATGAGGAGTCCAATGGGGGTTGGCGATAAAAAGTAGTGCAGGTGGGCGGGCACACTAGCAAAAAATTTGCCCGGCTTCCGGTCACAGGTAGAACGACATCGTCAAAAAAAATCATGAGCGCGGGGTGGACAAAGAAAAAAAACCAACAACAGATGTGTAAATGGCAAATTTCCCCTTACGGGGGTCTCTCTCATGGACTCTCTCTTGGAACTTCGGATACACATGCAAGGACGGACTGAGTGTACACTTGCTGAGAAGGTTTTAGATTGGCGTTCATAGTATCGAGGGGTATCCATTTCTTACCACGATCTCGTTCCTCCCATTCATCCTCAGCGACATCCTCTTGAAAGAGCATGACAAACATTCGCGTCCGGTGTCTTTTTTCATCGTTTTGAAAAATGCCGAGATCATCAACAATGAGTCCTCTCACGCCTGCTTCCTCAATCGTCTCCCTCACTGCGGCAGTGCGTTCGTCTTCTCCAGGATCTACTCCCCCAGCGGGCAGAATCGATTTGCCCTTGTGTCGCCGGCTGCCGATGACGAGCACTTCCACCTGCTCTCTTTCCGGCAACAGTTGCCTCCATGATGCTAAAATATCGTCACCACTCCCGATCTCACGCTTGGGTCTCAGAACGATACATCCCGACCTCCTCCTAAATCCCTCTACATCGTACGTTCGTAGTGGCTTCGACTTCGCCTTTGGCGATAAGTCAATGCTCTCAGATGCCATCCTATGGTCTGATCTCGTCCAGCAATATGTATGTACAACGTGTTTCTTTTTGTTTACCCTCTCTCTCTCTCTCTCTCTCGCTCTTTCCGTCGCGAACACTTCCCCTACACGCACACACACCCTCCCGATCTCCCTGTCTTCCTCTTCTTCTTCTTCCACTTCTTCTTCCACTTCTTCCTCTTCTCCTCGACTGCAAGAACTGCAACAACTGCGAGAGCTGCAACAACTGAAAAAATGTATATATATAAACTGCTAAAACGATACTCCGTCTTTCTTTTCCGCTTCGTCGTCTCTTTCCCCTTGCCCTCTCTGTCCAACCCCGCCTGCAATGAACCACTTCCGGCAGGATGGAACGAACTGGTAGGAAGAGTGATTGATTGACTTCGTGTCCTGGTGACCGAGCTTCCTTCGAACATCTCGAAAAATCAATTCTATATAAACGACAGATGCCA
>JACLAD010008658.1_pt1 | contig 19473 bp, 21 predicted proteins | sample 8027901 | NCBI WGS metagenome assembly JACLAD01 (sample SAMN15725071, study PRJNA655200) | protist metagenome | isolation source: fluorescence activated cell sorting (FACS) single amplified genomes of... | place: Spain: Blaines Bay Microbial Observatory, Mediterranean Sea | collected 2016-07-05 | reverse complement strand
GCTGCATCTGCGTGACCACGTGGTCCAGCGTATAGGCATGGTATTCCGCCTCGAAGGGCAGGAGCGCGAAGAGATATTGCGGCTGGATGCCGATGCCGACGCACAAGAAGGCGGCGATGCCCATCGCGATGATCATCGGCGCCGGCGCCTCCTTGGGCCGTGCCCGACCCGTCACCGACGGCGCGAAATTGTCATGCGCGAAGAAGGCGAAATAGGGGATCTTGATGCCCGAATGCTCGAGCACGCCGGCGCTCGCGAAGAGAAGAACGAGATAGGCGAAGAGAAGATGCGCCTCGGCCGCCGCGAGCGTGATCATCGACTTGGCAACGAAGCCCGAGAAGAGCGGGAAGGCCGAGATCGACATCGCGCCGACGATGCAGAACACGGTCGTCCACGGCATCGACTTGTGCAGGCCGCCGAGCTCGGTCGCCTTGGTCGTGCCGACGCGGACCATCACCGCGCCCATGCTCATGAACAGGAGGGCCTTGTAGATGATGTGCACGAAGGCATGGGCCGCCGCGCCGTTGAGGGCGAGCGGCGTGCCGATTCCGATGGCGCAGACCATGAAGCCGAGCTGGTTGTTCAGCGAATAGGCGAGCACGCGGCGCAGGTCGTTCTCGATCAGGGCGAAGAAGACCGGGAAGGCCGTCATCGCCGCGCCGATCGGGATCAGGATGTCGGTTCCGGCAAATCCGCGCGCCAGCGTGTAGACGGCGAGCTTGGTCGTGAAGGCCGAGAGCATGACCGCGCCGACGGCGCTCGCCTTGGGATAGCTGTCCTGCAGCCAGGTGTGCAGGAACGGAAAGGCCGCCTTGATCCCGAAGCTGACGAGGATGAGCCAGGCCGCGGCATTGGCCGAGCCGTCGGCATGGGTCAGCGAGAAGGCCTCGAAGGCGATGCCGTTGCCCTGACTGACATGCACGGCGATGCCCGCGAGCAGCAGGAGGCCGGAGCTGACCTGGATGACGAGATAGCGCATCCCGGCCTTGAACGCCGCATGTCCGCCCCCTGCCCAGACAATGAAGACCGAGCTGAGCGCGGCGAGCTCCCAGTAGACGAAGAGCGTGAGCAGGTCGCCCGCCAGCGCCCCGCCGATCGCCGCGCCGGCATAGACGAGGCCCATGGAGGCCTCGAGCCGCGTCGCGTGCTGCCAGCCATAGATGACGTTCAGCAGCGCGGCGATGTGGAAGATGATGGCGAAGATCACGGACAGCCGGTCGATGCGGATGCCGGTGAACTCGAAGCCCATGGCCGAGCTCTGCGCGAAATAGAGCGCCTCGCCGACCGGTGCGTTGCCGTAGGACAGGAGGTGGATGAAGCCGATGGCGACACCGGCGACGCCGAGAAGGTTGCGCCCCATGCGCGGCGCGAGGGCGGCGAGGACTCCGGCCACGATGAGGACGAGGCCGGGGCTGGTGGCGGCGGGCAGAAGCTGGGTCATGCTTCGTCCTCCGTATCCATGTCGGTCACGACCACTTCGTCTCCGGCGACCGGATTGCGGGGCAGTTCGGCCTCCGCGCCGTCATAATAGCCTTCGGGGCGCATCAGGATGCGCCGCAGATGCTGGCCCGCCAGCACGATGAAGGCGAAGGAGACGAAGCCGACGACGGCATAGAAGGCGGGAAACCTGTCGATCTCGAAATGCGGATGCATCATATGCTCGGCGGCGAGCCAGAAGCCTGCCGCGGCAAAGGCGACACAGCCGACGATCAGCACGACCCAGATGAGCTTGATCGTGCCCGGCCGCTCGAAGACCGAGCGTTCGTCGTCGCGGATATGCGGATGCTCGCTCATGACGCCCCCAGAAGCGGCTGCAGGAATTCGACCAACGGCCCCATGAAGAAGAAGAGCAGGATCGTGCCCACGGCCGTGATCCAGGCCGGGATGACGCAAAAGGGCGGTGCTTCGCGGACGGCGACCGTGCCCGCCGCCCGCCCGGCCCCTCGTCCATGAAGGCACGGACCGCCGGCGCCAGCAGGTAGACGATGTTCATCAGGCTCGACAGGATCAGCACGCCGAGGATCCATGCGCTGGCGCCTTCGAGCGCGCCGAGCATCAAGAAGAGCTTGGGCCAGGATCCCGCCATGGGCGGCAGGCCGATGATTGAGCAGGCGCCGATGACATAGGCCGTCCAGGTCCAGGGCATCGCCCTCCCCGTCCCGCGCATCTCGGAGATGAGGGAGTGATGGGCGGCGGTGTAGATCGCGCCCGCGCACATGAAGAGCGTCATCTTGCCCAGCGCATGGGCTGCGATCTGGGTCGCGCCGCCAAGAATGCCGAGGTCGTTGGCGAGCATCGCGCCGAGCGTGACATATGAGAGCTGGCTGACCGTCGAATAGGCGAGCCGCGCCTTGAGATTGTCCTGTGTCATCGCGATGGCCGAGGCGATGAGGATCGAAGCGGCGGCGATCCAGACGAAGATGTCCGAGGCGCCCGTCTGCGTCAGGTAATCCGTGCCGAAGACGTAGAGCACGACTTTCAGAACCCCAAACACGCCTGCCTTTACGACCGCGACGGCGTGCAGGAAGGCCGAGACCGGCGTCGGCGCGACCATGGCGTTGGGCAGCCATGGGTGGAAGGGCATGAGCGCCGCCTTGCCGATCCCGAAGGCGAAAAGGCCGAGCAGGATCACCACGAGGCCGCCGCGCAGGTCAGGCGCGCCCGAAAGGATGCCGCCCAGCGCGAACTCGGTCGTGCCCGTCAGGACATAGGTCCAGATGATCGCAGGAAGCAGGAAACCGATCGAGGTGCCGATCAGGATGCCCAGATAGATGCGCGACCCCGCCCGCGCCTTGGCGTCGCGCTTGTGCGCGACCAGCGGGAAGGTCGAGAGCGTCAGCACCTCGTAGAAGACGAAGAAGGTCAGGAGGTTCGCCGCGAAGGCGATGCCGAGCGCCGCCGAGATCGCCACGGCGAAGGCCATGTAGAAGCGGGTCTGGCCCTTCTCGGCGTTCCCGCGCATATAGCCGATCGAATAGAGCGAGTTCACGATCCACAGGCCCGATGCGATCAGGCCGAAGAGCGCGCCCAGCGGCTCGACCTCGAAGGAGATCGTCAGCCCCGGCAGCATGGTCAGGAGCGTGAAGCCCGGCCGCGCCCCGCCCGAAACCGCCGTGAAGACCGTCAGGACGCAGAGGAAGGTGAGGACCGCCGTCGCCAGCGTGACGGCTTCGCGCGCATTGGGCGCCCTGTCCGCCAGCATGATGCCGAACATGCCGAGGATTGGCAGGACGAGGCCGGCGAGGAGCGCGAGTTCGGGAGTGATGGGCAGCATTAGAACGCCCCTCCGCCGAAGCTGAGCGCGAGCAGGGATTCTGCGGCCCGCGTGGCGACGGAGACCACGGCCTCGCCGTCGAGCCCGACATAGACATTGGCGGCGGTGACGAGGCCCATCGGGACCAGCATGGTCATGGGCACGCGCAGCGGCGGCGCGTCCGGTTCGGGATCGGCGAGGAACATCTCATAGGCGACGCGCCCGATATAGCCGACCGCGAGAAGCGAGGACGCCACGATCAGGAGCACGATCAGAAGGGAGGGAACGACCAGCGTGGCATCGAAAGCCGCACGGATCAGCACGAATTTGGACACGAAGCCCGCCGTCAACGGTACGCCGACGAGGCTCAGCCCGGCGATGAGGAAGCAGGCCGCGGTGAACGGCATGCGCTTTCCCATGCCGCGGTAATCGGCCAGCCGGTGGCTGCCGACGGCATAAAAGACCGCCCCGACCGCCATGAAGAGCGCCGCCTTCATCAGCGCGTGGTTGAAGACATGGGTAAGCGCGGCGGCGACCCCGGCCTCTGTCGCGAAGCTGATGCCGAGCAGCATGTAGCCGATCTGCGCGACCGAGCTGAAGGCGAGCATCTGCTTCACGTCGTCCCGGAAGACCGCGACGAAGCTCGCGAAGAACATGCCGGCGAGGCCGAGGATCAGGAAGAAGGCGAAGGCCACTTCGGTGAACGGCGTCGAGAAGCCGAACACGGTGAACATGAAGCGCAGCATGGCGTAGACCGCCACCTTGGTCGCCGTCGATGCGAGGAACGCCGTCACCGCCGAAGGCGCGAAGGTATAGGCGTCGGGCAGCCAGCGATGCAGCGGGAACATTGCGAGCTTCAGCCCGAGGCCCGTCACGATGAAGGCGAAGGCGGCACGCACCACCTTGTTGTCCTGCCCGGCCAGCCGCTCGTGCAGGTCGAGCATGTTGAGCGTGCCGGTCATCTGGTAGAGGAGGCCGAGCCCGATAACGAAGAATGTCGCGCCGATCGTGCCGAGCACGAGATAGGTGAAGGCCGCGGTCAGCGCCCGCCTGTCCTGCTTCGCGCCCATGGCAACGAGCGCATAGGTGGACAGGGAGCTGATCTCGAGGAAGACGAAGACGTTGAAGGCGTCGCCCGTCGCCACGACGCCCAAGAGGCCGGTCATGCAGATCAGGAAGGCGCCGTAGAAGGCGGAGCTCTGCACATTGCCGATCTCGTATTCGACCGAGCTGCGCGCATAGGGAAAGACCAGCGCCGCCATGCCCGAGACGAGCGCCATCACGATCGCCCCGGCAAGGTCGATCCGGTAGACGATGCCGAGAGGCGCCGCCCAGCCGCCGAGATAATAGGTAAGCGTGCCTTCTTGCAGCACGACGCCCAGAAGCGCGGCCGCCAGCGCGAAACAGATCCAGGTGATCAGGGTCGAGAACAGCCAGGGCGCGCGTCCCTTCGGCAGCAGGACGCAGACCGGGGCGGCGACCAGCGGAACGACGACCGGCAGGACGGGAAGATGATCGAGCAGGCTCACGAGGCTGGCGCGCCTTCCGCTCGCGCGTCGCCGAAGCTCGCCACGTTGTCCATCGCTTCCAGAGCGTCCTCCTCGACCGTGCCGTAGGCCTCTTTGATTCGCACCGCGATGGCGAGGCCGACCGCAGTCGTCGCGACGCCCACGACGATCGCCGTCAGGATCAGGACATGCGGGAGCGGGTTCGAATAGAGAACGTCGCCCGCGCCGCGCATGATCTCCACTGCCTCGACGCCCGGAGGGTCGCCGACCGGCACGGCCTGGGTCGCTTCGATCAACAGCTCTGCCTGTTCGGGGTCGACGCCGACTTCGGCGCCGCCGAGCTGATCGCCGCCGCCCGGCTGATCGGCATGACCGACCTCCGCCCCGGGCAGGATTTCCGTGCCGTGCCCCGATATTCCATGATCGGACGCGCCATGGTCGGACCCGTCAGGTCCGGCCGCTGCGTGCGCAGCCTCGCCATGCGGGGCGCCATGGCCCTCCTCCTCGGCATGGCCGCCGATCAGGATCGGCGCCGTGCCGCCCGCCACCTTTCCGATGGTGATGTAGAAGATGAAGACGGAGGTCTGGAAGATGTTCAGGCCGATCACGGTCTTCACGAGGTTCCCGCGAGAGAACACCGTGTAGAGACCGGTCATCATCAGCACGATGACGATCCAGTAATTGTAGCGGGCGATGACGAAGTCGAGAACGTCTACCATGCGTCGTCCGAAGGCTCGGCCTCCCTGCCTGCGAAGACGTAGAAGATCTGCAGCATGGTGCTCGCCACTGCGAGGCCCACGCCGAACTCCACGACCAGGATGCCGATATGCTGGCCTGCATTGTGGTGGCTGTCCGGGTCGATCACGTCGTAATCGAGGAAATTGGCACCGAGAAGCAGCGTCAGGACGCCGGTGCCTGCATAGATGAGGACGCCGAGCGCCATGCCGGCCGTCAGGATGCGCGGCGGGATCGCCTTCTTCGTCGCCCGGAGCCCGAAGCCCAGCGCGTGCAGGACGAAGGCGACCGCCATGATCACGCCGGCCTGGAAGCCGCCGCCCGGCCCGTAATCGCCGTGGAACTGCACATAGAGCGCGAACAGGACGATCGGCGCGAACAGCACCTTGATCGTGACGCGCAGGATGACGTGCCCCATGCCCATGCTGCCCCTACCCTTCTAGCGCGGTCCGTCGGAAAGGACGGTGTCGTCCTTCTCGCCGCGCTCTTCGCGCTCGATCGCCTCGGGCGGCTGCGGATCGTTCACTCTGCGCCCGCCCCGGATCGAGCCGGACCCGAGAAGAAGCATGCAGGCAAGGCCGGCGGTGAAGACGACGAGGGTCTCGCCGAGCGTGTCGTATCCGCGATAGCTGGCGAGCACCGCGGTAACGATGTTCGGAACATCGATGTCCTCTGGGCTGCGCTCGATATAAGCCTGTCCGACATAGGCATTGGCCGGCGCGTTCGGATCACCGAAGGCGGGCATGTCGATCGTCGCATAGACGAGCGCCGCGCCGACGATGCCGACGATGACCAGCGGCACAAGCTTGCGCTGGCGCGTCACCGGCGTCTCCCGCCGGGACGTGAGCGCCATGCCGGACAGGACGAGCACGGTCGAAACGCCCGCCCCCACGGCCGCCTCGGTGAAGGCGACATCCACCGCGTCGAGGCTGACGAAGAAGGCCGCCGACAGGAGCGAGTAGATGCCGGACAGCATGGCGACGCCGAACAGGCGCCGCATACGGACCATGGCGAGCCCGCAGATGACGAGAAGCGTCAGCAGCGAAAGGTCCAGGAGGACGGTGGAGCTCAGCTGCTCCTCGAAAGGAAGGATCACAGGCTCAGCCACGGCGCGCTCCTTCGGGCAGCGTCACCCGCGGGGGCCGGCCCGCATCGTACCGGTAGGGCTGCGGCCCCTCCCCGTCCTCGGCGTAGCTGAGATTGCGCCCCGTGAGCGGGTTCAGCCCGCCGACGAAGGCGGCATGCGCGGCCGCATGGGTGCTGACCGGAGAGGTCATCAGCAGGAAGAAGAAGATGAAGAGGAGCTTCACGACGGTCGACAGGTCGTCCGCCTGCAGCGCCATGGCGAGCAGGATGAGGTCGGCGCCCATCGTATCGGTCACGCCCGCCGCATGCAGGCGCGTGTAGAAGTCGGGGAAGCGCAGCACGCCGAGGGCGCCCGCGAAGACGAGAATTCCGCCGGCCACGAACAGCGTCCAGGAGAGGATGTCGAGCAGGAGCTCAATCATGCTGCGTGTCCTCCGCTGGCGTGTCCGGTACATCGCCTGTCATGACCGGCGCGAGCGCCTCGTAACGGAAGAATTTCAGGATCGCGATGGTCGCGACGAAATTCAGGAGCGCATAGAGCAGCGCGATGTCGAGGAAATCCGGCCGCCCCGTCAGGAAGCCGGTCAGTCCCAGAAGCAGGACCGTCTTGGTGCCGAAGCTGTTGACCGCGAGCACGCGGTCGTAAAGCGTCGGCCCGAGAATGGCCCGCGCCAGAACGATAGCCATCGCCACGATGACGGCCACGGTCGCGACAGCGAACATCAAGACGCCTCCGCCCCCCGGTCCGAGGCAGCGTCGAGCCGCCCCCTCAGCCGATCGAAGCGCCGGACCTTCGCCCCCATGGCGGCGATGCCCTCCTCATCGGCGAGGCTTTCGGTCAGTGCGTGGATGACGAGGCGGTCCTTGCCGACATCCACCGTCACCGTGCCGGGGGTCAGCGTGACGGAATTGCCGAAGATCGTCCGCCCAAGATCGGTGCGCTGGCCCGCCGGCACCGCGATCATCTTGGGCGAAAGCGCGAGGCGCGGCCGCAGGACTTCCTTCGTGACCAGAACGTTCGCCTTGCCGATCTCGACCGTCAGCCAGACGAGATAGCCGAGCACGCCGGGAAAGATCTGGGTGGGCACCCCCTCGCGGTCGAGAAGGCCCATATGATGCGTGAGCCAGACGGTCACCGCGACGCTCGCCGCGCCGAAGGCCAGAAGCGTCGCCTCGTCGAAATACCAGGACAGCAGCAGCCACAGCCCGGAGAGCCCCAGGATCAGAGCGAGGTGGCGACCTGCGAGCGTGGCAAGATAGCGAAGCATCGGTCCTGTATGGTTGGCGGACGATCCGTCCTCGGCAATGGATGCGAAAAAAGCGTCAGCGAGCGCCTCGGCGCCCGCAAAATCGCAGCTTTCGCCCGTAAAGCAACCACTGCCCGCGAGATCGCCCGCGAATGGCAGCGAAGACTCCCGGAATCAATAGCTTGCGCGTAAAATGGAGCCTTAGATAGCACCCAGATAGCCTTCGCTGTCGACCGGCGGCGCCTTGCGGACCTCCGCATGGGGCCGCGCCGGCGCGGCCGCCTCCGGCCTCCAGTCCCAATAGCGCAGGATGGTGCGGGAATAGTCGCGGGCGATGCTGTCGAAGACTTCCAGGAGCTCCTCCTGGCGCGCCTCGCCGAAATGCGGCCCTTCGGCCTCCCGGCTCGTCATCAGCGCGGCATCGCGCTGGATGGCGGAGAAGGCGCTGCGGGACACGCCGGCGCTCTTCGCAAGGATCGCGAAGGGTTCGCCGCCGGGATCGAGAAGAGCGCGGGTCGCCGTATCCGTGCCCACGCCCGCAAGGAGGCCGACCGCTTCGCAGAGCTCCCCGGTCGGTCGCGCCCGCGCCGCCGTAAGGGTGCGCTCCACGACCTCGACCGTCACGGTCTCGCCGTTCTTGCCGCGCGGGCGGTGCCTCCGGTCGATCAGCTTGAGCATGTTCTTGACCAGAGGATCGGGCGCGGGATCGGTGAAGACGTTGACGAAGAGCGATTGCAGCGAATCCTGCAGGACCGACCTATCCAGCGAGAAGCGGGAAAGAACGCGGCGCCGGGTCGACGCATCGCACCACCAGAACATGGTGAAGCCCTGGGCCGGCTGAAGCTCCGGCCGCTTCAGAAGCGGATCGCGCAAGGCCACGTCATGCTGGGTGCGCTGCACCAGATGGTCGAGGCGCAGAGGGGAAAGGACGAGGTTCTCGCGCTCCAGGATCCTCTGGGCGACGGATGTTTCGTCGCGTTCGAGAAGCGCGTCCGCAACGGCCCCGGTGATGTCGTCCCGTTCCGCGATCAGGGCGCGATGTTCCGCGCCGATGCCTGCCGCCTCGACCAGAAGCATTTCGGGAAGGTTCGGCACCCCCTTGAGAAGAGGCGCTGCCACCGGAGCCTCATCCAGGAGAAGGCGCCGGAGCAGGCTCGGCGGCACTGTCGGCAGGCCGGCGAGGCGCCGGGCCACGTCGATCCGCGCGGGCTCCTCGGTCCCGGCCAGAAGGGCGCCGAGGATGTCGGCCGTGAAGGCGCGCTCGTTCAGCGTCTGCCGGCCCGTCGGCAGCGCAAGGACATCGGCCAGCTTGCCGAGAAGCTCCCGGCGGGTGGTCGATGCGGCGATATCTGTCTCACGAGGCTCTGTCGCCGCGCTCGCCACGGTCTGGCTCATTCTCTCGCTCCTTGCGGCGCCGGGCCATCCTTTCACGCTCCGCTTAACGCCCTGTTTCGCTATGGCCGGATCCCGCATGGCGCGGTAAGGGATGAAGAACGCTCGCCTTATCCGGGATGACCTCCATGAGCCGCCGCTTTCTCCTGCTCCCTCTGGGACTGCTGCTCGCCGCCTGCGTGACGAGCGAGGCCGCCTCCGGGCCCTTCTTCGGCGCAGGCATCAGCGATGGGTGCCGCACGGCGGAAGCACGCAATGCGAGCTTCTCGACCGAGACCTATCGCGACGAGACGCTCTTCGAAACCGAATCGAGCTACCGGGCCGGATGGCGCTCGGGCTACGCGCAGTGCCAGCCGGGGCAGGACGCGACGGCCCGGCCGGAGGATCTCGGCGAACAGGAACTGCAGTTCTAGGACAGCGCCGCCATCAGTGCAGTGCAGCATGTTATTCCTGCCCGCGGCGACTTGTCTCTCTTCCTTGCTGAGTTAGCCTCTTCCTGAGCAGCAGGTGGAGGCTGCTTCAAGGTGGGAGGCGAATATGACGAGACTGGTCTTCAGCACGCCCTTCGCGCTGATCGCGACGGCCCTGCTCTTCGCGATGATGTACGGCCTGATCAAACCGGCAGACATCGTCGCGATCGGCAGCAAGACGCCCATCCCCGTGCTGCCCTTCGTCCCGCCGGACACGCCCCCTGCCCCGCCGGAACGCGTCCGCCCTGAAGCTCTGCCCGCGGCGCCGGCACCGGTCGAGATCACGTTCACCCGCCCCGCGCCTGGAGGGGACACGCTGACGACCGCCCTTCCGAAGCCCACCCCTGGCGATGGGGGCGTCGTGATTGCCGGCTCGACCAGCCTCATGCCGATCGTCACGCTGGCGCCGGCCTATCCGGCCCGTTGCCAGTCCTCGGGCGCCGAAGGTTTCGCGACGGTGCAGTACGACGTGACGCTTCAGGGCCTCGTGACCAATGCGCGGGTGACCGGCAGCTCGCATCGCTGCTTCGAACGCGCGGCGCTCGATGCCATCGCGGCCTGGCGCTATCAGCCGAGCATGACGGGCGGCGCGGGCTATATCGGGCGCGGCGTGACCAAGCGCTTCGCATTCGAGCTGAACTGAGCGCTGCCATTGGCGGTCACACATGCGTGCGCATGGCTTTGTGGCGCCGGAGGCGGAGAATAGCCTGCTCCCCGCACGCATGAGGGAGAGAGAAATGCGACACGCCCTTCTCACCGCCGCCGGAGCGCTCGCCGCGCTAGCGGGATCGGCCTTCGCCCAGTCCTTTTCCGGAGAGGACGTCCAGAACTTCATCACCATCATGGAGGAGATGGAGACCCTGTCCGAACGCTATCCGGACGAGGATCTGGCCGGGGATCTCGGCATCGAGCCGGGCGATATGAGCGCCATGATCTCCGAGGACGGAAACATGACCATCTTCTCGCGCATCGCGGAAGGTCTCGACGGCTCGACCGATGCGCAGCAGGCCGCGAGAAACGCTATCCTGGAGAACGGCTTCGACAGCCTGCCCGATTGGGGCGAGACCTCGGACTCCATCATGATGGCCTATCTCGCCACCGAGATGGACCCCGCGGACATGGCCGGCATGGATCAGGTCACGCCCGAGATGATGGCGATGATGCCGCCTTCGGCCCGTGCCCAGATGGAAACCGTCAGGCGCATGATGGATGCGATAAAGAACGTGCCGCAGGACGACATCGACACCCTGCGGCCCTATCGCGGCCAGCTCGAGGACGCCCTCGAGCAATGAGAAAGGATGGCGGCGGCTATTCCGCCGCCATCGCTTCGGCCCGCTGCGGCTCCCAGCGCAGGACCGGCTTGCGCGCGGCCTGCGTCTCGTCGAGCCGCCGCAGCGGGGCATAGACCGGCGCTGCCTCGAACCGCTCCGTGTTCCCGCTCTTCGCCTCTTTCGCCAAGGCGAGGAGCGACTCGCAGAACTGGTCGAGGCCGAATTTCGATTCCGTCTCGGTTGGCTCGATCAGCATGGCGCCGGAGACGACGAGCGGGAAATACATCGTCATCGGATGGAAGCCCTCGTCGATCATCGCCTTGGCGAAATCGATCGTGCCGACGCCCGTGTCTTTCAGGAAAGCGTCCGAGAATAGCGCTTCGTGCATGCAGGTGCCGGGGAAGGCCGGGGTCATCTCTGCCGACAGGCGCTTCTGCACGTAATTGGCGTTCAGGACAGCGTCCTCGGCCGCCTGGCGCAGGCCGTCCTTGCCGTGGCTGAGCATATAGGTCAGGGCGCGGACGAACATGCCCATCTGGCCGTGGAAGGCGACCATGCGGCCGAAGGCCTGCTCGCCCTCGCCCTCAGCCGTCTCGACGAGGCGGAAACCCTCCTCGTCCGAGACGACGAAGGGCACGGGGGCGAAGGGCGCGAGCGCTTCGGACAGGACCGTCGGACCCGAGCCGGGCCCCCCGCCGCCGTGGGGCGTCGAGAAGGTCTTGTGCAGGTTAATGTGCATGGCGTCGATGCCGAGTTCGCCCGGCCGCGTCTTGCCCATGATCGCGTTGAAGTTGGCACCGTCGCAGTAGAAGTAGCCGCCCGCCTCGTGCACCGCGTCGGCCATCTTGCGGATGTCCCGCTCGAACAGGCCGCAGGTGTTCGGGTTCGTCACCATGATCGCGGCGACGTCCGGGCCGAGCTTGGACTTGAAGGCTTCGAGGTCGACCCGCCCGTCATCGGCGGCGGGGAGCTTCGCGACGGTGAAGCCGCACTGCGCGGCCGTGGCGGGGTTCGTTCCGTGCGCGGATTCGGGCACGAGAACGCGGGTGCGCGTCTCCGCCTCGCCCCGCGCGATCAGCGCCGCCTTGATCGCCATCATGCCGCAGAGCTCGCCATGCGCGCCGGCCTTGGGGCTCATCGCGACGGCGGGCATCGCAGTCAGCTCCTTGAGCCAGCCTGCGAGCCGATCCATCAGCTCGAGCGCGCCCTGAACCGTGCTCTCGGGCTGCAGCGGGTGGATGTCGGAGAAGCCCGGCATGCGGGCGGTCTTCTCGTTGAGGCGCGGATTGTGCTTCATCGTGCACGAGCCGAGCGGGAAGATGCCCATGTCGATGGCGTAGTTCTTCTGGCTCAGGCGCACATAGTGCCGCATCGTCTCCGGCTCGGAGAGGCCGGGCAGCGCGGGCGCGTCCTCCGCCTGATGGCCGCCGAGGCGCGGCATGATGCCTTCGGGCTCGGGCAGGTCGACGCCGCTGCCGCCCTCGGCACCCCGCTCGAAGAGCAGAGGCTCGTTGATCTGCAGCGCCTTGTTGCCGGTATGGGTCGTCGCTTCTGCGCCCGATTCGCTCGCCGCCCGCGTCTGGCGGCCTTGGCTGTTCATCGCCATCACAGCACCTCTTCCAGCGCCGATTTCAGCGCCGAGATATCGTCGTCAGTGGTCACTTCGGTCGCCGCCACGATGAGCAGGTTCGCCAGATCGTCCTCGCCCGGCCAGAGCCGTCCGCCCGGCACGCCCGCGACGATGCCGCGCTGCGCCAGCGCATCGGTCACCTCGGTCGCGTCCTTCGGCAGGCGCAGCGTGAACTCGTTGAAGAAGCTCTCGTTCAGGACCTCGACGCCGTCGACCTGCGACAGCGCATCGGCCGCCTTGCAGGCCGCTTCGTGGTTGAGCATGGCGAGGCGCCGCAGGCCGGTGCCGCCAAGGAGGCTCATATGGACGGTGAAGGCGAGCGAGCAGAGCCCGGAATTCGTGCAGATGTTCGAGGTCGCCTTGTCGCGGCGGATATGCTGCTCGCGCGTCGAGAGCGTCAGCACGAAGCCGCGCTTGCCCTCGGCATCCACCGTCTCGCCGCAGAGGCGCCCCGGCATGTGCCGCACATGCTTCTGGCGCGCGGCGAAGAGGCCGACATAGGGGCCGCCATAGTTCAGGGCGTTGCCGATCGACTGGCCTTCCGCGACCACGATATCCGCGCCCTGGCTGCCCGGCGATTTGAGAAGGCCGAAGCTGACCGCCTCGGTCACCACCGCGATCAGCAGCGCGCCGTGCTCATGCGCCTTTTCGGCGAGGGCGGAAAGGTCTCGGACATGGCCGAAGACGTCCGGGGACTGAACGACGATGCAGGAGGTCTGATCGTCGATCATGTCCATGATCGAGCCCTGCCCGTCCGGAGAGGACGGCGCCTCGATCACTTCGTCGTCGATCAGTTCTGAATTGGTGTGGATCACCTGCGCGTAATGGGGGTGCAGGCCGCCCGAGCAGAGCACCTTCTTGCGCTTGGTGATCCGCCGCGCCATCAGCGCCGCCTCGGCCGCGGCCGTCGAGCCGTCATACATGGAGGCGTTCGCCACCTCCATGCCGGTCAGCTCGGCGACCTGGGTCTGGAACTCGAAGAGATATTGCAGCGTGCCCTGCGCGATCTCGGGCTGATAGGGCGTATAGGCGGTCAGGAACTCAGACCGCTGAATGATGTGGTCCACTGTCGCCGGGACGTGATGCTTGTAGGCACCGCAGCCCGCGAAGAACGGCCCGTCCGAGGCCGTATGGTTCTTCGCCGACAGTCCGCGCATGAACCGCTCGACCTCCAGCTCGCCCTTGTGGTCTGGCAGGTCGAGCGCCGGGTTCAGCGCATCCTTGGGGACGTCGGCGAAGAGGTCGTCGATGGTCTCGACACCGACCGTCCGCCGCATCTCGGCGCGATCTGCATCGCTCAGGGGTAGGTAGCGCATAACTCAGTATCCGTGGGTCTCACCTCTCCCTCGGGAGAGGTCGAAGGCGCGAAGCGCGTTCGGGTGAGGGACATGGGCGGCGGGGCGAGGTGCGGCCGGTCGCCCCTCACCCGAAATCGAAGATTTCGACCTCTCCCGAGGGAGAGGTTGGAAGGCGGGGGCGGCCGTCATGCCGTTTCTCCCAGCGTCTTCCGGAACACGTCGGCATCGTCGCGAAAGGCCTTGAACTCAAGCGCGTTTCCCGCGGGATCGCGCACGAACATCGTGGCCTGCTCTCCCGCCTGCCCTTCGAACCGGACATAGGGCTCGATAATGAAATCGGCACCGCGACCTATCAGCCGATCACGTAGCGCTTCCCAAGCACTCCATTCCACGACGAGGCCGAAATGCCGGACCGGCACCGCCTTGCCGTCCACCGCGTTCGCCTGCGCCGCGCCGCATTCCTCGGGCGCGTAGTGGGCGACGATCTGGTGGTCGTAGAGGTCGAAGTCGATCCACTCTCCCGGCGCTTCGCGCCCCTCGGCGCAGCCGAGCAGGCCACCATAGAAGCCGCGCGCGGCCTCCAGGTCGTCGACCGGAAAGGCGAGATGGAAGCGGGGCCGGGTCACTCGTCCGTATGCGCCTTATACGCCGCTTCGTCCATCAGCCCGTCGAGTTCGGAGGCGTCGGACGGCTTGATCTTCACGAACCAGGCGTCCTGATCGGGGCTCTCATTCACCTTTTCGGGCGCATCCACGATGTCCTGGTTCACCGCGACGACTTCGCCCGAGATCGGGGCGTAGACGTCGGAGGCGGCCTTCACGCTCTCGACCACGGCCATGTCGTCGCCCTTGGAGAGAGCCCTGCCGGTGTCTGGCAGCTCGACGAAGACGACGTCACCGAGCTGTTCGGCGGCATGCGGCGTGATCCCGCAGACGGCGACATCGCCGTCCATGCGGACCCACTCATGGCTCTCTGTGTATTTGGTCGCCATCTTACTTCTTCCCTCTGTAATAGCGCTGTTCGACGAAAGGCAGCTTGACGACCTCGGCGTCGAGCGGCTTGCCCCGCACGAGGATACGCACCTTCGTTCCGGGCTCGGCATGCTTGGTCGCGATCCGGCCCATGGCGACGGGCGCCTCATAGGTCGGGCCGAAGCCGCCGCTCGTCACCTTCCCGATGGTCTCGCCGTCTTCGGACTGCACCTCGGCGCCCTCGCGCGCGGGCGCGCGGCCGAGCGGCTTGAGGCCGACGCGAAGCATGCCCGTGCCCTCGTGCAATTCCCTGATGATCCGCTCTGCGCCGGGAAAGCCGCCCTCTTCCCGCCGCCTCTTGCCTATGGCGAAGTTGAGGCCCGCCGAAACCGGCGTGTCCTCCGGCGTCATGTCGTGGCCATAGAGGCAGAGCCCCGCTTCGAGGCGCAGGCTGTCCCGCGCGCCGAGGCCGATCGGCGCCACGTCGTCATGGGCGAGGAGGCGCCGCGCGAGCCGTTCGGCATCGCTATTGGCGACCGAGATCTCATAGCCGTCCTCGCCGGTATAGCCGCAACGGCTGAGCATCACCGGGATGCCGTCAAGCTGCGTCTCGCGCATCGACATGAAGGGCATCTCCGCCGCCATCGGGTCGAGCGCGGAGAGGACGGCGTGCGCCAGCGGCCCCTGAAGCGCGAGGAGGCAGCGGTCCAGGACGTCGAGCTTCGCGCGCCCCCCGAGCGTCTCCTCGATCAGCGCGAAATCCTGTTCCTTCACCGCCGCATTGACGACGAGGAACAGCTTGCCGTCCTGATTGGGCAGGCGCGTGACCATCAGGTCGTCGAGAATGCCGCCCTCTTCGTTCAGGAGCACGGTGTAGCGGATGCGGCCCTTGCCGAGCTTGACGATCTCGGCGGGCACCAGCTCCTCGATCAGGCGCGCGACCTGTTCGTGTTCGCCTTGTTCGATCGACAGATAGGCCTGCCCCATATGGCTGACGTCGAAGAGCCCCGCCTTTTCGCGCACATGCAGGTGCTCGCCCTTCACGCCCATCGGGTACTGAACCGGCATGGAATAGCCAGCGAAGGGCACCATCTTGCCGCCGAGCTCGCGGTGGAGCGCGTCGAGAGGGAGGGTTTGAAGGTCCTGATCGGTCAAGGCGCGTGTCTCCGGGCGGTGCCTTCGTCGCGAAGGCGTCGTCCCCGGCTGTCACGGTGCCTGAGAGATTCCGCGCGGGGAGGCCGCGCTTGCTCCTTCGGCAGGGCCTGCCGGCCCTTTTCCAGCCTGTCCTCGTCTCCTCCTGCGGTCCTTTTGCCTGAGCGTTTCCGGGGCGGTTGCGCCTTCGGCCCTGGCCTTCCCGGCCAGCGTCTCCCGCAGAAGAAGGGGTGCCGGAATCGCTTCCGGCGCTCGCGAGACTAGGCGCCCTCGTCTGCCTGTCAATCCGCCTGCGCGTCATGTCGCGCATATCGCGGAAAGGGCACCGACCAGCCGCGCTGGATCGCGAGGAGGCGAAGGGTCAGAGACGCGATCACCCCCAGCGCCGCGCGAGGCTCGAAGGCGAGGCCGAAGGGCGCGAAGGTGAAGACGGCGGCGCCCAGAAGCGCGGGCGTGATATAGATCTCGTGGCTGAAGATCACCGGCGTCTCGTCGCACATCACGTCGCGGATCACTCCGCCAAAGCTCGCGCTCATCGCGCCGAACAGCACCGCGACGAAGGGATGCGCCTCCGCCGCCAGCGCCGTCGAGGCGCCGAGCACGGCGAAGAGCGACAGCCCCGCCGCATCGGCATAGAGGAGCCACTGCATCCGCCGCCCGATCAGCCAGCGATTGAGGACCGAGACGCCGAAGGCGCAGGCGATGCACAGAAGAATCACGGTCGGCTCGCGCACCCATGCCACCGGCGTCGCGCCGAGCAGGAGGTCCCGGATCGTACCGCCCCCGACGCCCGTCACCGTGGCGACGAAGGACACGCCGACAATGTCCATCTCCTTGCGCAGGCCCAGAAGCGCGCCCGAGATGGCGAAAACGGCCGTGCCGAGCAGGGCGAAGAGCGCGAGGATCTCGTTCATGGCGAAAGGGTCCGGATCGAGCGGGAAAGCCGCGCTCAAGAGGCGGGAGGCGCGCTCCTGTCAACCCGCTGCGCGCTTGCGCCCGGCCCTGCCCCGTCCTAACCGCGAGCCCATGACCGACAGACCAGAAGACATCCTCGCCGCCGTCATGGACCGCGCCAAGCGCGCGGGCGCCGATGCGGCGGACGCCCTCATCTATCGCAGCATCAGCCAGTCCGTCGCCGTTCGCCTCGGCGAAGTCGAAGAGATCGAGCGGTCCGAGAACCGCGATCTCGGCCTGCGCGTGATGGTGGGAAAGCGCCAGGCGACCGTCTCGACCAATGACTACAGCCCTGCCGCGCTCGACGAGCTGGCTGAGCGGGCGATCATGATGGCGAAGCTCGCCCCCGAGGATCCGCATATCGGCCTCGCCGATGAAAAGCTTCTGGCGAAGGGCGACCTGCCCGATCTCGACATGACGGACGGGATCGAGCCGTCGGCCGACGATCTGCGCGAGCGGGCGCTCGCCTGCGAGGATGCGGGCCGCGCCGTCGAAGGCGTGAGCAATTCGGGCGGCGCCAATGCGTCCTACGGCTACGGCCAGTCATGGCTCGCCACCAGCCACGGCTTCGCAGGCAGCAGCACGGGCGGCAGCCACGGCACCTCGGTCTCGCTGCTCGCGGGCAGCGGCACAGGCATGGAACGCGATTACGACTATCACGGCGCCACCTATCTTTCGGACCTGCGCAGCCCCGAAGATATCGGCCGCTCCGCAGGCGAGCGCACCGTGCGCCGCCTCAACCCGAAGAAGGTCGGCAGCCGCCGCGCCCCGGTCGTCTACGAGCAGCGCCTCGCCGCCTCCCTTCTCGGCCCGCTCGCAGGCGCGGTGAATGGCGCCGCGATCGCGCGAGGCACGAGCTTCCTCAAGGACAAGATGGGCGAGCAGCTCTTCGACGAAAGCGTCAGCGTCATCGACGACCCTTTCGTTCCGCGCGGCTTCGGCTCCCGCCCCTTCGACGGCGAGGGGGTGCGGCCGGAAAAGATCGCGCTAATCGACGAGGGGCGCCTCACCTCCTGGTTCCTGAACGCCGCGCAGGCCAATCAGCTCGGCCTGACCACCAATGGCCGCGCCCGGCGGGGCACGGGCGGCGCGCCGGGGTCCGGGCCGACCAATCTCGACCTCCAGCCCGGCGGAATGGATCTTCAGGCGCTTCTCGCCGACACGGGCGAGGGGCTCTACCTCACCGACATGTTCGGACCGCAGATCAACGGGAATACGGGCGATTATTCGGTCGGCTGCTCGGGCTACTGGATCGAGGACGGCGTGCCGGCCTATCCGGTCGCCGAAATCACCATCGCCGGTAACCTCTTGGAGATGTGGCGTAACCTCACCCCGGCTTCCGATTTCCGCCGCAGCGGGACGCGCAACGCGCCGACCGTCCGCGTCGCGGAGATGATGATCGCGGGCAGCTGAGCATGGCGCGTCCGCTCGCCGACGACCATGAGCGGATGCGCGAGGCCGTCAGGCGGGCGGGCCGGGCGGTCCTCGCCCGGTTCCGCGACGACGATGTCGAGAGCTGGCAGAAAGAGGACCACTCTCCTGTCAGCGCGGCCGACCTCGAGGCGAACGAAATCCTGCGCGACGCGCTGATCGAGGACGGCGACGGCTATGGCTGGCTGTCCGAGGAGAGCCGCGACGACCGCTCGCGGCTCGAGGCGGAGCGGGTCTGGATCGTCGATCCGATCGACGGCACCCGAGCCTTCCTGCAGGGCCAGCCGCATTTCACCGTCTGCGTCGCGCTGGTCGAGAAGGGCGAAGCGGTCGCCGCAGCGATCTACAATCCGGCATTGGACGAGTTCTTCGAGGCCATTCGCGGCGCAGGCGCGCGTCGCAACGGCGTGAAGATCTCCGCCAGCGCCTGCGGCGACCTGACCGAATGCCGCATGCTCGGCGCGCGATCCATGTTCGAGCATGACGGCTGGCCAGCCTCCTGGCCGTCCATGGCGATCGGCTATCGCAATTCGACGAGCTACCGCCTCGCTCTCGTCGCGGCCGGCGCCTTCGACGCGGCGATCGCGCTGGTTCCCAAGGCCGACTGGGACGTGGCCCCCGGCGCCCTCATCGCGCAGGAGGCGGGCGCCATCGCGACCGATCATCTGGGCGAAGACTTCGTCTATAACAGAGCCCAGCCGCTTCAGAGGGCTCTTGTCTGCGCGGCGCCGAGCCTTTATCCGCGCATCCTTCCCCGGCTCGCCCATCTGCCGGGCGACCTTCGCACCCTCGATCTCTAGGACGCATCCCGATGGCGCAAGACAAACCCCAGCTTCTTCACCTCGTTTTCGGCGGAGAACTCACCAGCCCCGCTGAGGCCCGGTTCCGCGACACCGACAAAATCGACGTCGTCGGCATCTTTCCCGATTATGAAAGCGCCGAGAAGGCGTGGCGGTCCAAGGCGCAGCAGACGGTCGACAGCGCGCACACGCGCTATTTCATCGTGCACCTGCACCGCTTCCTGGATCCGGACGGCGACGGCCTGTTGGGCTGACCTGCGGGGCTGAGCGGCTCA
>JACLAD010015966.1_pt1 | contig 19485 bp, 18 predicted proteins | sample 8027901 | NCBI WGS metagenome assembly JACLAD01 (sample SAMN15725071, study PRJNA655200) | protist metagenome | isolation source: fluorescence activated cell sorting (FACS) single amplified genomes of... | place: Spain: Blaines Bay Microbial Observatory, Mediterranean Sea | collected 2016-07-05 | reverse complement strand
TTGACTTTCCAGTGTTTTATGCCATTGGACGCGAAGGCATTGCAAAAACCTCTTTGGACGCTGAGTCAAATACTCTTGAACCTCTATTAGATGGTGTCGTGGAGCATGTGCCTCCTCCACGTTTCAAGGAGGAAGCTCCTTTTCAGATGTTAGTTGCTGATCTCGGTTATTCCGAATTTTTGGGACGCCTCGCTGTTGGTCGGGTGATGAACGGACAGGTACAACGCAACGAACCTCTGGTATGCCTGGGTGAGAAAGGAACCAAGGCTCTGCGTGCCACGAAGTTGCAGGTTTATCGTGGAACCACCATGACAGAAATCGGTGAAATTGAGGCAGGTGACATTCTGATTCTCGCTGGAGTGGAAGACGTTCATATTGGTGACACGATTTGTCATGCGGAAAGCCCTCAGGCGCTCCCACGGCTGCGAATTGACGAGCCCACAGTCTCCATGAGATTTTTCACAAACACCTCACCACTTTCTGGGCGTGAAGGGAAGTTTGTTCAATCCACAAAACTTCGAGAAAGATTACTTCGGGAAACTCTAAGGAATGTGTCCTTGCAAGTAGAAGACACTGATGATGCCGAATGTTTCCTGGTGAAAGGGCGTGGTGAACTGCAAATGTCGATTCTGATCGAAACCATGCGCCGGGAAGGGTTCGAGCTTTCCGTAGGCCGCCCAGAAGTCATCTGTCGACGTGAAGGGACTCAGCTACTGGAACCCATTGAAGAAGTCTACATTGATTGTGACGAAGATTTTCTGGGAATTGTTTCTGAAAAATTGTCACTCCGCAAAGGGAGAATGGTCAATTTGGTAAATCATGGTACGGGCCGGATCCGAGCCCAGTTTCAGGTTCCCTCTCGAGGACTGATCGGATACCGCAGCGAGTTTCTAACGGATACCCGCGGTACCGGTATTCTCAACTCCATGCTACTCGGCTACGAGCCCCATCGTGGAGCATTACCAACTCGCTTGACCGGGTCTTTAGTTGCAGACCGAATTGGAAAATCTGTAGCTTATGCACTGTTTAACCTGGAACCTAGGGGTCGACTTTTTCTGGGACCAGGTATTGAAGTTTATGAAGGGATGATCATTGGTGAACACAATCGAAATAGCGATTTGAATGTTAACCCCTGTAAAGAGAAAAAGCTGACCAATGTTCGGGCATCTGGGAAAGACGAGAACACTGTTCTGACTCCTGTGTTGCCACTAACGCTGGAACAAGCCATTGAGTTCATTGTTGATGACGAAGTGGTGGAAGTGACCCCGAAAAGTATTCGTCCTCGCAAGGCCATTCTCAACAATTCTGCTCGTCATATTGCTGCTAAACGTAGCACCCCCTGACGAATTTGTTCGACTTTCTTTTCTAATCTCTTACATTGCCACCGATGAGCGTTTGCTCATCGGTTCTCTGGCATCTGTGAATGGTGCACCAATTTCTTTGCTCGCACAATTGACATTCATCAGAGGATGACTTTTGGCAACCAAAGACTGGAATCAGTCAACACTGGCGTTGCTCTCACTCAATCCCATGGCATTCCATGAGAACCACGCTGGTATGGCTTCGCAACGATCTTCGACTTCATGATCATCTGCCCTTAAAGTGTGCTCTGGAGAAGTCCGACCAACTTCTATTGGTCTACTGCCTGCCGGATTCCTGGTTCGAATCTACCGAGTATGGGTTCCCAAAGATTAATAACATCCGCTTAGAGTTTCTACTGCAAAGTCTGGTAGACCTAAGGAAGCATGCTCAGGAAAGAGGCGGAGAATTGATCTTTCGAAGGGGCAATTCACCTGAAATTATTGCCGAATTGGCAGAGCGTCACCGAGTTGATACCGTCTTTGCTCACCGTGAACACGCTCCTGACGAAAAACTTGAAGAAGACAACCTCCGTGAGAGACTAAAAGTCCCCTTACGACTCTGTGACGGGAATAGCTTGCTAAAAGAAACGGAACTTCCTTTTTCTTTGGTTGATCTCCCAAAAGTTTTTAGTAATTTCCGCAAACAGGTAGAAAAAGAAGTCCAAATCAGTCGTCCCCTTTCTGTCCCGAAAATTCTTCCTCCCCATCCTAATGGCTGTCCACCGGGCATCATTCCTTCTTTGGAAGACCTGGGTTTTGAGCCTTTCATTCGGGATATCCGCAGTGTCTATCGCTTTGCCGGTGGGGAGACCGCAGCATTGTCCCGTGTTCAACACTACTTATGGAAATCGCATGCAATCAAGACCTACAAAGAGACACGCAATGGGATGCTAAAAGCGGACGACTCCGCAAAACTTTCACCCTGGCTGGCTCTAGGTTGCCTATCTCCAAAGCATGTTTATCAAGAGGTTCGACGATACGAGAATGATGTGGTTGCCAATGATTCTACGTACTGGCTGATATTTGAGCTCTGGTGGCGAGAATACTTTCGCTGGATCACAAGGCTGCATGGTGAGAATTTATTCCGTTCCTGTGGTATACGCAACCAATCGCCAAAAGTAGAACATTGGGAAAAGTGGCTCGAAGCTTGGTGTCAGGGTGAAACAGGAGTTCCTTTTGTGGATGCGCACATGAGGAAGCTCAACGCAACAGGCTACATGTCGAATCGAGGCAGACAAAACGTAGCTAGTTTTCTAGTTCGAGATTTACGGCAGGATTGGCGCTTGGGTGCTGCCTACTTCGAAAGTCGCTTGATTGACTATGATGTTCACAGCAACTGGGGTAACTGGAACTATGTTGCTGGGGTTGGTAACGATCCAAGAGAAGATCGTTACTTCAATTTGGTCACCCAAACCCTGCGGTATGACCCAAATGGAGAATTCATTATTCGCTGGGTCCCTGAATTGCGTGACGTACCACCAAAAGAAATTCCACACATCGTGCAGTTTACCCGTCAGCAAAGAGAGAAGTATCGGTTGGGAGCCTACCCAGAGCCCATAGTATTTTCCTCAGCCTGGCGTCGTTAAATTGATGGTGTAGATTTCTTCGGGCTTGTTGTAAGCAAGGTAGATATGAAAAAATAATTGAAATTGATAACAGCCAACTTTCATACCGTATTTTAGTTAGTTCACGATGTCGCTGCAGCTTCAACCACAACCCACACCGCTTGATTGGCCAAGTGCTCTAGAACACTTGCGCGAGGTGCTGCCGCGTTGGCAGCATCGCAACCAAAGTCCTATTCTTCAACTCTGTATTCCGGTTGCAGAACCAGATCCACTTGAGTGGCTTCAACATCAAGAAGGAGCTACTCGTGTTTATTGGTCAGACAGAGAACACCAATTCCAATTGGCGGGATTGGGTTCTGCCCTTCAGATAAAGGGCATTACCAAGGAGGTGATGCAGAAAGTATCTGGATGGCAGAAGCTCGTTCCTCCCAACACTGCCTTTCTTGGTGGCATACCCTTCCACAACTCCATCAAGGACACTGAGCAGTGTGGCAGCTTTCAACGAGCTGCCTTTGTGTTACCATTTTTGATGGTTCAACAAGACTCAAATGGAAGTTTTCTCTGGGTACATCTTGCTCAAAACATTGAAGGAGCCTCGACAACTCAGGAGCTTTTTGACTTATTGGACCGTTTAAAATTTCCCTCCAGCCCAAGACTATTTAATAGCCAGAGAATTAGTATTGTTGAGAGGAATGACGCTCCCAATTTAGTTGATTGGAGTCGTTCGATCGAAGCAGCCCTAAGCCAAATTCGAGCTAGTCACTGCGAAAAAATTGTCTTGGCTCGACAATCCCATTTCCAATTGAACAAAAGCCCTGATCCCTTCGATCTACTGAATCAACTCCGCCAACAAGCACCCCATGCCTACCACTTTGGCTGGCAGGATTCGCAAGGTCCGGCATTTTTGAGCATCACCCCTGAAAGATTATTCAAAAGAAAGCGCCAAAACCTAGAAAGTGAGGCCCTGGCAGGCACTAGACCAAGAGGACAGAACGCATATCATGATGAGCAGTTGACCCACGAGTTGTTCCACGACACGAAAGAAGTTCGGGAACATCTTGTTGTTTTGCGCTTCATGGAAGAACGCTTCTCAAAACATTGTCGAGTAGTGGAAAGGCTCTCTCATCTTGAACCCCTCAGACTGAAGCATGTTCAACATTTGCAAAGTCGTCTGCAAGGACGACTGTTGGATGCAGTGACAGACGCTCAGCTTCTTTCCTCGCTTCATCCTACACCTGCTGTATGTGGATTGCCTCAAGCAGTATCCAGAACTCAAATCAACAACCTGGAATCATTTGACCGTGGCTGGTACGCAGGCCCTGTTGGTTATGTCAGCAAACAACAGAGCGAGTTTGCAGTGGGTATTCGTTCCGGAGTATTGGAGGGAGACTCCCTTACAGTGTATACAGGTGCAGGCATTGTTGAAGGTTCTGATCCAGACCGTGAATGGCAAGAGTTAGATCACAAACTCCGTAGCTGGGAAGCCCTGCTCGGAAATCATTCATGACCCCCAATGAGTGCTTGAGCTATTGGTTGATTGAAGAGTTGGTGGCTCAAGGCATCACACAATTCTGTATCTCACCCGGTTCTCGTTCCACCCCTTTGACAGTTGCTGCTGCTCGACATCCTCAAGCAAACACACGAATTTTTCTGGATGAGCGGGCCGCTGCCTATTTTGCAATAGGCTGGGCTCGTGCTACAGATCAAGCAGCAGCCCTGATTTGTACCTCAGGGACAGCTGGAGCCAATTACTACCCAGCGATAATTGAAGCCAGTGTGGAACACCTACCCTTGTTGGCAATTACTGCAGACCGACCTCCAGAATTACAACAAACTGGGGCCAATCAAACAGTTGATCAAAATCGACTTTTTGGTAGTCATACTCGCTGGTTTTATGATCCAGGATGCCCAGATCAAACTTTACAAGAAAGTACTTTCAAATCATGGGCTGCCCAAGCCGTTCTGAGAAGTGCCTACCCAGATCCAGGTCCAGTTCATCTGAACATACCTTTTCGTGAACCATTCCTAGCTGATAAAGAACCCAGCCTTCCGAAAGAAGCCTTACCAAATTTTCAACTAGGTATCCCACGCCAAAAACTGGCTATGGAAGATCTACAAGTGCTTCGTCAAATCCTGAAGGCAGACCGTGGATTAGTCACCCTTGGAGAGCTCCCAATTCGTGCTCAGTCCTCGGTGGGGAATTTTTTAAAAAAACTGAACTGGCCGGTCTTTGCGGACACCACATCTGGATTTCGTTTTGGAAACTTAACTCAACGCATTGATCTGGCTGATCAACTCTTGCTTCAGGATCATTGGCGAAAGACTGAACCAGAGGTTTGGATTCATCTAGGAAATCAATTCGTTTCAAAACGCTGGCTGCAATGGTGGCAAGACTGCAACTCAACTCGTAAGATCGTCATCACGAATCATCCTGAGAGACAGATACCGTCTCAACGTTCTCATTGGCGTTTGCAAATGGACTGGGAGGCACTTGATGAAATTCTATCCAGCACAGAAGCAAATCTCTCACGAACTCAGTGGCTGGAACAATGGAAGCTGGGTTCCCAAGCATTGGAAGAGCAGGCTGCACAGTGGTGGGATAAAACAGAGAGATTTGGAGAAGTATCTATCGTTCGAGAGCTAGTTCGTCAAATTCCAACAGAACATGCCCTTTTTGTTGGGAACAGTCTGCCAATTCGTGAAGTGGATATGCTCTCAGCAAATCGGAATATTCCTTTACGAGTAGCGGCTAATCGAGGAGCCAGCGGGATTGATGGTCAAATTGCAACTGCCTGTGGATGGGCTATGGGCCATCGGCAACCAACCACAATTCTCTTAGGCGATCTTTCTGCAATGCATGATCTGAATTCTCTTCTGTTGATACGAGAGAGCCAGGTTCCTATGACCCTGATTATTCTGAACAATGATGGCGGAGGGATTTTTTCAATGCTGCCCATCTCCAACCAGAAGGATGTTTTTGAGGTTTTTTTTGGTACACCACATGGTTGCGAATTTTTGAAAGTTGCGGCAATGTTCGATCTACCTTACTTCCAGCCAAAAAATCTGAAACAGCTCCAGAAAAGTTTTCAAGAGGCATGGCATTCAGACAAATCTTCGCTGATTGAAGTCAAGACTGACCGTGAACAAATAGCAGCACAACTTATGGCTTGGCAAGATCATGTCAAAAATCATTCTTGAAATCGGAGTTTACCCATTAGTTCTTGCTCCAAACGTATCTGTCCCATTTCCAGTTCATGAAAAAAAGGCTGCATAAGAACTTAATCCTGCTGGGCATGCCTGGTTCTGGGAAAAGCACGCTGGGGGCGCTTCTTGCTGAAAAGCTAGGGTGGCACCTAGTGGATACAGATTTACTGATGGAAGCAAAGCATGATCGCCCACTTCAGGATATCTTTGATGGCTTGGGATACGAAGGATTCTGCGTAGAAGAAGAGCGAACCCTGCTTCAACTGGAGGGAGAGCAACGGATCATCTCGACTGGTGGCAGTGCCGTCTACAGCGAATCTGCAATGTTGCATCTGGGAAGTTTGGGACTCAGGATCTTCCTAAACCTACCCTTGGAGGATGTCCTCAGTAGAGTAACCAATTTTGAAAAAAGAGGAATCGCCTGTCAACCCGGACAGGATCTGGCAGAGCTCTTTAGAGAGCGACACCCCCTTTATTTGCGATATGCGGATCAAGTCATTGAGACGGGGGGGATGTCTATTGAACAACAGGTTCAGCAGCTGCAGAATTTGCTAAACCACGGAAACTAACCGTCCTGGCAGAATAGCTCAAAATTTCTGTGTCGCGTTGACTCCCAGCCAATTCAAAACGTAATCATCCCCATCATCCCAAACGAGTGAAATTCGATAGTTCAGACCAAGGTTGAATCGCTCATACTGTTTCAGCCAGCGTGTTCCAATATTTTGCTGATCCATTTCTTGCCCATCGACTCGCTCAAAAGTTGCTCCAAAAACATGTTTATCTACAGCATATTCCCCATCCACGTACAGACCAAGCGAGGTTTCAACTTTGGAATTGAGTGGCGTCTGGAAAAAATCCAGACCCACCTCATAAGAGGTGTTCTCATCCTGCTGACCACCACCAAGTCGTAACTGTCCTCCATCCCCGATCCCACTGGGTCCATTGAAAAGTTGGACACTTCCCCCGATTAGGTAATCTTCTTGATCCAGAATCATTTTTCCACCAACGACCCCCAAAGTAGAGGATAGGCCAATTACACCTACCGAGTACTTGCCAACACTCACCGCCAAATGCGACTTTCCATCGTCAAACTCTTCGGCTGTTTCCACCACCAACATCTCTTCAGTAGCATCTAATCGAGATGATGAACTCCCCACAGTCATTGTTCCAAAATTTCCAAGACTGATTTGCGTATAGGTAAATGACAAATTTCGTTGTTCATTGAGTTGAAAATCGACACTCGTTGAAATCAGTCCACCTGTAACGTCTACATCATCAATCTTTCCATAAATTACCTCTTCAAGACTCAGAGACATCCTACCGTTTTCATCTTTGATTTCGTTCAGTGCTCCGTTGTTATTGGTTTGTACTGCAAAAGAAGGAACCGCCACACGACTATTTTTTAAATCCAGTGTAGGCAAATCTGCCCAAACAATTGTGGCAGAAGATCCCGAGAGAATAGCAAGTACAACCCTAGCAAAAAATCTTGAAGCAAAGCTCATTTTTGTTCCTATGATTGGTTGGCGGTTAGATCTTCAGAATTTACTCTTTATGCTGCATGGGCAGCAAAAGATTTACATTTCCTAATTTATCATAGTGTCAATTGCAGAAAAATTCCCCCAAAAGATGGTGCTAATTCTATCTTTTAGGCTGCTAATCTTTTTTGGAATCAGATTTATGGTGAAAGGCACATCATAGAATCAAATTTAAAAATTCAGCAAATCTTAATCAAAATCTAACATCTCACTAGTATGAATGCGGGTGCATCACTTAACTTTCTCGGAGTAATTAGTGAGTACAGAATTTCAACCCACGGTCAATCCTGAGCAGCTTCTTTATCTATCCATTCGTCTTGGAGCCCCTAAAAAGCTGCAAGTGATGCTGTCTTGCCTACAGCATGTTGATGGTCAAGGTGAATTGAAATTACCTGTAACTAAGACTGCAGCTGAACTGGAATGTTCCCGTGAATATGTATCAAGAGTACTTTCTGAGTTGGTCAACCAAGGGGTCCTAACAGATCTTGCACCGGTAGCCCATCCAGGTCGTGGAGGTCGGCGTTTTCGGCTGGCTGAAGGCCTGATCACCTCCTCTAGTTACCCCTCTTAAGCTTTCTCCACTCCCTCATCTTTGACAGATAATCTCCCGTAAGAATAAACCAGAAGAAGATCCGCCTTGAAATGTGATTTCAGGGCGAGCACATTTCGTCTGGTTTGCGTCCCATCTTGGGAAGCATTGGCTTTAGCCTTATTGCCCAACCTCCGCTGGGAGATCGACATGAGAATAGCAAAACAAATTGGCGCTCTGATGAGTGCTATGCTGATGGGATGTGTGCTGCAGGCAGCAGATCGGCTGACTCTATACTGTAGCCCACAAATCGAATGGTGTGAGTTAATGGTCAACACCTTCGAAAAACAAACTGGGATCCGAGTGTCCATGACCCGCAAGAGTTCAGGAAATTCTCGCACAAATCAAAGCAGAAAAATCCAATCCCAAAGGTGATGTCTGGTGGGGTGGAACGGGAGATCCACATTTGCAGGCCGCTGAAGAGGGTCTGACTGAGGTCTACAATTCCCCAATGCTTTCCCAACTTCAGGATTGGGCCCTGTCTCCTCACAAAGCCACTGGAGGACGTACGGTGGGCATCTACATGGGTGGGCTCGGATATGGCTACAACAAGGAATTATTGGCCAGTAAAGGGCTTCCTGCCCCGAAATGCTGGAAAGACCTGCTTAATCCTGCTTTCAAGAACGAAGTGCAGATCGCCAATCCAAACACTTCGGGAACCTCCTACACAACCCTAGCAACCATGGTGCAGCTGTTTGGAGAAGAAGGTGGCTTTGACTTCATGAAGCAACTACATCAGAACGTTAGCCAATACACCAAGTCTGGCTCTGCACCTATCAGAGCCGCTTCAATTGGTGAAACTACCGTTGGGATTGTCTTCATGCACGATGCGGTGACCCAAGCAGTCAAGGGGATGCCCATTCAGACAGTCGCTCCCTGTGAGGGTACAGGCTACGAAATTGGGTCGATGAGTATCATCAAAGGCGCTCGCAATATGGACAGCGCAAAAAAGTTTTATGATTTTGCGCTCAATGCAGATATTCAGAGCATGGCTGCTAGTGTTGGAGCTTACCAGGTTCCCTCTAACAAACGTGCTCAAGTACCTAAGGAAGCCCCAGATCTGGATAGCGTAAAGGTTATTGATTACGACCATGCAAAGTACGGCTCAAAGGACGTAAGAACACGCCTACTTTCCAAGTGGGATAACGAAGTCTCGACCCTGCCTCGGTGAGTTCAACCTCTCTTGGCCTCTCTCGTCGCATTCAGCGGGGAGAGGCAACTCCATACCTCTTTCGTAAAGCTCTCCTACTTTGGCTTATCGTTGGTTGGTTTGGTGCCCTGGTACTGCCTTGGTACCAGGCCTACGACGGCTTCTGGAGTTTTATCTGGATTGAAGATGGCTGGCCGCTGGACGATGAATATGCCCCGGGGATCTTGCAGATTTTTATGCAAGATCGCTGGTGGCTGCTACCACTACTGATCTGCATCGGACTACCGATCATTTGCTTAGGTTTGAAGCGTGATGATCCAAGGCTTGCCAATCTTCTTTTGGGATGTGGTGGTTTTGGCCTTTGTTGGATCTTGTTACAGGGCTTTATCATTGGATTGCGAGGTTGGAATAGCGAAGCTCTCCATATCTTGCTCGGTAGTTCTGGTCCGTCACAGGAGGGAATGGGTTATGGGGCCCTTTTAGTCGCCAGTTGCCTGCTTTTCCTGTTTACCCAGGGTTGGAGCTTGCGTGGCGGAGTGCAAGGAGACGGTTTTGTCACTGGCTCAATTGGCATGAACGTTCTGCTGGTACTACTTTTCATCTTTTATCCCGTTGTTAAAATTCTGTTCAGCGCCCTTCTCAACGAAGAAGGTTCTCTAGCACCAATCCTTTTTTGTTCAAAAGCTTACGTCCGAGAGGATCTGGCAACTAAATTGTTTCAATACAGGATTAAGTTGTGGAGTAGCTTGGAACTCTCTCTACCTAGCCATATTAGTAGGAATAACCACCACACTACTTGGGCTAGCATTTGCGCTGCTTTTAACTAGGACTTCAACTCCAGGCAAAAAAACCTTTCGAGCTATAACTCTTCTACCAATAATTACTCCCCCTTTTGTTATTGGGTTAGGAATAATACTGCTATTCGGGCGCTCTGGGGTTGTAAGTTCTCTGCTCGATTGGGCCTTTGGAATTCCCCCTTCTCGCTGGATCTACGGTCTGCCAGGTGTTTGGTTTACTCAAACGATGGCCTTCACTCCAATTGCTTTTCTAGTACTGATTGGAGTTGTTGAAGGAGTCAGTCCATCGATGGAGGAAGCAGCCCAAACACTTCGTGCAAACCGCTGGCAGACCTTCCAAACCGTTACCTGGCCACTGATGAAACCCGGTTTGGCCAACGCTTTTTTATTGGGATTCATTGAAAGCCTGGCGGACTTTGGCAATCCACTTGTACTGGGGGGAAATTTTGATGTTCTCTCCACCCAGATCTTCTTTGCTATTGCTGGGGCACAAGCAGATCAGGGAATGGCAGCGGTACTTGCCTTGGTACTGTTGGGATTTACCCTCACAGCTTTCTGGATTCAACGTAAATAGCTTGGGCAACGCTCCTACGTCAGTGTTACTGGAAAGGGTGATGCAGGGATTCCGGTGCAATTACCAAAGCGAGTAAACACAGCAATAGCTTTCGTCTGTGTCCCATTTGGAGTGCTTACCCTAACCTTGTATGGAATGATTCTCTTTGGAGGATTCGTTGAAACTTGGGGTTACAAGCACAATTTCACTTTAAAGCACTACATCGATGCTTTCGCATTAGGTTGGTCCGATGAGTTTGGTCTGATGTGGGAGGGCACTGCTTGGAATTCTTTTTGGACGACCTTACGGATCTCAGCAATCTCAGCGCCACTGACCGCTGGATTGGGATTACTTACGGCCTGGTTGCTCGTTCGTCAGCGTTTTGCAGGAAAAGATGTTTTCGAATTTATCACGATGCTCAGTTTTGCGATTCCTGGAACGATTATCGGGATTGGCTACATCCTCGCCTTCAACGTACCTCCGATTGAAATAACAGGAACAGGGATCATTCTCATCGTCTGTTTCTTATTCCGTAACATGCCCACTGGTATTCGAGCTGGCGTTGCTGCAATGGCTCAATTGGACCCAAGTCTTGATGAAGCATCCCTAACACTTGGTGCACCTTCCAGCACAACCCTCAGAAAAATTCTACTTCCCCTATTACGCCCAGCCTTGTTGGCAGCATTAGTTTTCAGCTTTGTAAGAGCGATGACTGCAATAAGTGCTGTCATTTTCCTGGTAAGTGCAGACTTTGATATGGCGACCTCATATATTCTTGGGCGTGTTGAAAACGCAGACTACGGCTTAGCGATTGCCTACAGCTCCGTGCTGATTGTCGTCATGTTGATTGCCATTGGTGGCATCCAGTGGGTGGTTGGACAACGTCAACTGGGCCGACGAGGTTCGAGCCCAATTTCCTGGAGTGGCAACGGATGAACAGCACAGCGCACATTGCGGTCGAATTTCTCAACGTCACCAAGGCTTTTGGAAACGTAAAAGCAGTACGCGATGTCAGCTTTCAAATTCAATCGGGAGAGTTGGTTACTTTACTTGGCCCATCCGGTTGTGGGAAGACTACCACCCTGCGTTTGATTGCAGGTCTGGAGATGGCTACAGGAGGCCAGATCATGATCGGGGGTCGTGATGTAACACAGTTACCGGCTACAGACCGTGATGTAAGCATGGTCTTTCAGTCGTATGCCCTGTTTCCCCACATGACCGTGCTACAAAATGTCAGCTATGGGCTGACAATGTCCCGCCTCTCTAAGGATATGGTGGAAGAGCAGGCATTGAATGGTTTGAAGCTCGTGGGACTGACTGGATTTGAAAAACGTCTTCCAAGTGAGCTTTCTGGAGGACAACAACAGCGAGTTGCCGTGGCTAGAGCGCTAGTATTAGAACCCGAAGTGCTCCTTTTCGATGAGCCACTTTCTAATCTTGACGCGAAACTGAGAAGGCGAGTACGAGAAGAAATTCGGGATCTGCAACAACAATTGCAACTGACCGTGGTATACGTGACCCATGATCAGGAAGAGGCCTTGGCAGTCTCTGACCGGATCATCGTGATGCAAGAGGCTGTCATCGCGCAACAAGGTTCCCCGAGAGAACTTTATGAAAGTCCAAAAACACGCTTTGTTGCGGATTTCATTGGAGATGCAAATTTAGTTAACGGAAAGCTGATCTCTACTGACAATGTGATGGGTACTCTGCAACTTGATGAATTGACAATCCAACTACCTCATTTGAATCTACCTATCGGAGAGGTAACGGTGGCTGTTCGTCCAGAAGCAATTATGCTTGATCCGAGACCAGAAGCGACAGGAATTCCAGGTACAGTTCACAAAGCTGTATATCTTGGAAGCCACCTCGAATATGAGATCAAGAGCGCAGTAGGGGAACTTTTTGTGATTGAGCCACTAGGGACAGAGATCATTGCAGAGGGGCATCCTGTTCGGCTTCAGGTCCGTGAACGGGGGGTCAATCTGGTTCAAGACTAAATCAAAGCCAGTTTAGTCCGTTGGCAGGGTGACTCGCTGTGCCTGATTGCTCACAGGATCATAGGCAACTGCTGCTCCGCTGGAAACGCCCATTCCCGTGATGGCAGAAATTGTCACTTGATGGGTGACCAGTAGCACAGGATCTCCATCAGGTGGGAGATCCTGCAAAAACTTTCGCAGAGAAGCCGAGGTAGCTTCACGTTGAACGATGCCTTGAAAAAAAGAATTCAGTCCAGTCAATTCCTGAACTTTCCCCACGTTGATTAGTCGGGCTGTTTCTAGGCAACGGCACCACTGGCTGGAGTAAACTCCCTCAAATCTCAGGCCTGCATTCCGGAAGGCATTACCGATTTGGCGGGATTGTTCTCGGCCAACTTCATCCAAAATCCGCTGTGTGCTGCAATCTCTCAGTTGAAAGTTGCTGGGATCTCCAAATCCCGGGGCCAAAGCATGGCGAAGCATCAGCACACGCCCAAAAGGTTTCTCAGCATATTCTTTCAGGGACATCGCGTGTGTAGTCTCAAATACGATTGTGCAAAGCGTCCCCACGAGTACAAGCCAACTCAATTTCATAGATTCTCTCCAAGAAAAGTTTTGCATTCTAAGTATTCACCTTGATTTGCTCGCTAATTTTGCGACAACTACAGGAATTAATTTCGCATCACTGAATTGATCTTTTGCAGCCTGATGCGTATTTCATTTGAAAGCCCAGCAGAGTAAGAACTAAATAGGTAAGCTATCATGGAAGCGATCCACGCAATTGGCCTTGATGTAATTTTGCTACTGATCCTAGGTATCGGGCTCGGTCAAAATTTATCGATCAAGCTATTGGGGGTGCTGCTTTTGATTTTCTACCTTGTCAACGATGGTTTTGAAACTGCCGGATTTGATATCGCGTTGTTGCTGGCTGTTGGGATTGGCCTTGCACCCAACTGGGCATTTAAGATCATTGGCTTCACGTTTCTCTGGTTTTATCTCACTGAAGTCCAAGCCCCCATTTGGTGGCTCCTCCCCTTAGTTATCCTGACGAACATGATCGATCGAGTCGTCTTCAATCTGGGAACTAACTGGCAAAAAACCTGACTAAAGTACTATTTTGATTCGCCTTGATGACTAAAAAATCATCTGGCTTGTCCGATATTCTTCGCCCATGCATGCTCCAAAGGCTGGATCAATGGACCATCTCCAGGGATTCAGTTCCCAAAGCTGCTTCTAGTTTTTCCTCACGCTTAAACTTCTCCTTTTTTGAAACAGGAAGTGGCGTATCGAACTCGTAGGTTGGATGCTCCAGCTGTTTTCGATAGGTTTCCCGCATCTCTTTCCAAGCTCCAAACATTGTCCTGGGTTTCGGCATATCATCAGCAACCACTTGATGCAGTTTCGGCAAATTGTAACAGGGAACCGCAGCAAACATGTGGTGTTCCAAATGCCAGTTCATGTGCCAATAAAGAAATTCACTAATGGGATCTAAGGTGATCGTGCGAACACACTTGCGAAAGTCTGGCACGTCACTGCGAAGCCCACAATGCATCGGGGCACCTACGAAATACCAGAGCCAGTTGCCGATGAAGTGATGCAGGGAGATGATGAAGAATAGAATTGGTTGTCCGATCAGCAGGGCAAAGATCAGCACACCAGTATGAAAGCCCAAAACCAACCTAGCCCAGCGAACAGAATGCTGCCTTCCAACCGGTGCATCATCAAACAGATGCACATCCCAATTGCTGAAATAAGGATGGTTGAAACGGTCCGTTGCCATTCCCCAAAATCCCTTCAAAGTGGGGATCAAGCCTCTTGATTCAAAACCACCTGAAAAATTGAAGGTGAACAATTGCAGGAGATATAGCGGCTTTAGTGATGGAACTTTTGGCAAAACTAGTTCCTTGTCAACAGCCGAATGCAGAGTAAAGCGGTGGTGATAGGTGTGGCTCACTTGATAGACCGGGAAACTGAGCCAACCAAGGAGTGAAAAAATCTTAAGAAAAAATGTGTTCAGTTTTTTGGTTTGGAAAACCGTTCCATGCGTAAGTTCGTGCCAGGGTGCAATGAAAAAGGTCCCCACAGTACCATGGGCAAATAACAGAATCAGTGCAACAAACCACCATCCTGCGTTAGCAAATAAAAAAGTCAAAGTACCGGTGGTCAGCCAAATTCCAAGATGGCCAAACGCCAACTGAAAGCCTTTGGCATCACTTCGCGTAGACAACTCTCGCAATTCTTCAGCTTCAATCGGACAGCGATACCACTTGATGCGCATTTCCTTGCGCAACTCGGAGAGTGATTTTTCTGACTCTGTATTCTTCATTTTCCCGATCTCGTCATTTCTTCTTCTCTAATTTTCTTCCAACTCTTTGAAAGAAGTATTTAATAGCTGCTCACTATAGCGACTCAGCTGACTCACGACAACTCAGGAAATCGTCCAAAACTCTGATTCCCTCCGAGATCCTCTCCCTTCGAACTCTCTGGATCAATCAAATTGAGACCACCACACTAAAGTTGGACTGAACGATCAGAATTTCACTCTTGGGACACTTTTTATATTCCCTAATTTTAGTACCTGATCGTGTACCTCGCATCACCTATCAAGTCCATCATCATCAAACTACTTGCTTCATGCCTAGAAAGCGGCGACTTTCAGGTTGTTGACTTTCCAGAATCACCGCCTGGAAGGCCCTCGCTGAAAGGTTCAGCATCTCTTGATCAACCACCTCTGAAAGAAGTGAGCAAGGAAACCCAATGTCAAACAATCAATATCCTGAATTCGTTCCAGTAGAAACGAATTGGAATCCAGACACCGTTACAGTTCAAGCGGGACGTCCTTCAAAAGTTGTGGGTGCCCCAACGAACACACCCATCGCTCTCTCTTCGACCTATGTTCACACCACTGATCTCGCATATGGTCGGGATGGGAATCTAAGTTGGGGGGCGCTTGAAGAGGCTCTCGGCCAGCTTGATGGTGGGATAGCAACAACATTTTCATCCGGGCTTGCAGCAGTAACCGCAATCGCAGACCTCATTCCTCGAGGTGGTACTCTGGTGGTCCCAACTAGCGCGTATTACGGTGTAAAGAACATTTTTGCACGCCTAGAAAGTCACGAAAGGCTGACCGTTCGCCAAATTGATGGGGACAATACTGAGGCGACAATCGTAGCACTCGAAGGTGCAGATGCCGTTTGGATGGAATCCATCTCTAACCCAACCTTGGTGGTTTCTGACATTCCTGTGATTGTCAAAGCAGCGAAAAAACGGAACATTCTCACCATTGTCGACTCAACTTTCGCTACGCCTCTTCGTCAACGTCCACTGAATTTTGGTGCCGACATCGTCCTGCAATCTGTGACAAAGTTCATTGGTGGACATTCAGATTTACTACTTGGTGCAGTTATCTGTAAATCAAATCCACATGCCCAATTCATGGCAAAGCATCGACACGATTTTGGTGCTATCCCTGGAGCATTGGACGCTTACCTAGCACTTCGTGGTCTTCGAACACTTGCCATACGTCTTGATCGCTCTGAATCGAATGCCCTAGAACTAGCAAAACGCTTAAAAAACCACCTAAAGATCAAGAAAGTCAATTACCCAGCCTTGTCTGATGATTCACAACAAGAGAAGGCAAAGCGCGTACTTCCCAATGGTTGTGGGGGGATGCTCTCCTTCGAAATTGATACGACTCCCGAGAGAACAGATCAGATTCTTGAATCGCTCAAAGTGATTACTCACGCCACCAGTTTGGGGGGAGTAGAGAGCCTGATCGAACGTCGAACTCGTTACGAAGCAGAGCGTGAAGCAGGGGTACCAATGGCGCTCTGTCGATTTTCGGTAGGAATTGAGAACGTCGAAGACTTGTGGAGTGATCTTGAGTCGGCAATTTCCAAGGTCTTGGATTAGCCCAAACTAAATCTTGAGGATCCATCCTTGCCACGCATTTTTAGTCTCCTGACTCAAGCACGTGAGGCGATTACCCCCTGCAAATACTCCTGAATTAGTTCTTTATCGATTTCCAAGAGTACTAGAGAATCCCGATAACGCACCTAAAACACCATCGCCGCTAGTTTCATCCTCTACTCTTCAAAAGTCTCAGACAAAACACGGCTTTAGAAGCAACCAATATGGCTAGAGGAACTGCAACGGTTACCAGCTGATTTGATCCACTTTGAATCAAACCATATCCTCAAATTTTTTTTAAAAAAATCTCTGCGACGATAGCTCGTTCAGAGCTGGACCTAGTTTTAGGCTTTAGTTTTAGAAAGCATTCGGATGGATGCACTTTGGAAGTGCCAGATAAGAATGACTGACCTGAACTCTATAAGCCTGCCCAAAGCTCTTGCCACCCAACCAACTGGGTAGGCTCAGCCAACTTGGCTTGGCAAACTTAGGATCCAGTCTCAAATATCCTGTGGCTCCTGAGTTTGAAACCAGGCTTGCTTTTGTGCGGTATCGATTTAGGAGATGGGACTTGCGCTGGCGCTCGATGTTGCGGACAAGGTTTTCAACAGAGGCTGTTTTCTGAACTGACATTTTCAACTCCATGTTATGAGTAAGCATCCTGCTTAGCATGGATTCAAGGAATCCACTTTCTTTGACTCAGCTGCCATGAATGATTTTCAATCGCCAAACTAATTGTTACAATTATATTACATATAATTACTATATAATGTCAATAAAAAATTTATTATTTTTATGAAAAATTTTAAAATAACTGATTATATTGTTTAAAATTTTTATTATTGGTTAATTAAATCTAATTTCAACAGTTAAACAATAGATCAGGACTACTTAATAAAAAGTTAACTGTAGCTTTTGTGATGACTCGAAGAAAAAACAGAATTTGAAAACTATGTTAAAGAGATCCTTCATTTCTGAAAGAGCGGTTCAGTGCTGCATTCAGCTTTTTATCATGTCAGGACTTGCCAATCCAGCACATAGCAATGAGATTGGAAGGAAGGCATTTTTGAAGAAAGAAAAAAAGTCCACTCTACTTTCCATTAGACCATCGGTCTTTTTGTTCGAATGACTTTCGTCAACTTTTCTAAGGATACGAGCATGCAGCACGTTGAGTTGAAATCTTTTGGGCTTCCCTGGGAGGTCTTCAAAACCGTTGACGGTCCTGAACTGGGATCACCTTCCATAGATGAAGTGAATCTGCGAATTGATGCAGCCCCAATCAATCCTGCTGAAATTCTGATCATGGAGGGGAAATATGCTTCGAAGCCCCCTCTACCCGCTCGACTTGGCATTGAAGGAGTGGGGACCATCACAGCGATAGGAGGCGGTGTCCGTGGCTTTGCGGTAGGAGATCGGGTGATGAGCATGCGCAGAGCCAACTGGGGTCAGGAGATTCAAGTACCGGCTTCGACATTGATCAAGGTATCCCCAGATGCAGACTTACTTCAAATGGCGATGCTGAAGGTCAATCCAGCTACCGCAAAGTTTATGCTTGATCGCTATGTTGATCTCAAACCCGGTGATTGGGTTGTCCAAAATGCTGCAAACTCAGCGGTTGGTCGTTACCTGATTCAACTGGCAAAGGCCAAAGGAGTGCACACTCTCAACATTGTTCGGCGTGAGGGACTAGAGAAAGAGTTGTCTGAAATGGGTGCGGACTTGGTGATGCTGGAAGGAGAAGATTTGCCAGAGAAGGTTCGAGTGGAGTTGGGAGATGCCAATATCCCATTGGCAATCGACGCCGTTGCTGGGAAAGCGACTCTGACTCTTGGTGGGATCTTGAGTGAAGAAGGAACCGTCGTCAATTACGGACTACTCAGCGGAGAGCCCTGCCAATTGACTGCAGACATGGTCGTTTTCAAAGGGATCACCCTCACTGGTTTCTGGCTTACCAAAACCTTAGGTGGAATGACTGCGGATGCGAAGCAACAGCTCTACAGAGTGTTAGAGGAGTTAGTAGTATCAGGACAAATTTCTACCCCAGTTGAAGCAACCTACAATTTAGATCAGCTTGAAGATGCCCTTCGTCATGCCTATCGAGGAGGCCGTAGCGGTAAGGTCCTTTTGCTGCCAAACGGTTAAAGCAATTACATATTCAGGGGAGAGCACAATCTCTCCAACAAACAACAATTTATTCTTCCGACTCAGGAATAGGCAGCAAACGGAAAGGATGCCCACTCAGTTGGAATAATTTTACCAGTTCTTCCCTACCCAAGCGGAGCGTACTCGTATTGACCAGTGGATGACACAAAAGGTACTGTTCCTTCCAAAGATCCTCATCAATCAGAATTTCGACCTCCCCAGCTTGATCATTTAGAATCCCCAACAGCGAAACTGATCCAGGCTCCACTCCCAGGTACTTGAGCAAACGTTCTGGCGAGCAGAAACTCAAGCGGCCATAGCCGATAAATTCGGAGACCTTCTTGAGATCAACTCGCTTGTCCTGTTCTACCGTCAACAGAATGTGGTGCTTGCCCTTCTTGTCACGAACAAAGAGATTCTTTGTTTTACCTCCTGACATTGCAGGAGATAATTTCTTTGACTCCTCCACCGTGTAGACTGGTGAATGATCAAATTTTTCATATGAAATCTGATATTCGTCCAGGAAATGATAGAGTTCTGATGGAGTCATCGAATCTCGTCTAAGGCAATGATTGCTCAGTGTGAAGGATGCCCAAACTGCACACAAGATGGCTGAAGATTGAGCTTTTGATTGTCAGATTGCTTCAACATTCCGGTTTCCTGATCAATGGCAAATGAAAGAATATTGCCTGAGACCTGATGAG
>JACLAD010007725.1_pt1 | contig 19490 bp, 8 predicted proteins | sample 8027901 | NCBI WGS metagenome assembly JACLAD01 (sample SAMN15725071, study PRJNA655200) | protist metagenome | isolation source: fluorescence activated cell sorting (FACS) single amplified genomes of... | place: Spain: Blaines Bay Microbial Observatory, Mediterranean Sea | collected 2016-07-05 | reverse complement strand
AATTAAATCAACAATTGTACGATAACTACTTTCCTCATAACCTTCAAAATCATTCTCTAACTGTAACTCATTATATAGCTTTTTAATAGCTTTCTCACTTCCTTCATTATCACCTTTGCCATAATGTTCTTCTAAAATACGCTTTTGACTACGGGTGCATTTATTCTTTGCATTCACAACTAACCATGAACATTTACAATCTTTAATATCCGTTCCAATTTTACCAATCACTTCCGGAGAACCGTAACAATCCAAATAATCATCTTGTACTTGAAAATATTCACCCATTACCAAACATATTTCCAAAGCTTGTTCAAATGCAGATTCATCTTCAATATTACCAAGTGTAAGGCCCAATGCAACTGGTAAATAAAATGAATAGAACGCTGTTTTATATTTAACAATTTCTGCATGCCGTTTTAACGTAAACTTTTTTAAATCTGGAATTGCAGGGGGCAATGGTTGTGTTGTCAGATCTAATAATTGTCCAAGTTCAGTTTGATATGTAACTTCGTGGAATAAATCAATAATCTTCATATATTTATTAGACCCATCATCAGATTTACTATTTTTAAAGTGTTTTCTTAAACATCTGTAGATATGAGATTCTAATATAAATGAATCATTAATCGCGCAATTGCCAACTCCATCAAGCCTGTACCAACAATCTTTTCCACGCCTGGTTAAAGATGAATCCATTACATCATCTGCTACAAGAAAAAATGCTTGTAACCACTCAACACACCAACCAAGTACAGCAGCATCATATAATTCTTTTGGCGTCAATGATCTTCCTTGTGCACATGTTCGTGTAGTATGTACAACAGTCAATCCACGATTCATTTTGCCGCCTGGTACAGAATGCTTCATTAACTTTTTCACCCATTGTACAGCGTCTTTTGGTGATTCAAAATTAGCAATCATATCTTCTTCAATTTCTTTTGCTAAAATATTGAAAACTTTCGAAAAATACTTTCTGTCATCTTTAGTTGTTTGCTTCGAATCTAACCAATCCTTCATTAGCGCTTCAGCTTTTGAACCGGCAAATTTTGATAGTTGATCATCTCCATCGCTAGCCTTCTTTGATGATACAGATTTTTTGATTTTATCCATATCTTTTGAAACAGATGGTGAAATGACAGATTTTTGAGTAATCGACGAATTAGAGATTACCATCTGAAGAACAGCCATGGTAACCGCACCAAACATTGCAGCAGCTAATAATGGTACATATGAATTTGGATCATTAAAATCTATTACCGAATCCATTTTGTTTATTAGTTTTTTATTTTAGATATTTATAGCAGATTTTATTTGGATATTGAATTAAAATATGTATATATAGGGTAGAAAATATCCTGAATGTGTAAATGTGTATAAACAGTATAGCTGTATCTATTTTCTAAAATTTATTTTTGGTATCTTTACACCATTCAATTTACAAAAAATATGTGATGAGTGCATGATGTTATATGCACCAGCGGAAAAAAGCTGAAATATTATTTGAGAACTTGAGAACACTACACTACAAGTTTTAGTGTACTACGAGGAGTACTTCTTGTTCTTATTTAACGCCTATATAATACCACGAAAAAAAAAAAAAAAATGCCAAACAAGGCATCAGCAAACAGTGCAAAAAAGCACAAAATAAAAATCAGATCGGTCCATGTGATACCACCGTACTGTATCCTGGCTATCTACTACGAGGCGTATCCACCTATCAAGCTATCACCAAATTGGTAAGAGATTAGAGATTAGAGATTCCAAATACAATAAATCTAGAATAAAGATAGGTAGTAATTTATAGTAAAATTGTTAGTAGACTAAGAAGGTATAACGAATAAGATTTCGTTTAACTTAAACTCTTAATTTTTTATGAAACGCATAATCATAGTTATAGCATTAACATAACAGGTAAAATAGACTAGATAAAAATAGAGATAATATAAATACGAGTGTAACAAAATAACACACAAATAAATTAAGATATATATATTACTCATGTAAAGATATAGAAGATACAGACATAAATATAATATAATACAACATACGATCATATATATATATATATATACATACATATATTTCCTAATATTATTATTACCTTAGGTTGAATTTAACTAAACTTAATTAAATATGGGTTGTGGCGCATCTGCACAAGCTCCATCACCGGAATCAATTAAACAACAACAAGTACGAGGTGGTGGCAATGGTGGGGGAACAAAAGGACAACCCACGGATATGGGCATACAAGATGATGCATATGAAATGGATGATGAAGTAGCGCAACAACAACAGGAAAACGTGAAAAAAGCAGAAGAAGCATATAAAAATCGCCAGGAAGGTGACGTGATGGTCGATTATCTATTGGAACGCTGGCGTCGGATTGCATGGCGTGCTGGTATGAAAGGTGTCATGGCAAAGCAACAACAAGCTCATAAAAAGTTTGCAATGGAACAAGCAAAAGCACGTATGTTTTTGTTGCAAAACGGAACGGATGAGCAGCAAAAAATGGTACAAGATCAATTGAAACTGTTCGTGCAGGTGCATCTAGTAAAGAAGCTCAAGTTGCAAGAAAGAAGTAAAAGAAAAAAATTAAATAAAAATTAATATTAATTTTTTGCCTATCATACAAAAGTAAAGGAAGATAAATGAGAGTAAAACAAAATTAAAAAAAAGGGAAAAAAACGCGAAAAAAGAAGACGATCGATATTTATGTGGTTATGGTGGTAGTGTGTGCGTGTACTTGCTACATAATGCGGAATTATTTGTATTTACTGTACGCGTTCGTAGTCACACGTAAAATGTTAAAAAAATTTAATATTACAAAGTTAAAATATATAAAATATTATAAAAATATCATAATATATTACGTATCATACTGATACGAATATCATAATAATTAAAATTATTTATTATTTGAAATGGTTGATATCTAAGTTATATCGTTATACTCGTATCATTTAATAATTTTCTAAAAACGCTCTCCATCTTTTAGCATGTTCATCAATTCAGCTTCAAACGCATTTGATTTCTCTTTTTCGTTTGTAAACAATTTATCGATTTCTTGAAAACGAGAACGTTTGAAGGCCCTTTCAAGTGGGACATCATCTTCTAAATAGTTTTCATCATTCTCTCTACGTCTTTTTCTGAAGCTTTTTTTTCGTTGTACAGGATTATTATTATCAGATATATTTGTATTATTGGACACACCTGCTAATAATAACTGTTCTACTCGTAAAACACATTTCAGTGGCACATTTTCCACGTTCATATCATGGGAGGATGCCATCGTGGATCGTACTTGACACATAGCTTGACAAATGAAATTGTAATTATCCACATCTGAAGGAAACACCACATATTCGTTTAATCTACCGATTTGTGCATTGATTATCACATCCATGATAGACCTCCATGGAATAGTTACAATATCATTATTAGTATATGTCCTTGCAAAATTAAAAAGTTCATGCAATCGAAGCAGAACGTCTCTACCATGCCCTAAATCCGATACATATTTTATAAAAGTATTTCTATATGATTCAAAAAACGGGAGTGAACGAGTAATTTCACTGTCATTTTGTCGTTCGTTGGCTGGGAACTTTTGTAGCATAGAAGCATGCAGCAGCTGCTTTATCCGTTGGAATCGTGCTTTTGAATTCCAATTTAAATTCCAATCGTTTTTATCATTGCTTCTGTTGCTATCATCGCCATTATCTTCATAACTTTTCAAATTGTTATTAATGAACTCGGGTGCAATTTCACTAGTGGGTAATTTTTGAAATGTGCTTTGAGTTAACAAATATGCTGTAGTGGCCAATAAAACATTGAAGTTGCGGATCATTTCAATTGGTTTAAAACTTTCATTCGTTAGTGGCAAAAATGATGCCCACTCTTCAACAACGTCTTTCAATAAACTTTTTTTCAATTTAGGGCATACCGGTCTCATTTTCAATAACCACCGTATTCCATTTATCAAATAATTTTCTGATAAATGTTCGACAACTGATACTGCCGCACCTGTATCCCACTTATATCTTTCATGATTGTTATTATTTTCCATAGGTGATAATATCTCATTTTCTATCGGCAAAACTTTCACGTCTTTTATTTTATTTGATTGAAGTACAACTGCTTCTACTTGTTGTTTTATATGAGATATGAAGGTATTTAATTTCTCTTCGTCCGTACTCTTCAGATTTGGTGATACAAATACTATCAATAAAGATAAATTGGCATTGTCTCTAATAGATTTAAGCATCGTTTCCAATCGCATTTTATCGTGATCTGAAAGTTGATTATTTTCAAGCAATACCAAGAACAATAAACTATGTGCTCCAGCAAATGTGTTTTTCATATCACTATCACTGATTTTTTTGTCAGATACACATACTGATCGTATGCAAACGCGTAAAAAATGTTCATCAAAATTATTATGAATACTATTATCAAAATCGTCTTCTAATGACTTATTTTTGGCATCATCAGTCGAGATTGAAACTTTATATGATGACAAGATTCTCGAGACACTAGAATCATATTTATCAACATTTCCTTTTGACAATTTTCGTACAACCCAACGCTGTATCCATGCCATCTTGGGCCTATATGTTGCCATCATTTTGAGCAAATCATCTACAATTAGAACAAGTTTCCATCGGTGTGTGTTGTTATTGTTACTACCAGTACCCTTTAACATGGAATCTTTTGGGAATAGATTCCATACATCTAGTTCGCTCCAATATTTGCTATTGTTTAATATATTTTCGTGCTCACGCGATTTTGCTCGTCTTTTCTTCTGGTGAGAATTGTTTCCACCAAACAAGGGAGACATCGGGATGACTTCTTTTGATATCGCAAAAGAAAACCTTTTCTCTCTCATTTCAAGAGCACGAGGATCATACTTTGCTCTGGCAATACACTTCCATTTATGAAAACGGAAATATAATTTAGTCAATCTAATTTCCGCTTTGTTACGTTTTATCTCTACAACTTTTAATTTTAGAGTATCAAGCATCTTCTCGGCTTTATGCAAAATATTTTCTCCATCACTATTTATCTTACTGATATAAATTGTGTCATACGTACTTCTAAATTCAGACACTTGCTGGCCAAGATTATTTTCCAACATAATTGTAGCTTGGTTTTTAGTGATGCTTACGGCGGTTTGCAACATTTTTAAGAGGACACCATAACTGCTTTTTAGATTATTGAGATTCTGGATTGCATCATTGTAAACATCGATATCATTGGAAATATTATACCCATTTAGTATCGTCATGTTCGTCTTGTTTAATTGATACTTCATTTTTTGTTCAACCACTTTTGTTTGTGTGTATTTTTCTTTAAAATCAGATATTATATCTTTGTATTCTTTAGTCAACTTTGCTTCTAATGCTATTCTTTTTTCTCTTTGTTGCTCAGCTGCAAGTTGATTTGCTTTTTGCTCCTGGAGAAGTTTTTGACGCTCCTGTTGTTTTCGTAGTGTTTCTTGTTGTTTTTGCAATAATTGCTTCTGAATCTTTTGTTGTCTCTCTGCTTCCGCCGCTACCAATTCCATTTGTCGGCGCCTCTCTGCTTCCCTCAAGCGCTTCTCCTCTGCTTTCGCTTCTGCTTGTTTTCTTATCTTTTCTTTTTCTAATTGTCTCGCCAGCTCCTTTTCTTTTAATCGTTGTTGCTGCAATTCAATTTTCTTGCTTATGGCCTCTTTTTTTAATCTTATTGCTTCTTTCAATTGCAATGCCTTTTCTCTGCGTATCATTTCTGCTTTATTATTTGCCGTGGTAGTAGAAATATCAGGTATGGTTGTATCAGAAGTCGTCGTTGTGCTGGTAATACTATTGGTTGGAGCAATCGACGCTGCAGTAGGCAAGGCTTTAAATGTTCTATTTGGTTCATCTTCTTCAATGACAGAAATGCGAGTTCTACCACCTTTAGCACCACGTTTGCTATCGACAAGTGTTTCGTTTCGTCGTTTTTTGATTGCATCAGGTTGTACAGGACGATTGTCTTTTTTTAAAATAACACATGGTGCGCCAGCATTAGTTTTTGCAACTGTTAATCCAAATTCAATGCAGACTTCTTCCGCTACCTGCACATTATCAAAGCCTAATAATCCTACTAAATCATGTAACGGAAAATATAATCCCTGTTTTGGACCCTTATTAACACGATGTATCGTTTGCAATGCAGTATAACGCATGTAACCGACATATTGAAAGGCTTGGCAGCAAACTAAAACATGTATACTTGCTTTTAATATAGAAAAAAAACGTTGATAATCGTTTCTTTTCCACGCAACCCAAATTTTCAACGCTTCTTGCATTATGGGAGCGTTTAAAATTTCTGGTCTCGTCGATAAGTCTCGCAAATACCCAGGTATTTCTGCTTTATCTGTATTGCCTACATGTTGTAAAATATAATATGCGCGAAATTCTGCTTCATTCAGGTTTACTTTTCCTTTTTCATAATCTCTATCGTAGAACTCGTTTAAAGTTTTTAACCTCTCATTCAAATTACGACTATTTAAATTGTGACTTTTTTCTTTTTCGTACTCTACCCATATATGGTATCTAGCGCATTCCTCGAAAAATGCTGTAGCCATCGGATGTGAATTACCTAATGTAATTCCTTGCATTGAAAAATCCTTTGCAATCATTTTGGTTCTATCCCACATGTATTCATGTATATTCTTAAGATTCGCACGATCCTGCTTCCCAGGAATTAAATCAGAATCTATAAAGCGCTGGTCTGCTCCATCTAAATCAATATCTAATATATTATTTTTCATATAATTCCATGATTCCCATAAAGTTTTAGGTGTTCTACATAATTTCGGTACGTTCAATTCTGTCGCTTGAGAAGATCTTTTAAAAGCTTTAACCATCATCATTTCATCGGTCCATCCAGGTCGTGATGGATGCTCCTGCTCAAGAAGTGGGACATCATTCTGTTCCACACGAAGTTGGCGTTCTTTAAATGGGCACATCTCTGTACATATTCCTATAATGGCACTGTTAATATTTGTTTCAATTGTCGGGTTTTCCAAGCGCCTTTTATTTGTATTTGTTGATTTTAGCAATGACTTATTTGCAATTTGTTTTGGAAATGATTTTTTTGGTATCTTATTTTTCTTAAAGCCACCACCATTATTATTATTCTCGTTTTTGTTTGATGATGATAAAGAAGGAAAAGACTTCGAGGACATATCGTTGTTGGTACCTTTTGTTTTTTTGAAAGGCTTACTTTTTGATTTAAACTGGGTGCTACTGCTGGAAGGAGGAGATTTTTTCTTTCCAGAGAAGGACGGTGGCTTTGATATTGTACGACGGTATAGTGCAACCTCTGAATCTGGTAGCCAGTCTGGTACGCCAGTTCGATCAACTGTGGATCTTTTACCTTCTTCTTCTTCATCATCATCATCTTCCTCTTCTGCATCATCTTCCTCCTCCTCCTCCTCCTCTTCTTCGTCCTCACCATCCTCTTCTTCCCCATCTTCTTCATCGCTATATTCTTCTCCACCATCATCTTCATCATCGCTATATTCTTCTCCATCATCATCTTCTTCTTCCTCTCCATCTTCATCATCATAACCATCTTCTCCATCATCACCACCATCGTCAAAATCGTCAACATAATCCCCCTCTCTTAGATTCTGCATAGAAAAATCATCATCGTTATTGAATGGGTTGGCGTGATTTTCTTGTTTTGAATCTTTTGTCTTTTTATTTTTCTTATTATTATTATCATTATCAGCTCCACCATCACGACTAGGATGAAGAAACTTACAATCAGGACGCGTACAATTTGGATCATATCGACAGATTTGAGCATTTTTCTTTTTTGTTTTCTTGCCACTTCCACCACCAGCATCTCTTTTCGGATGCGCAAATGTACAATCGGCCCGTGTGCAATTAGGATCATATCTACAAACTTTCGTTTTAGACCAATTCTTAGCGGCAGGAAAAGCAGCAGCACCACCATCTGTTTCCATCGCCATAGAGGAAGAGGGTGTAAATGTAGCCGCAAAGGGATTTAATGTACTGCCTTTGTTGTTATCTTTAACATTGAATTTTTTTGATGTTTTCTTTTTTTTCTTATTCCCAAATATTCCACCGCTGTTATTGTCAAAACTTGTGTTACTATCACCTCCAAAAGTGTTCTTGCTGGAACCACCACCAAACGCCGTAGTACTACCACCACCACCACCAAAAGTTTTATTATCATTATTATTATTATTATTCTTTGTATTTTTAAAATTTTTTGATTTATTATTTTTCTTTTTATTACCAAAAACGGAAGATTGAAAACCTCCTCCACCATCACTACCGCCATTATCACCGCCACCACCGCCAAAAACTGATGGACCACCACCAAAAATTGTTTTATTATATTTTTTTTTACCACTAAATGGAGGAGGAGAATTTTTGTTCTTCTTCTTCTTTTGTTGTTGTTGTTTCTTTTTATTCTTATTAAAATTCTTCTTATTATTATTTCCTCCACCACCACCAAATGTGGTCCCGCCAAATGTGGTCCCACCAAAATTGCCACCAAAAGCACCACCACCTTGTTGAAATGGGTTACTCATCTTGGTTGTCTAGTGTATATATATTTATATTTATATATGTATATCCAAACGTATGGCAATGTACATACATGTATGCACATATACCTAATATTTTAAAAAGCATTTTATATATAATTTTTCAATTCAAATAATTCTTCTTCATCCTATAATCCATCACTATTTTTTTTCAACAACACATTAACACAACAACAACTTTTATTACACTGCTAAAACCACCTTATAAACACCAAGTATGAATATCATATAGTAGTGTGCTACTGTCTCGCCTACTTGATATAAAAAGGCCTGGATGTCATCACATCAATTTTCACCATTTCACCACCACAACAAAGTGCCAAACCAGGCAAACAACAAAAATCGAAGAAGAAAAAAAAACAACAAAAACCAATTAACCATCACCACACGTGCACACACGTCGTGCACATCATAAATTGATTCACTAAAAAATAGACAATACAATATATACACACATACACACATATATATAGATATAGATATAGATATATACGCAAACAACGACATATCTATACGTAAAATTACATATACGAACATATAGAAATATTTACATAGTAAAAAATGGCTAGTGTTACTGATGAAATGGCAATGTTGTCTGTATCCGACGCGGATGTTGATAAAAAAGTTGCGCTTATTAAAGAAAATATACAAGAAGTTATTGGTGAGGCAAAGATGAGAGAAATTTTAAAGAAACGTGATTTAAAATTGTATTGGGGTACTGCTACCACAGGCATGCCACACATAGGTTATTTTGTTCCAATTATGAAGTTGGCTGATTTTCTTGAAGCTGGTTGTGAAGTCACTATTTTATTTGCTGATTTACATGCATTCTTAGATAATATGAAATCTACATGGGAGCAATTGGAATCACGTGTACAATACTATGAAAAAGTTATCAAAGCTATGTTAAAAAGTCGAGGTGTTAATCTCGATAAATTGAAGTTTGTACGTGGTACTACTTTCCAGTTAAGTGAAAAATACACTTTGGATGTTTACAAGCTTAGTTCCATTGTGTCAGAGAAGCAAGCGAAAAAAGCTGGTGCAGAAGTTGTTAAGCAAAGTGCAAGCGCACCTTTAAGTGGTTTGTTGTATCCAGGCTTACAAGCTTTAGATGAAGAATACTTGGACGTTGATGCACAATTTGGTGGTGTAGATCAACGTAAAATTTTCGTTTACGCAGAAGAATTTTTACCAAAACTTGGATATAAAAAAAGAATTCATATTATGAACCCAATGGTACCAGGGTTTCAAAAACCATCGGGTGGTGATGGCGGCAAAATGAGTGCATCATCAAATGCAAAGATTGATGTTAGAGAACCTGCCAAACAAGTGAAGAAGAAAGTAAACATGGCATGGTGTGAACCGGGTAAGGTTGAGGGCAATGGCTTGTTAGCATTTTGCAGAATTGTAGCATTTAAATTGCTGAACGGTAAACCATTTGTTATTAAGAGGCTTGAGAAGTGGGGTGGTGATATATCATTCGATACATATGCTGACCTAGAAAAAGCATATGCTGATGAATCATTATTCCCTGCTGATTTGAAAATCGGTGTTACAGATGCAATCAACAATATGTTGGAACCAATTCGAAAAGAATTGGATACGGATGAAGTACGTAGTATTATTGCAAAAGGATATCCACCTGAGAAAAAGCAAAAGAAAAAAGGTGGAAAACCAAAAAAAGGTAAAATCGACGTGCCACCATTTTGCCAGGTGAATTTAAAGGTAGGCCGTATTACTAAAGTATGGGAACATCCAGAAAGTGATACATTGTTTTGTGAAGAAATTGATGTTGGGGAAGATACACCAAGGCAAGTTGCCTCTGGTTTACGTAAATATTGTAAATTAGAAGATTTGCAAGATCGCATGGTTTTAGTAGTTTTAAATTTACAACCACGTAAAATGGCAGGATTTCCTTCGAATGGTATGGTAATGGCTGCAAAAAGTGAAGATGGTACAAAATTGGAATTAATTGATGTACCTGCAAGTGCTAAACCTGGGGATATTGTTAAAGTGCAAAGTTTACCTGATCCAACACCAAAAAACAAAATCAAAATTAAATCAAATGGAAATGATCCATGGTCCAAGATTGTTAAAGATTTGAAAATTTCTGATGATTGTACAGCATCATACAATGGTGAACCGTTGCAAGTTAATGGAGAAAATTTAAAAGTATCCTCATTAACTAATGTACAAATGTCATAAATGGTTTGTTTATGAAAGGAAAGATAAAATATAAAAAGGGAGAGATTATGTTAATTATAATGAACAAGTGTTTGTGTGTGTGTGTGTGTGTTTGTATCAATACGTTCGTACATTTTAAAATATACGAAGTATATCATACTGATATATAATAATATACTTCGTACAAATATTTATATGTATTATTTTTATTAAAAAAAAAAATATATTAAAATATTTTTTTATGATGGTGTTATATTATATTTTAAAATATACTATTCGCGTATTACCACCGGTGGTACCTGGTAATATTAATAGTACCTGGTATCATACCAAAATATTTTATCATAAAATAATAATATCATATATGTCCCCCTAGTCTATTTCTACACTCGTTTTTTTTTTATAAATTTTTTTTATTTTTTTTAATCGTTTAAATATTTGCAATATGTATCATATTATACAAACTCGTACTTGTATATATATAATATACGATTCGTACGAAGTATATATGATACTTCGTATAATATAATTACATTATACAGTATATGATAGTCTCTGTATATATTTACATTTTTTGTATGTGTATTTTTTTTTCACACATGCATTTTTGTTAGACGACTATCAAAATATATTTTTACAAAAAATCTCCATTTTCATCATTTCTAGAGAGATCCTCTCTAATCATTTCCCTCTATGTTAGATTTCATCGACTGGGGCCTCATCTTCATCCATTTCAACAAACTCCCAATCATCATCTTTGTCTATCGATGTACTAAATTCTTCATCATTTTCATTACTCTTTCCATCAACCTCGCCATCACCATTTCGAAGAATTTTTTCAAAAGCTGCAGACGCAAGATCAGCAATCACATTCGTTGCTGGGATAGTTGCAGATTCTAAAGTTTTATACACAAAATGCACTCCGCCAGTTACACCATTTACGGCTGCACGTCCAACTTTTTGTAAACTTTGTGAATGTACTTCTGTATGTACAGCATCACTAACGGCCTGAGCTACTTTCTGTATTCCTGCTCCATCGTATTCACCATTTAACTTTCGTGGAAATATAGCAGATGCTTCTTCATCATGTGTACCTGGCAAATAACGCCAATACATATGCTCTAGTAACTTTTTACTATCAAGAGAATCTTTGCCACCATAATATCCATAATCACTAGTTAAGGGTAAGAGCAGCGTTGTGAATGTACTGACGTGTCGCCTTAATTTGTTGTACGCTTGATTGGCTAAATTAATAAACGTATGGTAACGATTGGAACCTTTACCACCAAGTCCAGCAATTAAAAAGTCATCAAGGCGTAATGCTGGTTGAAATGGTTTAGGATCTTGACCAAGACACCACCCAAAATCAATATTAAATATTTTTCCTGTATGCGTTAACATAATATTATGACGGTGACGATCACCAACTCCTAATAAATATGAAACGACGCAATACCCCGCCAAACTGCGGGTGAAATTATTTTTCATTTGCTTGTGAATATGTTCTAAAGAAACGATAGAAGCTGTTGAGCCGGTATTGATACGGTTATGATCCTTTACCATTTGATTATGTATAAACCTAGCGCGTTCTAAAAAGTAATTCTCTATACTGCCCCATTGTTTCCCTTTCGGGTCATTTATAATATCCTCCAGTACTTCAGCATTATCAACAAATTCGACTAGACCGGCTCTGGATGATGTAGGTAAAACACGGTATGTAGTCAATTTATAATCACCATTTTTTCGGCCAAGCTCTCTCTTTAATATTATATCCATCAATCGTATGCAATTCAGTAAGATTTGATCTGTACGCATATCATCTGTTTTAAAAGCAACTGTTGTTTTATCCTTAGTTTGATCGTTTTGCATTTGGACTACATACGGTCTCTCTGCACTGGTCATTCGTTTCGCCGTATCGTATAGGATAGACGTTACCTTTTTATGTGGTGCAACAGGTACAGCTATGCTTACTGCATTTTTCTTTGTTTGATTCTGTTTCTGCTCCAAATAGTGTTGGATGTCGCCATGATTACCACTACTACTCATATTGATACTATTGCTACTGCCACCAAATCCACTATCTGTGGATGATGCATTTGAAACTAGAAGGCTGCTACCCCATGCTGTTTCCTCTACAACTGGCCTTTCATTAAATACGCCTTGGCCCTCGACACATGTTCGTAAATATTCCGATAACGTCTTTCCTTCCAATTCAGTAGGTACTGAGCTTAAAATTGTTACCAGCTCAAATCCACGTGTTAACTCCTCTCGTTTGTCCTTTGGTAAATGGTTGCATAAGGTTTCTCGTATGCTTTGACAATTCATTTTTGACGTCTGATTCGAGGAGGTATTCATTGATTCTGACCCTATCGATAATAGGCCCCAATACAAATCATTTCGTAATTGCGTTTCATTTATCGTCCGTTGAAACAAAAAAGCTGACAATGCTGACATTGTTGGCGAATGTCTATCTTGTAAACATTGTACCATGGATGGCAAATAACATAAAAGCTCTTTTTCTTTTACATTTTTAAATGAACGTACAATGATTTTTCTACAAGATTCTGGCAATGGGTTGATGCGGTTACAATGAAATAATTGTTTCTTCTCTAGTTGCAATTTAAAACGTTTCTTTTTTAAAATCTTTGATTTGATTTGCAACATTCTGGAAGCATATTTCTTTTTATTTCTGCAATTTCGTAAGGCATTTAAAAACTTTTCCATATACTCAATTTCTTTGGTCAAACTATCAAATTCTTTAGACGATGAGAAATATGCTGATTTAGTACCTTTAGCTTGCCATGCGGATAGTAATTGTATAGCATGTGCCGGCATAATATGGGATTTACAATGTCGAGTACACATACATTGTAAACAATCTACCTGCGCATAGCAATAATCTTGCTGATCCTTATATTTCTTTTTGGAGGAAGTAGAAGTAGAAGAAGATTTTGTTTTAGTTTTACCAGTCTTCGTTTCCTCACTTTCATCATCAACCATTGCAAGCTTACAACTAATATTCTCATCATCTAGATGCTTCCATGGTACGGAAACTGAACTAACTTTGGAACCAAGTTGGGCACCACGTTTTCGTTTGAACTTAACCTTTGTAGCAAATCCTTTGGAGAAATTTTTCAGGTCTGACGGTCGCATTTTCAATAATGCTTCAGCATCTTTCACATCGCGTGGGTTGTTCCAATTCACTGATTTCATCAGTGGTAATAACCATGCGCTATGACCTGCAAGAACATGTCTATTTGCCCATAACAACTCTCGCTGTTTCTTCGTATATACATGTGTTGGTAATTCATATTGTAAAACACGTAATTGTGACTTTAATTCATCTGACGCTGCACGCCAATACTTTCCCATCCATTGGTCTACACAAGACCATAACCATGGCAATTCAATAAAACCTGTAAGCATGCACAGACGCAATACTTTTAAATAAAGTTGAACACGAGGATTTTCTTGTACTAATTTAAAATTGTCATGACAATCCGTGCAAACTCTATCATTGTTTGTTTGATAGCTTAATGACGGAATAATATTCCATGAATGTGATGTCATCGAATGTGCTCGCCAATCATCTGGTAACTTGACAAAAAGATTGCAACAATTAGCACAAAAAATTCTACCACATCGTCGACAATGATGTTTACCACTTGTTATCCAACCAGAAAATTTAGCCTCGCATTTGGCACAATATTCAGCAGTTTCATCCGGTTGCCACGTTGATCTTGATCTCAAACAAATACGTCTTGACATACCAGTTTTAGGGGATGTCCCATGGTTTGCAATAGACATAGAGCGTTGTTTTCTACCATGAAATGTTCCACCATTTCCTGGTTCCTGATTATTATTATTATTATTTGGCATCATCCCAGTCGTATTAGATCTGTTTCTACCACCAGTATATAATATATTCATGTTTTTGCCATGGATATTATCAAAGTTATCTACATTGTTGTTGTTGTTGTTTGGTTTATTTTTAATTTTTAAACCTGTCATATTCATTTGGTCATATCTATTTTTCTCAATGTTTAATTTTTTCAAATTACTGCTTTGTTTCATACTACCAGCATTATTACTACTATTATTAAAAATATGATTTTTTCTATTGATTCCATTGTAATTTCTACTATTTTTGTTACCCTTGGTAGCCATATTAGTATTATATCCTCCACCACCATATGCTAAACTACTTGCAGAGATATGGTTATTATTATTATTATTGTTATTATTATTACTGTTATTATTATTGTGATTATTATTTATCGATAGTCTTGATTTGTTTTTGTTTGTATTGTTTTTTTTCCTTCTAGAAGAATTATCTATGATAACGCTCATTGACATTACATCATTCCGTTGGAAAGATTGCGAGGAGTCGGACGATAAACGTGATGATACTCGCAATAGACTGCTATTATTGCCATAGTTACTGTTGTTTAACGAAGAGTTGTTATTTATTATTGAGTTTTGATAATGTGACATAGCTGATTTTTCATTTATATTACCATTTTTTTTTTCCTCATTCATATTTCATAGATCTAAATAAATTTATTGGGAAATTTTTTTGTATGTATATATTCGTTTGTTTGTATAAATATTATTTGTTCTTATTCATTTGTTTTATTTCTATAGTTTTGATATTTATCTATCTATATAAATGTTGAAGAAGCGTTTTTTTTTGTTTTTTTTTTAGTTCTAATAAATATATACTAGTTGCACTAGACGACTACTGTATTATTACATTGGCATGTCATATTTCTTCTTAGTTAATAGTTACCTCTATTTAAATGTTGGTGCGTAGTAGGTGATGATGTGTGCATGTTGTGGTAAAGTGCTAAAGCTAATTTTGAACAATCAGCAACCTAAATTATTTCAAAGACCTTTCCAGGCAAAATCTAAATCCTCCAGGCATTCTGGAATTCCAGGCCTTAGTCGTCTACTGTCCTGTACTGTAGCAGGCCGGGCAGGCCCAGCAGGCGGGCAGGCTGGGCTGGGCAGGCCCGCAGGCCCAGCGCACCAGCGGCCCAGCAGGTAAGGCAGGCCTTAGCAGGCATTCTGGCATTCTAGCTAAGCAACCATTACAGTATAAGTATTCCAGTCGGGCCAGGCATTCCAGGCATTCCAGCATTCCAACATTCCAGCATTCCATCACATCAGCAAAAAAAATATTTTTGTGTTGTTGGCAGTTGGCCTGGTTTAGGTTGGGCACTTGGCAGCACAGGGATTTTTTTCATCATTATTCATTATTATATATATTATAGATTCATGCATAATTTATAGAAGAATAAGGCAATGCACTTCACCCACTCTTCAGAGAGAGAGGCACTAATAATAATGATGAATACCTCTTCTATTGTTGATGCTACAACAAATACCAATTCAATAAGCTGCCTTGAAGCAGAAGGTTTGCCATGCTATGGAAATATTTGGTTATATGTTACCGTCCCTATTTTTGCTGCTATCATCGGATGGGGTACAAACGTCGTTGCATTGTTTTTAACGTTTTGGCCTTTAGAATTTACAGGGGTTCCTATTAAACGGTATTTGTGTGGAGATAAGCAACCTATTGGTTGCATAGGTTGGCAAGGCATCATTCCAACAAAAGCACCTGATATGGCAAGGAAATGCATTGAATTAATGACACGTGAATTGTTTAGCTTACAAGAAGTATTTGCACGCGTTGATCCTGAAACGATTGCTGATATTATGAAACCGCAATTAGTACCTGTTATACATAAATTAATGGATGACGTAGGACATAAATTTTTAGGCAAGTTATGGACATTGCAACCACAGAGTTTACAACAAATTTTTGTAAATGGTGCGATCGATGCATGCCCTGAAATGATCATTGGATTGATGAATGAGGTTGGGGAAGATATTGAAGCAGTTTTAGATGTTGAAAATGCCGTTGTTACGATGTTAAATGAACGTAAAGAATTGTTAAATAACGTTTTTAAACAATGTGGTGATAAAGAATTCACATTTATTGAACGTTCTGGTGCTTATTTAGGATTTTTGTTTGGCGTATTGCAAACTATTTTATGGTATTTTTACAAAGGTATGTGGGTTTTACCAGCTGCTGGTTTTATTGTTGGTATTGCAACTAATTACATTGCCTTGTATATAATATTTAATCCAACGAATCCTGTCAATATTTGTTGTTGCACGATACAAGGTATATTTTTGACACGTCAACCTAAAGTCTCGCGTGTTTTTGCAAAAATAATGGCAGATGAAGTTGTCACTCCTCACTTGTTATGGAGATTTATTTTACAAGCTGATAGAAAAGAAGGAGTAAAACGAACGAAGGAAAGTAAAAAATTTTATGCCATCCTTCGACATCATGTACGTAAAATGTCGAAAAAAATGATTGGTAGCTTTAGTCCTATTATTGGTTTATCTTTAGATCCAAAAGAAGTTGAAAATATGCATAAATATATCGAAAAAGAAATTGAAAAGCAATTACCAAAGTTAACACCATGTACATATGAATATATGAAAGAAGCATTAAATTTTGAATATACATTGAGAACAGCTATGCAATCTTTACCACCAAAAAAATTTGAAGATGTGTTACATCCAGTATTTCAAGAAGATGAAGCAAAATTAGTTTTTGTCGGTGGTGTATTAGGTGCTGCGGCTGGTGCAATACAATTATTTACTGTATTTGCTTAGAAGAAGATATATATGTGTGTGTGTGTGTGCCAGTGTGTATAATCTATAAAATGAGCGTGTGTGTTGTAATATAAAAAATGTCTTTTTGGTTCTTTTTAACAGAAGGAGAAATGATGGGGTGTGTTTTTGTTCTTTTAATTTTATATCTCATCTTGCGTTTTTATTAAAATTTGAAAAATGTTTATTATATCAAAGAAAGAGAATTTCCTCTTTTACGTTCGTACACGAACTTTTCGTATATCTTTCTTCGATTTTTTGTATTCAGTAATCTGACTCTAGAGCTATATCCTTAAAATCATGTAGAGTAGACTTTTCAATACTGTGTAGTGTTAAATATATATATATTTTAAATAAAAATATTTATTCTTTTTATACATTTTCTATATATATATATATATACAAAAAGTAACCAATATCTAATTATTCTCTACAAGAACAATACAATTATTTACCTTCATTTGCTTTTGCTGCTTCTTCTTCGCGTGCAATACGTGCTTGGTTATTATTTGGACCTACTTTTTTGCCCATACCACTACCAACATTTACAAAACGACGATTGTATTGTTCTCTCTTCTTTGCACGTCCAGTTAAACGTTTCTTTTTGTCTTGTGCTGCTACTTTTGGTGTTTGACCTTTAACTTTACCTGCACGAGCCAAAGAACCGTGTACTTTACCTCCTCCACGTAAACGAAGTACTAAATGTAAGGTTGCTTCTTTTTGGATATTATAATCAGAAAGGGTACGTCCATCTTCCAATTGTTTACCTGCAAAGATAAGACGTTGTTGATCTGGTGGAATTCCTTCTTTGTCTTGGATCTTTTGTTTAACGTTTTCAATAGTATCAGATGGTTCTACATCAAGAGTGATGGTTTTACCAGTCAATGTTTTTACGAAAATTTGCATGATTAATAGTTTTTTTGTTTAAATTGTTACAATATATTCTTAGATGTATATATATATATATATATATATGTCTGTTTACATGTATTTCATATATGTATTTTTTAATATATTCTTTATGAATTTATGGCATCTTGTGTAGTGTTAAATATAATAATGTTGGGAGGTAGTTCCTATGAGTATTTCTGTATTTATACTTATTATTGTAGTGTCTATAAGTACATCACATTGCTTCTTTTTGTAATTTGGATATATCTGGTAGATCGAGTGGTGAGGAGAGATCTGGGAGAGAGAATGGAATTTAGGGAGGAATAGCATTACTATTCGCCGCCTGCCTCTATGCCTGGATTACTATTGGTCTGTTTGACCTGTGCATTTTACACACGCACATCTATCCACCAAATCATTAATATAGACATAGCACTAATATCAATGCTATATGCCTTTTAATTAAAACCCTAATCTTAACTTGGCGAGACGTTGTAAAGAAGAATAAAAATATATCTGTTGTGAAATAGAAGAATATATTTAATACAAATAAAAAACACAAAACTATATGAAGGTCATAGAAATAGATAAGATAACAACAACAACAAAAATATACGTATTACTATTAACAAAAGTTTAAGGAGGGGAAAAAAAAAAGTAGATATATACACATACATACTTTCTTTTGTAAATCTATTTCCAATTCTACCAATATATATTACCATAATTATTAGACATATATAACTTCTTCGTATTAAAAAAAAAATGAGTGCGGAAGAGGAAGATATATTGGATGAAGAAGTGATGGGTTCAGATGTGGAAGATGAAATAGTCGAAGAAGGTGAAAACAATGATGAGGACGATGAAAATTATGATGATGAAGGTTTTGATGATGATGATGATAACAACAATAATAGAAGTAATGAGGAGGGTGGAGATGAAGACAATTACGACGATGAGGAATTTATAGATAACAAAGACGAGGAAGAAGATAACTATGATGATGAAGAATATGAAGATGATAACTATAGTGTAACTTCCAGTCAAATATCAACCTCTACAAATGGTGGTGTAAAAAAAAAGAAAAAAAAAGGAAAAAAAGGTAAAAAAGGAAAGAAAAAGA
>JACLAD010015460.1_pt1 | contig 19491 bp, 15 predicted proteins | sample 8027901 | NCBI WGS metagenome assembly JACLAD01 (sample SAMN15725071, study PRJNA655200) | protist metagenome | isolation source: fluorescence activated cell sorting (FACS) single amplified genomes of... | place: Spain: Blaines Bay Microbial Observatory, Mediterranean Sea | collected 2016-07-05 | reverse complement strand
TCAGCAACTGACTTAGCAGCCACAAACCGAAAAGCTTCAGATACTGTAACCGGATCGGCGTTATCACCGATAAAGTACTTATTGAGGGGGTACGCATCTACCGTGACGATACCTTCGGCCTCAACCTTTTCTAAGGCAGCCTTAAGTTCTACAGCTGTGAGTACGTACTTAGAGGACATTAGTCAAAATCACTCCGTACATTGAACTTGATCAGATCAAACAACGTCTGAACACCACCACCAGAAAATGAGATTTCTACCTCTCCTTCATATACACCTGATGTCGCGAAGGTATCGGATGGAAAAACAGTAGACGCCTTACCGTTCGTAGGGTCGGTGTTCGTCATTGTGATTGTCTTCAGAATCTCCGTCGCGCCTACCTGTCTGATGCGAAGCCGTACGGTTGCACCAGAAAGAGGTATCGGCGCCCAGGTGTCACTATTGTTTTCATCGAGTACCTGACCGCTGGCGGCGGTACTACTGTCTTTGAGATTCACGGTGACCTCTGGAAGCGTATCACCGGTCACCATTTTTACTGTCTGTAAATACGCCATGATTAACCTTTCAATTTACCAATAGACTTCAAGCCGAAGCTCGCGCCTATAGATGCCAAAATGCCCCATTGAATCCACTCGGGAGCGGTACGAAGGAAATCAAAACCTTGCTGCATGTACGGCTGTGCCGCAGGAATGAAGCTCCCGCATATGATCGCGATAAAACAAATTGTCCAGGCCTCGTCTTTCCACGAATCCGCCGAAGCGTCCATAGCTTTTTCTTCCCAGCCGCCGTCTTGCTCCAACTTTTTAATCTTCGCGTTGACCTTGGCTTCTTCCACACGAGCTTTGAGCTCGGCTTTCTTTTGGCGGCCTTCCATAAACTTTGTAGCAACGGCTGCAACTGGACCAAACAAACTCTGTAACATCAGTAACTCCAGATCGTAGGACGCAGCGCTCCGTCAAGCATCTCACTCGTGGCAGTATCCAGATGTATAAAACGACTAGCTGGATCGCCTTTCTGGGCAATTCCTATGCCCGTAAATACATTAAGTTCTATAGCACACGTCAGAAGCTCGTAGGCGTCTCCGTAGGCTACTTTGAAGTCCGCGGCCACTCCGTATGCATGGGCGCCGGGGCGTGTCTTGTTGGCCTCAATAGGGTGTTCTATGGGGTCTCTGTACCCGCTGGTTACAGTCATGGGTTTTCCGTAAACCTCACGAAGAATTTGAACCTGCTCCATGAAATCTTCATTCATATCGCAGTAGCCCGTAGCAGAGCACTCGAACTCTTCACGGCTAAAATTTGGATATCTACTCCAGTCCATTACCACTTCACCTTGTCTGCCCAGTAAGCCGCTGACATTTTTCCTTTGGAAATGTTGCGACCGTGACGGGCCTTAAAGCTCTTACGCTTTGCTTTCATACGTGCCGACTCACCAGCCTTTGGTTTGCCTGCGGTTTTTGCTCCTTGTTCACCAAACCGAATGGTCTTTACTTTGTCCCCTTCTTTGGCAACCACCACATGGCTCTTCTTTGGGTGATTAGGCGTGCGCTTCGGTTTATTGAAGCCACTCACTCCAGCTCTAGCCAATCTCGGGTCTTTCTTTGTTGCCATAATTAGCTCCGCTAATACTACTGTATATTGTTTAGCACGGGAAATAATCGATATCTATCCCCATCAAAAAACGAATCGTCGAAAGCGTCATAAACCGGCACGTTAGAAGTAATAGGGGCCATGATTCCCTCGTACTTGAAAGACTCTGCTGTTTGTAGAGCGATAGACCAACGTCCCAACAACCCGCCTCTATCAACGAGCTCTGCCATGAGGCCTAAACCATCCATGTATTCGTAACGCGCTAACCCACCTTTTTCAGGAAGGATAAAGTCAGGAACAATAAATCGTCCGGCCTCTTTGGATTTCTCACGGAAGACCCAACCCATCATCGCAAGCGGAAGAGCCATTGCTAAAGACATGGCTACTAACTGAGCCCCAGCGTTAAAGTTACCGTCCTCACTGTAGCGGTTCATGATTTCTCGACCCATACCACCTAGAACAACGTTCCCGTAAGAATAAGGGTAGGATTTCAAGCGCCATACAAACTGTAAGTAAGGACTAGAAGCCCACAAAGGGCGCTCCGCCGCGTTCGGCCTAATAATTGATTCTTCAGAGAACCGGACAATAGCGTCTCTAACTTTTTGACCGACAGCACTTTCAAAACCTTCTCCAGCCTCGATCCACTCTAATACCTCTTCTCTGGTTAGGCCGAGTTCAGATAGGTATCGTGCATCTCGTTGGTTAGGAGAGTGGCGTGCAGTGTTTTTAATAAACTCACGGCCTACGCCGGTGGCAATTATACGGGTGTAGCGCGTCCATCTTTGAAGTTGAGTCACCTCAAAAAACTTCTCTAAGTACTGGCGAGACCAAGTTTCGCCAAAATCAAGTTCACCGACTGACACGAACACCGTATCTAAACCCTCAAAAGATACTGTTCCTACTGCCCTAGCAAGCTCCATTGCTTCTGTACTTTCAAGAACGCGGCCTCCATCGGGGACAGAATCGTACGCTTTTTGTAAGGCTTCTTTAACGTCTTCGCGTGCCACAACTGTGCGGCTAATCTCGTTACCACTTCCATCAGTAACAATAACAAGACGTGTATTAAAGTCGTTGTATATTTCATTAAACATCAAGTTTAGGTTGCCAAACTCCTTTGATCGTATAGCGATAGCCGCCAAATCAGGGAGTGACGAAAAGACTGCAAACAAAAGAGTTGTAAAGATTGAGTGAACTGACTCAACGCTGTTAAACCGGCGCACCCAAGGATGAAGCTGGGCGTCTACGCGGCCGAGCATTGCGTCTACAGAAGCTCGAGCCCAGTCTCTATCCTTTTCGTTCGCCATTAGATTAATACGGCGGTCCACCTCTTTAGAACCACCGCGTTTCTCGAACTCAACTTTACGGGTTACGTGGTGGATATACTGAATAATCGCAGATTGCGGCGGGTGTAGGAGTCCGGCATGGCGCAACGCTGCGGTCGGCACTTTATCTAGTTTACGGCCTAGCGCCGAAGACATGCCGGGCGAAGCAGTGCTGTCCGGCTCTTCTTTGCGAACATCCGGGTGCTCAAAAAGAACTTTAACTATCAGATCGTCCGCCAACTTTGTCGCCTCTGGCACGGACATCCGCCAGTTTTTTGAATCGTATGTAATACCATCGATCTCGAACGTGTAATCCTGCGTAAGTACGTCTACCAAGTTACGCGCGTTAGGTCCGTCCCCGGTCATCAAAGTATTCTCATTCAAGGAACGAGGGAAGAAGTTGCGGCGTTTGCGAATGTCTCTTTTACCGCCGCCGCGGATCGGAACTTGTATGTAAACCTTGCCGTTCTTTGGGTCTTGAATGTAATTATCAAAAACATCGTTTGATAAAAACTTACGGATGTTGCGGGCTCTTAGTGACTTCAAATCAGACGTAGCAATATCCTCGTTCTCTGCTTGCAGCAGTATCTTTTCAACAGACGATGTGTCCCAGTTGCGATCGATTTGAAGGTCTAGGCCAAGAATGTCACCAACCCGATTCACAAATCGTTTATTTTGAGATTCGTAGGCCATGTGATAGCCCATTCGATCGTAAGACTGAGACTTACCATAGAAGAACTTGGAAAGACTCTTACCGCCCTCCATATTAGAAAGCGTTGTTTCAACGGCATTAATGACCCTGTTAAACACTTCACCAAATCGTGTGCGATAGAACGCTTCGCTTGCTTTCTCTAGTTGGTCTAATGCGGCTTTCGGTATCTTGCTGTTAAGGCCTTCAATAAAATTATCAATTTGTATTTGGCCATCTAGTGACACATGTTCGCCGCCGCTCATAATTTTTTGATCATCGACATGAGTACGATGCGCTTCAGCAACGTTGTCCATGTACTTACGGAAGAAAGCATTCGGGGTCAGGCGCAGACCGAGCAGCTCATTCACTTTCTTGGCAAACTCACGCAGCAAACGAGCCACTTTCTTAAAGTGGTTCTCGGCTACTTTTTCCTCGCGTCCTTTTCTCTGGCGTTCTTTCTTTTCTGCTTGAGTTTCGTCTTTACGAGCTGATGCTTTTGAGTAGACGTAAGAAGCGACTTGGTCTGCGTACCACTCTTCAAACCCGTCTTTCGTAAAGAAATCTTCGTCGCTGCCGGGGACTTTGTACTGTCCTACATCTCCACCTTCATCAATGATTTTTTGTACGTCTTTTTTGTACTCAGCCCATAGCGCGTTCTTAAGCGAGCGGTTGTTGACGATTTTATTAAACTCTTCTTTAAAAAGAACGTGACCCAATTCATGCGCCAGCACCGCGGCGCGTTTTGCGTCATCGGTCTTACCGTAACTGGCTTTCGGCTGGTCTTTAACGACGATAACTGAAACGTTATCAATCGTTATTGTCCTAGCCTGTACATTTGAGTCGCTCCCTTTCATATCCTCAACTGCTTGAAGCAGCGCGTCGCGGAAAGGCTCTGCCTCTCTACGGCCAATAAACTGACCTTCTTGTATTTGCTTGACCGTAATAATTCGAATTTTTTGCTTAAACTTAAACAGTTCATGCGCTTTGTTTAGAACAGCACGTGTCAACGGGCCTAAATTGCCCATGACAGGTGGGACTGCAGGCGTTTCGGTGTCTAATCGAGCCTGCTTCTGAGCTAGATCCATCTCTTTACGAGCACGCCGCGAGGGTCTACGACCGCGGCTTGGAGTTGCGTTTGCGCCTGGTTTTTGACCGTACTTAATAAGGAAGGGTGTTAAGGGAACTTCGCTTGAGCTTTCGATGCCTCCAACATTTGCAATGCCTGCTTGTACTGCAGCTTCGCGCGCCATCTGTTCAGAGTTACCCTCCATTGAGTCAGCAACACTGGAAATCTGTGTAATGCTGTCTTGTCGTAATTCTTCATACGTAATTCTTGGTCTAGGTTTCTCAGGATTAGCCGCTGCCCAATCGCGGGCAAACTGAGCAGCTGTATTCCTTACATTTAAATCGGTAATTGCTGGGTGTACGAGAAAAGCTCGCAACAACGAATCGTCACTACGTACAACAATGAAAGGTTGAATGCGCGATTGCAGGTAAGATTCCCCAGAAAAAGTGGGTGTGCGAGTACCTTCTTTGCTTTTCATTCCATAAGTAATTTTTGTGCCCTCGACTCGCTCGCGCCGAGCTTTGGACAACGCTGTTTTGAACGCGGGGGACTTTCTATTTGCGTTATCAATCACTTGCCGCGACAGCATTTTATTAGTTGTTTTGTCACGAACCACAATGATCATTGTAGTTCCAACAGTCTCCGTCTCACCGGGGTCTAAGATTGCTGGGTCTGTGCTTTCAACTACTTCTTTCACTTGGCCACGTTCTTTTATCTTCGTACGGCGGACCGAGCTTTCAGGGCCTAAAGTACGCTCGCGGGCGATAATTTTATCTCGAGCCCTATCAAAGCGAGACTCTGCTTTTTCGACAGCAACTTGATTCGGCGGGTCCTCAGCCATAGCCGCAACTATCGCCAACTCACGATCTCTTTCAGCTTTGTTTTGCATGATTGCTTCGGGAGAATCACCAACCAGGCTCGGTAGCTTTGTGTTTATCAGGCGAGTAAACGTTATCTTGTCTTTTCGGTGGGCAACGGCTCCTGGTCCTGCCCGTTTGATATCGGCTGGTCCTAATGTCATAGGCTGACCACCAACCAAAAAATCGTAGCCAATGAGATTTAACTCAGAGATACCGCGAAGGAGACCTGCTTTGGCCGCGCTAAACTTTGAGAGCGCGGCGCCTTGCGCATTCTCCGAAAAACGAACGTTAATCAACTTGCCCGCGTCAATGACTCCATCCAACGTTATTGGACTCACAACGCCGTCTGCCCGATTTACGATTTCAAATTTAGTAGAACCTTTAAACTCTTCGCCATCTTTGAGGATTCGATTGAGGGTGTCCTCAAGAAAAGCGGGCAGTGTCTTACCGTTTATAGTGCGTAGATCGCGATCAGTCATCTCGCGCTGAATAAACAACACCTCTTGTCCAGCCGCGATTGTGCCTTCGTCGCCTCTACGTACATCTACAATTAATCGAGAAGGCTCATATCCTTCTTCTTCGTAAACGTTTTTCACGTTTGCTGCCGCAGCTGCTCTTTTGTTTTCAGCACGAGCCTCTTTGAGAAGGAAATTAACCGCGGAATCAGACAGCCTGTCTTTGTTTGCTTCATAGTTTTGACGAACTTCATCGTCATCGACGACGCGCATGAGCTCCTCAAAGCGATCTTCAAAATCGGCTTCACGGTTTGAGTCGGCGGTGGCGGGAGCGTATGTTGCTACAGTCTGTGTGAGCTGGTCTGCCTCAATCTCGTTTCCATACGAGATGTCGAACATGTCGAAGTTACCGCGAATATCAGAAGAATCCGCTAATACTTCCCCTTCTGCGCTGATTGACTCTGCGTCATCGCCAACAGTCTCATCCGACAGCCGCATGTCTCTTAGTTCTGGTTCGCCGTTTCTGCGCCTGCGTTCGGCACGGATAGCATTGATGTCCATAAGTGCACTTAATTGCGCGCCTGATCCAAATTGGCCTGCTTCTTTTGCTTTATTTAAAGCATCAACCGAAGCTGCTTCTGCTGAATCTAAATCATCAATATCTTTAACTTTTTGACCCTGTGTACCGGTACCAGCAGCAACCAAAGTAAAATCAGGGTCTCTCACGTTAGATGATAAGGCAGTCGGTCCTTGGTCAACGACTACCTGATTACCTTCTTGGTCGGTAACTATGACAGAGCCGCTTTCGCTACGATCAACAACAACGGCGTTATATTCATTGCCTGCCGCATCAAAAACAGTAACTGTATCTTGAGCGGGTGAGGTTTCTGGAACCCACATCGCTGGTTTGTTACCAACTACAACAGCGTTAGCTTGACCACGAATATCGTTGTCGCTCTCCTGAGTTGGGCCCGTCAAGAGCCGAGGTGGGCCCGTCAAGCGTAAAATACCTGTGTCTTCCCGAGCGGCCTGCATATTTGCAGCCATGCCCATGCCTTTATCAACCATAGCCCTGGCTTCTTGAAAGGTCTGAGCTGTAAGCGCTCCGCCGCCAGCAAAAGTACCGCCGCCAACAGCGCCTGCAAACGTGCCCTCGGCAATGTTCATCAGATATTCTTCATTGGTAAATGAAGGATCGATGGCTTTGCGGACGCCGCTGATCATACTTTCTTGAATACCTTCGGCCGAGCCCTCCGCAGCAGCACCTAAACCAAAGGCAGTGCCTAATCGTTTTGCGTATCGTGTGTAGACAGAGCCAGATTGACCGGCACCTTTTTTCATAAACATTTTAACGATGTTTTCGGCTATAAACTTTTCGCTTAAAACCCCTACAGCGGCTGCAGGTACGCCAACACCAGCTGAAATAAGCGCTTCAGTACGCCCAAACTCTTTACCAGCTTTCTCAAACTGACCTGCGACAGCACCAGACATCATCGGAAATTCGCTGCCGAAAGCACCCACAATCGCGCCCCGACGTAAGCCCCTATAGCCAGCCTGTAAGACAGCCTCTTCGACTTCGTCAAGAACTTCGCCTTTAAGCTTGCGCTGTATTATTTCTCTGACACTACGTTTTAAAAGCTCCCCGCCACCTGCTTTAACACCAGCGGCACCTAGCCCAACAGCGCCAGCGGCACCTGCCATACCGGCATACCCGCCTACTAAACCACCGGCAAGCGCGGCGGCGAGACTCGACACAGCACTAGGCGCCATAACTCCTACATAAGCAGCGCTCATCTCTAAGAATTTGCCGAAATCAGGCTCCTCGAGAAACTGTTCAAAACCTGCCATGTTTGACCATGGAATAGCGGCTCGTGCTTCGGCGTGCCTAGCGCGCTCCATCCGCATTTCAACCCCTTCTTCGTCCCCAAGAACAGCATTCCCAATGGCCAGAAAGTAATTGCCCATTGCAATAGTGCTCTCCGTACCAGAGTAAAAACCGCGGCTAGCAGCTTCTTTTAGGTTACGCGGAGCAGCGGGATTGATCTGGCTTGGTGTAAAGCTACCAAAAGCGTCTTGATAGGTTGTAACTGGCTTTCCAGCACCTCTCATAGCACCAATATATGGATTAGAGGGTTGCCCAGTCTGAAATCTTTGGCGCCTTTCAATAAGCGCTTGTTCCGTACCAACTACGTCAACGTTGCCGTTCTCTGGTTTAATACGTTCTGCAGCAATTTTTGCAGCTGCAGTACCCTCAGTGTTTGTAGCTTCTTCGCTGATGACACGTTTTTTATCATCAAAAACACGCACCACACGATCAGAGTCTGCTGGTTTCTTATCACTATATCCTAGAGCAATCGAAAGAGATGTATCGTCAGCTTGTGATTTAACAACTTCGTTAACAATGCGTTTGTCTTTCGAGATGATTGTACCTTCACCGGGTATCTTGGCGGCGAAAACGGGAGTGTCATCGATTTCTACCTCTACGGTTTCCATCGCTGGAATGTCTGCTTTTTCAATTTCCTCTGAAAAACTGAGCTCGCCCATTGGTTTTAACGACAGCTTAGGTTTAGCTACGCTAATATTTTCAGGCTCAATTTCAGGACGTTCTACCTCTGCAGCTTTTGGTTCCGGGATTTCTGGCTCTGGTTCTGGTTTGTCTTGCAGCTCTGCCTCGGCGGCGGGAGTTGACCTGCCAACAAGCTTTGTGCCTTCTGACTCAGGAATAGGGGGCAGCTCGCGCTGCTCTACCTCAGCGGGCGCGGCAACAGGCGTCGCATCTTCTATAGGTTCTGGTTTGTCTTCTAATTTAGGCCCGTCAGGTGGCGTTGGTTTACCAACGAGCACTGTGCCTTGAGGTTTTGGCTCAGGTAGTGGCTCAAGCTCCTGTTTTTCGACTTTATCTCTTGGTGGTACAGGAGTAGCGGCTTCCGGTTGAGGCTCTGGCTCTGGCTTTGGCTCTGGCTTTGGCTCTGGCTCTGGCTCTGGCTCTGGCTCTGGCTCTGACCTAAAATCAGGTCGAGGCATTGGGACAGGTGTTTCAACTTGAAGGGGGATAGCCGGTACTCGAATAGTAACAATTGGAGAATCTTCTGGAGACGAGCCATCAGGATTCTCTTGTAAAACTTTCCCGCCTATCCATCTAGCTAGAGGATAAGCCTTACCCATGAGGCCTTCACCATCTTTGGAGTCTGATATAGCTTGACCAAGAGAAGCGGTGTCAGAGAAATCGTATCTGTCGTTTATTACCCATGTGTCGCCGTCGCGTTCGAGGCTGAACTCACCTAGTGTGGTTTTTATCTCATCTGCAGGGCTATCAATTTTGTAGCCGCTCTTAAAAATAGAGCCTTCACCAAACAAGGTGTTGACCATATTATAGTCAACGCCTTTCCCTTCGAACTTTTTTCTATAGCTTGCCTCTCGTTTTGAGAGTTCTTTTTCTAAATCATCGGGTGGTACATCGGGGAAATTCTTAGCCCTGTCTGCGAGATTTTTTTCTAGAAAAGCCTCTCTATTTTTTGCGCCATCCGCGCCATAGTAGTGGTCAGCAACTATAGACAAAGCATCCAAATAGTCTTGCGAATAATCATCTTCAGTAAACTGTGTTGTCTCAAGACCAGGTACAAGCTGTCGCCCAACACCCTTCAAAAACATACGTGCTTCGTTGCCCAGCAGGGGCTTATTTTGCGTATCTTTCGCCATACTAGAACGTAGCGCCCGCATTCAGGAGTTCGGCTCTCAATGCTTGTTCGAGTTCTGGGCCAAATACAGCGGCGACAAGGGATGCTGGTATAGGGTTTTTAGCAATATCTGAATTACCCTTCACCGAGGCAATACCGTACTCGTTGCCATTTTCTGAAATTCGCATTCTGCCGCCCATAGGGCCAATAGATAGCTGCCCCGGCTCACGGTTATTCCACCAGTTTTCTATACCTTGGATAGAAGTTGGGCTTGGAATAGCGCTTATAAAACCAGGTAAAGGAGAAAGGCTTTTGTCTGTCACTTGGTTACCAAGCGCGGCAAATATTCTCGCCACCCCGTCTTGAAGGTTGGTGGCTGCTTTTCTCCGAAGAGCTGGGTTACCGCTTTCTTTCGCTATTTCTAAATCAGTTAGAAGCGTCTGCATGGCCGTAATAACTTTAGGGTCTGCTGTTACGGGCGTCAGTGATTTTTTCTGTTCGATACCATCATCATCGAAAAATATGCCCTCTTTATCGTCTTGGGCCGCATTAAATTTTAAACCTTCTTGGATACTCGAAGCGTTATCCAAGATGGCAGTAGTGAGAGCCTGCGAGTTTTTACCGAAATCTCGAAGTCCCTCCGTGACGGTTTTTTTAATATCACGTTCATTAGTCAGACGCTCTCCTGCGTCTGCAATATCTTGATCTCCAAGTATCCCGCGTTGAATCAAATCTCCATATCTAGCTGCAGCTTTATTCCTTGCTTCGCCCTCGGGCATCGAAGCAACACTAGCGGCAAATACCTGTATTTGTTTGGCAATCGGTAAACGAGAGACTTGACGAGGGTCTTGGATGCCCTCGGCCTGCACCATCTCGTAAGTTTTTGCCAACGAGGTTTCGTCATAATTGTCAGCAATACCTAATAGCACGCCTTGCGGATCTCGCTTCATATAGTCCAGTTCAAACGCCACAGTAAACTCTAGTTTATCTTCGTCGCGCTCTAAACGTGACAACTCGCTAAGAACTCCACGCTGTACTTCTGGGAACTGTTCCAGGGACTGTAAGAGACTCGCCTGACTCGCAGCAATTTCTGGTCTGAACAGGGTGTTTTGTCGGGATAAAACATCTACATCTATCGTGTCTTGGCGGGATAAAACGTTAGAAGTGTAAAGACCTTCTAAGTTGGCGTAAGCATCTTCTACCGACAGCTGGACGACTTTAGAATCTGGATCACTAGAACCGTCTTCAGTAATAGCGCCTGGAGTTTTGGCGCCCGTTTCAGTATCTAACGTAAGGGTAGGCGCACTTACAGTTTTTGTTTGAGGGTCGTAAGAAAGACCAATTTCCGTGTTTTTTAATTGCTCGGGGCTTAAGTTGTTAAACAAAGAGCCAACAGCAAGGTTCTCCTGCGGGCTTCCTCCGCCCCCCAAGACACGCATAATTGCCGGTTTGTTCAATTCACCGACATCGTCTACCAAGTTTGTGGCGCGCATATTATTATAAGATTGATTCGCTACGTCCGTTTTAACGTCTGTTTCAGCCTTAGCAGTTAGAGCATCTCTATAGTCGGCTTGGCTGCGCATGGTACCAAAACGTATTGCCGTATTCAGCGCACTATTAACTCCAGTAAGTACAGACATGTTTTTCTCCTAAACCCCAAACGCCATTGCAAGAATTGCGGTGGACGCAAGACTTCCGACAGCTTGATAGTTAGCCGCTTTATTGGAGGCTTTAGCTTGTGTGTAAGCGTTTTTTAACTGTGTTGCGTTGGCAGCGGATGTACCAAGGCCTTCCATAGAAGAACGGCGTAGGCCTTGGCCGATGTTAATTAAGTCTCCCAGCAACGCTCGGTTCTGGTCTCCCTGGGTTAGACGTGCATTGTTTACAGAATTTATGGAGCTTAATGTTGCGCCGCGTTGGGTCGATAAATTTTGTTGCTGCTGTTGCGCTGCTGTTAACTCAGTTCCATATCGCTGCCGGTTACGTTCTGCTATTCCAGCGGCGGTATCCTGAGCTAAACGTGAATCTTCACGTGCCTGATCAATAAGACTTGTGTCGGTTTGGGCTTGATCTACTAGATTTTGTTCGAACTGATCAAAATTTTGTCGGCCTTGTAAATAGTCCTGTCTCGTCATCTGCGCCATAGCTTGGTCGGGGTCAGATACCACGGGTAGTGAGGATAAGTTGGGTGTTATAAGGCTCATAATCTATCTCCTACGTTGGCAACATGTCGGCTTTATCCAAACCGTATAGCGTAGCGGCGGTGCCTACTTCACCAAGAGCGCTTGTTTTAGCTGTTTGAACTAACGTGTCAGCCTTAGCTCTTTGTAAGGCTTCAGATGTATCCAGCCTAGCGACCAAACCCATACCTCTAGTGGTATCTGATTCCATCTTATTTGCTACTGCCAACACACCAGACTGCCGTTTGTTCGTAATTTCGTTTGCCTTAGCGGTTGCGCTGCCTAACTGCCCTTCGTAAGCCGCCGTAACTGTTCCAGTTCTATCTACGTTATTAACCAAACCCAGATTTGGTGTTGAGACTGCTTGTGCAACATCGGCACTAGCGCGGCTACGAGCTACTTTTGTAACATCGTCTGCAGCGGATTCATCTCGCAATTGCAAAAGCAGGTCACCGTATAAACTGTCGAACCTGTTCTTACGCTCTACTGCTACCGACGCGTTGACTTTGTCTGTCTCGCTTGGCTGATATGCTTGTGCTTTAGGGCCCTTTGACATTTACTTGCCTCATATAAATTCTAGTATCTAACGACCAACCTTCTTGCAAAAAGTACGACTCCAACTCATCTACAGGAGTCCAGGTCTCCAGAAAATTACACTCTAATTGTTGTGCCACATTTTCGAAAAACGGCAAATACTTAATTACACAGTTGCCGCCGAGCTCGCGAGCCCAAGCAATCCAAAAAAGCAGCGTACGATCCTTCGTGTACTGGTCAGTTATAACTTTCGTTATAACAAAACCTTCTGGAGACACGTGCAGAACTGCTTTTCCGTATAAGCACTCCGCATACACATCCTCTGGCCTCCATGTCAGGCTTGGTATTTGCTCCTTTAGCTCCACCAAAGCCGGGCGAATCCAATCCCATTCGTCACGAATATTTGTGATTACCGGATCAGATAAACGATTTTCTACCTGCGTACTTACGAGTTTTACGTCCGCCATGTAGTCCTCCATATCTAACCTTTGCAACGACTGGGTTATCCGCTTGACGACCGCGTCTTTCGGCATAGATCAGTCCTTCGTTAAACAGTGAGTTGTAGATTTGAGCTGCCGCAAAATCTGTCCAGTCCTGAGAGGGCATGCGGGTGAGCCTAAACAGGGCGCCATTGACAATAGTGTCTCTGTAGTCGGTCATAACACCGTCGTCACAGGCGTTTGAACTTTGTGTCGGTTTCAATGCGACCCGTATTTCCACACCTTGTGGGATAGTTTCGCTCGGAACGGGTACGAGATTTACGGTCGTAAGGTTTTGCTTTATGAAATACTCGGGAGTGCCGGTGTCTTTACGCCAGTTCTCTTTACGTTGCTCCAACAGCCCGCTTGATACAGGCTCAAGGGGTTTACCTTCATGCGTCATCCAAACTATTCGGTGCACGATCGTTCCGGTGGGCGGCTCCAAGTCATACTCATAGATACCTGAAACCACAGTAAGAGGGTCAAGCTGCACCTGATAGGCTTCTGACTTCTCACATAACTCTATAACCGCAGACCGAATGGAGCGTTCAGCGATTACTTCTGGGCACGCGGGAACCATTGATAGAATGTCAGGCAAAATAGTGTCGTATCTGATAGCCATTAGCCGTCTCCTCTACGTTCCATATTAGGGGTGGTGATCGTGTCGATCTGCGCCTTACCCGTAATCGCGGCAGTAAACAGGTTGTAGTGAGACGAGGCTCTCTGCGCATTACCAGCGGCCTCGGACTCCTTCATGAACGCCATGTATAAGATGTAGTTTTGGACAGCATTTGCGTACATGTCGTCAACACTAAGGTTGCCGCCTGCTGAGACAGTCGCTGGGTTCTTGGAATAGACAATCTCTATATACGTGCTACCAGAAACGCCAGGAAAGACGTAGTAGTTCTTAGGGTCTTGCTCGTCGTAAATGTAGTTTTTAACTACGTTTGCATGAGCAGCGTCGCCCGTTACAGCTGGGTCATGCCACGTAGGCGTCTGAGTATCTAAAACATCTCTTGCTACGAGACGTATTGCCCGCCCACCGTTGCCACCAGAGGCAGCAGACATGTTCCGCATTACCCGAAGTAGGCGATTTCCGTCAGAAGGTATTGACTGTTTAGTGCCAGTAGCCAGCGTTACGGTAGTATTTTCGGATGTGGCGTCTGGTTTGAGTAGGGCTATTTCACGCTGGGCATCATTCAGCCATTGAATGAGCTCATTTGTTTCATTCCAGCGAATGCCAGCAGTGTCCTGCAGAGTCTCTTGAACTTTGTTTATAACGTCATTAACCGCTACAGCCATTGCTACCTCTATCTACGTAACGCTTCTTCCCAAGCTGCGTCACGTTGCTCTGACGACAATGTTTTGCCCGCTAGCTTGTTCACTACAGCAGCTTTGGGCGTATTGTCGTTTTTAAAATTGCTTGGGTTACCCTCGTCCATAAGAACAACTAATTGGTCCACTAGCTCGTCAAACGAAACGTCATCAGATTCTTCGCTTTCTTCTTCAATACTCGGTTCGACGGTAGTGCCATCAACTTGTTTTGCCCCCATCGACATCGCCAAGATTGCAGCTTCTTCTGCTAGCTCTTGTGGCTCGTTAGGGAACAGTACAAATACACCACCCCATGTGGTAGTGACTCTAATTTCTTTATCAGATACGACCTTCATTTGATTTCCTTTCTATGAAGAAGATGCCCCCCTCCGAAGAGGGGGGACTTATACTTATTGAGCGGTATCGAGACAGATAACGCCGAAATCCTGGACGGAACCAGAAATATCAGAGTTGTACTTCGGCTTACGAAGACCAAAGATTTTGCCGACGGAAATACCGGCTTGGTTTTCGTAATCGAAGGTGTCTTCGACGATCTCAGGCAGACCGATGTCGGCCATTGCAAGAGCCTGCGCGCCGCAGAACAGAGCACGTGCGCCGTTTACATCAGCGTTTGCACCCCATTTGTAGCCAGCAGCACCAGCATTACTGGAAGAACCAGCTGTTGCACCGGATGTGTTGAACACGTGGCGGAACTCATGAACCATCACGCCGTCAACCATCAGGCTGGACGAACCAGCGAACAGACCGTTACCTGGGCCGCGAACACCGGCGTTTCTGACGTTAGCCAGGAAGTCGGAGTCGAGTTTCAGGTCAGCCATTTGCTGTGGAGTTACGAAGAGATGGAACATCTCGTCGTTACCTGCGCCGCGGATACCACGAATGTAGTTGTCTTTGGCAAAGGCTTTGAGCTCAACAATGCAACGATATGTGATCGTATCGGCAGCAGCGACCTGAGTCGTTGCAACACTTGAAGTCACAAGGTTGTTCGTTGCATCCCAACGCACATGGCGTGCGCTTGTAGGGGCAGATACGTCAGAAGCAAACACCAAATCAACCAGCTCGTGGCCAGCAGAAGAAGAGGTTGTACGGAGCGCACCGTTGTTTTTGTTTGTGTAAGCAACACCAGAAAGCGTCAGGAACGCCAGCTGGTCCATACGGTCAGCCATGGCATATGCCAAAGCGTCACGTGATTGCTCACGGAAGTTCACAACCGTTTTCTGGTCGGCCATACGTCCGGCTACGCGGTTAGCGAAGCGGAGTTGGTCCAGCTCGATTGTGATGTCGAAGGCACGCAGTGCTTCTTCATTACCTTCCAGAGTGTTGTCGCCGGTAATACCGTCGCCAGTCATATCTGCAAGCAATGTGATATTTGCTTTTGTGCCTTTGTTTGATTTGGTCAGCTCTGTTACGCGCTGCACCATTGCATTTTGTCCTGCGCCAGCGAACTGGTTGATGAAGGACATATTGCGGGCCACACGCCAGAAGTCGCGTGACCATACCTGTAACTGGTCGCCCGTAAGCGTGCCGTAGTTTGTAGTAGCCATTTTAAGCTCCATAAAAGATATGTTTCACTAAATGATTGAGTTCATCCCAATCATCGACCGTCTTATTGATGGGCAGACATGCCCGTGTACCTCGTATCGTGAGGAACGTGTGACGTGCGTTTAGCGAGTTACGAGCTCGGCGTGTTTAACGCCCCGACGGGCGAATACGATGTTTATCGTGATCGACCACGACCTGATATCGCACAGGTAAGCGAAGGTATTATTATATTAGTTAAACTAATATATCATCGCAAGCAATAACAATCAGACTATGTCTCCTCTCAACCTGCGAAGGGTAGCTTCAGGAAGAGCATCAAACTCATCCTCAGACATGCCACCAAAATCAACGACGTTCTCGCCGCGAGAAGATGAACCTTCACCCTCTAACTCTGGTGGTTGAGCTTCTGCGGCTTTGAGTTTCTTGGCGACTGAGGCTTTTTTCTTAGCTGTCTGTTCTGAACTTGCTGCAGCTAAGGCCGGTTGTTCAGCTTCCCCTGCAGTATCGAGATCGCGGTCCTTAACGACGTACTTAACCGCTCGGCTAAGAGCGTCAACGGCGTCATAACCTTTAATGATAAACGCATCACGAAGTTCGACGACCTCGTTTGTATATTCCTCATTAAACTGATCAGAGTTCTGGTCAAATACTGGATAAGCTGACTCCATATCGGTTGCGGCTTGTTGAAGGGCGGTAGCTTGAGCTGATTGCTGGACTGTTTGGCCCATCTTCTGCTCCAACTCCCACGCTAAGCTGTTTTTTTCGGCTTCTCTTATTTCTGAGCGAATTTTTTTAGCTTTATCAGTCTCACCGTCGAGCACGGCTTCCATGTATAGAGACTCTGCCTGGTCGAAATCATATTCTGCCGGTGCTTCTACCGGTTTTTCGGCCGCTGCCCTCATTTCTTCTACCTGTTTTTGTAACGCTTTCTGCTTTGCTAGTACTTCATCAAGGCGGGACTTAGGAACCATAGGACTTTTTGTTTCTGGTTCTGTTGTTTCAGCTGCGAGCGGCAGTTCTTCCTCGGTTTCTTCCTCAGTTTTTGGCTCCTCTTCGGTGTCACCTTCGTCAGGTTCGGTGTCATCGTCGTCGTCGCCCACTTCAGCTGCAGTTTCTTCGGTTTCTTCCGCTTCAGCTGCAGTTTCTTCGGTTTCTTCTGCTTTTTCTGGCTCCGGTTCGGGGTCATCAAAGCTCAAACTTATGTTTTCTGGTGCCTCAAGAGGCTCTGCGCCAGGCATAACTTCAAACGAAAGCGACTTGTCCTCAGCTGCTTCCTGTTTTTCCATGTCTTCACTCATTACGCACTCCTAGTTTTGCGTGTTTTGGCCGGTTTTAGATGCTGTATGCATAGCAGTGGTGGCCAATTTTGCCGCTGCTGATGTTTGTGCCTGCGATTGTCGGGTGGTGTTTGTTAAATCAGCGAGTTCACGCCGCAATTGCAGGTTCTCTTGCGCCATTTGCAGCTCTTGCTGTAGTTCTGCGACTTTCAATTGCGGCTGGATATCAGTCATATCTTGTGTTTTTGCAATATTTACGGCCGCGTCGGACTGAAGTTTCCTAACTTCTGCCTCGAGTTTGGCAACTTGGAGCTGTGCTTCCTGCATTGCGAGCTGCTGCTGCATCTGCATGATCTGCATCTGCTCTTCAGATGGGTCTTGCCGCAATCTCGCAGCTAGTTCTGCTTTTTTGGCAAGATGTGAGTACTGCACAATTGCATCATCCGGCACTGCTACACCTGCTTGGCGTAACGCTAACGCTTCTGCGAACTGCACTTCATCAAATGAGTCCCTGGCGGGCATGGTTCCGATAATTACGTCGTACTCACCAATAGTTAAATCATTAACAATGTCACCGCTGGGGGTCATTTGGTTAATGATCATCTCTTCACGAGACTCCAATGGATCCTCTTCATTAGTAATCTTAATAATTCTCTGCTCGGAGTAAAACGTTTGCACAAGATTGAGTATTTTTTCAGCGAGGTACTGACGGGTTTTCCGCAGATTGTCGAGCGGAACTTGGATCATGATCACGCCACGATTCTGTTTAGCCTGAATCGCTATGCCTGAGACCTCGGCGCCGTCTGTACCGAGCATGGAATCGTTAATACCCGATATAGCTTTGATGTTCGCGGCCGCTTTCTGACTAATACGGTCGAGACCGGTCGGGATCTGGTTAGGTTGGATCTTGGAGGGAGGTGAAGATCCACGATTGTATTCCAGCACCAGACCGGTCTCTGCCCCGTGTTCCTCCAAATCTTCAGCCTGCATATTGGTTAGGGACCCAGATTCGACAACCCAACCACTGTTAGCGGTGGTGTTGACGATATGCAGTTCTTGGCTGGCGATTTTGTTCAGCTGTTCCTGCGGGGAGAGCAGGTTGCGAACCATGCCGAATGGGCGGCCACGCCGGAAGTAAGCGAAGAACGGGACAATGGTAAAATCAGAGTAAGGAGAGAAGTCATCGTGTAATACGATCTTATCGCAGGTAACCGTCCATCGAACTTTCTTTTTCGTCTTTGAAATAACGTTCAGGCCGTAGTCTTTGGCAAACTTTTTCATCTTGCGATCAGACCAAGCCTCTGGAACGTCGCGCTGGTCACCCGTATTCGGGTCTACATAACATTTGACGCGAGTGATTTTACGATGTTGACGCTCAATAACACGTAAGGATTTGACAGTACGATATTCATCTTCGCCAGGGATGGCTGTGCCGAGATAATCATCAGACTCATCAAGGTCGCCGTAACGTGTTTCGCTGTATTCGACAGAGTCCCGACCGAAGCTGTTACCGTTCTCCGCAATAAAACGAAGACGGTCCGCTTGTTCTTGTCCGTACATCTCCTCGATATCATCGAGCGTCATCCAGCGGGTGTAGAAGAACTCATTCCACGTCTTGGGGTCGTAGTCCTTGGCATCAGGGTCAATAACAACGTCCAATGGATCAAGGGATTTGATCCGTACTTCACCTTCAACGTGGTCGCTGAAGTCCATTCGTACGTCAAAATAACCACGGCCATCCATAATCAGGCCGTCAGCAAATACCTGCTGCTCAATCCAGTCTAGTTTGTTGTTATCTGCAATCTGCATGTACAACTTTGTCAGCGTGTGCGCAACTTCTTCCGACCCACCACGACGAGGTTTGAACTTTATATCTGCTCGTCGGTTGGACTGCTCGCCAAGTACTGTATTTACAGTAGGCAAAACCGTATTAATTGTTAGGGCGGGGCGACCTTCGGCGTCTAGGTTAGCAATATCCATATGGTCCCATTGCTCGCCCTGGTAAAACGCATCACACTTCTTAGCCATATCAATGTAGTCAATGTGACCGTGGTCACGGGCTCGTGTGTATCGATCCCACTGATCGTGGGCTAGCTTGTCTTCTTCACCGGGAGATAATCTGGGCTTCTTGCTATGTGTTGTCATGTCACGCACTCATCGCTGATTTGATCTTCACTTCTTTACCAAGATAGCGGAGTTTGTCTCTCCAGCTTGGCGGCTCAACAATACGTTCGTGGAATGTAGAAAACTCCGTCATCATTAATCCAATCCATGCTAACGCATCAACTTGGTCGTCGTGGACACCGTTCGGGAAGCGTAAAAGTTCTGCCACCAACGGGCCGGTAAAAACTTCGTTACGCGGCAAGAACACCATTCCTTGCTGCATACGACCTTGAATAGCTCGAGCACGAGCTTCTTTATCGCGACGGCCTACTTTCAAATCCTTGAAGTAAGCCTCATTGAGACCTCGCTCGCGCGTTCGCTT
>JACLAD010002597.1_pt1 | contig 19491 bp, 16 predicted proteins | sample 8027901 | NCBI WGS metagenome assembly JACLAD01 (sample SAMN15725071, study PRJNA655200) | protist metagenome | isolation source: fluorescence activated cell sorting (FACS) single amplified genomes of... | place: Spain: Blaines Bay Microbial Observatory, Mediterranean Sea | collected 2016-07-05 | reverse complement strand
TCCTGTTTCTGCAAATTTCTTCGTGTTCAGCTTGGCACATTTATTTTAAAATTAAATTCCTAAAGAATTAGGGATTATTTTCATTGGCTGCGGGAACCTTTGCGTGAAAATGTCAAATCACAAATTCATTTTTTTCAAAAGACTTTTCTTAACTTGTTTTCATTAGTACTGCTATAAACCCTTAATTTCACTGCAAAAGACATCAAGGTGACACGTAAATGTCACCCAAAAAACAGCCTTTTTGGGTTAGTTTTGTTCCAAACATAAATTTATATGGACGATAAAAATAGACTTGCCGAAAATCTCGTATACCAGAGAAAATTAAAAGGGCTGACTCAAAAAGAGTTGTCAGATAGGACGAATGTAACCGTTCGCACCATTCAAAGAATTGAAAAAGGAGAGACCGATCCTCACCTTCAAACCATCAAATTACTAGCTGTCGCTTTGGAAGTTGAAGTGGATGAACTTATAGTTCTGGATGATCCAAAGGAGGAGAACATTCAGAAGAAATGGCTACTCTTGATGCATGCTACACCTTTCATAGGCTTTGTAGTGCCATTGGCCAATATATTCATTCCGTTGTTTTTGTGGATACATAAGCGGGAGGACAGTAAAATTTATGACGAACATGGAAGAAAAGTCATAAACTTTCAGGTTACCATGGTTATTGGTTTTGTGCTGGCCCTTGTGCTCATGATGGTGATAGGTCGCGTGATCGTAGGTGGGGGACCGTTACTAACGCTTATCATTCTCATCATTCCTTATGCAGTAATAGTAATGCTGGTCAACGTTTTTTCGGCATTGAACAACCTGAAAAGTTATTATCCGCTATCGATACCTTTTATCAGGAAAAAAAGAAAAAGTAAAGCTAGTAAAACAACCGCTGCTGCAGTTATTTTCTTCTTCTGCTTTTCACAGTCCGGATTAGCACAGGAAATTGAGCGACTGGATGGTTCAGAAATATCAGCAGATTCGCTTACCCAACATGTGAAATATCTAATGGAAGAGGCTAAAGTACCGGGACTGGCAATAACTGTTTTTAATGAAAATCAGCCGGTTTATTCAGAAGTGTTTGGTTACGCGAATAATAATGATGGTCGGGAGCTTCATAAATCGACTAACATGTATGGAGCGTCGCTAAGCAAGGCTGTATTTGCAGTAATAGCGATGAAATTTGTAGAGGATGGTGTAATAGATCTCGATACACCTCTGGAGTCTTACCTTCCGAAGAAAATCTATGAGTATGAGCCTAAAGCCGACTGGCATGATAATTATTCCGACCTAAAAGAGGATTCTCTTTACCATAAGATTACCGCGAGAATGGCTCTGGCTCACACTTCTGGTTTCCCAAACTGGAGGTTTTTTGAACCAGATAAGAAACTGCGGGTAAAACAGGAGCCGGGAAGCGGGTATATATATTCGGGAGAAGGAATGGTTTACCTGCAGGTAGTCCTGGAAAAGATCACCGGGAAACCTTTTGAAGAATTGGCTCAGGAAGTTGTTTTTAAACCTTTAGGCATGGAAAACTCAAGTTATGAGTGGCAACCCGGGTTTGAAAAAGATTACGCCCACGGTCATAATAAAAAAGGACAGGCCTATAAAAAAGATAAAGACAATGAACCCCGTTCGCCCAGTACGCTTGAAACCACCTTTGAGGATTACAATAAGTTCCTGATTGCAGTACTAAACCGGGAGATACTCGGTAAGGAGTCATGGAGTGAGATATTTAGTCCGCAGGTAAGGATTCGTACTTTAAGACAATTTGGACCTTTGGCACAGAAAGAAGGTGACCTTAATGATGATATAGAGTTATCATGTGGTTTGGGATCCGAAGTATTCAAAACACCTTATGGATGGGGAGTATCCAAAGGCGGACATGGCAGTGGTTTTGAGCATTATTCAGTGCTGTTTCCTGAAGCTGGAAAAGGAATTCTCATTATGACCAATAGCGAGAACGGGGAAAGCCTCTACAAAGAACTGCTGGAGGTAACTTTAAAAGATATTTACACCCCCTGGGAATGGAAAAATCATATTCCTTATGATCAGGAGGAGCTGGCTGGAAATAAGTAGAATAGGTTATTCAGTTTCGGAATTTGGTGCTTGTAATTTGGAGGTTAATATCTCATATCCAATTACTCCGAAAACAACCAAATACTCCAGGGCAACCAGCCACAGATTTTCTTCATAAGAAGGATTGGAATATGCATCATAACTTAACACCACCAGGAGCGACCACAACAGGGGAAACCTGTAGTTCGTAAACATGCACAAAGCCACCGGTACGGCTAAATACCAGGGATGCACGGTGGTGGCCAGCGCATAATAAATCGTGATCCCAAATAGCATTATGGTTATTAAACCGACTGTAGTTTTGTTTCTTCGGAAGAAAGCCATTCCAATAATGGAGAAAAAGACTGCAGCGGCAAGTGGTTTTCCGGTATACACAAGGATGTTGTAGCCTTCCACCTGATAACCAATCCATCTTATGATGTAGTAAACACTGGCATTAAACTCAAATTTCTGATACCATAATCCAACGGTCTCTAGATAGTTGGTAAGCAGTTGAGGGGAAAGGAAGGGGAGGAACAAGGCTACATTTATGGCAGCTATAATGAAATAATATCCCACCGCTTTTTTGAATCCCAGTCTTCGGAAAAATAACGGCAGAAAAATTAATGGAATTAATTTTACTGAAACCGCACAGGCTAATAAAGCAGCACTAAAAAGCCATTTTTGACGCTGCAGCATGTAAAGCGACCAGATAATGAAGAAGATCATTACCCCTTCAAAATGGAGATTTCCGGTGAGTTCGATGATAATAAAAGGATTTAGAAAATACCAGAAAATGCGGTTTTTCGGCAGGTCTAAAGCTTCTAAAAGTCTTCTTCCGAAGTAAAATATACCGATATCTGCAGCGATGATGAAAATTCGCATGATGATCACCGCTGCCAAAATACTGTTTTGAGAGAAGAATGCAGAAACAGCAAAGATCAGTTGATTTATAGGAGGGTAATTTGAGTGGTTTTCGGCGCTTAGGGCTCCCATTCCTTCGTAAAGTTGCCTGGCGTCTTCAAAAAGAGGATTTCCGGAGGAAATTAGTTCTTCAGGAGTAGATAAGTAAGGGTTAAAGCCATTGAGCAACAGTTTCCCGTCCCAGATAAACCGGTAAAAATCCTGCGAAAGGTTTGGTAAGGCAAGCAGGAACAAAAGCCGAAAAGCTATACCACTCCAAAATAGCATTTTAAGGTTGAATTTTTCCAGCTGAAAAAACTTCCAGCTTAGAAAAAACAGGGCGGTGTAGAGGGTGGCAAGTTTTATGAAATCTTCCCGCACCAGGTCATAAGCAAAGGAAAAGTACAACGCACAGCACGAAAGAAGCATTAATAGCGGAAATTTGTGATATTTGAGCTGATTCAGTTCCATGGAAAAAGTTGTAGTTTACATCTTTTTAAAACCTGAGAATCCAACGTCTTTTGCTTTGTAAAACAGGCTTCTGAAATTAAAAGATTCCATGACCACATACCCGAAACCAAAAACCAGCATCAAATGAAATAGGATCATGCTAAAGTTATTCAAGATGAAAGCACTTATCACCGCAAACAAAAAATAGAGCAGCAATGCCATTTCTAGGAGTAGCTGAAATGTAATTCTTACAGGCGCCTGGTTTGTGAACCTTTTCTTTGCCTTTTCAGGAATGTTGAATTTTGGGGTTCTTATAAATTCAGTTTTCTTTCCGAAGTGGCCCTCAAGTGCTGCGATGGAATTATGCACCGAAAACCCCATTGCTACGGAAAAAAAGGCGAAAAATATTCCGAGGTAATTTAGGAAAGAAGAGAATCCGCTGCCGTGGATTCTCGAAAAACTAACCCAGTAGCAAACAAAGAAAATAAGCGTGCTGATCCCGAAAAAGGCCATTATCTGGGTATATATGAAATAATCTCCGGAGTCCAGAATGAAAAGCACCGGCACGCTGGTTATTGCCAAAAGCAAGACCAGCAGGAAGAGACTGCTGTTGAGCAGGTGAAAAAAAGCGTGGAATTTTGTTCCAAAAGTGACATTTTTGTCCCGGAATAATTTTGAAAAATTCTTCTGAAAATTTTCGGCAGCTCCCTTGTTCCACCGGAATTGCTGGGAACGTGCAGCAGGAATGGTGACAGGAAGTTCTGCGGGAGTTTCTATGTACTCAAGATATTTGAATTTCCAGTTTTTGAGCTGTGCGCGGTAGCTAAGGTCCAGATCTTCAGTGAGCGTGTCGCCCTGCCAGTTTCCCGCGTCGAGAATGCATTTCTTTCGCCATACTCCGGCAGTTCCATTAAAGTTGATGAAGTGTTGGCCGTGATTTCTGCCGTTTTGTTCCAGGATAAAATGAAAGTCGAGCGCAAAAGCCTGCACCTTTGTAAGCATGGAAAAGTTGCGGTTGAGATGGCCCCAGCGGGTTTGCACTACGCCTATATTATCATTTTTAAAATAGGGAATGGTTTCCAGAAGCCAGCTTTTTCCGGGGAGGAAATCGGAGTCAAAAATGGCAATAAATTCCCCTTTTGCAGATTTAAGCCCTTCTTTCAGTGCGCCGGCTTTGAAGCCTTTCCTGTTGGTTCTGTGAATATATTTTACGTCAAGCCCTTCCTTTTGAAGTTGAGAAACCAGTCCGGAAGTGAGTTCTACGGAGTCATCTGTAGAATCGTCCAGCACCTGTATCTCTAATTTTTCATGTGGATAATCAATTTGTGCAATGTTCTTCAGCAGGCGCTCTACGACTGCTTTTTCATTATAAAGTGGCAACTGAATTGTGACAAACGGAATTTCTTCAGGATTTGAAAAATCAAATTTTTCTGAAATGTCTTTTGTTTTTCGCTTTTTGAAATAGTTGAAAAGAAGGTTCAGTTCAGAAAGGCTGTAAACAAAAACCAGGAACAGCAGAAAAATGAAGATTATGAGAACCGCCTTTTCCATTATTTAAAGCTGTATTTGAAGATCCAGCCCAGGATCTTTACGCCTGCCATAAAAGCACCTTTTACAGTTCCCGAAACCTTTGAAACGCCAATCCTGTTGCGGTAACGCACGGGAATTTCTACATAACTGTACTTCTTTTTCAGCACTTTCAATTGCATTTCTACGGTCCAGCCGTAGGTTTTGTCCTGCATATTAAGCTCCAGGAGTTTATCATACTTTACCGCTCTAAAAGGCCCGAGATCTGTAAACCTGGCATTGAAGAACAGCTTCATAAGGGAAGTTGCAAGCCAGTTGCCAAAGATTTGCGGAAATGTCATACTTCCTTTTTCCCGCAGTCGGTCTACGCGTGCCCCTACGACAAAATCTATATCGTCCTCCAGGATAGGAGTGATCAATTTTTCCAGCTCTTCAGGGTAATCGCTGTAATCGCCGTCGAGGAACACCAGGATATCGGGTTTTGGATCTTTTTTTGAAAGATAATCCATTCCTTTTAAACAGGCATGGCCATAGCCTTTTTTCGGTTCTTTTAAGACGGTAGCTCCTGCTTTTGCGGCATTTTCTTCCGTAGCATCTGTAGAATTGTTGTTCACCACAATGACCTCATTCACCAGCTTCGGAATATCTCTTATGACCAAACCAATGGAATAGGCTTCGTTATAAGCAGGTATAATAACCTTGATGATTTTTGGCATTTTTGGAGGATTAGAAACGCGAATGTTCGGTTTCTTTGTTGGATGTTTTTTGTTCCCTGATGAGGTCAAGAAGATCCACATCATTTCCTAACAACACACCTTCTCCATTGATACGGCCGTCTCGTGGGCCGTTCTCCAGTTTTAGAACTCCCCGCGGACAAACATCACTGCAAATTCCGCAGCCTACACAGCTGGACCGCACAATGTTTTCCCCTTTTTGGGCATACGCCCGCACGTCTATTCCCATTTCACAATATGTGGAGCAGTTTCCGCAGGAAATGCATTGTCCGCCGTTGGTCGTGATCCTGAATCTTGAAAAAAGGCGCTGCTGCATTCCCAAAACCGCTGCCATGGGACAGCCGAATCTACACCAAACCCGGTTACCAAAAATGGGATAAAAACCTACGCCTATTACTCCGGAAAAAGCCGCGCCAATTAAAAAGCCGTACCAGGTGCGCAACTGCGAACCATGGAAAAAGAAAATGTTGCCGTTTCCGCTGAAATAATTAATACTGATGATCGCAAGGATCACAACCAGGAAACTGACTGCCGCTTTTTTTGCGTCTTTTGCCAACTGGTCTCTTTTAAAGATCATGACAAGTGCAAAGAACAGCGTGAGGAAGCCTGCGGAAGACCAGAGGAAAACATCTTTGGTGAGCCAGAAATCTGCGGGATTGTCATTCAGGAAAGAATAAACAACACCAATGGTCATGACTACCACAAAGACCAGCACAGAATGAATGATCCATCGCTCGAATTTCCAGGCTGCGCGGCTTTTATCTGAAAGTTGGCGGTAAGGATCCCCGGCAGTTTCGGCAAGTCCGCCGCAACCGCATACCCAGGAACAGTACCATCTTTTTCCGTAGAAATAGGTGAGAATGGGAGTAATGACAAAAATTGCGGCAACTCCAAAAAGGATCATCAGGATCCCGATGTTTCCGGCAGAAAAGAATTCTTCGAGTTTATAACCCGCAAAGAGATCGTAATTGAGCGGCCAGATGTTTACCGGGTTAAAATAAGGTTCATTGAGCCGCATGAGAATTTCCGGGATCAAAAAAGCGAATCCCAGCTGAAAGAACATGACAGAAAAAGTACGGATGCTTTCGTAGCGGTTGTGCCGGTATTTAAGTAGGAATTTATATCCAAAAGCCAGTATTGCCAGGGTGTATAAAGTTCCGTAAACAAACCATTGGCTTGCGGGTTGCCCGCTAATGAGTTTGCTTAGAGGATCAAAAAGAGCAATAATGCCGGTATTTTCGCCATCGGGATTGAATCCCAGATATTCCGGAAACCAGTAGAGAACCACGTAAAAAAGAGTGAGTAAAATACCTGTTCCCCATGCAAGCACTCCGCGTGAAGTCATGGATTTGAACCAGATGCCGTGGTTTCGCACCCCGGCCGGTTTTCCCAGGTATTGATCATTCGCAAAAAGAATCACGCCTAAAGCAATGAGCCCCAACGAAAGCCACAATCCCCAGGCAGGAAAATTGACATTAAAAATTGCCAGCACCAGGATAAAAAGTCCCGTCCAGCCAATTCCTGTCGCAATTTTCTGCGGAGTGGAAAGCCTTGCCGGCGGTTCACCGGCCAGGGACATGTTGTGGTTTAGATTGCTCATGTTCAATTTCTAATCATTTTTAACCACCTTCAAATCCTCCTTAAAACTCCTGAAAATCTCTTTTTCGTGGCGCTTGTAAAATTCGGGATCAAAGTTAGCTTTTTCAAGATGGGAAAGTACAAATTCAATTTCTCTTTCCTCGCGTAACCAGCGGTCAAAAATCTCATGCCTCATGCGAATTCCGAAGGTGTTAATTCCAAGGAATTTTCCGTTGTTTTGATTATAGGCCACGGTAATGGCTTTTGTCCCGTCCCTGTGCTCCCAATGTAAGTGCTGCTCGCTCTCTTTTGCATCTGCCCATACGCGGCCGTAGGTCTGGTATTCAATATCAAAGAATTTAGCCGAATTGAACCAGTTCCCGGGTTTGTATTTGAAATTATTTCCGCAGATGTTTTGCGCCACCGATTCACCCATCATGCGTGCGGTGTACCAAACGGCTTCCACCAAAGGGCGGTCGTCTATCTGCTCACGCTGCTGCACGCAATCGCCCGCGGCATAAACATCTTCCACACTGGTTTGCAAATAGCGATCTACTAAAATACCACGATCTGTTTCAATCCCTGAACCTTCTAAAAATGCAATATTCGGCACCACTCCAATGCTTAATCCTACGAGATCACATGAGATTTCCTCATTTTTGGAAGTAATGACGCTGCAGACTTTTCCGGTTTCGTTCCCCAGGATTCGATCCAGCTCAGTATTGAGATGGAGTTTAATTCCGTGGGACCGGATATGTCGGGAAATAAAATCTGCATCTTGTTGCGGAAGCACATTTCGCCAAAAACTCGCTTCCCGAATGAGCATTTCCACATCAATATTCCGCGTTTGCAGCATTTCGGCGAGCTCCACGCCAATCAATCCGCCGCCAACAATGACTGCTTTTTTGCAATTCCTGCTGTTTTCTTCGAGAAGGTCAAGATCCTGTTTACTTACCAGTCCCTGCACTCCTTTCAGGTTTTCTCCTTCCCAACCAATTTTCCTGGGGAGCGATCCGGTGGCTATAAGAAGTTTGTCATAACTCATTTTTTCACCACCATCCAAAAAGAGCATTTTGGAAGAGGTTTCTAATTTTTGAACCCTGGCTTTTTTTATTTCAATCCTGTTCTCTTCCCAAAACCAGTCCTCGTAAGGTTTTATGCCTTCCCAGGTAAGCTGGCCCATATAGACATACATGAGCGCGGTACGGGAAAAGAAATATTCTGTTTCTGCAGAAATGACTGTAATTCTTTTTTCTGAACACTTCCGGATGAATCGCGCAGCAGTGATCCCTGCGATCCCATTTCCAATAATTACAACGTGTTCCTGGTCCTGAGGCATCTATTTATCTTTTCAGATTAAAAGTCCAGCCTTTTGATTACTTCTCTAAACAGGGTGATCATGTGAGGTTCTGCCCTGGCCGACATTTCAAGTATATCCTGAATATCCACCGCTTCGAGATTGTCTGGATCACATTCATCTGTAAGCACAGAAACCGCAGAAACCGGAAGATCAAGGTGATTTGCGACAATAACTTCCGGCACGGTGCTCATACCTACGGCATCGGCGCCAATGATCTTCAGGTAACGGTATTCGGCGCGGGTTTCGAGCTGAGGTCCCACTACCGAAGCATAAACTCCTTTATGTAATGTAAAACCTTGTTCTTTTGCGACTTTTTCCATTAAAGCGCCCGTCCTGGTGTCGTAAGGTGCGCTCATATCTGTGAACCTTGTTCCCAGCTGTTCCACGCCGCGAAAGGCCAGGGGAGAACCACCCTGCAGGTTGATATGATCATCGATCAACATCAATTCTCCCTTTTTAAAATCTGAATTAATTGCTCCGGAAGCGTTGGAAATAAGCAGTTTTTTGATGCCGAGGCGCTTCATGACACGCACAGGGAAAGTTACGTCGAATAGGCTGTAGCCTTCATAAATGTGGAAACGGCCCTCCATAATGATGACCTTTTTACCTTCCAGTTTTCCAAAAATGAGTTTTCCCTTGTGAAATTCTACGGTCGCCGTTGGGAAACCGGGAATGTGATTGTAACTTACCTCAGAAATTACTTCTACTTCATTCACCAGTTTTCCCAGTCCTGTACCGAGAATGATCCCGATCTCGGGATTGTCAAATCCCCGTTTTTGTAAAAATTCTGTGGTCTCAAGTAATGCTTTGATCATTTTATAAATATTGTTTGTTTCAGGTTTGTAAAAGTTGGGTAGCACTAAACATTCAAAAATGGCATTTAAAGCTCCTTTTCTTTAAAGTTAAGTGCGAGGGAGTTGAGGCAATGCCTTTCGCCGCTGGGCACATTGTTGTTTTTAAATATATGCCCAAAATGAGAGTTGCATTGTGCGCAGATCACCTCGGTGCGAACCATCCCAAAGCGAGTGTCCTGCCTGCGTTCCACAAGTTTGCTGTCAATGGGTGCCCAAAAACTTGGCCAGCCGGTGCCGGAATCGAATTTGGTTTGTGAACTGTAAACAGGCAGATTGCAGGCTGCGCAATAGTAAATCCCTTCTTTTTTATTGTTGTAATATTCATTTTGAAAAGCAGGTTCTGTACCGCCTTCGCGGAGAATTTCATATTCGGCCGCAGTGAGGATGTCTTTCCATTCTTCGGGAGATTTTTCCACCTGTCCTACCTTAATAGTATCAGCAGAAACCGGGTTTTCAAGATTCTCCTGAACAACTTTATTTGCGGCAGCTTCATTCGCCTGCATTCTTTTACTGCCGTTGGAATTACAGCTTAACAGAGCGCCACAAATAGTAAGAAATATGAGTCTTAGAGTTCTTTTCATAGTACATTTTTCAAATTCGACATTATCTTGCGTTGTATGGTGCAACGGCATTTTTCCTAAAAGATCAAATTTTCAGAAGTTTTCTAACAGCTGCTGTAGCTCGGGGTGGGCTTTTAAATCTTCCAGATGATCAATATCATTCCTTTCTTCCAGGACTTGTATCTTTTTAGCGCCCATGTCCTTTATTGTTTCTTCGAAAACACTCGCTGTGCTCCAGGCTTTGTTTTTAAACAGGTTTAAATTTAAGAATTTCATTCCTAACAGGTAATATCCGCCGTCCTGAGCCGGGCCTATAACATAATCTGATTTTTCCAGCGCTGCAAAGGCTTCTTCTAGATCATGGCTACTTAGATCGTAAAGATCGCTCCCAATGATGATAATTTTGTGGTAACCCTGCTCAAAACCTTCCTGAAAAGCATTTTTCATCCTTTCGCCCAAATCCTTTCCCTTTTGAAGTTTTTTGCCGTAGGATGCATCCCAAAAATGCCCTTTTTCGATAGCTTCTGAAAAGCAGACTTTTTTTTCCGCGGAAATATTTTTCGTTATTTCTGCTGTGTGCTTGAGAAGAAACCTGTAAATGCTTAGTGCTGCCTTGTCTCCGGTTTTGGCAGCCAGTCGTTTTTTGACTTTCCCTAATTCCGGATTCCGGGTGAAAATGAGGAGTAAATTTCGCTTTTTTGACATGTTTTCTTTTCAGAAGTTCAAATTAGGTTACCGAACCCTGGCAACTGCTGCCGGCACCTGCTGTACAACCATAACAGTGTTGAGAGATAAGAATTTCCCTGTTCTGCAGCACTTCTTCGTTGTAATCTTCAATGTGCTTCACTTTTGAAGCTACTTTGAGCTCCAGCATCTGGTTGAAATCACAATCGTACAACCAGCCATCCCAGCTTACCGAAATGGTATTGGTGCACATTACGTTTTGCACTGCGGAAGGATTAAAAGCCTCCACGAGGGCATACATGTAATCCTCATAATTTTCTGAAGCGATCAAATATTCCAGGAACCGGCTGATGGGAAGATTGGTGATGGCAAAAAGCTGATTGAAATCTATGTCAAAATCTTCTTTTAGAGCATTTTTAAAATCCCTTTCCAGTGCTTCCTGGTTGGTTGGCAAAAATGCGCCTGAAGGGTTATACACAAGATCAAGTTTTAATCCGCTGCCTTCTTTTCCATAGCCTACGGCATTCAGCATTTTCAATGCTTCAATGGATTTACTGAAAACCCCTTTTCCACGCTGTCGGTCAGTTTTTTCCTTCTTGTAAAACGGAAGGGAAGAAACGACGTGAATATTGTACTTTTTAAAGAATTCCGGAAGGTCGTAGTATTTTTTGTTGGCAACAATAATGGTGAGGTTGGAGCGAACAATGAAATCTTTTATTCCGGCTTTGGAAGCTTCTTCCACAAACCACCTGAAATTAGGGTTCATTTCGGGTGCGCCTCCGGTCAGGTCCAAAGTATGAGCTCCTGTTTTCTTAATGGCATCCAGGCAGTGTTGCATGGTCTCGCGCGTCATGATCTCCTTCCTGTCAGGCCCGGCATCAACATGGCAGTGCGAGCAAACCTGGTTGCACATGTACCCTACATTTATTTGAAGGATCTCCAGTTTACCTGGTTTCAACTCCCCATAGGTCTGTTTTACCTTCTCCCTGAAAGTGGGCAGTTCCCCAGACTTGAAAATGCCGTTAGCAAGGAGCTCCAGCTGGTTTGCAGGCCGTGATAAATGATCTTTTCGTGCTGCCAGAGATTTTGCAGGCATAATTAGAATTCAATTTTAAATAGTAAATTTTTTGGGAAGCAGATTTTGGACTGCTAAGAATAAAAAATTTTCAAAAAAGGTAACTTCCGAGTTTGAGGGAATTTCTTTACATGCTTAGTTTATCGTACTTATTCATCATTTGTACGCCGTGAACCAGTGTTGCACCTCCTTTAATGGCAGCTCCCACATGTACCGCTTCCATCATTTCTTCTTTTTCTATACCGCGTTGCAAACCGTCTTTTGTGTAGGCATCAATACAATAAGGGCACTGCACTACATGCGAAACAGCTAAAGCGATTAGAGATTTCTCCCGGGCAGAAAGTGCTCCTTCCTCAAAAACCTGGTTATAGTAGTCAAAGAATTTTTTTCCGAGTTCTTCATTCCACTCTGTAATATTTCCGAATTTTCTTAAATCGGCAGGGTCGTAGTACGTTTTGGACATGGCAAATTTTTTTAAGCATCCAATATACGGCTTAAATAAAACCTGAAAAACCCTGTGAATACTAAATTTTCAAAAGTTGGAGCTGAAAAAGGCTATAGAAAAAAGTTACACCCAAAGGTCAGAGAAGAATAATAATCCCAGGATGATAATTGCAAGAATCACCACCACTGCAATGATGCCGTAATTGCTTCCCTGTTTTTCCTCGGTGGATTGGTTTACATGATATTTCTGGTCTTCCTTGGGGGTTTCAACAGGAGTCGACTTCAAATTTTCTTTTCGCTGCTTGTCATCCATAATTGTAGCTGTAAAATTTATTTCAATTTACGAAAAACCAAATGAGTAAAACGGGTAAAATTGCGAATTAAGGAAACTTTAAGCCTGGGAGGAAGTGCTGTAAAGTTGATGCCAGTTCATGTTTTGAAGCAGTCTTTCCAGATCCCGCGTTGGAATTTTTTCCGGGACACCTGGCGTCATATGGATATCTGAAATTTTATGTGGATAGCGCAGCCATTCCATTAAAGCACCAGCCCTGTCTACAGCGAGAAATTTTTCCTCTTCACTTAGCTGCTTTTCCCATTTGTGACTTTGCCCCTTATGGAGGTGCGCCGGACTTTTTTCTTTCATGTTTGAAAAGGTAACTGTTTTAGCGATTTCCTGCTGTTCTTCTTCGGTTAATGGGAGGTTGAGATAGTTGAGCAGTTTTTTTAATTCCGAAGTAAAATCATGGAGGAGATTTTCATAAAACACAAAGTGAATATTCAATTCTTCTTTGTAAAGAAGATAGTTCCCGGTGAACCAAACCCATTGATCCAGTAAATTCTCATATTCTTCTTCGAAATATTCTTCAGAAGAACTATAGGAGGAAGGATAATGCTTTTGCATATAAGGAGTGAAGGCGAATTTTGCCGAAGAAAGCGCACGGTCTCTTGGATCGCGAACAATGCATATCTTTTTATCGAAAAATGGGAAAATTTCAAAGCTTTTTGTACAGAGGGTGGAGTGGGTCCAGGCAAGGGTAGTAGATTTTGCGTAGGCTTCAGGATCTTGAATTTTTTCCCGAAACACAGAACTTACCCTGTAATAGCACCCGTCCTCCTCAATGTCTATCATGTCTACACCGGCCTGACCTTTAAAACTTAATTCCAGGTTTTTTACCTCCTGGTATACCTGCTGTTCTTTAATAAAAGATTTTACAGGTTTTTTCTTCTTCTGAAGGATTTGGAGCAGGATGGTGTGCAGCCAGTAACTTCCGGATTTTGGTGCGCTAATTTGAAGAATGTTCATCTAAGGTTTTTCTTTTAAGCTACTAAAAAATGACATTTTTAGTATATATTTTTTTCGGAAAATTTTCTATGGATTTTCCTGAAGCAGTTGAAAGGGTTTATTAGTATGAAAGTCTAATTTTTCAGTTTGTTGGAACATCAGCCGTAAATGAGTATCGACAAAAGACAATATAATTCCGTTGAAAAACGCATTTTTTATATAAAACTATCCTAAAGGAAATCGAGATATTGCTAAATGTTTGCTAAAAAGGTGCTTTTACAGGTCAATTAATAAAGCCTTAACGGCGATTTATGAACACAATGGCTAGTTTCGGTCTCGAACAAAAAAGATAACGATATATGAGAATTAGAACGAATTACTTATTACTTCTTTTAGCAGTTTCCCTGGGATTCACTTCATGTAGTGATGACGACGATAATGTTGATCCTGTGATGGAGCCTACCGGAAGTTTAATGGTAGAAGATCAAATGCTTGATAACAACATGCTGACTATTAGCAATGTTACAATGAGTGAGGCTGGATGGGTTGTCATTCACCGTGATAATGGGAATGGCGGACCAATGGTTCCTGAAATAATTTCTGTACCAAAAATGGTAGAAGCCGGAGACGCAATGGACGTGATGGTAGAGCTTGAAGAAGATGTGGAAATTGAAAACGGTGAAACCTTGTGGGCAATGTTACATACAGATGATGGTGTTATTGGAACCTACGAATTTGATGGGAATAATGGTCTTGATCTACCAATTATGGATGCCAGCGACAACATCGTGACCGAATCTTTTATGGTAGAAGTTGCCCCTATGGGAATGCTTATGGTAGAAGACCAGGTGATGATGAACAACGTGGTAAACGTTGCTTCCATAACCCTTGACCGTGGTGGTTATGTAGTTATTCATGCTTCTAACGAGGCAGGTGACGGACCGATGGTTCCTGAAATTATTTCTCAACCTGTATACCTTGAAGGTGGAGAATATATGAACGTAAAAGTACCACTTACAGAGTCTGCAGATGTAAATGCAGGAGATACTCTATGGGTTATGTTGCATACAGATACCGGTGAGGAAGAAGTATATGAATTTGACGGTGAGAACGGTCTTGATTTGCCAATTACCGATGAAGACGGAGTTGTAGTTGCACCTGTAGAAATTACTGATACAAATATGGTCGCAATTACCGGATCACTTTCAGTAGACGACCAGCCTGTTACAGACAATCAACTTACTGTGGGAACAGTTGAGCTTTCAGAATCTGGATGGGTAGTAATTCACGCTTCTAACGAAGAAGGTGACGGGCCAATGGTGCCGGAGATTATTTCTGAACCAATGTACCTGGAAGCTGGAACCCATGAAGATGTTATGGTGACCTTTACAGAATCTGCAGAGGTGAATGAAGATGACACCGTGTGGGTGATGTTGCACAACGACACCGGTGTTTCAGAAATGTATGAATTCGACGGGATGAACGGTCTTGATCTACCTATTGTAGTAGATGGAGATATTGTTGTGACTCCTGTTAATATTACTGAGTAATATATAAGACATATAAACCAGCTTTAAAAAGCCGCTACATTTGTAGCGGTTTTTTTTGTTCTACGGCTATCTTGAAAGTTTTTTGCCTGGAGCTTAGGTGGGGCTTCATTGTAGCTTCACTGCTTGAAAACTTACGGGAATCAACCAACCGTGGATCTCCAATAGTTTCCTGTCGGGAGATCCACTTAAGGTTTAGGGACAGATAACCTAATTCCTCTACTACTCTTCCATAGCATAGGAATATGCCTTTGCTTCGTATAGGATATTTTTCAGCTATTGCAGGAAATTGAACGGCGTCAAAAATATCACCGTCTATGTCATAAAAGGTGCTAAAACACATGAATTTACCGTTTGCAGTTGGAGTTGGTTTGGCGGTAATAAGGTTGCCGTAAATTTGTATATCCCTTCCTATGAAATGCTTTAATTCTTTTGCTTTTACGGATGGTTGTACAGGTTTTTTCAGCAATTTAAAATGACTGCAAAGTGGAAATCCCAGAAGTGCCGTCTGGTCGTAGGCTTCGACTATTTCAGAAAAGGTGAATTCAGGCAAGTTAAAATCTTTTTGCTTTGGCTTAAACAGTACCGCCTGATTGGCTTTCGGTTTACTCTTATTTAATTTAAAATGAGCTTTCCAAAGCAAATGATGCTTATCCAGTTTAGTAAATCTAAAAGCATCAATTTTTAACAAAATGCTTAATTGTTCAATAGAAATATCTACACGATCTATAAAATCATCTAAAGATTTAAAAGGTCCAAAAAACTGCCGGTTTTCAAGAATACGTTGAATTACTTTCATCTCAAGCTCTTTAAGGTTTCCCAAGCCGAGATATATATCTTTTCCATAAATCACATTGGGATGGTCACTCTTGTTAATGCAGGGTGCATGTACAATGCCACCGCATTTACGTATTTCCTGAATATATGTTTCAACGTCATAGAAACCTCCGCCATTATTAAGCGCTGCCACCATAAATTCCAGCGGAAAATATTTCTTTAAATAAAGGCTTTGGTAGCTTTCCACCGCATAAGAGGCCGAATGTCCCTTTGGAAAGGCATATCCCGCAAAGGAGGAAATTTGCTCCCATACTTCATTGATCAATTGTTCTGGATACCCCTTTTTTTTACAATTACTCCTGAATTTGGATTCGATTTTCTCTATTTGCCCTTTGGAAGTTTTCTTGCCGCTCATTCCTCTCCTTAGTATGTCGGCTTCATCATAAGACAGTCCCGCAAAGTGATGCGCTACTTTTAGAACATCTTCCTGGTAGACCATTACTCCATAAGTTTCAGCTAAGATATCAAAGAGAACAGGATGTGCTACTTTGCGTTGTTCCGGATTTCGATGACGTTGGATGTACTCTTCCTTCATCCCGCCATTGGAAATGCCCGGCCTAATGATAGAACTCGCCGCAACAAGCTCGAGATAACTGCTGGTTTGTAATTTGATCATCAGTCCGCGCATGGCAGGAGATTCCACATAAAACACGCCCATACAATCTCCCGTTTTCAGTAAATGATTAATTTTGGGATCGTCTTTAAAGACTTTGGTGTTTTCAATGTCTTCTATTTCAGCATCAGGTTGATTTTGCCTGATGATTTCAATAGCATCTGTTATTTTTGAAAGTCCTCTTTGAGCGAGGATATCAAATTTGTGTATCCCGACTTCCTCACTAATGTTCATATCTATCTGAACCGTTCGGAATCCTTTGGGCGGCATAAAAGTACCTGCATAATGATGCACAGAGTTGTTTAAGATCAATATTCCTCCTGAATGTACACTTATATAATTGGGGAAACCCGCTATTAATTTACTGTATTTAAGCACTAGTTTCTCCAGGTGGTCTAGCTGATGATAATCAAAATACCCGGCAGAGAGCTTGTCGAGATTTTCTTTTGGCAGCCCTAAGACTTTTCCTAGTTCTCTCACAACCGCCCGCCGCTTAAAAGTCACATAAGTGCCCATAAGAGCGGTGTTTTTATAACGATCAAAGATATAGGCTGTCACGTCCTGCCGGTGTTTCCAGGAGAAATCAATATCAAAATCTGGTGGGGAGTTGCGATGCGCATTGATAAAACGTTCAAAATAAAGATCCAGCTCAATAGGATCCACGTTAGTGATCCCAAGAATGTAAGCTACGATTGAATTGGCGCCGCTGCCCCTGCCTATGTATGGGTAGGCTTTTGATTTTGCATATTGAATAATATCATAATTGATGAGGAAAAAAGACACATAGCCCAGATTAATAACGGCTTTTAGTTCTTTTTCTACCCGCTCGTAAACTTCTTTTGAAGCCTGGGGATAACGCTTCGGCAGATTTTCATAACACAGTTTTCTTAACTCTTCTTCATCTGCTTTTTGACTCTCGCCGAAAACCTTCAGGTTTTGATTCTCTCGCGCTTCTCCAAAATGGAATTTTACTTCACAGTTTCTGGTAAGCTTTTCTGTATTCTGCAGGATGTGTGGATGATCTTTAAATTCGGTTTTAATAATTTCAGGAGAAATCATTTGTTGGGAAAAACTACCTTCCTCACTTTTCGGTAATTTACTTAGCAGTGTATTATTGTCTATTGCTCGTAACAGGCGGTGCGCATTATAATCTTTTTTGCTTCGGAAGCTGACCGTCTGCAATAGCACCAGTTTTTCCTTGTAGTGGAGGTACTTTGAAAATTTAAGTTTTCGCAGGTTTTCTACAGAAACTCCTATAAATTCATTCTCTCGAAAACTTAATTTTTTATCTGAAACCACCTTTTCAAAAGGGTAAATAAGGTAACAATCGGGTATAATAGGTGCGTTGTTGTCAAAATTATCTCCACTGTGCAAATGGCTGGATAAATGCTGATTCAATTGTTTGAAACCTTCGTTATTTCTGGCTAGTCCCACATACTGTTGTTGCACACCATTTCTAAAGTCAATTCCTATCAATGGTTTGATGCCATATTTTGAAGCAATTTTGATAAATTTCAAACATGCAGAAGTGTTATTAATATCAGTAACTGCCAGACTTTGTACCTGTTGACTTTTGGCGAGTTCACACAATTCTTCCACTGGAAAAGTTCCATAACGAAGAGAATAATAAGTGTGGCAGTTTAAGAACATCATTAATTTTATTTATTGCTGTCTATGGGCGTGGAGTATTGGTGGCTCTCCATTAAAGGGATTTTCCATTCTGCCAACACCATTTCCGCCTATCGTTGAAACCCTTACTACCGCGTGGTCTCCATACCTGTTGCGAATTTTATCCATAGCATTATACAGGTTCAGCATTTTTTCAGAATCATCAAAAAGATCGATCTGGTAGTTTCCTCCCGCCAAATCGGCATATTTAATTCCTATTAATCTTATCAATAGCCTGCGATTATATAGAAGTTTAAATAATTCCGCTACTTTGGGAATCAGAATATGATCGGCACTGGTATAAGAAATCTTCGCCTGTTTTGTGTAGGTTTTAAAATCGGAATAACGAATTTTCACACTAATGCAGGAAGTCAATTTATTTCCCCTTCTTAGTTGATAGGCCAGGTTCTCTGCCATTCCTCTTAAAGTTGCTTCCAGTTTCTGCATATCGGTAGTGTCCCTATTGAAAGTTCGTTCGGCAGAAATAGATTTTCTTTCATGAAAAGGAATAATAGGCGAATCGTCTATGCCCTGAGCCCTTTTCCAGATTATTCTTCCGTTTTTTCCAAGAACACTTTCCATCATTTCTACCGGCATTTCCTGGATTGTCCTGATGTCACTAACCCCAAGGTTAAGTAGCTTTTGAAAAGTTTTGCTTCCTATCATCGGGATTCTTCTCACGGACAGGGGTGCCAGAAAAGACTTTTCTTCCCCATTATTTATGCACAGCTCATTATTTGGTTTTGCTTCACCGGTCGCAATTTTAGAGACAATCTTGTTTTGTGATAAACCAAATGAAATGGGAAGTCCGCTTTCTTTAATGATTGTTTGTCGCAATTCATGGGCAAATTTTCTAATCCCAAAAAACTTGTCCATCCCTGAAAGATCTGCATAGAACTCATCAATACTCGCTTTTTCAAAAGAAGGAACGCTGCTTTTTATGATATCGGTAACTATATGAGAATGTTTAGTGTAAAGACTGGAATCTCCTTTTATAACAATAGCGTAAGGACAAAGCTGCCGGGCTACTTTCATTGCCATTCCTGAATGTACACCAAATTTTCGGGTTTCATAGCTGGCAGCAGCCACCACACCACGATCTCCCATTCCGCCAACAATTAGCGGCTTATTTTTTAATTCTGAATTAAGCCGCCGCTCTACAGAAACAAAAAAGCTATCAAGATCCAGGTGTATAATTGATCTATTTTTCATAAAGGGGAAAAATTCCATATTTTTGGATTATTTCCAAAATTATAAAATATACTGGAAGAAGGGTAAAGGGAAATAGTTAAACTTCTAAAAAGGATTTTGTGCCTTTGTTTAAAA
>JACLAD010017327.1_pt1 | contig 19500 bp, 13 predicted proteins | sample 8027901 | NCBI WGS metagenome assembly JACLAD01 (sample SAMN15725071, study PRJNA655200) | protist metagenome | isolation source: fluorescence activated cell sorting (FACS) single amplified genomes of... | place: Spain: Blaines Bay Microbial Observatory, Mediterranean Sea | collected 2016-07-05 | reverse complement strand
GAAATATGTTTGGTGCACGAGTCAATCGTAAAAGTGCAAAAGGTGGTGGTAAAAATTCATGTAAAACGAAACATAAAGGTGCAATTACTGATATGAATGCATTATCTGAAAATGGTAGTGAAGTGAAAAAAATAGCAACATCAAGTGTTGATGGTAGAATGATTTTCTGGGATGTATAAAAAAAAATATATAATATACGAAGTATGTGATAGCCGCGCGACGTAATATCATAAATATATGTGTATAGAGTGTATTACTTATAATGTATAGAAATTTTATTTACTAAGGTAGAGAGAGAGGAGTGTAGAGCGTGCGTAGATTGTTTATTTATAAAAATAATTTGTTTTTACGAATTCGTATGATATGATACGAGTATAAATTTATAAATATGATATATGATAACAAGAAAAAAAAAACTCTTTTTTTAATTTTTTCTAATGCCACCTATTTTTTTAAAATTTTTTAATATTTTTTAAATTTGTGTTTGATCTCTCCGTATTATTTATTTTTCTAACTCTCCATTTTTTATATTTTTTATTTAATTAGTAATATCATTTTATACATTTCACATGTAATATACGAATATATATATATCCTTTTTTGCTTGTTGATTTTGCATCTCTCGTTGTTTTAAATTTTTTTATTGATATTTCATTATGTATTGTCTTACATTTTTACATCCATTTACATTAAATAAATGCTTTAGTTAAACGTCTGTCATTATATTTTATATATATTAATATATATGATTATTTATATATATAATACATATATATATTAACACCGTATATATTTATCTTTGTGATTTTTTAACATTTGCTGAACGTTTCATAGAATGTGCCATAGCACTTTTTCTGCTTGTACGATATGTATTGTATGATTGTTCGTAATCTTCATTACATCTTTGCAATTGATGCGACATTGCTTTTGATTTTGCAGAATATTGTTGAGTATTCCAGCTATTTCTAGTTGCCATTGCTTTTTTTGTATCATTTAAATCTTTTACCAATGCTTGTAACGCTTCCATATCGTCAACTTTATTTTTATTTTCCTCTGCAAATTTTAATCCTTGTTCAAGAATTTCTTTTGCTTCTTTGAATTTATATTGATCTGCTAATTTATTTGCTTCCGATAATGCTTTACCAATAACTGCACGTACAACTTGTGACGATACACTTTTATTAGTTAAATTTGCATTTACCTCGTTATCTTCAACACGATTCACTGTACATGTTACTTCGGATTCACTCATGCTTTCATTAATTGCATCTAAATATTTTAATTTAAATGTAACAAGTGGAGCATTTGTTTCTGGGCAACGACATGGATCAACATCAATTTTAAAAATCGTATCCCGTCTTTCACCAGCATACATATCACCAAATGAAATACGATATATACCATCTTCAGAAATTTTTACTTCACGATTTTCTTCAAAGCAATTATTAATAGTGACTCCTTCAACGGCTGGCCTTGCTTCTAATACAATATTTTGAGCAACTACGGACATGATTCCACCTAAACAATCACCAATTGCAGAGGAAACATTATCTTCCTTATCAACGAAATAATATGCACCACCATCAGATTGTTGTGCTAGTTGTTGCAAACCATTCACATTATGGTTTGCACCATAGCCATAGGTAAATAAACTGATAGAAGTTCCTGCTAATTCATTTTTCACAATATTAGCTAATTTAGACATATCACGTACACCATGATTCGCATGTCCATCAGTTAATAAAATACATGCTTTTACTACATTGTTTTTTACATTCGATTGTTTTAAGACACCAATTGCATCCATTAATCCACCTGATAAATTTGTGGAACTACCAGCTTTGACATTCTTAATAACCGCTTCAACGTTTTGTTTATTTTGACTTGTCATTTCAGATAATTGAAATATTTGCTTAACATCGGTATCAAATGTAGTAATTGAAAGTTTATCTTTTGGTAATAAATATTTCGAAAGCAACTCAATAGTTTCTTTGCATAATTGAATCTTTTCACCGTGCATCGAACCACTTACATCAAGTGCGATTGCAATTTCAACTGGCAATCTTTCATCTTCTTTTCCAGTTTCTTCAACTGCACGTATGGATGAAGCAATATTTAAATGCTTATTTGCATTGCAATCAATATTTATACGTTCACTTTGTCCAAACAATTGCAATGTTTGTATTGCATCTGGATTAAATGCTTTTTTTTTACCACCACCTGGAAGATTCGCATCCATTTTTTTATCACGATTATTGTTATTATTATTGTTGTTGTTGCGGGATGGGGTTGGTGCATCTTTCTTAGATGACGAGGAAAATAAATTCAATAATGAAGCCATATTTTTTTTAATTTTGTATTTTTCTTTATTTTTGTTTTCGGATATAATATATTATAAAAAGTTTCTTTTATATATATATATATATATTATTATTATTATTATATTTGTTTGATTTAATTATTATTTGTTTTGTATTTTGTTTTTACTTTATTATATATATTCTTTTTTGTCTTTTTGTCTTTCGTATATGTATATATATCTATATATCTATCTTTTGTTTTTATCTTCACAATATATGTAATAGTATATAGTGTTATAGTGGTGGTGTATTTTTTTGTTGTTCTTATTTTATTAATTTGTTGAGCGTTTTTAGTAGAGGTCATTTTTATTGGCAAAACCAAAATGTTGGTTGTTTTTATTAACCTGCTGTGATGCTGGTGTGCAATCTAAATCCTGGACTGTTTATGTGTTGCGGAAAAGAAAAGAAGAAAAAAGAAGGCACTTGATTTCATTGTTTGGGATCTAGAAGTACTCTGGACACCAGAGATTTTCCTTGCCACAGTACCCTGACAAGGAAAACTATAATCTAGAAGTATTAGAAGAACGGAGATTTATAGACCTGGAAGATCTCTGGTGTCAAGAGAAATCATATCATATATATATATCATATCACATCATACTTTCTGCACTTCTCGTTCATAAAATACTACCACGAATATATGATACAACACATTTTTACACATCATGTTTTAATTTTTTTTAAATATCCAAATTAGCACCAAGACCACTATTTCTACCACTAATAGATGAACCCCAACTATGAGAGGATCCTCTACTACGATCATATGGTACTTTACTATAAGATCTTACTCTATTTTGTGGAATATGAACTGTGTTTTGATTTGCCCCAACTTTATGCGGCGCTACTACATTTGAAAATACATTGTTAAATTGTCTATTCAATGCTTCATATGCTGTACGATCGACACCAAGACATTTCATTGGGGAACTATCTGCGATTACATTTGCAGTACGTACAGCATCTGCAATCATTGCAAATTCACCAAAAAATTGACCTAATGTACGATTAATTAAATGTTGTTCTATTTCGACTTCTTCCCCATCTACTATTTTAAATGTATTACGAGTGATTCGCACCTTACCATTTGCTATAATATACATTCGACTACCCATTTCCCCTTGTTTAATTACAAAATCACCTATGTTGAATGTATAGACATTACTTTGATTAATCATTTCTTGCAATGCTGCTTTTGGTATATCTTTAAATGTACTAGCATTACTTAATGCTCTTAAAATACTTTCCTTTTCAAATTTAATCATCATTGGTGATTTTTGACTACCACCTTTATTACCTTTATTAAACATGGAACGTAAACGCAAATCTTCATCTTGCTCACCAGCTTCCATGTAACTATTGCCTACTTTATCCGACGTTGCAGCTGCATTTGCAGTCGCAATTTGAATTTGTGATTGTCGTCTCCCCGCACCACGCCGTTTTGATGGTGAATTGGAATTACTACTTATATTTTTCCTTAAATTTTCTAATGCTCTTTCCAAAAGTTTATATCGTTCCTCCGCTTCTTGCAAGTCTTTACGTTTCTCCTTTTCAACACGATCAAGATTGGATTCTGCATCGGATAATAAATTTTTCAAACGATCTATTTCATCTTTTAAACCATCACATTCACGTGATATTTGTTGCTTTTGATCATGAATGGACTGTATCTCCATTTGTGAATTTTCCATGTTACGATTCATTTGATGTAATTTCCCCATCGAATCTTCGTAATCTTTATCCATTTGCTCAATTCGTTGATCCAACATAGTAGCTCTTTCTTTTGCAACATCTTTTTCCCTACGTTCACGATCTACAGAAATTTCTAAATCCATTTTCACTTTTCGTAATTTAGCACTATCATTTCGTTCCTTCTCCAATGCATTTGTTTTACTTTTCAATTGTGCTTCTAACCTACGTATGTTTTCTCGATCCATATTGGATTGTGATTTAGCATCGGACATATTACCAACTGCACGACTATGTTCCTGCCTTAAACTTTCAACTCGTTCTTGTTCTCGTTGCAAATCAACTTGTAAACCTTGTACTTGCTCTCTCAATGCATGGCCTTCATCTGCATCTGATTGAGCACGCAATTCAACACGATGTTTCTCATCTTTTACCTGTCGTAATTCTTCTTTTAAAGATGCAATATCTGCATTTAAACTATTACATCGATTTTGTAAATCTTGATTTTTTTGTTTTCCTCGATCGGATTCTTCTTTTTCGATTCTAGATTTTTCTTTTACATCTTTATATGCACGTGTTACTTCTTTCAATTCATTTTGTAATGCATCTTTTGAACTAGATAATTCATTTTTTTCATTTCTTGAATTTTTTTCAATATTGTCCATATTTGCTTCCAATCGCAACAATTTTTCCTTGAGAAACGATATTTTTTCTTCCGCTTCTACTAAATGCGTTTGCCTACTTTCTAAATCAATTTTTAATTGATGTAAATCATCATCTACCTTCAATTTATCACCACGCATAGCATTAAATTCATCTACTTTCGTTAATAATTCTTTTCTTACAATTTCTAATTCTTGTTGGGTTTGATTTATTTTTTCCACGTGGCTATGATTTGTACCTTCTAAACGTCTTTTCTCTTGCGTCAATTCATTGATACGAGTAGACAATGCTTGGCGCTGATTTGCTTCATCATTTAAACTTTGCTTTAATTTAGTAATATGAGATTTTCTTGAATTCATTACAAAATTTTGTGCTGAATTGTTTATCTTCAATTCTTGCACCATAGCTTCCAATTCCTTATTTCGTTCCATTTGAATATCCAATGCACTAGAGTTTTCGGATAATGTTTTGATTTGATCTTTTGACCTATCTATCTCCGATTGCATACGATCTTTCAATTCCAATATACGACGTTCCAATTTTAAATTTTTTTCATTTGAAGCAACTAATTTACCTTTAATATGATTATGTTGCATTTCAAATTTTGTTTTTTCATGTTGAACGGATGCTAAACTTTCTCTTAATTGATCACATGTACGTTTATTACGCGCTGCAGTTTGTTGTAAATTTTTTGCTTCAGCCAATGAAAACGTTGATGAATTTTGGCCATTGTCATCCATACCCATATCTACGCCTGCATTGCCATATTCTGCTTGCCCTTTTTGAAATTCTTCCGCCCACGCCATGTTTTTCAATGAATGCATAAACTCCCCACCTTTTAGACTAAACGGTCCTAATAATTGCTTTTTCTTTTTATTATTATTATTATTATTACTTCGTGATGATGTAGAATATTCTGATTGTGGTGAGTTGTTACGATGGTGATCAGATGGAGATACATGATGATGAAATGCATCTTCGTATTGACGTGGTGAAATGTATGTTTCACGACCTGGACTTTTATGTGCAGGTAGTACAAACGTGCCATTTTTCATTTTTTCCAACTGCAACTGCTGTTCTAACATTTTAATACGTAATAAAGCATCATTTAATAAAGATGCTAAATGTCCTTTTACGTCTGTTTCTGGTAAAAACGACGAGGTATCATCGTATTTTCTAGACATATCCAATGCATCACTTGTCAATGAATTGTACATAGTTATTCTATTTGTATGGTTGTATAATATGGTTTATCTCTCTCTATATATATGTTTCTGTGTGTGTGTCTCTCTCTTGATGTATTGTGTTGTATAATATTCTTTTCTTATAGATATTATATAGATCTAGAATATATAATATATATAAATAGAGAATATATAGTAGTGCTGCTGTGTGCTATTAATACCTGTGCTATATACCAGGTATTGATACATGTAGATAATAAAAAGTAACAAACAAATAATAATTTTGGTAAAGTTGTCCAGAGCTACTGTGATAAAGTTATCTTAAGGATTATTTATATTGTATTATACTTAGTACAATACCAGATGAATCGACGGGAAATTTTCCCCTTATCACCCACAGTTCCCCTGTTATACAGATCACAGATCACCTCAGATCATAGGATCACGGATCACAGATACGACGACAACAAGTATGTATTTTTGTATCCTAATATTAATATTCCTATATCAATGTAGTAATTTTTTGATTGCGATGCGCGATGCATACTAATACGGAGATGCAATCATCCAGCAATCCTGGCAACAATATTACCTGGTAATATTAATAAAATATATATAGTTATAGAAATTAAAAGTAATATATACATATGTCATATCGTACACAGTGATGACTTATATATATATATATGTATATATTAAAAACATTTCATCGAACAGGACAAGCCTTGCCACAGATACTACTACTGCTACTACTACTACAAAAAATGATAATAATAATGGAAAAAAATGGAACGAAATATTGGAAAGGCAATTTACGGAAGAGGAAAAAAAACAATTACACTCCCCAAATTTTGCTCAATTGGAACCAATTCAAAAGGAAGTATTGAGTGGTATGAAAATGATATGTGCTGATAGTTTTGCTAAACTTGATAAAAATTCCGATATGTTAAAAGATAGTAGAATCTATCGTTATATACAAGGACAAATGTTTAATATGAAAGATGCAAAAAAAAGTCTAGAACAAGCAATAACATGGCGTTTAGAAAATAATGTGGAAGAAATTGAACAAAAGATAATCAATAATAATGGCAAGCCTGGTTTTATGTCAGTAGAAGAATATCCATATTATGACTTGATGGTTAAAGTTTGGCCTGCAATAAGTTTTGTGGATGGATATGGTAAAAATATAAATTTGCAAGTTGATAACGATGGACACCCAATAGTTATAAATCAAATTGGCATGTCTGACCCGACAAATATAACGGAAGGGCATATAAATGAAGAACAAGCAACTTTATTCATGATACATATGGCTGCTGGAAGAGTTTTGCATTTAACAAAATTATCAGAGGAAAGGAAAGAAATTGTGCGATGTTTTTGCATACAAGATTTAAATGGTCTTGGTATGAAACATTTGTCTAGTCAAACACGCTATTTTATAAAATTATTTATTCGTATTATGTCAGAAAATTTCCCAGAAGTTATGGCAAAGATACGAGTTATTAATGCACCATGGGCATTTACAGTTGCATGGAAAATGATCAAACCATTATTGCATCCACGCATAATTAAAAAAATTAAAATATTAGGTAAAGGAAATTATCAAGAAGAGATATTAAAAGATGTTCCTGTAAATCAATTACCAAAGTGTTATGGTGGCAATTTAGATATTTTAATGCCAGCATTAGTAAGTGAAGGTAGCGATGTTGATGAAATAACAATCAGTCGTAGTTCAATGGAAATGATTCATTTTCCAATAAATGATATAACAAAATCAAAATTATCATTTCAATTTCAATGCAATAGTGGTGATATTACATTAATTTTTGAATATTTTCCTTGCATATTAGATGATTCAAAAGAATTTGAAGAATTATATGAACAAATAATGGATGCATATGAAGTAAAACGAGTTGAACGAAAAGATAGTGGTGTTATTAATTTATCTATCCCTAATGAGGAAGAAAAACATGGTGGAAAAGGTATTGTTAGTGGATATGTTATTATCAAATTTGATAATTCATTTAGTTGGTTAAAATCCAAGACGGTGAAGTATAACATAAATGCAATAGATTCGTAATTTGAGAGTATGTGATATATATATATGCACATATATGAATATTGATAAAAATAAAAAAACTTTTTTCAAAAAAAATATTTTATATAAAATATTTTGTACAACTGAGAGGGTGTATTTTTAGCAAAGCAAAAAAACAAAAGAGAGAGTATAAGTAGTTCACAATAATGCGCCCAACAACACGGTCTCTCTTACAACCTTGCCTTACCATGTATAATAACACCATAAGCATTATTATCCAACTCTTCATATGATTTCACTTCAGGGTTATACCACCATAACCTATCGTTAATAACTTTCGGATCAAAACCATCTTTCACAAAATCAACTTTACGTTGTTTAAACGTGCCTGTTGACTGCATTGCTGGTAGTAAACGGACAAATATTGGACGTTGGTATGTTGCTAAATTATCATCAACATAATTCAAAAATGTATTGAAATCAGGTTTACTACCATCTTCAGTCGTTATTGCAACCATACATGCACGACCATCTTCACTTCCTGGAATTTTAACCCCATACACATTGGCTTCCGTAATTTTAGGTATATCGCTAATACAAGCAGCAACTTCACCTGTGCTAACGTTTTCACCTTTCCATCGGAATGTATCTCCTACACGATCAACAAACCAAATATAACCATCTTCATCCACTCGTAATAAATCACCAGTTCGAAAATATTGATCTCCTTTTTTTAAAACATCTTTTAATACTTTTTTCTCTGTTGCAGCGGTGTCTGTATATGCTTTAAAGGTTTGATTGGCAGGGATCAAACCAACTAATTCACCTGGTTTATTTAATGGACATTTAATGCATAATCCTGTTTTTGGATCCCGTACAGGCATTTCTGTTACTGGATCATGTTCGATAATGGTAACTTCACCTTGAACAGCCGCCATGAGTGGGCTCATATAGCCACAGGCGCCTGCACCAGGAAAATTAATAAAATCTTTTGTTTTTGTATGATTAACAAAACTTTTATTACCTTCGGTTGCCCCATAGAATTCACCGATCTCTGGTATTCTAAAACGTGTTTGGTATGGTATCCAAGCTTCCGCTCTCATTCCATTTCCAATTGCAATTCTTACATTATGTGCTTGGTCATATTTCGATGGTTTTGAATTTAATAAATATCTCGCTAATTCACCAATGTATTGCGTACATGTTGCATTGTATTTCGTGCAATGTTCAAAATATCTAGATGCACTAAATTTACGCGAAACGATCATAGTACAACCCATTAGGAATATACCAGCACCTAACATTCCACCAGCGCTATGATATAATGGTAAACATGTATATAATACATCATCTGGTGTGACACCGAATATTGTAGCACTTCCTCTGCCTGCCATCATAAACTTGGCATGTGGTATAACGCATGCTTTTGGCAATCCTGTTGTTCCAGAAGTGTATATAAAGCCAAAATTATCATTTGATTTAATACCAGCTCGAGCTGCTGGGCCAATTTTTTTCGACGAAGCATTAAGCAAAATTGTATCTAAAGATACGTGTGCAACATTGTTACTATTATCACTGCCGGAAACATATAATGGCATATTTGGAATATCATTTGCTACATCTGTGACTGCATTTTCCAATTCTGCACCATATATCATACTAGTACATTTACCAGTTTCCAAAGCATGTAACAATGTTCTTTTTTTATTATTTGAATTAATCAAAGCTATGACAACGCCTGCTTTTGTTAAACCAAGCCACATCATAATGAATTCAGGCCTATTTTCCATGAAAAGAGCACATACATCTCTTGGTTTCATTTTAGCAGTTTGTATGGCCCAATTTGCTATTTGATTTGAATATGCTTCAATTTGACCAAATGTAAACGTCTCCCCCGTTTCAGCATTGATTAAACCGATTTTATCATGTGGAACACGTTGCAGTGTATATTCCCATGCGTCTGCAACAGTTAAATTTGTACCACCGCGAACAATTTGTATTACTCCGTTACGAGATGCATTTCTTAAAAGTTGTATTCCATTTGATAATTTGTAATTTTTTTCTATATAAGCCAATCCACCTACCGTAGCTAATAATCCTGCAACTGCTGCCATTATATCTTGTTATATTTATACTTCCCCGTTCGTCGTGATTAATATATATATATATATATATATATATATTTATTTATCTTGTATATATTATGGTTAATTTAATAAATGAATATTTGTATGTATGTGAGGTAAGACACAGTATATTTAGGAATATTTATTATATTCGCGTTTGTTTGTACCACAGGTATAAATAAATAATGCAAACTATTAAAATAATATTAATTTAATATTTTATTATTAATTTCCTATTATTTAGAATTATACTACAGGTAAAAAAAATAAAAACAGGAAATAATATTTTATAATACACATTTCATTCCTTGAAATCATCTTCCATTTAATTCTATCTCACTCTTTTTTTCCTTTTGTATAAATGGATCTACAACAAATATTATATACAACTTTCCAAACAAATCGAATAAGATATATACTGAAACTACCAAAAATAATAATTAATATTCCAAAAAATAAAAAATTTGATAATTGAATTCGAGTATTAGATGGATTACCGTGTAGTGGCTCACAAATTAACATATCATTATTACTATTACCATTACTACTACCACCAATAAGTTCATTTAATTTGATTTTCATTTCAAATTTCGTTTTATTATCTACACCAATCGCTCGCATGATAACATGTTTATCATCGCTCATCTCTATTTCACCAAAATTTAAACCTGGATATGCATGTACTCTCCATGGATGAATTCCAATCATAGCCCATAAATAATAAAAACTCCTAAATAATAATGGTGCTGGCATTGGTTTCGGCCAATTCAATGGGCCAGCCCATGCATGTGTAAGACCAGACGATGTAAATTCTAAAACACGATGATGCTTTTCTCCATTCATATTGCTTTTATTAGTACATACCATTTCACTCATTTCTGCAAAATGTACATCACCGGATAATAATATAACAGGAGATTTAGATGTTGAAAGCAAAGATATAAATCTGTTTCTACTATTTGCAAAATGTTCCCAGCTATAAATATATATAAATTGTATATGTTGTTAGAAATTACAAGTTGGAAGAATGTATTTATATATTAATAATATAAAAAGAGAAGAAATTCAATTTACGTACGTTTCATGTTTTTCACTTGCCATTCCAACAATTGGTAATACTTGTATACCTGATCCAACTAATATTAAATCGATATTATCTACATCTGTTACAGTTAATTGATCTTTTAACCATGCCCATTGTTCTTTCCCAAGAATATCACTTTGTTCAAATTTTGTTGTTTCAACACCTGCATGCCATTTCCAAGGATCACGATTATAACGAACATCAAGTAATATTATTTTCATTCTTCCAACAATATGTGATGTGTAAACACCTTCCCTACTTCTTCTAGGATCATCTTTAGGTACATTTAAAAAATCAAGATGCAAATGCATCCTTTCATTTTTCAATTTGAAAAATTTATCTGCATCATTTATTCCACAATCATGATCATCCCATGTGCCAATAATTTCAGTTTGTTTCGATAAAATTTTATAGTCAGGTATATTTTTTTGTTTCACATACATTGCCTCATGTTCTTCTTTGGTTCTATGTGTAAATCTAGGTCTATCACCAGGGAGTAAGGATTCTTTACCTTTGCCACTAAATATATTTGGATTTTTATAAAAATCAGAACGCCTAACATCCGCATATACATTATCACCAAGCCATGCAAATAATTCTGGTTTGCGTGAAGAAATAATGTTCCATAACGGTTGTGGTTCATTTACTTTCGAGCAGCTACCAAAAATAATTTTTGTTGAATTTGTTACATGGTTTTGTGATATTAAAAATATATACAATAATGACGAATGGTAGATACAATGTAACAAATTTAATTTCATATTTACTATTAATAAAACATATAATATGATGTATCGTCTTGTATAAAGTTATATATGCTATTAATAAAACATATAATATGATGTATCGTCTTGTATAAAGTTATATATGCTTTCCAAAAACCAGGTAGCTACATCCATTTCTATATATTTACATATACTACACACACATACTGGCATACACATATTATTACCTTTTGATAAATGTTTAAAATATATAGGATATTTTCATCCCATCACCATATTTTAAATTGACCGTACTCAAACTTCTATATTGGTTATTGTGCGATTTATCGACGACATTATATACCAGGTTAAGGTATTATATAAATACTAGCTCATAAGCTAAAGCTCATCACGCAGTATAAGAATATATAAGTATAAAAAGTTTTTCGTCCCACCCTCAATCCAGCAATCTAAATCCTCAATAAATAAATAATTTGAAATCAGAAAAAAAAAGATATTATATATTTAATACTACGAGTACATATGATGTGAATGTGATGGAAAAGGGAGATAATTGAAAAAGCAGAAATTGTATTCTATATTCTCTAGCCATTACATACAGACATATATATATACGTATTGATAATAAACACTAGTAATATATCATATATTTTGATAAAAAATGAAACTATTTTTTATAACATTAATAATATCCATTAACATTATTGCCATTGCTGATGCAGGAAAAGTATCATCATCTTCCTTATATAACAACAATAATAATTTATGTCAAAACGTAAACCGTAATGTATTGTCAACAAATATAACTTTTCCACAACGAGATCAATATCAACAACAATTGTTGAAAAAAGCGCCAACGGCAGCAACAATGGCTAAATCAAATGGTGCTCCAAGACCACACATTGTCATGGCATTATTTGATGATTTAGGTGCAAATGATTTAGGAATATTTTCAGGTGGAATTCAAACTCCTAAAACACCTTTTATGGATAGTTTAATGCGAGAAGGCATCCGCTTGAAGCAATATTATGTACAACCAATTTGCTCACCAACACGATCGGCATTGATGACTGGAAGGTACCCAATGCGTAATGGAGGACAACATGGAGTAGGGATGGCAAGTGATGCTACATGGATCCCAGAAGATGAAGTAACATTATGTGAACGCCTTAGTAAGTTAGGATATACATGTAAAGGTTCTGGAAAATGGCATTTGGGACATGGCCATTTTAAATATACTCCAACTGGACGTGGATTTAAAGATTTTTTTGGGCCATATCATGGAGGTGCAGATCATTGGGAACATATAGCATGGTTAGGAGGTGGTCCACATAGGGATGCCATACGCCGTAGCCAACATGTTGGTGAAGATTCGAATGGAAATGGTGCAATGTATTACCAGGGCCGAGCGAAAACAACTACACTTGATCATAAACATGGAAGATATGAACGAGATGGAAGATATATACATGAACATATTACACAAGATAATATGACTCATAGTTCAGATGCATTTACACGAGAAGCTGTACGTATGATATGGAATCATGATGAAACAAAGGGTGATGGCCAGCTTTTCTTATATTTACCATTTACCGCACCACATTGGCCAACACAATTTTACCAACAAGATGCAGATATCAATTCACACATACCTAGTAAGAAGAGACGCGAATTTGCAGGGATGATCACACATTTAGATCGTTGTATTCAGCAAATTGTGGAGACATTGAAACGTAAAAATATGTGGAGTAATACATTGTTTATTGCATATGGTGATAATGGTGGTGATATTACCACTGGGGCTTCGAATTGGCCATATCGTGGAACAAAAACAACTCCATGGGAAGGTGGTACCCGAGCTGCATCGTTTGTTCATTCTCCAAACCCAGCTGTCGTACCAATCGAAAGAAGAGGGACGGAATCATATGCACTTGCACACGTAACGGATTGGTATCCAACCCTTTTAAGTCTCGCAGGCGTACGAAGTGAAGATCTTGCAGTGCCAGGGAAACCATTGGATGGAGTAAATATGTGGGAAGGATTGGTAAATGGAAAATACGATCCAGGAAATGGCCAACGAATCGAAATGTTGTATGAATTAGATGATGTTGTTCATCCTATGGGAGAAGCCAAGTTTTTAACCCGTGCAACAAATGCATTTGTAAATGTAACTACGTTACGTATCGGTGATTGGAAATTAATTGATGGATATCCAGGACGTGGAGATTGGTATGGGGAAGATCCTTCAAAAGCATGGCCGGTTGATTATATCATGGGTCCAGATGTAACAGATTACAATGCAATACCTTTAAGTTTAGGTGGAAAAGTTGGTGATGGTGGGCAAAGAGATTTTTTAGAAAATGGTGATACATCTAAATTTAAACGAAGGTGGTTATTTAATTTGGCAAAAGATCCAACAGAACAGCATGATTTGCAATTTGAACATCCTGAAATGGTAGAAAAATTATTGAAAAGAATCAATCAATTAAAATCAGAACAAGTTGAACCAATTCAAGTTGGTGCGATGAATTATTTCAAAGGTAGAGGTGCAGCACCTCCAGATTTTAATTTCGCTATGGGAAGGTCATCTGGCCGTGTGGAACCAATAGCAGATGTGTGGGATAAAAACGGGATGCCAGCAAATACAAAATATTTACTTGATGGGGAAGAAGCAGATATTTATTCTCCAACAGAAATGAGACAAAGAAGAGAATCGAAATTGTAATTTAACACTCCATATTATTAAAAATATATAAGTGTGTGGATTTGTGCAACACACACAAAAAATTTTAATTTTTACGAAGTTCGTAATATAAAAAGAAGAAGAAAGCCCAAAAACACCTTTTTGTAAAAAATTAATTTTTACAAAATTTTGTTCAGAATGGAACACCGTGTATTAATTACCAAAAAAAATTTGTTTAATATATATAATAATGGCTAATATAAGATAAAATTTATTTTTTAATAAACTGTTTTTTACACAAGACCACATTTTTCTCTCTCTCTTTTTTTCGCCACACATGTGTCATCATTTTTTTTAATTTTTGTGTGGTGGTTTTTATATACCAGCTTCCTCTTTGATCACAGTCAACTCCGCATCTAATTCATTAAGTTGTTTCATTAACCATTTTTTTCTACGTAACATTTCTTCGACATTTTTTTCTTCACGTTCTACTTCTGCCCTTGTTGTATTCGTTCTTGCTGTAATGCTTCTAGCAGATGAATCATGTGTTCTTGCTGAAAATTTTGGATCAAAAAATGGTTCACGATCATAATCAAACGCACGTCTACTCATTTCAGCTAATGACGATGCATCTGATCTTCTACCTGTTGACATTTGACTACGTCCAGTATATTGACTTCTTGCACTCATCATACTTCTACTACTATTAAATTTTCTAGTATTATTATTACCATTGTGACGTTTTCTATTTTTGATTTTTTTACTGTCGCTCCGCGCACTTTGTACCAATGGATTCCGTGCTTTTGAAAATTTATTCATACCATTTTTTACCATTAATGAACGGTATTTATCTTCCCGATCATATATATCAGATAAAAACCTCATTTGTTGTACATTTAATTGTTTATGCCCATCGGATGGCACTTTCTTATTTGCCATGATCTATATATATATGGTTATATATTATCTTTTAAAATTGTATACTATAGTATTTAGTACGTATACATACGTATATGTGATATTGACGTTGTATGGATGTTGTATATAGATGTTCATGATGTATCTGTGGATCTCTACAAACATTGGCCAATGCAACCAATGTGCACATTTACATGTAAATATATTATTTTTTTTCTAACGGCAATAAAAATATTTCAAACACCCAAAATTCCATAAAATACCCTAAAATCCGTCACATTTAGTACTAAAATATCCGATATTATGCTAACAAATCGACCATAGCTATACCATAATACAATAAGTGATTTAGATTTAGATTGGGAAAAACTTCTATTCCAAAATATCCAGGTTAGCATGTTTTGTTCCATAAAAACATCATTTGTCTACTATATTCTATAGTTAAATTATATATTTCCCCCCTATATACTAAAATAGAAGGAAAATTCAAGCCCACTAGCAGCAAACCAGCAAACCACAAAAAATTTATTAATAATAATCCATAATATTTTGATGACAATTGAATCAACCAATATTATATATTTGTAATAGGAAAAGTGTAAAAGGTCAAAGATGGTAACCAATGTATACATTAACACAATTGATTCAGGAATAAATATAATTTATATATATATAATACATCTATATCTGTTTAACAAAATTTAACAAAAGAAGAAACATCATGAAATATTCATTTACAATCGCTTTGTATTTATTTTTATCTGTATTTACCATTCATGTAGTACCGACCACATCTTTGTATTTTTTAGTAACACAAGGTGTAAAACGTTGTTTTTTGGAGGAAGTGCCTGCGCATACAGTAGTTGTCGGTGTATATCAAAATCCTGAGTTAGATACGGACGGGACGTTGGATAAATATGGAAAACCGATTGGCATTAGCATTACTGTATTGAAAGAATCCTCCAAAGTGATATTGCAAGAAAATGCAGATATTGATGGACGTTTTGCATTTACTTCCGAAGAGGAAGGTGTATTTGAAATTTGCATGGAAGTGAACAGAACAACTGGTTGGTTTGGTGAACCAAAGAAATTTAAATTTCATTTAGACATTCAAGTAGGCGAATCTAGTATCGATTATACCGCATTAGCAAAAAAAGAACATTTAAGCGATGTAGAGGTTCGTGTACGTAAATTAGCAGATAGGATAACATCAATAACAAATGAAATGCATTATCAACGTAAACGTGAAGAAGAATTTCGTAATACATCTGAAAGCACAAATTCACGTGTTATGTGGTGGTCAATCTTTCAAACATCTATTATGTTATTTTCAACATTATGGCAAATAAGACATTTAAAAACGTTTTTCGAAGAGAAAAAATTGGTTTAAAATTTAGATCTATATATGTATCAATTCACGTGTGTGTGTGTGAGAGAGCGAGAGAGAGAGGGAAGATAAAAAATATCTCTAGTAATTTTTACATCGTATCATATAAGACTATCGCGTATATATTTACCATATCACATATAATATCATATTACATTATTTTAAAAACACTCACTAAAAAAAACATTTTTTACTCCCCTGTTAATAAAAGTTTTTTTCTTTTTTACATATGCACCTTTATCGCAATAATACACACATAAAAATTTAACGACAAACACAAACACATCCCTTCTTTGACTTTCTGTCTACATGCCATTGCTACTAGTATTATCTGGACTATGAGTATTAAACTCTCGCCATTGCCTTGATTCAACACTACTATTGTTTATGAAATAATTTGCATCTTTATGTACAATCCAAGATGCTCTTCCAATACGTTGGTTTGTTTTACCAAATGCAATATTTTTATTACGTCCAGCTTTAGCATTTTTCTTTGTACGACTTTTATTTTTTCTATTGTAACTACCATTTGTATGGCGTATAGCTAACTTTGGTGACGTTTGACTGCTACTGCTATTGGAATATGTTGGTGAATTATTATTATCATTATTTCTATTATTATTATTTCCTAACATTACCTTTTGTTTAGCAATTTGACTTTTTCGTCGTAATATTTGCAATTCTTTTTTATCCATACCACTTATAATCTCATCATCGTATTCTTCAATAAATTCATTACGAAGCTGTTGTTGCTGACGAGGAGACCGTTGTTTATGGTTCATATATCTATCTGCCATAGATGAAGCGAATGATTGGTTGCTATCGAACCTATCATTTCCATGTTGATTTTGAAAAGATAAATACGACGAAGAAGATTGTGGCGGTGGACTATTATTGTAGTTGTTGTTGTTATTATTATTATTATTATTATAGTTGAATGAATCATTATTACTATACATGGCATATTGTTCTTGGTGTTGCTGGTATTGATGCTGTTGTATCGTCATTTGGCGGTTGTTGATGTTTTGTTGTCTTTTATTTAACAAATGAATTTGATTCATATTTGGTAAATTCTGAACTTGTGGCGGTGGTGACGGCAAAGTTGATGTTTTATTGTTATTGCCTAATTCCTGTTTTCTTTTTATATTAGTACTATGTGCAATTGTAGCTCCTTCCGCTGCAACTTGTTTAATTGCTAATGCCAACGCTTTTGAAGTTTCCACTTCTTGTATCATTTCATAATATTTTTCTCTTAAATCAGTAAATGCATTTTCTAAGTTTTCTATTTTTGTATCCCTATCCTTTATACCAACAAACAATTGATTTTTGAAAGTCTTCAAGCGTTCATTTTCATTTTTTAGTGTAATATTTTCATCACTTACAGTTAGAAAGTCCTTGTCTTTTTTACGCAGTTCTACGACCAATTCATCTTCCTTCTGTTTTAACAAATTCTTCAGCTGGTCCACTTCACGTCCTAATTTAATGTTATCTTCGGTCATTGCCTGGAAAGTAGCATGTTTAGCACCTATATTAGACACGTGATCCAGTAGTTGATCTCGCTCTTCGCGTAAATCTTTCATTTGTTGATTTTGTTCACGTACTTGTGATAATAAACTTGCATTTTGCTGTGCAAACTTTGAGGCAGTTAAATCGTTAGAACTTGCTAACGGTGGTGGTGTTGGACCAGCAGGTGGTGGTGTTTGTTGCATATTTCTGATTTCAGTTGTAATTCTTTTATGCTTTGATTTTGCTTTAAACGTAACACAATTACGTGGTACAAAAATTGCTGCAAAAATGAATTCTATTGAAGGAAATAGACGTATAATAACTGTTTATGTAGAAAAAAGTCAGTTGAGTATATGTTATTGTAAAAACACACCACCATGATACATACATACACTAATACTATACTATTATACTACCACTTTTCTTTTTTTTTTTTGTGGTTGGTGTAAACTGGTAAATATTGTGTATTATATTATAATACAATTGTGCAATGGTGTGTGGTGTTATTATTTTGTTATTGCTTTGCAAAAGTCTGACATTTTACAGTATTGAACCACCGCGATTAGCTATAGAAAAACACTAGTAAAACATAATACTAGATATTAATAGATTAAGATATATTAATGCTGTGTTTAACCTATTAAAAAATATTTGCCTATTTGCCCCCCATAATTTAAAAAATCGAATCTCAAAATCGGAATTGTGGTGCGAATCGGCGGAAAGAGATAGAGAAAACAAGAGGAAATATCATGATAAAAAATCAAAACATTTTTCGTACGAATATATAAAATGTTCTCTTACTCACGTACGAATATATATATATAGTGGTGCGACAAAACACAAACACTAATATTAACTCAATCTTTCTCTCTTTTTTTAATACTCTTCCACTAGCAAATTCTTCATATAATCTTTCATAATTCTTTCCGGTTTATTATAATATTCACCACGCTCCTTTGATTCAAATAAAAATTCTTCTGCAGTAGAATATTTAGTACTATAATTTTCGATTTCACTTTGACGTAATCCAGTTACGTCGAAAATTTTCTCATTTGAATCATTTTCATAACATGCATCTGTATATCGGTCTATGGCAACATACGATTTGTAAATACCAACACTCTCATCTCCGAT